>Ga0123355_10000074_pt1 | contig 105380 bp, 96 predicted proteins | sample TergutEmb28metaG_3_FD_89872 | JGI IMG/M metagenome (GOLD analysis project Ga0123355, IMG submission 89872) | Embiratermes neotenicus P1 segment gut microbial communities from Petit-Saut dam, French Guiana - Emb289 P1 | ecosystem: Host-associated > Arthropoda: Insects > Digestive system > Gut ...
ACATCCTGGGGCTGGAGAAGGTCCCAAGGGTTAGGCTGTTCGCCTATTAAAGTGGCACGCGAGCTGGGTTCAGAACGTCGCGAGACAGTTCGGTCTCTATCTGCTATGGGCGTTAGAAATTTGAGAGAACCTGACTCTAGTACGAGAGGACCGAGTCGGACGTACCGCTAGTGGACCTGTTGTTCCGCCAGGAGCACCGCAGGGTAGCTATGTACGGATGAGATAAGTGCTGAAAGCATCTAAGTACGAAACTCACCTCAAGATGAGATTTCTTTTAAGGGTCGTGGAAGACTACCACGTTGATAGGCTACAGGTATAAAGGCAGTAATGTCAAAGCCGAGTAGTACTAATAACCCGTAGAATTTCTTTAAACTCATGTGTTCATTATTACACGTCTACCTGTCAATTGATTAAGATTGGACGGTTAAATGGAGAGATGGTAATTGGCAAAAGGTAAAAGGCGAAGGGCCAAAGGTGGTTAACCACAAGCCCTGAACCCCAAAAAACCTTTCGCCCTTCGCCTTTCGCCGAAAGCCAAAAAAACAATTGACAATGTCAAAGGTATATCCGTTGTGAATAATCTTCACAAATGAATAACAAACATACGGTGTCAAATGCATCGGGGTACACCTCTTCCCATTCCGAACAGAGAAGTTAAGACCGACTGCGCCAATGGTACTGCTCCTAAAGAGTGGAAGAGTAGGTAGACGCCATCCCAAAATCCTCGCTTGAATAAAGCGGGGATTTTTTTTGCCGTCATTCCCGCGTAGGCGGGAATCCCCTTTTTTTAATCAATTTTTTTGAACTCTTGCAAGTATTAGTGTTTTCAATAGTTACAGAGATTTTCACCCTAAATTTTGTCCTTTAAGCCGAATCTTAGAAAGGTCTTGTGTTATCAACGCTTTTAGACGATCATAGCCTCCTTTTTGTCCTTTAGGCCGGATTTGGTAATTTCAGGCTTAAAGGACAAAATTTAGGATAAAAATCTCTGTAACCATTGAAAACACTATCTTTGCAGAAAGATTAAATTTATGGTTAAAAAATGCTTTTTTTGTGGAAGTAGATCCACACAGAAAAATGGTCATAATCGAGGCGTTCAACTGTACAGATGTAAGGCTTGTAAACGCCAATTTTTAGACACCAAACGCCTTGACAAGAAAGTCCTCTATTCGGAGTATCTTTTCGGCAAGCAAACGCTCAAACAACTTTCTGTAAAACATCAAGTCAGTAGTAAAACGATTCAACGTAAATTACATCAATACACCTCACAACGCCTTATTTCACGAGATAAGTCGGTTGTTGTGTTGATGGATGCAACGTATTGGGGTTGGTCATTTGGCGTTATTGCTTTCAAAGATTTTAGGACGAAAAAAATACTTTGGCACAAGTATATTCGCAAGAAAGAAACACTGTCTGATTATCAGGAAGGCGTTGATTGGCTAGGAAAGTACGGGTTTGTCATAGATGGAATAGTTTGCGATGGGTTGCGAGGTATATTCACTTTGTTTTCGTGTTGTCCAGTTCAAATGTGCCAGTTTCATCAGATTAGTATCGTTAGACGTTATCTCACCAAAGAGCCAGAATTAGAGGCTTCCAAAGAGTTGTGGGACATTGTAAAGCTAATGACACGCACCGATAAAGAAAGTTTTGTTGGCATGTTTTTGTCGTGGGAATGCACAAGTGGTCAGATTTTTTGAAAGAGCGATCTATCGAGAAAAAAACGGGCAAAAAACGGTAGGCTTCGAAGTGCCTATTTGAGCCTAAAACGGAACATGAAATATCTGTGGATCTTTTACGATTATCAAGAACTTTGTATTCCGAACACAAACAATGCTTTAGAGGGAACATTTACGGACTTAAAAACAAAACTCAGAAACCATAATGGACTTGCTAAAAGTAGACGGAAAGTGTTTATAGATGAGTATTTTAAGAACAGTTTTAGGTCTTGAAAAATCCTAAATTTTGTCCTTTACTCAATTTTTGAGGAGGATTTATCCTAAATTTTGTCCTTTAAGCCTAATTTCATATAGATTTTGGCTAAAGGACAAAATGTCCAAAATGCAATCCGTCAATCGTGTTAAGAATATCTCGCGCGACTTTTCTATACTTACTTAGAATCATCTTCTACTTTGTATTCGAGTATATCCAACGGTTGGCATTCCAACTCCCTGCAAAGTGCTTCCAGTGTACTGAACCGTATGGCTTTTGCTTTTCCTGTTTTCAAAATTGACAGATTAGCAGGTGTAATTCCGACTCGTTCCGATAGTTCGTTGAGCGAAACCTTGCGTTTCGCCATCATCACATCTAAATTGACTATAATCGACATATCTCTGCATTTATACGGTTAGGTCTTGTTCCTCTTTTAGTGGAACGGAAATTTTTAGTACTTCGGCAAACATCAATACAACGAAGCCTAACATCACAAGTGTTAAATTTCCTGAGCCCATCTGCAATGTATAACCCTCTATATGAACAACGTGTGAAGCAATTTTATATTCAAGGTAGCGCATCACAAGGTCTGCTATATATATTACAAGTAGGGCATAACCAACCATTCTCAGTCTTTTAATATTTGTAAAGTCAAAAATTTTATTTTTCGTAATAGAACGCACAATACGAAACACTTGAATCGGGATTATCACTATGGCGTACAAAACAAAAAAAATAATAAAGAATCCGAAGGAGTTCTCTGCGACACGGAGTTTTGGTGGTATTTGTTCTTTCACATAGGTTACTTGAACACACATTTTTCTGATTTCCTTTTTCATCGATAATTGGAGGAGCGATGTTGATGGAACTGTTGTTGTGGGAAAGGTGAAGCGTCCTCCTTCCGGTTTTAAAGAAAGGTGGAACGTTCTTGTAACTGGGAATCCTCTTGCCTCATTCCTTGCACCTTCGTACCCTTCGCGAAAACCATCTATGAAGCCTTCTGCCATATCCCTCATTGTTTGATAAGTGATTACTGCGAAAATCAGGCTAACAGCAATCGTGACTATTTTTAAACGCTTGTCCATATTCAATGATATCTTAAAGTTTGACACCGCAAAGATACAATATTTTTCTGAATAAAGCAAAGAAAATATCGAAATTCGATAAAATAATGTTGATCTTTGGTAAAAAACGGTGTTTTAAGGCTATTTGCCAATACAAAAACGCGAAAACACCGCCCCAAGCACATCATCAGCGGAAATCTCGCCGGTAATTTCGCCCAAATGATGCAACGCACCACGAATATCAATCGCAACTAAATCAGCCGAAATGCCTGATTTTAGAGCATTTTCAGAATTTATAATGAATGCTAATGCACGATTTAATGCCTCATAATGTCGCAGATTACTGACTAATGTTCGGTCTGAAACCTTTTGTTTGTCGGCGAATTCGAGCAATCTTTCGATTAATTTTTCAATACCAATTCTGTTTTTTGCAGAGATTGGAATTTCGCCGTTTTTACAAACGATGTTGTTTGCTTGGTCGATTTTGTTTATGACGTGAATGACCTGTTTATTTGGGCGAAAGGTAAAGGGCGAAGGGCGAAGGGTAACTTCGCCATTGTCAACCTGCTCGGCTATGGGCGAAGCACCTTTCGCCTTTCGCCTTTCGCCTTTGACCTCATCAACAACAATCACAATCTGTACCTTCTCAATCGTTTTTTTCGTGCGTTCAATACCGATATTTTCAATGGTGTCGGACGATTCGCGAAGCCCCGCCGTATCAATGAAACGGAACAACGTACCACGAATATTCAATGTGTCTTCAATTGTATCACGTGTGGTGCCGGGAATTTCGGAAACAATAGCTTTTTCTTCGTTGAGCAGTGCGTTTAGTAATGTTGATTTTCCTACATTCGGCTTGCCGACAATCGCTACGGGGATACCGCTTTTCAAGGCATTGCCAAGTTTGAACGAATCGGAAAGTGTTTGAATTTCCGTCTTAATTCTTTCTAATAGTTCCAATAACCTTTCCCTATCGGCAAATTCTACGTCTTCCTCTGAAAAATCCAACTCCAACTCCAAAAGTGCTGTAAAATCTATCAATTCCTGACGAAGTTGTTTTATTTTTTCCGAAAAGCCACCTCTCAATTGCTCAATCGCCAAACGGTGCGAGCCTTCGGATTGTGAATGTATCAAATCCGCCACGGCTTCTGCCTGCGAAAGATCCATTTTTCCGTTCAGAAATGCACGTTGCGTAAACTCGCCTGCATTAGCCAAACGGCAACCATTTTCAATCAAAATTTCCAAAATCTTTTGCTGGACATAAATCGAGCCGTGACAGGAAATTTCCACGATATCCTCACCGGTATACGATCTTGGGGCTTTGAAGTAGGTAACAACCACTTCATCAATCAGTTCATCGCCATTTCTAAATTGGCAAAAAATCGCTTTACGTTCCGTCATTGCGAGGGAGGTACGACCGAAGCAATCCATAGAAGTACTTGATTGCTTCGCCTCCGGCTCGCAATGACGGTTAACAAAAGAAAGCGCATTTTCCCCCGAAATCCGAATCACAGCAATCCCCCCAACACCAAACGGTGTGGAAATGGCACAAATTGTGTCGGTGTGCATTAATGCTTTTTGATTTTTTCGATTTGATTTTTTAACGCATCGCAAGCCTCTAAACAGGCTTCCTCAAATGTTTTCGCTTGCTTACTTGCAAACAATTCGTGACCGGGAACATTCAAACGAACATCCACAATTTTATTGCCTTGCTCGTGGTCTTGCTCTAATTTCAAAACCACATCCACACTTGTTGCCTCCTGTGGAAGATGCTTGGTCAAACGTTCGATTTTGTCATTGATGAAATCAATGAGCCTGTCAGCTGCCTTGAATTTCAAGGATTGAATGTTGATGTTCATGATATGTTCTTTTAAGCCCGTGGATGGGCGGTTTCATAACTTTGTTTTAGCTTCTCAATGCTGTTGTGTGTATAAACTTGCGTGGCTGCCAAACTGCTGTGTCCGAGCAATTCTTTCACCGCATTAAGATCTGCACCATTGTTGAGCAAATGTGTTGCAAACGTATGTCGCAAAACGTGCGGACTACGCTTGTCGATTGGTGTTTGCATCAAAAAATCTTGCACAATTTTATAGACTTTGTGTCGTTTCAAAGGTTGATTTTTCAAATTTACAAGCAGATACTCGTTGAATTGTGGCAAGGTTGCCATTTTCAATTCTTGATAGGATAAAAGCAGTAAGGATACTGTTTCTGTTAGCGGAATAATGCGTTCTTTGCTGCCTTTGCCAAAAATTCTGACTGTTTTTTGGTCATGATTTATATCCTGATTTTTGAGATTGACTAATTCCGAAAGACGTAAACCTGCTGCATATAAAAGTTCGATTACGATTCGATTACGAACGCTCTCAAAGTCGCCCTGATCGTAGGTTTCAGAAAGCAGATTTTGAATTTGGCGTTCTTGAACATAAATCGGCAAGCGTTTTTTTTGTTTCAGTCGAACTATGCCAAGCGTAGGATTTGTTTTGATTTTTTCGTGTTTGAGTTGATAGCGATAAAACGATTTTAATGCTGTGAGTTTACCATTGATTGTTGTCTCCGACAGCCCATCGTCTTTCAATTCGGCTAACCATGTTCGAATTTGCGGAGTTTTTACAGTATTGAAATCCACAGTATCGTATGCACTTTTCAAAAACGCTTCGAATTGTTGAAGATTATCGCGGTAAATCTCAAATGTACGCTTCGAATAACGTTTTTCCGAACTCAGATATTGTAAAAACTCGTTCATGTCTCTGCAAAGATACGGTTTTTTGTTGAAAGTAACCCACATGCTGCTAAAATATCTTCACCACGAGACTGACGGATGGTGCAGATGATGCCATGCTCGCTCAAATAATCACGGAATTCGATCATGCGTTCTTCGCTCGAAGGCTGAAAATCGTTGTTCGGAATGGCATGATATTTGATTAAATTTACTCGGCAAAAAAGCCCTTTCAGCAATTTGGTTAATCCGTCCAAATGGGCATGTTTATCGTTGATTCCGTCGAACATAATGTATTCGAACGATAAGCGACGTTGCCCTGACCAGTCGTATTTTTTCAGCGATTTTATTACACTTGAAATCGGATATTTATTTTGAATCGGCATAAATTTCTGACGTTCGTAATCGAAAGGGGAGTGCAGACTTATCGCCAAATGACATTCCGACTCCGCAATAAATCGTTCCATTTCTGGGATCAATCCAATCGTGGAAACATTGATTCTACGGGGACTCCAAGCATATCCCCAATCTGAAGTAAGGATTTCTAGACTTTTCAAAACTTCGTCCAAATTGTCAAACGGCTCGCCCATGCCCATATACACGATGTTTGTCATCAGTTCGCTTTCGGGAATTGAACGCATTTGGTTTAAGATTTCGCCGGCAGTGAGATTGTGCTGAAAACCTTGTTTTCCCGTTGCACAAAAATCGCAACCCATTTTGCAACCCATTTGCACCGAAATGCAAAGTGTGTGCCTGTCGGAACTTGGCATATAAACTGCCTCAATCAAGCCGTTTTTATGGGTTTTGAACAGATGTTTTTTAGTCCCGTCCGACGAAATTTGCACATCAATAGGGCAGGAGATGCCCATATCGAAATGTTGTTTCAGCAATTCACGTGTTTTCAGCGAAAGATTGGTCATTTCGTCAATACTCGAAATCTGTTTTTTATAGAGCCATTCGCAAATTTGTTTTGCGTTGAAACTCGGCAATCCGTGGGTTTTGCAGAATGTTTGTAATTCTGACAATGTATTTCCAAAGAGATTTTCCATGTCCATTACCTTACTTATCTGAGCACTCTGGAAAACAAAAGCAACAACACCAACACTGCACAAGCAACTATTTTCAGTATGTCGTTTACCTTTTTTTTACTGATTTTTTTTTTCATGCTCAAGATTTCTTTTTCGAGACCATTTTTGCGATAAACTCAATACCGAGTACAAGCCCAATACCAATGGCACAAGCAATCGCCGACTCCACAACCATAGTATCCGGACGTGCGTTTCCTACCGTACGAGTAACTACTTCTGCCCAAGGCACACCGCTTGCATCAAAAACGAACATCCCGGTTTCCTCACGTACGGTTTCTTTCCATGGCCAAATTACTCGCAACGAACCAATGATAACACCTGTCAGCAAAGCCACAGTCCAATCGTGCCACCTTCTCAATAACCACGATAAAAAATTTGAAAATAGAATCAATCCGGTCAAACAACCCAAAACAAACGCTCCAATGTAAGCAAAATTCAAATCGGCTATAGCTCTTATGAACGTGTAATAGGCACCAAACAGCAACATAACAAATGTCCCCGAAGTCCCCGGAAGAATAAACGCACAGCTCGCAACAATGGAGCAAAGAAAGAAAAACCATATTGGGACGATAACGTTATGCTCAACGGGCGAAATTGGGAACAACAGCACAGCCAAGGCAATTCCTAAAACACCCAATGCATAGCAAATTGGTGTCCATTTAGAAACTTTTTTATACACCAAGACCACCGAAGCAACAATCAATCCAAAAACAAACGCATGAAACGGGATAGGATAGTTTGTTAGCATATACCTGACAATACCGACTGTAGCAGCAATAGATATTATCATTCCGAGAATCAAAACGACAACGAAATTTCCATTAAAGGCTGTCCAAAAATCTGTAATACGTTGTTTAAATGTTTTTTTTCCGAACAGTTGTTTGAATGCAGGAATGGCACCTTTGATTGTATTTAGTAATTCGTAATAAATACCGACAACAAAGGCGATCGTTCCTCCGGATATACCGGGTAAAAATTCAACAGCACCGATAGCCATGCCTTTCAAGCCGAGGGTTGCGTAATCTAAAAGTGAACGCTTCATAAAAAATATGTATTAATTTAGAGTTTGTAAAACTTGATGAACTTCCGGATACTCAAGCATTTCCGGGTGATGATCTTTGAACCACGAGACATTGCTTGGGTCTATCAAAAAAGCAACCATCAAGTCGCTCGATGCCGCTTCTTTTCGGTTGATTTTAAGATTAACGATACCTCGAATCAAAATCAATCTCGGATAATTTTCGTTTTGCACCATTTTGCTTTCGATAAAATTGAGAGCTTCATTGTGTAAACCTGCGTCCACCATAGCATAGCACACAGTAGCGATAAATTCCGGTTGATCTTTTGTAATTTCTACAGCACGAAAAACATGAGGCAGTCCTTTTTCAAAATCTTTGTCTTCGCAATATAACTCACCCAATGCCGCATGAAGTTCCGGAGTATTAGGGGTCCTTTTTATGGCTTCTTCCAGCACAGAATACGCTTTATTTTTTTCGCCTTGATTGTAAAAGCTCATTGTCAATGCAATTGTGGCATGCGATGAATCAGGTTCTACTTTCAGTACTTTACGAAAGTACTCCTGTGCCTTTTCGTGTTCTTTCATACGTTCGTAACACTCTGCCATGTTGAACAGCGTTGCTGCTTCGTCCGGTTCAATATCTAAAATTCGTTGGTAGCAAGTCAATGCTGCAGCATATTTCTTTGCAAGCAAGTACGCTGTGGCTTTGTGAAACCAGCCGTTCAAGTCACTTTCGTCAATAGCAAGCACATAGTCAAAACAGTTCAAAGCCTCCTCATGTCGTTTTTTTGAACGATACAACATACCTAATCCGAGCCACAAACCTTTTGCAAACGGCTCGTTGTCAATCATACTCTTGAGATACTCAATGCCTTCTTCGCTACGATCTGCCAAATCGAAAAGTAAACTCAAATCAGCCGGCGCATAGTCATGAACGGGATTGATCTCAAGCACTTTTTTCATGAACTCGATGGCTTTGTCGAAATTACCGAGATTTTCGTACTCGAAAGCGATATTCATGTAGATATCTTCCAAATCTTCGGTGTCGATCATCATTGCTTTACTGTACTCGTTGATAGCTTGTTCGCTCTTGTTTTGAAAGCTGTAAACGGTTCCCTTTGTAAAGAAAATCTCGGGATTATTGGGTTCAATTGCCTCCAATTTTTCCAATAAATCCATAGCTTTATCAATATCATTTTCTGCAGCCAGCCATTGAGCCTCACGAAGTCTTAGTTCTGTATTTTCAGGACTAAAAGTCAATCCGACATCCAATGCTTTTCGGGCCATTTCGGCATCGTTTTTGTTAAAATAGTGGTCGATAATATCTATCAAATCCTCTGTATCGAAGAAGTAACTTGCGTTTTCGTCTATGTTGTTTTCAAAACGTTTGATGAGTTCCTTAAACTCGTTGTCGTATAATTCGTCTGTATGCATAGTTAATTTTGGAAGTCGTTAATGAGTTCTTTTGCCGCAGAAATCGCAGAATCCGTAACCGTTTCATTGCTGATCATCGAAGCAATGGCATGGATATGTTCGTTGCTGCCGAGTTGTTTTATTTCGGAAATCGTTTGTTGGTTATCCAAGCGTTTGTAAACGCGGTAGTGTGTTCGTGCTTTTGCTGCCATTTGCGGAAGATGCGTGATAACAATCACTTGCATTGATTTTGACATTTCCTGCATAATTTTCGCCACTTTTCCCGCAATATCACCCGAAACACCTGTATCTATTTCGTCGAAAATAATTGTCGGCAAAATATTTTGCTGATTGATGATGGATTTTATCGCCAACATCAATCTCGATAATTCGCCACCGGAAGCGACTTTTGAGAGTTCTCGCAATTCAGAACCCAAATTTGCACTAAACATGAATTTGATAAAATCTTTTCCATGCTCTGTGAAATCAAGCGTTTGCAAAAACTGTAATTCCAAGCGTGCATCTTTCATTCCTAACTGTGACAGTGTTTGCTGCACTTGTTTTTCGATATGTTGAGCCGATTTTTTTCGTACAAGCGTAAGGATTTCGGCTTTTTTTGTTAAATTCTCGGTCAATTCGCTCAATTGTACTTGCAATTTCTCGATTCTTTCGGAATAGGTAGAAATATCAAGCAATTTGGACGATAAATCGCTTTGAATTGTAAGTAATTCAGTAGTCGTTTTGACTTGATGTTTGGTTTGCAAACGATAAATTTTGTCTAAACGCTCGGTTAAAGCTATCTGTTTTTCCGGATCAAAATGCACCGTGTCAGAAATGGAATTCAGTTCGCTGTCAATGTCTTTAAGTTCCACAATTGTTGAATGGAAACGATTGGAAATTTCTTCTAAGTTCGATGAAATTTTCGCTATTTTTTTCAAATTTACATCTGCAGTTTGTAACGCAGATAACACATTTTCGTCGCCTCCGGTCAGTGTTTCCGACGATTGCAAAAGCGTACGTTTAATCTCTTCCGCATGATTCATCATCTCCAAATCCTGCTCCATGGTTTCCTGTTCGCCGGCAACCAGGTGCAATTCCTCCAATTCGGCAAACAAAAACTGAAAATAATCCTGATCGGCTTTCAGTTTGCTATCTGCATCAGTCAAATGTTTCAGTTCTTCGGAAACCTTTTTGTATGCTTGATATGTGCTGCGATAATCGTTCAAAATCTCACTTTTCTCAAGCAGAGCATCGACTAAATTCAATCGAAAATTCGACTCGTTCAAGGTCAATGTTTCGTGTTGCGAATGAATATCTACCAAACGCTCGCCGAGTGTCTTTAGCACATTCAGATTCACAGGCGTATCATTTACAAACGCACGTGATTTGCCGTTTGCAGCGATTTCTCGACGTAAAATGAGTGGATTTTCATAATCCAAATTTTCCTCATCGAAAATGGGTTTTAAATCCAAGTTTACGATATCGAACGTTCCTTCAATTACACATTTTTTTTCTTTATCCATCAAGGCTTGTACGTCGGCACGTTGTCCCAAAATCAGCGACAGCGCTCCCAACAAGATAGATTTTCCTGCACCGGTTTCTCCCGTAATCACAGAAAAACCGCTATCAAAATCCATCGAAAAGTTTCTGATCAAAGCATAATTTTGTATGTCGAGATGCTTTAACATCAACCCAAAATTGACTGATATTTGTTAAGGTTTGACGGATCAAGTTCTCTCATAAGCGCAACTAATCTGTTTCTTTCGTCAAGGGGTGCTACTCTAAAAATATTGACGATTTCGTCGGATTTGGCATCGAAAAATATCTGCCTAAAAAGTAGATTTGGGCGTACTCTGTTTACTCTTTGTAGTGCTTCTAAACTTTGAAAAATCGCCTGGCGGGCAGCACGCTGGTCTTCGTACATTTGATCCATTCCTCTCCGATGGTAAAGGAAATGAACGTCATGAATTTCGCGAAGATTGCCATTTGTAAAGTTTTCTGCCAACCAAAAACGATTTGCCGTATTTCTTGAACTCGACCTCCAACCCATGGCTTCCGCAGCAGGAAGGTCTTGACATCGCATAGCAATATCCATGGCTCTGTCGAAAAACGGCATACCGGCATCTCTTCCGAACGAACTAAAACTCAATCCGATTGCAATATTTGCATAAAATGCCAATATCGCAGTGAGATTGCCGTGAATAGTACCATCTGCAAACAGCAACGGATCGCCTTCCGCATATTGAAATGTGATATCTCTATCAATAAAATTCAATAAAACCGAGTTGTAGGTTGAGTTCCAAACGGGTCTTCTAACCTGAACACTTAGTGTTCCGGAAATTTGATTGGATTGTAGGTCATGCTGTTGAATGACAAGCGTAAGAGTGCCCTCAATTCGCTCAATAGGGGAGAAATTGAAAGTTGTCCAACGTCTGCCGTTTATAAATTCGAAAATTGCCGACTGAAGCGTTTCAAAAATTCGTCGCTCGGAGGTTTGAACTTGTGCAGCATTGACTTGCACCACCATATTCAATTCTTGAGCATATCCATATCCAAAACAAGCAAAACAGAGCAAAAGAATGATTAATCTAACAGTTTTCATAGGCTGGTGAATATACTTTTTGCAAAGATACGAAAAAATTATAGATTTTTTGGAAAAAAAAACAAACGTTAGCGAATAATCATTCGCATTTTGTCTCCTTCAATTTCTGTTGAGCAAATCTCTTTTCCTTGAATTTTTGGAGCTTTTAGGCCACTGGAAAGTTGTTTGTTTCCGGTTAAAATACGTGCTTCGTCCCAAAGATTTTTTTCTATAAAACTTTGCAATAGTTTTGCTCCACCCTCTACAATTATTGACTGTATGTTTTGTAAATACAAATCGCTTAAAATTTCAGACAGGTCTGTTGTTTCATAAATTTTCGCAGGTTGAGAATTATCAAAAAAATGCAGATCTTTTGGCAGTTTACGATTTTCATCGATAGTTATTCGCAATGGGTTCTTGCCGAAATAGGCTCTAACATTGAGTTGCGGGTTATCAGTCAAAACTGTATTTGTTCCAACCATAATTGCCGATTCTTCGCTACGCCACTTATGAACGAGATTTCGCATAGCCTCGTTGGTAATCCAACGTTCGGTTTCGTTGTAGATAAATCCGTCCAAACTTTCTGCCCATTTCAAAATAATGTAAGGACGTTTTTCCTCAATGAACGTAAAAAAACGTCGATTTAGAAAGCGCCCTTCATTTTCCAAAATACCTGTAATGACTTCTGTTCCGGCATTTCGCAAACGCTCAATTCCTTTTCCTGCAACTTCTGGGTTGGAATCCAAATTTGAAATAACGACTTTCGGCATTCCTTTTTCTATAATGAAATCCGCACAAGGTGGAGTTTTTCCGAAATGCGAGCACGGCTCTAAATTCACATACAATGTCGATTTTTTTAGTAAATTCTCATCTTTTACATGTAAGATTGCGTTGCGTTCCGCATGATTTTCGCCATATTTTTGATGAAATCCTTCGGAAATAATTTTTCCGCCATACACAATCACACAACCAACCAGCGGGTTAGGAGCAACTTGTCCCAAGCCGATTTCCGCAAGTTGGAAACAGCGTTGTATGTGGGTTTGGTGGATGTTCATAGTTAGATTTCTGCTTTGAACTATAAAGTATTTCTTTATAGTTGGATTTTTTTTTGCAAATTTACCTAAACAAAAAATAAACCTCCTCCAGCTTTGCATCATTTGGTGCAGGTCTGATACCGAGCAAATGTGCAATAATGTTGTAAAGTTGAATGTTTAGAAACTCCGGAACAACCCTATTTGTATGGAACTTCGGACCACGAGCATAAAAAATCCCGAACATATCCCGATTTGTATTATCGAAACCGTGATCGCCTTTTCTCCATCTATCTACAGGTTCTTTCGAAATACTCCAAGCACTATCGGCTAAAATAACCAAATTGCCGATATTGGGATTTCTACCAAAATTCAGATGTTTTGGAATATCCTCGGGTCGCCATGCGTTGATATGCGGAACGTTTTGTAGTACCGATAGGGCGGTGTCCAATTTTTCGGGATAAACCGTCATTAAAGCCATGGGCGAACTTCTGCTGCTGTATTGAATCCACGACTCACAGAGATAATTGTGCAAAAAGACGACTCGACTGATGTCTGTTGGAGTCATGCCATGGTCGGAAACAATAATCAAACTGATATTTTCAGCAAATGGCAAGGCTTGCAATCTACGATCAAGCACACCGACCAAACTGTCGCAATATCTAACCATTCGGTGTACTTCTTCTGCATAAGTAGGATGGAAGCTATGTGCCGTAAAATCGGGCTCTTCAAAGTAAAACATAATGAGTTGCGGACGCTGATCTTCGGGGCGTTCGAGCCAAGAAATTACGCTATCAACACGTTCGTGAAAAGGTATTCTGCTGTTGAAATTTTTCCAGATATTGGGCTGTTTTCCGCCAATAGGAGCTTCCGTACCTACCCAAAAAAAACTCGCACTTTTTAAGCCGTATCGTTGTACCGTATTCCAAATGGGCTCACCACCATAAAACTTAGGATTTCCAACGGCTTCGCGGTTTGCCAAACGAAATTCTTTTTGTAGTTCTTGGTTGAAAAACGTATTTGCGATAATACCGTGATTGTCGGGAAAAAGTCCCGTTGCCATAGAATAATGATTTGCAAAAGTTCCCGTTGGAAAAACAGGTTGCAGACCTTTCGACCTTACGCCTCTTTCTGCGATTCTGTCCAAATTCGGTGTTCCGATTATTTGATTGTAATCCCAACGAAAACCGTCCAGTGATAATACAATCACATACTGCCTTTCTTCAGCAAAACCTTTGAATGCAAAGAGAAACAGAGCAACGAGTAATGAGAGTTTTTTCATGCTAAACTAATTTTTTAATCCAATATTCTTTCTCGCCCTCGAGTAAATCCACAACAGGAATTTCAATCATGGTGTAACATCCGGGTGATTGTTTGAAACTCGCACGAGCTACGGAAAGCAACACCTGTGCAGTAAGTGCGGGGTTGTCGACTCGCATGTTGAACTCCATAATTTGATTCTGAGTTCGTCCGGAAACGCCCTTGCGTACCATGTTTACACCGTGTCCCATGTCTTGATATTTTGAAACATCATCTACAAAAGTGACATGCGTTTCATCGTTTGCAAAATAGGTGTCTGTTTTTAACAAATGTTCGACTGTCTCAGCATTTGCACCATCTTCCAACTCAATATAAAGCATTCTGCGATGAATACCCGTTCCGAGTGGAATCGTCATAGATAGTGCGTTTTTTACGCCCTTTACGGCTTTTGCTGCGGTGCTGTGCCCCATACTCATTCCAGGTCCGAAATTGGTGTAAGTCAAACCTTTTGGAGCCATTGCTTCCATTAAAGTACGAATTACTGAATTTGTTCCGGGGTCCCAACCTGCTGCAATCACTGCAACTGCTCTATTCGTTACAGCGATAGGGGAGAGTGTTTGTTTCAAGTTCCAGATTTCCTCATGAATATCGAAACTGTCAACAGTGTTTATTCCCATTGCCAAGATGGTTTTGGCTTGCTCTTCCACGTTGCGTGTAGGCGAGCAGATAATTGCAACGTCTACATCCTTTAGTTTGGAAATATGATCGACAACATCGTATTTTTTCAATTCATCAGGGATATTTGTCGCATCGCGACGAACAATTCCGGCAACGCCAAAATCCGAAGATGCTAAAATAGCATCAAGCACGTATTTACCGATGTTTCCATAGCCGATAATGGCGGCGTTTTTTCTCATAGAAAATAATTCGTTTATTTACATTTGCAAAGATACGAAAAAAAAATGGATTACAATTCATCTATCGGGTTCCAAAATACAACTTTCCACTTTTGAATCTTATTGTTTTTCACAGCTACACCTTCTGCTTCCAGTCGCTGTTGCTGAGTATTGAATGTGCCTTTAGCAGACAAAAAACCTTGGCTATTAACTACTCGATGAGCAGGAATATTCGCATCAGACGGGCATTGGCTCATCACTTTTCCAACCATTCTAGAAAAATTTGGAAAACCAATAGCCTTGGCGATTGCTCCATAACTTGTAGCACGCCCGGCAGGAACTAAGCACACAATATCATGCACAGCTTGCCGGAAAGCTTGTTTTTCAACGAGATTCATTAAAATCAAATTATTCCAAAATAGCCGCAACGCCAGGTAAAACTTTACCTTCAAGATATTCCAACATCGCACCGCCACCAGTCGAAATATAACTCATTTCATCAGCCAGTTTGTTTTGATTGATTGCTGCAACTGAGTCTCCACCGCCGATTGCGGAAAATGCACCGTTTTTTGTAGCGACTGCAACAGCTTTCGCAATGGCGGTTGTGCCGTGTCCGAAATTTGCAAACTCAAACACGCCCATAGGACCGTTCCACAAAATAGTTTTGGATTCTGCAATAACCTTTTCAAATGTTTTGACAGACTCCGGACCGGCATCCATACCTTCCCATTCTGCAGGAATAGCATTGGACGGGAACATTTTGATGTTGGCATCATTACCGAATCTGTCACCACAAACCGAGTCGGTAGGGAAGTAGTATTTTACGCCTTTAGCATCCATTTCTTTCATGATATCTTTTGCCAAATCAAGTTTGTCGTCTTCGCAAATAGATTTACCGATTTTTCCGCCCATAGCTTTAATGAATGTGTATGCCATACCGCCACCGATAATCATGTTATCTACTTTGGAAATCAAGTTTTTCAAAATATCAATCTTACTTGAAACTTTGGCACCACCAATGATTGCCGTGAACGGTTTTTCAGCATGGTTCAATAATCTTTCCAAATTTGTGATTTCGTTTGCCAACAAAAAGCCGAAGTATTTTTTGTTAGGAAAGAATTGTGCAATAACTGCAGTTGATGCGTGTGCACGGTGTGCTGTTCCGAATGCATCGTTTACGTATGCATCGCCCAAATCTGCCAGATATTTTGCGAAAGCTGTATCACCTTTTTGTTCGCCCGGTAAAAAGCGGAGATTTTCCAAAAGAAGAACTTCGCCCGGTTTAAGATTTTTTGCGTTTTCGATAGTTTTGTTTTCAAAAATATCGTCGGCTAATTTCACATTGACCCCGAGTAATTTGCTCAAGTGCTCGGCAACAGGTTTAAGTGAAGATTTTTCTTCAAAACCGGTTTCTGACGGACGTCCCAAATGCGACATTAAGATTACTGCAGCACCATCGGTTAATAGCTTTTTTATTGTTGGTAAGGATTCGCGAATACGTGTGTCGTCAGTAATTTCAAGGGTTTCTTTGTGCAAGGGCACGTTGAAATCGCAACGTACGAGCACTTTTTGATTGGCGAAGTTTTGATTTTGGATTGTTTTCATAATTACTCAGTTTATAAAGTTTGTAAAGCGGTTAAACAGCAACCTCTGCTTTGATGTGCGGATGTGCTTGATAATTGATCAATTCGAAATCATCGTAAGTGAAATCGAAAATATTTTTTATGCTTGGATTTAATTTTATTTGAGGTTGTGGATAGGGTTTGCGTGTCAGTTGTAATTTGGCTTGTTCAAGATGATTTGAATAGAGATGTACATCGCCGAATGTGTGAATAAACTCGCCCGGTTGCAAATTACAGACTTGTGCAATCATTAGTGTTAGCAGGGCATACGAAGCGATATTAAACGGTACACCCAAAAACACATCGGCCGAGCGTTGATACAATTGACACGACAACTTTCCATTTGCTACATAAAATTGAAACAAGACATGGCAGGGTGGGAGAGCCATTTCCGAGAGTTCGCCCACATTCCACGCACATACGAGCATTCGGCGTGAGTCCGGATTTTTTTTAATGGTTTCGATCAATTCTGAAATTTGGTCAATCGTTTTGCCGTCTTTACAGCCCCACGACCGCCATTGTTTGCCGTAAACAGGTCCCAAATTTCCCTCAGCATCTGCCCATTCATTCCAAATGCGGACGCCGTTTTCCTGCAAATAATGCACATTTGTATCGCCTTTCAAAAACCACAACAACTCATAAATAATTGACTTTAGATGCAATTTTTTTGTTGTTTCCAGCGGAAATCCCTGCGACAAATCAAATCGCATTTGGTGCCCGAAAACACTGCGTGTTCCCGTGCCTGTGCGATCGGTTTTGTTGGTGCCGTGTTCTAAAATGTGTGATAAAAGATTTAAGTATGGTGTCATATCACTCCGTTTAATACATCAATTAAAGTTCCAACAAATACGATCAAAGTTGAAAGTACCAATATCCCTAGAATGAATGCCAACAAGGCTTTTACATAATTTTTCACTTTCTTTTCGCCAAAAAATTGCCCAACTGACCAAATGAGATAAACAATCATGATGTAACTCGTAATTTGTATGATATTCAATTCCACCAATCCTTGAAAAGGCGTAACTATAGCCGTTGCCAATGCTGATATTCCGGAGATAAAACACATCAGAATAAAAATCTCGAAAAGATTATATCCTGATTTTCTAAAAAATAATTTTATCCAAAATGCCATGTATAATCCTTGTAATATCGCTGAATAGCCCGGATATTCGAATGCCATCCAATGAAAAATAAGAACTGTTGTAGGGGTGAACTCATCGCCATATAGGCCCAAATCTTTAACCCCAATTTGAAAAAAGTAACTGATAAGTGCGTAAAACAACGAAGTGATAATGACAAATGTAATGGGTTTTACGAAACGGTGTCTATCTTCTGCGATAAACTGCCTGACAGTGTTTCCGGGTGCTATGAGCATTCCTTTTACAGTGTATAAGAAACCTTTATTGGCACGAAAAAAACCTGCAATTTCCTGCCAAATATAGTATTTGTCAATTCTCCTCAACTCTGCGGGTCGTCCGCAGTTTGAGCAGAAGTTTCCGTTGATTGGCTCGGTACAGTTTTTACAATTGTCCATTTCTTTTACAAATTTAACACCCCTATATCAACGCAAACAAAATAAAAACCAATCCCGCAATAAATGTGTATCCTACACGAATTGTGACGGCCATAATGAAATCCTTCATTCGGCTGAATTGGAAATTCAAGTTGCCCTTTTCCCATGCACACAAGCCGACTAAAGTCAAGATCGCAAGCCATGCGGAAATACTTGTAAGCATAAAGAAAACTAACCCAAACAAGACTGTTGCTGCAAATTGCAAACCCATCGTACGGAAAATACTTACCGGCGTAATCTCGCCCAACTCAACTTTGAAAACTCTAATCCATGCTTTTGCGAAAAGTGCAGAATACCAAACAGCTCCAATTCCAAATGATACAACGGTTGCCACAGCAAACCACCACCAATTGATTTGGGCGAAAATTTGACAGATTAAATTGCAGGAATTCATATGTTACTTCATTAGAAAAAGTTAATAACTTACGAAATCATCGCCCCAATCAACGTTCCGGACATCAAACTCACTATTGTCCCGCCTAAAAGTGCACGCAGCCCTAATTGCGAAATCAAAACACGTTTGCCGGGTGCTAATGAGCCAATTCCGCCGATTTGAATACCAATCGAAGCAAAATTCGCAAAACCGCAAAGAAAGTAAGTTGCCATAATAACCGATCTTTGCGAAGCAAAAGCACCGCTATGACTTAATTCTGCTAAACTTATGTAACCGATAAATTCAGTTAAAATCAGCTTTTCGCCAACTACACGCCCAACTAATGTAATGTCTTCAGGATGAATCCCAAGCATCCACATTAATGGAGCAAATGCGTGACCTAACAAAAATGGTAAAGAAACTTTATCGTATGCACCATTCGTAACATTGTAAACCCACGTATTCAGTGTATCGCTCATTCCTACGATGTGATTAAACATCGCAATAAATGCCACAAACACCAAGAGCATCGCACCAATGTTTACAGCAAGTTTGACGCCCTCTGTGGTGCCGTTTGCAACAGCATCCAAGATATTTTTACCGACATTTTCTTTAGATACAGTGAGATCTGAGCTGAATTCTTCGGTTTGAGGCACTAAAATTTTAGATATAACAATTGATCCGGGTATCGCCATAACAGATGCAGCCAATAAATGTCGTGCAAATATCAAGCGTGCTTCAGGGCATTCGCCACCCAAAAAGCCCACGTATGCTGCCAAAACACCACCGGCAACAGTTGCCATACCACATGTCATAATTAGCATGATTTCGGATTTGTTCATGCGTTCCAGATATTGTTTGATCAATAAGGGCGACTCGGTTTGTCCTAAAAAAATGTTACCCGCAGCAGCCAAACTTTCCTGTCCTGATAGGCGTAGTGATTTTGTCAATAACCACCCTAAACCAAAAACTACTTTTTGAATGATACCGAGATAAAACAACAAACTCGTCAATGCCGAGAAAAAGATAATCGTTGGTAAAACTTGAAATGCAAAGATAAATCCGTGCGTTTCCGTATTCAAAAGGTCGCCGAGTAGGAAAGAACTTCCGGCTTTTGTAAAATCGATGATGATAACAAAAAATCTGCCGACAAATTCAAAGAAAATCCGAACAGGCGGAAAATACAAGATACTTATCGCAAACAGAACTTGCAAGCCCAAACCAATGGAAACCTGTTTCCAGTTGATTGCCTTGCGATTTGTGCTAAACACAAAGGCAATGACCAAAAGAGTTACCATTCCCATAAGCCCGTGAAGCACGTGACCTAAACTAATTCCGAGACCTGATGCTACTGTTTCCATAAGTTTTTTTGGTGCAAAGATACAAAAAAACTAAATAAGACCCGTTAGGATGGCAGAGAAACTTATCAGAATTTATTAACAATGTTGTTTTTTTCGATATTTTTTGCTATTTTTGTGGTTTGAAATCTAAAAAAACAAAAACCATGAAAAAAATCTTATCAATTTTTGTACTATTTGGCTTACTACTTTCTTCGTGCAATGTTAGCAGCGACGAAAGACCATCTATTTCCGAAAGAACTATCCAGCAGGTAATTAGTGAGCTATCTGCTCTCCATCCGAATCAAACCGAACGCATTGAAATCGGTGTGCGACAAGCTGCATCGCTTTGGTTTTCGAGAGACGGAGGTGATGCGGATTTCAAAGAATTTACTTTGAATAATTTTGTTGCATGTCCTCACGAATTAGATCTCTTGTTTGAGAGACTTCAACGAAATTTTGAAATTTTGACTGGTAATCTCCACAAAATAAACGTCCGTTTGATGATGCCTTTGCACATTTATATGGGAGATATTATGCCTGTTGACCGCCTTTTTGGTGGATTTAGTCCATTTTCACATCTGAATGAGGATATGTTCGATAACAAAATTGCATTTGTAGTGTTGTTGAATTTTAGAACGTTTTCGTTGGAAGAAAAAAACAGATATGGTGCAAATTGGACACGCACACAGTGGGCTCATGCACGAATGGGCGAAAGATTTACATCTCGCGTTCCGTCGGAATTGCGACAGGAATTTTCACGCGTTTTCACGCAGGTTGATACTTGGAGAACAGACTACAATTTCTATATGGGGCAATTGTTGACAAACGACGGCAGAAGGCTGTTTCCGGAGGATTTGAGATTGATAACGCATTGGGGATTGCGTGACCATTTGAGAACATATTACGCTTTGGAAGGTAGAACCGAATCGCAAGAAATGATTTTCAAAGTGATGAATCACGTTATCAATCAGACTGTTCCGGAAGTTGTAATCAATAACCCAAATGTGCAATGGAATCCGTTTGAAAACACAGTGTATGAAAATGGCGTAAGGATCACTTCAAGACCTGAGCAATACCGCTATCAAATGCTTTTGGATTTATTCAGAATGCACCAAAGAATGGACCCTTATACCCCTCAATACGAAAATTATATCGAGGCTAATTTTAGTGGAAGCGTTGAACTTTCAAAGCAAATTGTTCGCGATTTGTTTGTTCAACTTGTTTCGTCGGATGTTGCAAGAGAAGTTGGGCAGGTTATGAGCCAGCGTTTAGGTCGTGATTTAAGACCTTTTGACCTTTGGTATAACGGTTTTAGAGCACGTGGTGCATTTCCGGAAGCAGAATTAAATGCACTAACGAGACGACTTTATCCCAATGCAATGGCGTTTGAAAGAGATATGCCAAACATGTTGATGACGCTGGGTTGGGACAGAAGAAGAGCAACAGAAATTGCATCGGGAATTACAGTAGATGCTTCGCGTGGTATCGGTCATGCTTGGGGAGCACAAATGATGGGCGATCAAGCTCGTTTACGCACAAGAATACCTGTTGACGGTATGGATTTTAGAGGGTTCAACATCGGAATCCACGAATTAGGACACAATGTTGAGCAAGTAATTTCACTTTACGATGTGGATTATTGGATGCTCAGAAGTGTGCCGAATACGGCATTTACAGAGGCATTAGCGTTTATATTCCAAGATAGAGATATGGAACTGTTGGGCAAAAGAAACGACAATCCGTTGGCAAACGACCTTGCAACGTTAGGCATTTTCTGGAATACGTTTGAGATTATGGGCGTTTCGTTAGTAGATATGGGCGTTTGGGAGTGGATGTATGCCAATCCGAATGCCAATGCTAATCAGTTGAGAGATGCTGTCATTCGTATTGCAAAAGATGTTTGGAACGAATTTTTTGCACCGGTTTTTGGTATCGAAGATCAGCCGATTTTGGCGATTTATACGCACATGATCATGCGTCCGCTTTATTTATCGAACTATCCACTTGGTCGTTTGATACAATTCCAACTTGAAGAATATATGGCAGGGAGAAATTTTGCAGCGGAAGTTGACCGCATGTTTGCACTTGGTAATCTCACACCTAAACACTGGATGTTGCAAGCTGTTGGCGAGGAATTATCTGTGCAGCCTTTGATTGAAGCTACAGAACGATCCGTCAGAAGAATTAGGCAAGACGACTAAAAAGAACGAAATGAAAGTCATTGAGAATTTCAAAACGTACCTGTGGTCTCTGCGAATGCGTAAAATCGCTCGCAAGCAGAAACGTAGTCGCCAAATGCTGGGTTTGGACTTGGCAAAAAATGTTGGTATCTACTTTCACTACAACGGAAAGGCGTCTTATGAAACTGCCAATAAATTCGCCGACTATTTAAAGACACGAGGCGTTTCGGTTATGGTGTTGGCATATTCGGATAGCAAGGATAAACCCACAGAAATAGCAGAAAACCAAAGTTTTCTATTGTTTTTGAAATCTCAACTGGGTTTTAATCGAGTGCCGCACGACAATGCTGTAAGCACCTTCGTGGAGCAACCATTCGATATTTTCTTCGATTTAAGTTTGAACAATCATTTCCAAAATTTATATATCGCAAATGCATCTCATGCCACATTTAAAGTGGGACGAACAAGCAAGCAGGGGTTAAATATCTTTGACTTTACGCTCGAAGTCAAAGATACGGCGGATATGCAAGAGCTTATAGATGCCATCCTCAAATATCTTGAAGTGTTTAATCAAGATGGGAGCCGCAATTGATTTTAAGAATATCTAAAATATGTTAGCAAACAAATTTATCGGAACCGGTGTGCCTACGATTACGCCATTCAAAACTGACGGATCAGTCGATCTCGAAGCACTCGGAAGACTAATCAACCACATTATTGATGGCGGGATTGACTATATTGTTGCCTTGGGAACTACGTCAGAAATATGTACGTTGAGTAAAGTTGAACAAGATGCAATCGTAAAAAAAACGGTCGAAACCGTTAGAGGACGCGTACCTATTGTTGTTGGTATTGGTGGAAATAATACCGCAGAATGTGTTGAAATTTTGAAAACATATGATTTTACAGGCATAGACGGAATTCTGTCAGTTGTTCCATATTACAACAAGCCAACGCAAGAAGGGATTTATCTGCATTTCTCAGCAATCGCAAAAGCTTGCCCTGTTCCGATTATTTTGTACAATATACCTCCGCGATGTGTGGTAAATATGGATGTAGAAACCACGATACGCTTGGCAAACGACCACCCCAACATTATCGCACTCAAAGATTCGTCGAACGATATGGAGCATTGCCAAAAAATTATTCAGCACAAAGGTAAACCCAACGATTTTCTGGTTATTTCCGGTGATGATGGCACGGCTTTAGAATTGATAGAAATGGGAGGGGTAGGTGTGATTTCTGTTATGGCAAACGCACTGCCAGTACAGGTTTCGAGCATGATTCGAGCTGGAGTTTCAGGAGATTTTGAAAAAGCAAAAAAAGAGTTTTCCGAATATCAACATCTCGTTCCTTTTTTGTTTGAAGAAGGGAATCCGACGGGTGCAAAATCTATCATAAGTTTGCTTGGATTTTGCGAAGATACCTTGCGTTTGCCTTTGGTAAAATCTACTAATAGTTTGAAGAGTCGTATTCAGACTGCGTTTGAGCCGTTTGTGAAAGGTTAAAAACGTCTGAAACGACATAATATATGTTCAAGCAGATTATTTATACGATGAAAAGCCACTTGCCGGACGGTAAGGCAGAGCAATTTTATGACTTTATGATTGAACCGACCGATGAGGCATATTCAAATTGGCTACCCGAACATCATCAATATCATATTGTCAAACGTGGCAAAAATAGCCCTGTGGGGGATTTAGTTTTTTTTGATCAACATATCAGCCCAAACTTCCGACTGAAATCCTATGCGATTGTTCGAGTTGCCGGTAGACCATGTGAAATAACCGTTCAAGTTCTCAAGTTCGGAATGCGTGTACCTGTGTTTGTAAGTTTATATTTTGAGGATACTCTAAACGGTCTTGTGCTTACTGAAGAGGTTCGTGCAGGCTATCGTGGAGTTGGTGCGATATTTAATCCGTTCTTTCGTCTTGTATTAACTAAAAGAAAGTTATCGGCTTTAACCAAACATCACAACAAAGAGTGGAAAGAGCTTGAAAGAATACTAATTGCTACTTGAGGCCGGTAAAAAAAGCGACCTAAAAAACCCGCTGGCACCGATTTGCAATCGGTTCACTCACAGCAAGTTAAATAAATGTAGTTGAAAAAAAAACTAGAAAAAAAGATTGAAAAATAAAGCAAAAATATATGCAAAGTTTAGACACGGCACCAGCGGGTACATTGCCATGTATGTTGTGAATTGCTTAAAAAATTTGTATTTTTGTAGTCGCAAACAACACTGCACTAGCAGTAATAAAATACCACAGGAGATTTAAACATGCTTAAAATCAAACATTGTCGTAAAATCATTGCCATGGCTCTTGTGCTGGCAACTCTCTCCACGCTAGTTTTCGCTGTTGGAGCGTCACCTGCACAAGCCTCTGCGACACCACAGCCTGCATCCGGCTCGAACACACTTCTTTCGCCGTTCGTTCCGAATAATGTCAGCAACTTTGACATTTCAGGCTTTAATGGACGAGTATTCAACACCGCCGGGCGTCCAACGGTAGCCCCAGGCTGGGTTTCCAGTGCTGCGTATGGCACAGCGCCGTTTTTCTACGGCGTAACATCCATTACTGCGCCTATCGGCACAACAGTGGATATTCGCGAAGCTGCGTTCCGCACACAAGCCAGCGATGTATTCGATGGTGACCTTACTCACCATATCGAGCGTCTGCTACCCGCTAACCCTGTAATTTCACAGAACATAGTTATTGTGTATCGTATTACGAACTCTCGCGGAACAACAACCTTCCTTGATGTTCAGGTAACATTCGAGGCACGTACAGATTTCCTTGTTGAGCGTGTAATTCACAGTATTCCGTACGACGATATGCGAGGCACTACTCACACTACTGTCCGTCGCGGTTCAAACACAGACCAACAAATCTTGGGTCTGTACATGATGCCAAACTCCAGCTTTGATGTGCGTGTGGTTGACCATCCTACAAGTGGCGGACAAACTGCTTTGCTTTTGTATACATATCAAGCTATTTGGAATCAAAACACTAACCACGGTCCGGTAACCGATGCTTGGCACACCATTTATCACGGTAATGGTGTAACGGGTGCTCAAGCAAACCAAAACAATGTCCATGTTCCTCGTATGGGTCGTGTTCCGGTATTTGTTACTCCACGTAATGATGCGGGTCACTTTACTGTTGAACTACGCTTTACACTTGAGGGTGCAAACAGCGTTCGTAGCTTGAACTTCTTTAACTATCAAGACGCTAACCCTGACTTCGGTCACTTCACCATTACCGAAGCAGAGTGGCTTGATAACTGGAGATTTGTTCCGACAGCCGACGCCGAAGACTTTGGTCAAATGTTCGCTATTATCCAAAGCCCTACCTATGTAATGTTAGTTGCTTGGCAAGACAGATTTGACCTTCAACTTGGCAATATTGTATGGGGTCAAGGTAACACTCGTACCGGTCAGGGAATCCAAAACATTCTTGACAATCAAGAACACATGACCCACTGGTTTAACTACTGGTATGGTCTTTGCATTAACGCAACAAACCCATGGGACAGGCTTGTACACGCAAGACAATTTACTGTTCCTGCATATCGTGGACCGGGTGCTGCTTTTATGGGTCACCGTGTTCTTGGTATGAGTATAACCTCTAACATTAACAATGGTGGCGGTATTACTCGTTATCTTCGCATTAACACATCAGTTCACTATTATCCAACGATGGACTTTTTGGCAATGCACGAACTGGGTCACCGTTATGACTCGAACTTTGGTCTGGGCGAGGTTATTACTAATGTCCAGCCGAACTTTTTGCAATATATGCACAGAGGACATACCTACAACAACAATCGTTGGAACATCTCACCAACTGCCACAGCTGAACATCGTGCCTTTGTTGATTTTGAAAACACTTTTGATACCAGACTTATTCGTCTAATGTACGCTGTTGAATCCTCTACATGTCGTTATGAAGCACTCCAATCTGTTCAAAGTGCGAACCGCGAGCAGGGATATCATCATTTAAATTGGACCAGAGGTGATGCTTTCGCTTACGGAATTTTCCGCCAAAGCGGACTGAACGTCATTCCGGTAATTGAAATTTGCTTGGGTCTGGGCGACAGAGCGATAAGCCCTGCCGTTCGTAACCATATCATGAACAGCGATGCTCGCATTGCTCACCATTTGTATCTGCTGGCTCCGGGTGAAGCCAATGTGGCTGTTAGAAACACCCTTGTTGCTGACCGTAGTCTAGTCGGCCACTGGAGTGCTACCGTTCTTGGTGCCGGTGCCACAAGTTTGACAGGCACAGCTACCATCAATATCGACTCTCCGGATATGGCTCCGCTAATTGGCGAGCAAATTCGAATCTATGATGGTGCAACGCTAATTCACACACTGCCAATCACCGGTCCAACAATAGCTGTTCCTGCTACTCCGATTGGTGGATACCGTGTCGTGCTTCCGCGTCCTGCAGGTTTGTACACCATTAATACAACACTTCTTGTTTCGACTGCAAACACAGGTGTTGCTGAAGCAGTGTACACGGACGTAGATCCTCTCTAACCTAGCTCTTAACGCTAACGGCGGTCGTCCGATTTGGTATTGAGCAAAACAATACTTTGCCAATAGCAGTGATTAACAACGGTAATCTTGACCGGGAATTAGTAAGTAGATATAGACAGTGCTCCATTTCCCCCGCTGGTGGCGATTCCAGTGGCTGTTGCCAACCTCCGCCAAATACGGGAGAATTTGTTTGCTAATTAAAATTAAAAACAACCTGAAAAAATTCAATACCGACCATTAGCAAAATACACGCTAACCCAGTCCAAACAGGTGTTCTACGGCGTTTCATAAAAGCAAAAATCAAAAAACCTATCGCCAAACAGGCTAATATGGTTTCAAATTTCGACCAGTCTAAATTCTTCCAGACGCTTAGAGGTAGCTGCTCAATAATGAAAACGCTTTGGTTCAAAATCCAAATTGTGAAATTGAGTAATTTTCCGAAAATTCCAGCTAAAAAGGCAGAAATCGGTGCCGAAACCAAAATCGCCATTCCTAACGGAATGATTAAAACACTGAGAGGAGAAGCAATTATATTCGCAAGAATGAAGTAATTTGGAAATTGTTCAAAGTAGTAAATCGACAACGGAGTTGTTGTGAGTTGAGCAGCAATGGAAACAGTGACACATTCCCAAACATACTTTGAAACCTTGTTTTTAGGCGTCCACAACTTCGAAAACATTCTGTTTGTCATCACAATACCAAGTACCGCCAAATATGAGAACTGAAATCCAAGTGCATACAACATCATCGGATCGTAGGTCAGTTGTACAATTGCAGCGGTTGCCAATGAATTGTAAACCGATGTTTGCCTATCAACACATTTTCCTACCGTGATAAACGAAAACATAATTGCCGACCTCAATGCCGATGGTGCAAAACCTGTGATTAACGCGTAACTCCAAATACAAGTTAGCACAATTACGGCTTTTAAAAGTAATTTCCACCGTTCGCCTCGCAAGAAAAACAGCAGATGCATAATTACCATTGCGAAAAGTCCGACGTGCAGTCCAGAAACGCTGAGGATATGAACCGTTCCGGAGTTTTGGTAAGACCTTCGTATTTCCGGCGTGAGATTTGCACCGTACCCCAGCAAAATAGCAGAAGTTACGGCATACTCCTTACCTGTAATACCCTGGTTGGAAAGCGTTTCCAGAAAATTATCCCGTACGTTGATTGCATAGGCACGCACAGGGTTTCCGCCGTCTTCATCAATTTTTTGCCAAGAACGTTGGTTCAAATAAATCGTGTGAAAAATCTGTTTTCGTCTTAAAAATTTTCGAAAATCAAAATTTCCGAATTTCTTTATAGAATCTGTCGTTTGAGCACGATTTCGAATGGTTAAAACATCGCCGTAACGCAGTTCTGTACTGAGCGAATCGATTGCAAAATATGCCATAATTTTGCCCATTGTTGGCATATATTTTGCATCTTCTTGATTGTTTTTTCCGCCAATAACCTTCAAAGTTGTTCTTACGGAACGTTCACGAACATTGGGTGTATCATCTACAACAACAAGTAATTGAGAATAATTTTGTTTTGAAAAATGTGCCGGATTCAGAGATTGATCCACCTGCTTTGTTCTCAAAAAGCCTAATAAAGCCATGAAAACGCAGGCAGAAAGCCCAAATTGATATACTTTATTCCGATAATCTTGCTTGATCAGCACAACCAAAATCATTAAAAAAGCACCAATCCCAATAGCAGTGGGGTAGAGCGACGGCGAAAAATGCACATATTGTGCAATCGAGATGCCGATAATTAGGCTTATCGCAAGTTTGATGAGTGGCGAGATTTGCATGACTTTGCAAAGTTACACCTAAAACCTCGAAAAAAAAACCTAAAAAACGTTAAGGATCCTTAAAAAATGTTAAAATTGCTGTTCCTGCCCCTCAAAAAGGTCATCAATTCGAACTACTCTTACACCTTGGTAATAAAACTGCAAGACTTCCTCGACACTAAAACCTTCACGAATTTTGCGAGCAGCACCTTCTTGGCTTAATCCTACACCGTGCCCAAAGCCTCTGCCATCTAAAATTACCCTATTGCCCTCTTGTCTGACACTGAAAAATGTGGAGCGTAGATTAAAATCTCGGCGTATATCTCGCAGGCGAATGTTTTCGTGGAAATGCGTTTTTCGCTCGTCCTGCACGAAATTCAAAGCGTTTGTACGTTTGACCGGATCATTAATATCATATCCGTAATGTCGCTGTAGACCATTGAGCCATTCGTCTATGCTAAACTCTCTTTGCCATGTCGAGCCCGGCATTCCGAACGAAAACGTGTCGGCAATACTTCTCAAATAGGGCACCGCCGTAACCCAAGCATCTTCGGAGTTCTTTGTTTGTCCGCCAGAATTAGCGTGGAACGATGCCAAAATCAAATTGCTGTTTTCATCTACAACAACCATTCCTGCTGTAGCTCTTGCTGCCTCTAAAATTACAGGAATAACATTACGACCGAAATAAGCCTGACAATGCACGCCATCACACAAATTAAAGCCTTCGCTTCTGTGCTTATTAATCATCCGCATAGCATACGTTCGTGAAATAATGGCTTGAATTTTGAAAAAATCGAGGTCAGCGGGTATGCCACCTACTTGCACTCCGCGTACTTCCGATTGAACCACCCCGGCTATATAATTCTCTATATTAACGATATTTATGAAGCGTAAAGCATTGTTTACAACTGATATTTCCAAGTGATCATAGTAAATTCGAGATCGGATACTCGGATCTTTAGGTGTAATTCTGAACATTGTATTCAAGCGATCTCCCATAACGGTTATTTTTTCAAAAACACCAAGTTCGGAGCCATGTTTTACCACTCTCACACCAGCGATTTTGGCATAAAGTGTGATACTGTCGTTTTCATTTAGTACGATTATTTCGTTGCCGTTCTCGTCGGTAATGCGATATTGTCCTGTAACGCAGGATAAATCTGCTTGTCGGATGGTTTCGGTGGAAAAAATTCTAACTAACAAATCTGTTGCCGAACTCGTGTTAACAACAAAAAAAAGTAGAAAAATCGAAAGTATATTTTTCATAGTCCATTTATTTTAAAAATTCCAAGATTGCTTGTGCTGCACGCAGACTGGCATTGGCTTCCCCAAGTTTTTGTTTGAGAAGTTTATAGTCGGCAATTTGTGTTTCGCGATGTGGCGAAGATAAGCATTTTGATAATTCTTTAATTAGATTCTTAGTATTTAGTTCGTTTTGAATGAGCTCTACAACAACAGGTTTATCCATAATCAGATTTACCATCGCAATATATTTTATATCAATAACACTCTTTGCGATGATGTAGGAGATCGGACTTCCTTTGTAGCATACAACTTCAGGAACTTCGAACAACGCCGTTTCTAATGTAGATGTGCCTGATTTTACCAGTGCCGCTTTCGCAGAACGAAGTAGGGAATAGGTTCTGTTTAGAACTAATTTTACATTTCGGTCTCCAATGATTTTTGCGTATAAGTCGCGATGCTGCTCCGTTCCTGCAATCACAAACTCATAGTCGGGAAAGTGTGGAATAACGGACAGTTGAAGGGGAAGTATAGTTTGTATCTCTTGTTTTCGACTCCCGGGAAGTATAGCGATAACCGGCTTACCACTTTCGGAAACGTAGGCAAGGCCTTTATTCCGAGAGATTGCATCTAACAAAGGATGTCCGATAAATTCAGCTTCAATGCTGTTTTTAGCAAAAAAGTCCTTTTCGAACGGTAGGATTACTAGCAACTTATCAATATTTTTCCGCATTTGCTTTACACGCGATTTGTGCCAAGCCCAAACTTGCGGAGCAATATAGAAGATAACCTTAATTCCCTGTTTTTTCGCCCATTTTGCAATTCTCAAATTAAAACCCGGATAGTCAATCAACACGATTGCATCGGGCTTAAATTCCAAAATATCTTTCTTGCAGAAATCAAAATTTCGTAGGATAATTCTGAGGTTCTTCAAAACTTCCACAAACCCCATAAATGCCAAATCTCGGTAATGTTTTCGCAAATCTACGCCTTCTTTCTGCATCAAATCACCACCCCAACCGCGGATTTCAAGATTAGGATTCAACCCTTTCAATTCGCGAACAAGATTTGATCCATGTAAATCGCCCGATGCTTCTCCTGCGATGATATAAAGCCTCATAAATTGAGGTTTTTTAGTTTGTTAATGGCGTCAAACGCGGTCAAATCGTGCTGTACAGGCACAATCGAAATGTAATTTTCTCGCAAAGCGTGGATGTCCGAATCCAGACAGATATTTTGATCAACAAACTCGCCTGTAAGCCAATAATAATCTACGTTCCAAGGGTCTTTTCGTTTTATATAACCTTCCACCCAATATGCATCGGCTTGCGTACAAACTTTGATGCCTTTAATATCCTCTTTCTTAACTTTTGGAATGTTCACATTTAAGCAAACCCCTTTAGGAACAGGCGTTTCGATAACTTGAGAAATAATTTTCCGAATAAAATCCGCTGCTTGCGAAAAATCCGCATCGTGGTGGTAATCCAACAACGAAAATCCAACAGATTTTATGCCCTCCATTGAGCCTTCGATAGCAGCACCCATTGTGCCGCTGTAAATTACATTGGATGAGGCGTTTGAGCCGTGATTGATTCCGGAAAGAATCAAGTCTATTTTCTCGTTTTCCAAAACCACTTTTAAGCCCATTTTCACACAATCTACGGGCGTTCCGACACAAACGTACTCTTGATAATTCTCTTCTTTTTTTAGCAAACTCAGACGCAGTGGGCGATTTACGGTTATCGCATGTCCCATTCCCGACATGGGGTCTTGAGGGGCTACAACCGTTATATTTCCGAATGGACGGGCAATATCAATGAGTGTTCTTAGTCCTTTGGCACGAATGCCGTCATCGTTTGTTACGAGGATATTTAGCATTTTTAGTGTATTGTCTTTGTGCAAAGATACGAAGAAAAATCGAAAAATGCAAATAACGATGTCTTTTTGTGATTTTTTTTTGTATCTTTGCAACATGTTTTTCACAAATCCGGCAATACTTTGGGGCTTATTTGCAATTTTGATTCCGATTGCAATACATCTGTTTTATTTTCGAAAATTCAAAAAAACGTACTTTTCGAATGTGAGGCTGCTTCAGAGTATTCAAAATCAAACGCAAAATCAATCAAAATTGAAGCATTTGCTGGTTCTGTTTTGTCGGATTTTGACGATTATATTTTTGGTCTTTGCATTTGCGCAACCTAACCCTAAAACAGCCCTAAAACCGCTTGTTGGTGAGGGCGTAAACTACGTTTCTGTAGTTATCGACAACTCATTCAGCATGGGTACAAATACCGATAGGGGCACACTTCTCGACCAAGCTAAGCAAAAAGCGAGAGAGTTGGTGTCAAAATTTAAGCCAACTGACCGATTTGCTTTGATAACTCAGGATTTCTGGGGTGATAGTCGCCGATTTGTTTCTATGGAAGAAATGTTGTATGCAATAGAACGAGTTGACATTGTGCCATTTTCAAATAGCTTGTCCGAATTGGTAGCACGACAAAAAAGCTTATACCAAAATATTTCGGGGAGAAGCACAGCACTTTTTATGATTTCGGACTTTCAAAGAACGATGGTTGACATTGAAAACTTGATTTCGGACACTATTCTGCAAACATGGTTCATACCGGTTCAGTCGCAAGTAGTCAACAATATCTCTATTGATAGCGTCTCAATTGAAACTCCGATTTTCCAAGTTGGTGGCGAAATAGAGTTCCAAATTTGGTTAACAAATCATGGTGAACAATCGCTTCAAGAAATACCAGTTAAACTACTTGTTAATAACAATATAGTTTCGATTGGAAATGTGAATTTCGAGCCTCGACAAACCAAAACCATACGCAGAAATTTGACTTTGCAAGAGCCCGGATATTTGCAAGGCCGGGTCGAAATTTCGGATCACCCAATTACGTTTGATGATAGATTGTATTTCACTTTGAATGTACTGGAAGAAATTCCTGTATTAATCATTACAGAGGAAACACCTAATCAATTTTTGATGAGATTATTAGCCAATGATCCGAGTTTTGATTTAACCGTTCAAAATGTTCGGAATTTAGATTTTTCAATGCTTCATAGAGTAAACTTCGTGATTTTAGATGAGATAAAAACACTCTCGTCAGGACTTCAAACCGAACTTCAAACCGCTATTGATGCCGGACTAAACGTTTTAATTTTGCCTGGAGAGCAAACATATTTAACTTCAATTAATAATTTAACCAAACAATTATTAAGCGCTGAATATAAACAGATTAAAAAAATGCAAATCAATGTAGATGCCATTTTGTCAGACCATCCAATCTACCGTTCTGCGTTTGTAAGGATACCCGAAAACCTACTTTTACCGGAAGTGCAAAAGTATTTTCCAATTCAAGTTTCTGCTCGCTCCAATTTACAACATCTGCTTAGATTGAGCAATCGTGATCCATTTTTATCTTTTGGAAATGTTGGCAAAGGGCGTGTTTATTTATCGGCTGTGCCTTTCGACAATGCATTTAGTAATTTCCAAAATCAGCCACTTTTTGTGGTATCAGTATTGAATATGATTCTACAAAGTGCAAGTAATGAGCAGATTTATAACTTATTAACACAACAAGAAGCTATTATACACAACGTAGGAGCGGGACACGCCCCGCCCTTGTTTCTACAATCGGAAAATTCCGATTTCGAAATGATTCCACAAGTTACATTCAGGGGCAACCAGCTATTTATCAACACTTTTTCTTCGTTAAGAGATGCCGGAAACTACATTTTGAGAACTCGTAATGAAGTAGTTGCTAAATTATCCTACAATTTTGACAGGCGTGAATCCGACTTGCGAAGTTACTCACGATCCGAACTGGAGCATTTGCTCGGACAACATCATTTAAGTGGTTTTTCGGTTTTGGGGGATAATTTTGTTTCTGTGGATGGCACTTTATTTGCTGTCAGCACACGAATTCCGTGGTGGAAATGGTGTTTGCTATTTGCTTTGCTGTTTTTATTAGCAGAAGCATTCATTTTGAGGCTTTTTCGATAATTTTTCGAAAAAAGTTATTAACAAAACAACGAGTTGTTAACAATTCATATACGAAAATCGACTTTTTTGCGTTATATAGGGTAGAAACCTTAAAAAAGCAAAAATTATGGAAACTACTCTTCAACCCCAAACCATTTTACCCATTTTTCAGAAAATTCACGAAATCCGGGGGCAAAAAGTAATGCTCGATTTTGACCTTGCTGAACTTTATGATGTTGAAACAAGAATCCTCATTCAGGCAGTAAAACGAAACGTTAGTCGCTTCCCCTCTGACTTTATGTTTCAGTTGACACGAAAAGAGTTAAACTGCATTCCAAAGTTTCAAATGCAAATCTTGAATGCACAAAATTCTGATTTTGACACAAATACTCATTCAAGATCACAAATTGTGATCTTGGACGATGAAAGGCTTAGTAACCAGACTGATATAGAAAAGCCAAACAAAAGAGGTACAAACATCAAGTACTTACCCTATGCCTTCACCGAACAAGGCATCGCAATGCTATCCTCCGTACTGCGAAGCGACCGAGCAATAGAGGTAAACATAGCAATAATGCGCGTTTTTGTGGAAATGCGAAAACTTTTCCTTAATCATCAAGAGTTGTTGATTAAGGTTGGCGAATTGGCTGAAAAAGTAGGAGAGCACGACCAATACATTAAAACGCTGTACGACTACTTGAAATCCTATGACGAGGAGCAAAAACGCCGTATTGAATGGGAAAACAGAAATCCGATAGGGTTTGTTGTGTGAATTTTTCATTTTGGATTTTCAATTAAATTTTGTATCTTTGCATCAAAATTGCGATTAAGCAAGCAAAAATAAATTTGTTTATTTTTCGAGCGCGAGCAATTTCAATGTAATTAAACTTTTGAGATGGCTAAGAAAGCAGACAACAAAAAAAAGCAAGTAGAATTAGAAGAAAATAGCGAGCAAATCGCAGATATTCAAGAGGGGAGCGTTCGAAAAGAGGAAAAATCCCGAATGATTAGCCTCTCGAATATGTATCAGTCGTGGTTTTTGGATTACGCATCGTATGTGATTTTGGAACGTGCCGTTCCCGAAATACAAGACGGATTGAAACCTGTTCAACGCCGTATTTTGCATTCGATGAAAGAGTTGGATGACGGACGTTACAACAAAGTTGCCAACATCATCGGAAACACGATGAAGTACCACCCTCACGGCGATGCCTCAATTGGCGATGCTTTGGTGCAACTAGGACAAAAAGATTATTTGATTGACTGTCAAGGAAACTGGGGAAATATCTTGACCGGCGATAGTGCGGCCGCACCACGTTATATCGAAGCACGATTGTCGAAATTCGCAGGAGATGTGGTTTTTAACCCCAAAACAACACATTGGAAATCGTCATACGATGGACGAAACAAAGAGCCGATAACACTTCCTGTAAAATTCCCTTTGCTACTTGCACAGGGCGTTGAGGGGATTGCCGTAGGTTTGGCATCCAAAATTTTACCGCATAATTTCAATGAATTGATTGATGCTTCGATAAAAGTTTTGAAAAATCAGCGTTTTGAACTTTTTCCGGATTTCTTAACGGGCGGTTTGATTGACGTTGAGAATTACAATGACGGATTGAGAGGCGGGAAAATCAGAGTTCGTGCAAAAATTTCGCAATTGGACAGAAAAACGTTGCTAATCTCTGAAATCCCTTTTGCTACAACGACTTCCTCGCTGATTGACTCCATTTTGAAAGCCCGTGAAAGAGGCAAAATCAAAATTCGGAAAATTGACGACAATACTTCGGAAAATGTCGAGATTTTAATTCATTTAGAAGCCAATGTGTCGCCGGATACTGCGATTGACGCACTTTATGCGTTTACCGATTGTGAATATTCAATTTCGCCGAATGCCTGTGTGATTGAGGGCGAAAAGCCTGTTTTTATTGGTGTTTCGGAAATCCTAAAACGTTCGACCGAAAACACGATGGAACTTTTGAAACGTGAACTCGAAATTCGATTGAAAGAACTCAACGATGATTGGCACTACACCTCGCTGGAAAAAATCTTTTTCGAAAAACGCATTTATCGTGAATTGGAGAACGATGTGAAAACTTGGGACCATTTGCTGGCTGACATTGAAGAAGCGTTCAAACCCTATACGAAGAAACTCAAACGTGAAATTACACGTGACGACATCTTGAAACTGACTGAAAAACCAGTCAGAAAAATTTCCAAATTTGATGTCAAAAAAGCCGATGAACACATCAAAAACTTGGAGTTGGAAATGGACGAAGTGAAAAATCACCTCAAACATTTGGTAGATTACACGATCAATTATTTCCAGCAAATCAAGAAAAAATACGGCAAAAACTGGGAACGAAAAACCGAAATTCGGAATTTTGAAACGATTGAACGTACGTTGGTTGCGTCTGCAAATGTGAAACTTTACGTGAATCGAGAAGAAGGTTTTGTCGGCACATCACTAAAAAAAGACGAGTTTGTTTGCGATTGCTCGGATTTGGACGATGTTATCGTATTCCGCGAAGACGGCTCGTTTATGGTGGCGAAAGTTGCTGAAAAAGTGTTTTTTGGAAAAGATATTATTCACGTGGATGTGTTCCGAAAAAATGACGACCGCACGATTTACAATATGGCTTACCAAGACGGAAAATACGGTTTTGCATACATCAAGCGTTTTAATATCGGCGGAATCACACGTGAAAAAGTGTACGATTTGACCAAAGGTACAAAAGATAGTAAAGTGCTGTATTTCACAGCAAATCCGAATGGCGAAGCGGAGCATATTCGTGTGTTTTTGAAAAATAAGCCGGGTTTGCGACGCTTGGTTTTTGACTTTGATTTCAAGGAATTGGCGGTAAAAGGACGCTCGTCGATCGGCAATATCTTATCCCGAAATTTGGTCAAAAAAATCGTTTTGGAAAACGAAGGGCACTCTACATTGTCCGCCCGAAAACTTTGGTTTGACGAGAGTATCAAGCGATTAAGTGCCGACGAACGTGGACAGTATTTGGGCGAATTTAAAGCACAAGATAAAATTTTGGAACTCACAAAAGACGGCTATTATCGTTTGTTGAATTTCGATTTAGGCACACATTTCGATGAAGATTTGATTCATATCGAAAAATTCAGCCCGAAAAAACCGATTACAGCGGTATATTTCGATGGAGAGATACAAAGGTTTTATTTGAAGCGTTTTATGGTTGAAGAAACCGACAAACGAACGCTGTTTATTGACGAACACCCCGAATCGTATTTGCTCACAACTAACGCCGATTGGCACCCGATGCTCGAATTGGAATTCGACAAAAAAGCCAACAAACGAGACATCGAAGACGAAATCGTGGACTGCGTTGAATTTATCGGCGAAAAAAGCCACAAAGCCAAAGGCAAACGCCTATCCAACCACGCCATAAAATCCGTGAATTGGCTAGAATCTCAACCCCACGAAAACGATGAAATGACCGCTGAATCTGCAGAAAATGATGTGCAATTAGATTCCGAATTAGGCGTTACACACGATGGCGAGGCCGTGCAGGGGGAATTGTTTTGAGTATAAGAATAAGATATTGGATAGTCATAGTTTTTTTCCTCGTTCAAGGATTGAACGTTACAAATGCTCAAAACGGGCAATTGATAAGAGATATAGAAAAACACATTGCAAAGATTGATTCTCTAAGAAAGTGTTGTTGGTACTGCTTTGTCTGGTTACATACTGATTATGAAAATGGATACAGTGATAATATATGGCATTTTTTTCCATTGAATATGCCGGATAGTATACTCTGCAACGATGAATTTAGGAGATTTCATGAATATGCGAGAGAAGGGAAGATTGGCTCTCAAAGACTGTTTTTTCGAAGCCATTTTTCTGATTATTGCGATTGTGAGGGTAAGCTACTGTGGCGGTTGATAACTACTAAATACTACCGAATGGGAAGATTAGTTGCTGTCAAAAAACAAACGGAGGACTTACTAACGATTCTTTATATCAATGATGGAAAAGTCATTTACCACCGTGGAGGGGAGGCTGATGTGAAATCTTTAATGCAAAAACATAATTTGCGATTTTAATTCCACTTGTGCGTAAATCACAAAATTTAGGCAGGGTTTTTCCTGCCTTTTTCGTTGCAGTTTGGTTATTTCAAAAAAAAGTTGTATCTTTGCAGGGAGATTATGGGTACAATAACTTTGACATATAAACCTAACGACATTTTTGCAAAAAAAATGTTAGATGCGATGCTGGTTTCGGGTGCGTTTTCCATAGAAAAAGAACCTAAAAAGAGTGAACTTCAAAAATCTATTGAAGAAGCACGAAAAGGTAAGTACTTTGTTGCCAAAAATGCGAAAGACGCTATCTCTAAATGTTTGGCGTAATGTACGAAATTAGAATTTCGAATCGATTTAAAAAACAGGTCAAACTCTGTGAAAAACGAGGTTACGACCTTACTTTGCTCGAAAAAGCAGTTGACATTTTATCGAAAACGGGCAAATTGCCGAGCAGTTATCGTCCCCATAAACTATCAGGAACATACGAAGGTTATTGGGAGTGCCATATCAAAGGTGATTGGCTGTTGATATGGGAACAGAACGATACGGAATTATACCTGCTTTTTACTGGAACGGGTACTCATTCGGACTTATTTTAATACAAATCTCAAATCTCAATTTAATTATGCTTTTAGAATCCGAACAAAAATTAGATTTCAACGATGTATTGATTCGTCCGAAACGCTCTACGCTTGAAAGTCGTAAGCAAATGATTTTGGAACGTAAATTCAAAACCAAATGGGCGCAACGTGAATTCACGTGTGTGCCAATTGTTTGTGCAAACATGGCGACCGGTACTTTTCGTATGGCGGAAGTGTTTAGCGAGTACAAAATGTTGGTTGCCATTCACAAGTTTCATACGAAAGAGGATTGGTTAAATGCCTCTAAAAACGCACTTTCCGCATCAATTTTCACGATTGGAATGTCGGATGCCGAATATGAAAATTTCAAAAATATTCGTGATGCGTTGTTCAATGCAAAGAAAATTGACAACCCCGACGACCTATTTTTGTGTGTAGATATTGCAAACGGCTATACACAACGGTTTTCTTCGTTTATTCACAAAATTCGTGTGGAAAATCCCGGAATTGTAATGATTGCAGGAAATGTTGCAACGGCTGAAATGGTGCAGGAATTGATAATTTCAGGTGCGGATTATGTGAAAATAGGTATTGGTCCCGGAAGTCAATGTACCACGAGACTAAAGGCGGGTGTGGGTTATCCGCAGATTTCTGCTTCGTTGGAATGTGCTGATGCGGCACATGGCTTGAATGGCGGAATTATTTTGGATGGTGGTGTTCGTTCGCCCGGCGATGCGGCAAAAGCATTTATCGCAAACGCAGATATGATCATGATTGGCGGAATGTTTGCAGGAACAGACGAGCAGGAGGGCGAACTGATTACGCGCCGTTTTTTGACTAACGAATTGGACGAAAATAATCAGCAGATTGTTGATGAAAGGCAATACAAATTATTCTTTGGGATGTCGTCGGAGTACGCCCAAGAGAAATTTATGTCAGGTGGTATGAAAAACTACCGCACAAGTGAAGGACGAAAAGAGGAAATCCTTTACAAAGGCTCCGTTCGAGAGATCATTGATGATTTGTTGGGCGGTTTGCGTTCGGCAGGAACTTACATTGGAGCATCAAGCGTCAAAACGTTCGGAAAATGTGGAACGCTAATCCGTGTAGGACGACAGCATGATAGGTTTTAATCCGGTACTATGTACTATCTGGGGGGACCGGGATTTTGGAACGCCGGATTTGTGATAAAGTCCCAGTCAGTCAACGTTTCCAAAAAGAGTATTAATTGACGTTTTTCTCTGTCGGTAAGTTGTACGCCACCTTGATGAACAAATTTCATATTCGGATCAACGGTTGGTGACCATTTCAAACCTGTACTGTAAAATTCGATGACCTCTTCGAGTGTTGTAAATCGCCCATCGTGCATATAAGGTGCGGTTAGAGCGATGTTGCGAAGCGTTGGAATGCTGAATCTTCCTCTATCAAACTCAAGTCCTGTGAAAGAAAATCTATCGTGACGAAGCAGATGTATGGAATCTTCGTGTATCATTGCATTATTTGCAAAACCGCCTGTTGTCATTAAAGGATTTCCTCTTCCGCCATGGCAGTGGAAGCAGTCTGCTCTTTCGGATTCAAACATCAGCCAACCTGCAAAGGCAGAATCGCACAACATCTCTTTACCGAGGCGAAAACGATCGAACTGCGAATTTGCAGAAATCAGCGTGCGGACAAATTGTGCAATGGCTTTGCCAATACGTTCAATCGTTACCTCCGGCGTTCCGAAAGCGGCTTCAAACAAGGGTGGATATTCGGGTATTGTAGCAATCGCATTCACACTTTCTTCGATTGTTCCGTGAATTTCGTGAGGAAGTGCAATCATCAGCCATGCAAACGATTCGAGATTTCTGAAATGGAACCTTGGGTCGGTAGTATCAATGTAAATGTTATGCTCTGGAATATTAAGTCCTAAATTTGTATTCGACGGATGAACCATACCGCTCCACGTGTATCCCTCGTGTCGAAATACCAAGTTTATCAGAGGTAGCATCGCAGTAGGTGCTTCTACTCTGGGCGAACCGTCTCTGGGTGGTAAACCGACTACTCTGCGATTTTCATTCAGCAAATGCAATGGCGTTGTAAATGAGTATTGTGGATTATGGCATGTAAAACAGCTCATCCCTGTACCCGCTATATTTGGATCAAATCGTCCCGACAAGCGTGGTTCAAAAAATAGATATCGACCAAGCCTAATACCCTCATAAGTCATTGGATTGTAAGAGGGAATATTCAAATTCGTTGGAAAACCCGGTGGAATTTGAATTGTGAAAGGCGTTGGTCCCATAGGCTTTGGCGGATTTCTCTCACAAGCAGACAGAACCAAGCACATAGAAATAAGTGCCAGGTTAAAAACAGATATTTTCAGATGCTGTTTCATGCGTTTTTACAAAGATACGAAAAAAATCGCATCCTTGCAAATTTTTCTCAAAATTGCCTATGCTTTCAATTGATAGATGCTTGGGATATTCCGACCAAATCCGTCATAATCCAATCCGTAGCCAACTACAAATTCGTTTGGAACAGATTTGGCAATATATTTGATTGGCACATCTTTTGTGTATTTGTCGGGCTTAAAAAGCAAAGTGCCAATCTCCAAGGATGCCGGATTTTGAGATAATAAATGATGATACAAACCTTCAATCGTAATGCCGGTATCAACGATATCTTCAAGAATGATGACGTGTTTATTTTCAACCGATTCGACCAATCCGAACAGTTCCGTAACGACTTCTGTAGTTTCAGTTCCATGATACGACGACAATTTCACAAAACTAACTTGACAATTCAAATCAATTTGTTTGATTAAATCAGACGCAAACATAAAAACACCGTTCAAAACACCTACAAAAATGATTTCCTTACCTTTATAGTCGGAATTGATTTTTTGGGCTACATCGCTAATGAGTTTTTGTAACTCGGTTTCGCTGATGTAGGGAACGAATGTGAGGTCTTTGATTTGAATTGCAGACATGGTGGTGGTTGAATTGTTGAGTCGTTTAACTGATTAATTGTTGCCGTGCAAAGATACGATTTTTTTTTCATATCTGAAATTTTTTTTGTTTAAAAAAAAGTCGTATCTTTGCAAAAGTTTAACAAATAAAAGCAAAAAAAATGGCACACACATTCACAGAAGAAAATTACGAAGAATTGGTTTTGAAATCCGATAAGCCTGCTATGGTTGATTTTGGTGCAGAGTGGTGCGGACCCTGCAAAGTTTTAATCCCAATCGTTGAAGAAATGGCTACCGAATACGAGGGGAGAGCCATTGTTGGAAAAATTGATGTAGATGCCGCTCCGGGTATTGCTTCCAAGCATGGAATCCGCAACGTTCCTACTGTACTTTTTATCAAAAACGGCGAAGTGGTTGATAAGCAAGTTGGTGCTGTTCCAAAATCTACACTCGTAGCGAAATTGGATGCTATTCTTTAATGGTTTCTAACCAAGATTTAGAAAAACTTTCGCCCTTTGAATTGCTTGCTCATCAAGTTGTTGAGGGCTTTATTACAGGTTTGCACAAAAGTCCGTTTCACGGATTTTCGGTCGAATTTGCCGAGCATCGGCTTTACAACACGGGCGAATCTACTCGACATATTGACTGGAAGTTGTACGGAAAAACCGACAAGCTTTTCGTCAAACGTTACGAAGAGGAGACCAATCTGCGGTGTTATATCGTTGTGGACTGCTCGCGTTCGATGCAGTTTGAGCAAAAATTGGATTTTGCGTGCAAAGCCACCGCGTGTTTGGTGCATATTATCACACAGCAACGTGATGCCGTAGGTTTGACATTTTTTTCAGATCATATTGAATTGCAGACCGAATTAAAATCCACGATTTCGCATCAGAAATTTTTGTATCAGGAATTGGAAAATTTTGCGAACGGAAATGCCATAGGGGCGGGGTTTGCCCGCCCAACGACAAGGGGCATGCAAACTGTGCTCACCGACAAAGGGCGGGTAAACCCCGCCCCTACAATCCCACAAATATTACACGATCTGGCAGAACAAATCCACAAACGTTCGTTAGTGATTATTTTTAGCGATATGTTTGACGATTTTTCGCAAACGGAAGCACTTTTTGGAGGGTTGCAACACTTGAAATTCAAACAAAACGATGTGATATTGTTTCATACCACTGCGAAAAATAAAGAGTTGGATTTTGACTATCCGAATCGTCCGCATCGCTTCATTGACTTGGAAACACAATCCGAATTAAAAATAAATCCTAATGATGTAAAAGAGGTGTACGTTCAAGCCATTCGGCAATTTCAAAAAGAACTGAAATACCGTTGCCAGCAGTATAAAATTGACTATGTCAATGCTGATGTTGATGAAGGTTATTATCCTGTTTTACGGGCATTTTTGGAACGACGGAAAAAATAACAATCGTAGGGGCGGGGTTTGCCCGCCCACACCAAAGGGCACGTAAACCGTGCCCCTACAATTCCCATTCTTCAACGTGTTCCCAGCCTGCTTGTAACGAGAGTGTTTTGTGAAAAATAAAAACAGGTTCGGGCTGGCGACGTTCACGCAGATTTCCGGGACTCCAGCGCCCATTACCATCTTCATCAACAATTAGTCGCAAGCGGTATCTGCCGGGCAACAAGGTTGTGAATATCTCTTCGTTTGACTGCATAATACGTTGCTCAACCAGCTCCATTCGTTCGTTCAATACCTGTAAAATGCTTTGTGTTTCGGGTTTGTTGAGAATGGTAATCTCCAATCTGGTATAACTTTCGGGTGAATTAACTCGAAATCTGAGATTCAGTGTGTCATCATTGGTTTGCCCAAAATCCCCGAAAAATAAACTATCAGGAATTAGTAATTGATAGTTTGTTCGTTGTTGTAATTTCGTTTCAAAAATAAGCTGGGTTCGAGACGAATTAAATGAAAAATTTGTTAATGGAGTTGGAATTGTATCATCGCCTTCGAACAGCCAAATTGTGTCTTTGACTTCTCGAATAGGAGTGTTAAACGAAAGTCTTAGCGTATCGAAAAAAGGCAGTTCGTTACCGAAAGGCAACGAAATTCTTAATGGGGGAGGATCGTCTTGAAATCGAGTGTTGAGAAGTCGCAACGTGTCTAAAAAATCGCCGTCTTCCACTTCAAACCAAAGATTTCTGATGCCCAATTCGGACAGGAAAATTTGTGCATTTTGTTTATCATTATCCCAAATGACTTGAAAATTCAAAGGGATTGTGTCGGGTTGTTCTTCTTGCTGTAAAATTCGGAATACTGCATGGTCTGTTGGATTCCTAAACTCTATTGCAACTTCAGCATTCGATGTAAATTCTGACCTTGTTACGCCTTGTGGAAGCTCTTGACGAAACATTAACAATTGATGTCCACTTTGAAAAAATTGAACAATCGAATCCAATAACCTTAAGCTGTCAACTTCGGAACCAATGCTGTCGGGAAACACAGGCATCTCTAAAAAGTTTGATAAAACGCAAGTGCTGAAAAATGCGATTTCTTCGTTTATGGAATCGTAAACCCAATCGTTGTTTCTATCGTTTATGGCTACCAAATAAAAGCAATCAGAGGTCAGGAAATTCACTTGAAAAAATCCATGTTCTCCCGTTCTTGCAATGTACAGCGGACGAATATCTCTGTAAAACATGTCGTCTAAATCCGCCACTAATGCAATACTCATGTCTCTCAACGGTTGCAACGTGAACGCATCTATAACTTCACCGGTTATGCTTAGCGAATCTATGGTTTCGCCGGTTGAAAAAACAATTTGAAAATTTGACAAAACATTTCCTTCGTTTCGATCAACAAGCGCATTTCCGAACGAAAAGACATGAGTAGTATTTTCGCGAAGTGTGTCGTCGTCTTGCAGACGAATGGTCAAGTTTCGATTATTATAGACAATACTTGGTCTTGCGATAGGTGGCGAAATGATGAGTTGTTGCCATAAATTTCTCAGTTGAATATTTTCATCGAATACAACACGGATTGTTCGTGCATCGAAATTTGTAGAAAAATTTTCGGGGGAGAAAGAGATCGGGATCGGCGGTGTTTCGTCCCTTGGACCGCCTCCCGGACGCCCTGGCGTTGCACATGAGAAAAATATCACGATGCCGATGAAACCGAAAACTATGTTTAGATAACGAAGCATTTTTGACTTTTTAATTTGCATTTTTTTGCTCACTTAATCGCAATTTTTTGCAAAGATACGAAAAATTTGGTTATTTCATTTTTTTTGCGTAACTTTGCTCCGATTTTTCGTCAAACAAAATTAAACAACTATAAAAAATGTCAAACAAACCCACTCAACAAAAGGAGGAGCTTGTTGTAAAATTCGCAGGAGATTCCGGTGACGGCATGCAATTGACCGGCACATTCTTCTCTGATGCATCAGCTCTTTTGGGAAACGATTTAGCTACGTTTCCTGATTTTCCTGCGGAGATTCGTGCTCCGCACAACACCATTCCGGGTGTTTCCGGATTTTTAGTACAAATCGGGCAAAAGAAAATTTTGTCGCCCGGAGATTTGTGCGATATACTAATCGCGATGAATCCGGCATCTTTAAAATCAAACCTAAAATGGGCGAAAAAAGGTGCAACGATAATCGTTAACGATGACACATTTAGTGAAGATGCTATCGCAAAAGCCGGATACACAACGGATCCGCTGACCGATGGAAGTTTGTCAAGTTACCACTTGATTTCGGCACCCATCACGACACTAACGAAAAAAGCGTGTGAAGAATTGGGCATCGACCAAAAAACAATGGACAGATCTAAAAATATGTTCGTGCTTGGTATGCTTTGCTTTATAACAAGTCGTGGAACGGAACAGGTATTGCACTTGTTCGACAAAAAATTTGCGGAAAGACCGAAAATCAAAGCGATAAACACCAAGGTATTTCTTGCAGGATACAACTATGCGGAAACGAAAGAAGTTGTAGAATCTGTTATCGTTGTTCCTCCGGCAGACAAGGCATTGGAAAAAGGACGCTATCGCAATATTCTCGGAAACGATGCAACAGCGTGGGGATTACTTGCAGCTGCTGAAAAATCAGGTCGTCCGTTGTTTTTAGGTTCGTATCCTATTACACCGGCAACTGAAATTTTGATAGAATTAGCGAAACATAAATCACTTGGAGCACGTGTGTTTCAAGCGGAAGACGAAATTGCCGGAATTTGCTCTGCAATTGGAGCAAGTTTTGCAGGAGCAATGTCCTGTACAACCACATCCGGTCCGGGACTTTCGTTAAAATCCGAAGCATTAGGCTTAGCTGTAATCACAGAACTTCCATTAGTCATTGTGAATGTGCAGCGTGCAGGTCCTTCGACAGGAATTCCTACAAAATCGGAACAATCGGACCTTTATCAAGCACTTTTCGGGCGAAATGGTGAGGCTCCACTCGTAGTTATGGCGGCGTCATCTCCGGCAGATTGCTTTTACGCAGCTTTCGAAGCATCGCAAATTTCTATGGAAACGATGACTCCTGTTATTTTATTGACAGACGGATACATTGGGTTCGGTTCTGAACTTTTCAGAATTCCGAAGATGTCAGACCTTCCGCAAATTCATCCACCTATCGCAGCAGCGAACGACCCGAATTACAAGCCATATAACCGTGATGAAAATTTAGTTCGCCAATGGGCTATCCCCGGAACCGAAGGCTTACGTCACCGTATTGGTGGTTTGGAGAAAGAAGACGGAAAAGGAAACGTTTCTTCTGATCCTCATAACCACCAAACTATGACGAATTTGCGTCGCGAAAAAGTGTTGAAAATTGCAGACCGCCTCCCGTTACAAGAGGTTGTTGGTGAGGAAACCGGCGATTTACTGGTTGTAAGTTGGGGTGGAACAAGAGGTGCAACATTGAGTGCAGTTCAAGGTATGCAAGCTCAAGGTAAAAAAGTATCTTTGGCACATTTCAGACATATTTTCCCGCTTCCGAAAAATACGGAAAAAATTCTATCGGGTTTCAAAAAAATTGTTGTACCTGAATTGAACGACGGACAATTTGTGAATTATCTGAAAATGAAATTCCCACACATTGAAATGTCGCAATACAACAAAGTACAAGGTTTGCCTTTTACGGTAAACGAATTAACCGAACAGTTCAACAAAATTATGGAGGGAAAATAAATCATGGAAACTAAATTCGTAACTATACCAAAATCTGAAGTTCCCTTGACGAAGGAGGATTTCATCAGCGACCAAATGGTAAAATGGTGCCCGGGTTGTGGCGGACATGCAATTTTGTCCTCTGTTACCAAGGCATTCCCACTTACCGGATATAAAAAAGAAAATATCGTATTGGTCTCCGGAATCGGCTGTTCGAGTCGCTTTCCGTACTATGTGAATACATATGGCTTTCACGGTATTCACGGACGTGCAAATGCAATTGCATCGGGTGTGAAAGTTTTTAACCCGCAACTCAGCGTTTGGATCAACACCGGCGACGGCGACTCTTTGGCAATCGGCGGAAATCACTTTATTCACACTATTCGTAGAAATATGGACGTGAATATTCTGATGTTCAACAATCAAATTTATGGACTAACGAAAGGTCAGTATTCGCCGACAACTCCGATGGGAGAAGTTACTAGAACTTCGCCGTTTGGAACGATTGAGCAACCGTTTAATCCGGGAGAACTGACAATCGGCTCTCAAGGCACATTCTTTGCTCGTGCGGTAGATACCAATCCGAAATTGATGACCGAAGTTGTTGAAGAAGCCATTAAACACGATGGTACATCGGTAGTAGAAGTTTTGGAAAACTGCATTATTTATCTTGATAAAACATTTCACGAAATCACATCGAAAGAAACGCGCGACAACAATCAGTTGATTTTGAAGCATGGCGAGCCTATGGTTTTCGGAACAGAAAAAAACAAAGGTATTCGCTACAACCCCGGAAAAGGTGGCTTGGAAGTGGTTACTATCGGTATCAATGGAATTACTATCAAAGATATTTTGGTACACGACCAGTACAGCAAAGATCCAAGTATCCATTTGATGCTTGCAAAAATGCAATTGCCGAACTTCCCGGTAGCATTAGGTGTAATTCGCTCGGCTGCTTTCCCAACTTACAACGAATTATTTGAAGTACAAATGTACGAAGAACAAAAATCGTCTAAAATTAAATGTATGGATGATTTGATGAATTCGGGGGATACTTGGGAGATTTAGACTTTTGTAAAGAAGATTCCTCGACATTGTGCTATTGACATAACACGAGGGTCTGGCAAAAGGAAATAGGCAAGGGGGTTGGTTTTCGCCAATCCCCTTGCTATTTTCAATTAATTTTTGTGCTTTAGACCAAAAATCATAACCCTGAACTTTGCCCTAAGCCAAGTCGAATGTGCATAACTAAAAATTGCCTATGAAAAACCCGCGTAGTTAATTACGTTTGACTTTCGCTGGCTTTCCGTGAATGATATTTTGGTAAATTTTAAGTGATTACTTAAAAGTCTGTGAAGTTCTCGAAATCTTTGAAAGTCTGTAACGTTCAAATTTCACGCCCCCTTTGATGCCCCCGTTTTTTTGATATAAAAAGTAACCTCTACGAAAAAAAACTTGGACGTTTGGTATCGGAGCGTTTCAGTGTAAGTGCAAAGTAGGTTACGATATAGGTTACAAAGTCGTCAAAGTAATAATTTTGAAGGAAAAAGAAATTGCATAGTAAAATCGAAATTAAATCCCGCCCCTTGTTTTTTGGAAACCCTTGATACCTCTACGGAACGACGAAGTCGCTATGAGGAAAAACTCCAAAGCGAGGGTGTAAAAAATCGCTTGGCTTAAAACCTGCCTATTCTGCCCTGTTTTACGGCGTTGCGTTAAAATACCCCTAAACTCGAAATTTAAGTGGCGTATCAACGTAGAACAGTCGAATTTGATTTATTCTCTGTCAAACTCCTTTGGAATAAAAAGATTGATTGGACGACCGCCGTAGCCGTTCGCCGAGCAACCGACGTTTTTAATGGCTTTGTAAAAAACTTCTTTAACCTCTTCGATGGAATACCCTGCGATGCCCGTCCCTACCTTGGTTAAGAAGAAATCTAACTTGGGGTTTTCCTCTACAACGTGCAAAAAATTCTCGAAACTCCGCTGTAATTCTGCCTTCGATAACTTTTGAAAGTTCTCGTCTAACGTAGGTAATGCGTAGGTCTGACCTTGCAAGCCCTCGCCTTGACCGTAAATAGCCCCGAACTTATCAACGGCGATTTTCGCTGCTCCGCCTGCGTGATGCCCTGCCTTGTTACTTCCGAATACGAAAATTTCGTTTGGCTCTAAATGTTCGATACTTTCGGGCGTATGGTTTGCAAGGACTTCGAGGAGTGCCTTTTCTAAACTTGAGTTAGTCATTTGCGTTAGGTTTTATTGGTGCGATACGTTCTATAATCTCAAAATTTTCTATGTTGCCCTTGGTAAGCGTGATATTTCCGTAACTGTTGGTTTTGGTAACGTGTTTCTTGAAACGTCCTTCATCGCTATAAATCGCTTGTAAAAGAGGTTTCCAATATGTTTCGTTTCGGGCGATAATGAAAACGTAATCGTCTGTTCGATATTTGGCGATAAATCTAACTAAAAGCCTCGTAAATTCGGCACTTTTAATTTTGTCTAACTTCAATTTTTTTGGGCGTGGATTTGGTAGCCCTTGCGATTGATAAGCAATTTCTTGAACGACGGCGAAATCCGACATTTGAAAGCCGTATTCTTCCCGAATTATTTTGGTTTTTGAGGTGTAATAATTACCTGCTAAATCGTCTGTTACATCGTCGGAATGCACTGCCGTTCCTCGAAGTTCTAAATTTTCTATGTGATAGTCTGTAATTCGTTTTTGGTTTTCAAGATTTAATTCGTTGTAAAGTTTATGGTTGTGGTCTTCGCTAAACCCTGGATTAAGCGTCAGTATGATAATTTTTGCGTTAAAAATATCGCCCTCGAAAGGGCATGGCAAAACATCTAAAATGAACTTATGCTCTTGACCTACATTTTCGTTGTATTCTTGGAGTATCGGTAAATCTTCTTGGGTTGCGTATGTTTGATTTTTATCGTAATAATGCCCCGATTTTTTGGCTAAACCTACGACGTGTAACCACGGATTTTCTACGCCTTTTTCGGTTGAAAATTGCTTAAAACCGTCGAGGTTACAAGCGTATTGAATTTGTCTGAATTTTGGAGATTTGGTTTCGATAAGTTCCGTACAACCTATATCTAACGTACTGGGACTATCGGCGTAAAGCCTACATAATCCGCTAATGCTTTCTTCTAAAAGTTGGGGGGCTGAACTATGGAATAAGTTACCTACGATGTATAGTTTTTTGCCTTCTTTTTGAGCCTGCGAAAGCGATAAACTGAACCCTTTGCCGATTAAGTAAAAATTGTTATTATTGTACGATATACCGCAACGTGTTTCGCCGAATTGAACTATGTCGCCCGTATAAATCTCGTGTCCGTTTTCGTCCGAAAAATCCGTGAAAATACCTGCAAAAACTCTCTTCTCGAAAAATCCGTTTGCGATTTTGACGTATAAAAAATGCCTGCCTTTTTGCTCGTCTATGTTATCGTGAATTCCGAGTGAAATAGGAAACTCGAAGTGAAAATTTGGGGACTTGACACGCTCGAAATAACCGTCTGGGTCTATGTATCGAATTGTGATGTCTTTTGAAGTTTGATTAAGTTTCATTGTATTTGAGTTTTTGAATTTAGGATGCAAAGATACGGCGGGAGTGCGTCAAACTACGTCGCAGTTAAAAATTTGTTGATTTTGGGAATAAAAAAAGCGAACTCACTATGTCCGCTATCGAGGTATTCAACGACCCGCAACCCGAAATATAATAAGCCCGCTGATTGCGAGCGTTATTATTTCTTGGATTGCTACTGAATGTGTTGAATTTTCGATAGTGAGAACTTGTAACGCTTATATGTCTTCTGCCTTTCTTCTGTTCTATATTTTTTTGATTTTTTGATATTTGATGGTGCAAATATACGAATTTTTTTTGTATTTTTGTGGATTGTTTGGTAGAACGTAGTAAAATGGTGGCGAAAATCGCTCGAAATCCTAAAACGAAAATGTATGATTGATAATGTGAAAATAACGCTATACGGCTTTTCGGGAAGTTTTAAAAATTGCGAATATGTTAGATATTTTAAGAGTAAAAAATTTGGCTATGAATATAACGGATATAGGCTAAATAGAGTTGGGAGTGGGCGAACGCATTTGGAAATTCGAGAATATGCTACGGGAAGAATGACGATTAAGGGCAGTTTGAAAAAATGGTATTTTAAGGGTAATACTCGTGCTGATTTAACGAAGTCGGAGTTTATCGAAGTTTTGGAAATAATCGCTAAAAAATTAAAAATTCCGTTTGATGAAATTTGTCGTGGAGCTGTTACGAATTGCGAGATTGGGCAAACTGTAAAAATTGGAAAAACGAAAGATAGCGTAGATAGCATTTTGCGTTCGCTCGTTGCGTACGGCGATGGGAGATTGAGAAGAAAGCAAGTAGGTACAACCGTTTATTTTTTGGAAAAAGGCGAATTTGAAGAGGGCAAAAAAAAAGATAGAACGAAGTCGCTGAAAATTTACGATAAAGTTGAGGAAATTTTGGTTAGCAAGGACGCTCCGCCCGCCGAAAAAAGAAGAATGGAAACCTTTCAAAAACTTGGTATTAAATTCCTGCGAATTGAATTTACCTTGAATAATAAAAGGGCGTTTCGTCAAAGTGGATTGAGAAATGTTAATACCCTTGGAGATTTGATAACTTACTTCTCGAATTTATATGAATTTTGGGCGTATGAGATTAAGCGTATAACCGTTTATTCCGCCCTTGATGAAAAGAAGATGTCGGCAAAGGATATTGCGTTTATGAGCGACTTGAAAAAATATGAATACCCGCTCTTCGTTGAAATGAAAAAAGGTACTTGTGAATCCGATACAGAAAAAGGATTGAAATCGGCGAAAAGCAAAGTGGCACGAAAAATAAATAATCTGATTGTCAAAAATCCCTCTATGGAAAATTTCCGTCGAACGCTCTTACGTTGGAATGTTTTAATACATTTGCAACGAAAAAGAAAGCGTGGCGAAGAATTTTTGTTTTTAGCGGAAAACCTCTTCGTTGATAAAGAAAAAGTAAGGTTCAGTAATCCTTGTTTTACTGGAACGGCAGGGAAAAAGTAAGTGTTTTAGTTCCGATTTGATATGAATATAATAGTAAGTAGAAATAGTAACCTACTATCTCTGTAATACTACTGTAATAGGCTTAATGAGAAACCGAGATAACTTGTAAAAAAAAGATTAAAAAAAAGAATGCCGTAACACGATTTGAGTGTACGGCACTAATGCTGGGGGGTACGGTGGGGGGTGTCCTAACACCCCCCCCGATATTCTTGAAGATAAAATCTTGAAATGATAAAATATGCTTTGTATTGGAACGATATGAAATCGTGAAAAAGAAAGGAGTGGGTTAAGAACGAAGTTTTTAGTGGCAAGCAAAATTTCTTCTGAAAATTCTATTTTAGTGCCTTCGTTTCGTTCCAGTGATAGTTAGGTGTTAAATTTCACTTTTCAACGCTTAAATTGAAGAAAAACGCCCTAATTTTGACCGTTACTGATTGCGGTTAATCCGAGCGAACTTGATATTGTAAAATTCTATCTCAAAATTTCTAATCGAAATCGCCTGCTTTCAACCTTTCGATGTAAATATGAACGTCGTTGAGCGTGTAAATATAACTCTTCCCTGGTTTGACCCCGACTAATCTTTTATTATTGCGTAATCGTTGGAGTGTAGATTTGGAAACGTCTAACCGCTCACGGACTTCTTTCTCTGTGAGAGTGCTTTTTTCTACTACGGTTTCTACTATTTTGGAGTTAATTCTTTTGAGTAAAAGAGCGTTGATTTGCTTTTGCTCCTCAAAATACTTTTGAGTAAGTTTAGTGATAAGTTTTGCGGAACTATCTTGCTTTTTGAATAACGCTTTGAGTTCGTTAGCGATGTTTTCGCCGTTCGATTTTGGAGTGCTTGTTTTCATTGCTACTTCTTGGTTTTATTTTTTCTTGATAAAAAATTCCTGCCTTTTTCTTTGTGTTTTTTGAGTGATTTTTCGCTGAAATTGAGATAGCGTTGCGTCGTCTTTATGTCTGTATGTCCGAGTAATTGTGATATTGTGTAGATGTCTTCCCCGTCTTCGAGTTGTAATGTGGCGAATGTCCGTCTTGCGGTATGAAAACCGATTTTCTTTGTAATACCCGCTGACTCGACTATTTTTTTTGTGTATTGTCGATATGTGTTTTCTTTGTATGTTTTTGGAAATACAAATAAACTTCCGTCTTTTTTAGTTTTGTAAAATTCTGCGATAACTTTTGCTGCTGCGGGTGTCATAATGACCGCTACTGAATCGTCCGTTTTTACCTGACTTTTTTTAATTTCTTGTTTTTTGAAATCTACTTCTGACCAACGTAGTTCTAAAATGTCGGAAATTCTAAAACCTGTATAGCACCCGAATAAAAACATCTGTAACGCTTGTCTTTTTCCCGAAGAACGCTCGAAAGTTTCGACTAAATCTTCTAACTTGAAAACCTCGTCTTCTTCTAAATAATCTTTTTTGGTTTTTTTTACTCTAATAGTGTAGTTTTGATAGGAATTGCTGATTGGGAAATCGTGCCTTTTTAGGTCTGCTACAACTGATTTTAATCTCTTTTGTTCGGTTGCTATTCCGCCGTCTTTACGACCTTTTTTGCGTAGATAGGTTTCGTAGTCTTCGAGAAGTTTGAGGCTTATGTCGAAAATTCTTACATTATGTCGAAATTCTTGAAAAACTCTTTGGGAACTTTGGTAAGTTTTTATCGTTTTATCTCTCCAACCCCTTTCTTTACCCCTCTCTATGTACTGTAAATAGTGGTCGTGGAAAGATTGATTTTCGAGTTTAATATCGTTATTTTTTCCGTTGAGAAAATCATCGACGGTTTGTTTGGAAATCTTAATTTTTGCGTCGATTTTTGCGTAAAGATGGTTTTCTATTTCTGATTTTTTATCTTGGATAATTTTTCGTAGTCGAGGGTTTTTAGGCTCTTGTTTGATAAAATCCCATTCGTCTTTCGTAGCGTGGAAACCTGTTGGGATTTTTACGGGGTTTCCCGAAATTGTAAACCTAAAAATAATCGGTGCTTTTCCTGTTTTTTTGGAAGTTTTTTCCGTTTTTAATGACCCTCGAATGGGTGTGAATTTTGACATTGTTCGAATTTTTTCGGATTTCTGTGGGTAAAGATACGAAAAAAATTGCGAATAAAAAAATTCTGTCAAAAAAAGACTTTTGCAATCTACTGAAAATCTGAAAGTTGATTTTTTGAAATACGCCCCCTTTTCCGCCCCCGTTGAAATTAGAAAAGGCTATTAGTGGCGAAAAATAACGTGGTTCGAGAAAAAACGAAAATATCGCGTAGTTAAATACGCAAAAAATTTCTTGAAAAAAAAGCGTTAGCTTCGTCTTGTTTTATTGAAACTTAGACACTTCAAAAGACAGCAAGGCGAGTAAAAGTTACGCTCACGGGAAACCGTGAGCTTTTACTCGTAAAACATTTGCTGTCAAAGGTAGTCTAAGACCTCAATAAAACAGATGAAAATATCAAGAGTAACTGCTCACGTTTTTCATTTTAAACCCCAAACACAACAACCTATGCCTGACCAAAAAATCCTCCCTTCCACCTTTACCGAAATCTCCGTAGAACACATTCTGCGTAAGTATAGTCGAACACCAAAAATAATTTATTGGAGTGTGCTAATACTGTTTGTTGCCGGTTTTGTTTCAATGTTTTTTATTCATGTCGATGTCAGTGTTCGAGCACAAGGCATCTTGCGAACATCCGGCGAACGCGTCTTTCCAAAAGCAACCGGCACGGGCTACATAAAATATATCAATCCCTCTTTACGAGAAAACGCAATCGTAACGGCGGGTGACACGCTCATCATTATCGGACGAGACACCTGGGGCGAACAACTCCAAGCTGCCCAGCAACGCATGGAGGAATTGAACGACCTGCTCGCCGATTTGGCAATTTTAGTAAACATACCTTACAGAGGAGCAAAAGGAAATTTCCCCCCACTTCCCAATCTGAAAACCGCCTTGTATCAACAAAGTTTTGAACTTTTTCGCCGTCGCAATCAAAACAATTTGCAGTTAGTTGCTACAACAAGAACAATCTATAACAGAGATAGGCAGTTGTTTACTCAACGTGTGGTTGCACAAGAGGAAATGGAACGCTCCAAAGCCGAATTCGACCGAGCCATGGCTACACTTTCCACACTCTACAACGAACAGATGAGCCAGTGGCACACCGAAAAGCAGAGATACCTCAACGAACAATTAGAATTACAATCCCGAATCAATCAACTTAGGATTCAGAAACAGGAGTTGGTTGTAATTGCCTCGACAAGCGGAAGTGTGCAACAGTTGCGAGGTTTGAGAGTAGGTAGTTTTATTACCGAAGGCGAAATCCTAATGGAAGTTTCTCCCGAAGGCAATCTTTATGCGGAAGCTTTTGTTAGTCCGCGAGATATTGGACTGATTAGAATCGGACAGCGAGCCATGCTGCAGATTGATGCGTTTAACTTCAACCAGTGGGGTATGCTCGAGGCAGAGGTTATCGACATTGCCCACGACATCAATATGTTTGAAGGCACGCAAGTCCCGTTTTTCAGAGTGCTTGGTTTGCCCGAAAGAGATTACATGATGCTCCGCAACGGCTACCAAGCCGAGTTAATGCGAGGCATGACATTTACCGTACGCTTTGTTGTGGCACGGCGGACAACGATAAATGTTACATAGCCACACTATAGCAAGCAGATTCCTCACTTCACTGCGTTCCGTTCGGAATGGACGAATTCAAAAAAGGCAATCAAAAAATCTCGGTTGTAACTCGTATGTGGCATTTGTTCAAACCCAACATCAAGGATTTATCGCAAGCAATTTTTGGTGCTGTAGTTTATACGATCATTGGTTTGGCATCGGCAATTTATGTGCGAAACATCGTGGATAATGTAATCCCCGAAGGCAACCAGAATCTGTTGAATTTATTGGGTGTTGTGATGGTTGCCCTTTTGTTATCGGCGATATTTATCAACTTTTTCAAAACCATAATAGTGATACGCACCGGACAAAAAATAGACGTGCGGCTCATTTTGGGCTATTACAAACACATGCTTCGACTGCCTCAAACGTTTTTTGATAATATGCGTTCGGGAGAAATCATTTCACGTATCAACGATGCCATGAAAGTTCGTCTGTTTATCAACGAAACGCTGCTTAATTTATTGGTATCAATCATGATTTTGGTATTTTCGTTTCTTTTGATGTTTACCTATTATTGGAAACTTGCTTTAGTTATCGCTTGCGTAATTCCGCTCTATGCACTGATTTACTACCTCTATAATTTAGCAAACCGCAAGATCCAGCGTAAACTGATGGAGGATGGAGCCGAGCTCGAAGCTCATGTTGTGGAATCACTCAATACCATTGGCACAATAAAACGTTTTGGGTTGGAAGATTTCTCCGGGCTCAACACAGAAGTACGTTTTGTGAAACTTTTGAAATCTATCTATACATCAAGCAAAACAGCCTTATGGGCGAATACCTCGTCGGAATTTGTTTCCCGACTGTTTACTATTATTCTGCTTTGGGCAGGAACGCTGTTTGTGATTGACAACCAAATTACGCCCGGTGAATTGCTTGCATTTTATGCACTTATCGGGTATTTTATTGGACCTGTGAGTAACCTTATCGGTATGAATCGCAGTTGGCAAGATGCTCGCATTGCAGCCGATCGTTTGTTTGAAATTATGGATTTGGAAAGTGAGGATACCACAAAAAAACTACCGTTTACAAAAGAACAAATCGGCGATATTTCGTTTTCTGATGTGAACTTCCGCTACGGTTCTCGAGAAATAATTTTCGATGGACTAAATGTTACGTTTGAAAAAGGCAAAATCAATGCCGTTGTTGGCGAGAGCGGTTCTGGGAAAAGTTCGCTTTTAGCAATTCTACAAAACCTGTATCCCCTGCAAAATGGGCAGGTTTGCATTGGCGGTTTGGATGTTCGCCATATTGACCCCGCAAGCCTACGAGACCTTATTGCTTTGGTGCCTCAGCAAATAGATTTGTTTGGTGGCACACTTTTGGAAAATATCACGCTTGGCGATTTTGAACCGGATATTCCGAAAGTATTTGCATTATGTGAGCAAATCGGCTTGATGCCATTTATTCAGACTTTGCCCGAAGGTATGCAAACGCAGGTAGGAGAAAAAGGCTCAAAGCTCAGTGGCGGACAGCGACAGCGTGTTGCCATTGCAAGAGCGTTGTATCGCAATCCCGAAATTTTAGCGTTAGACGAAGCCACTTCGGCTCTCGACAGCGAATCCGAAAAGTATATCAAAGATGTGATTGCAAACCTGCGAGCGGAAGGAAAAACCATCATCATTATCGCCCACCGCTTGGCAACCATCACGCAAGCCGACAACATTTTTGTACTCAACGAAGGAAAACTTGTAGAGCAAGGCACGCATGGTGAATTGCTTGCAAGCAACGGGCGGTATGCTGGCTATTGGCGGGCACAAACGCAGGTATTCAATTAACGTTCCCTTCGACTCCGCTCAGGGAACGAGCCATGCTGGTGGCTGAGCGGAGTCGAAGCCACCAATACGCAAATCAAAAAAATAAAAACCAAAAAACCAAAGAACTATGAACCGATTCGCCTTTTTTGACAAACTGATCCTTTTAGAAAAACTAATCCGGCAAGAGTGCACCGGAACACCGGATCAATTAGCAGAGCGACTTTCCGTCAGTCGTAGAACGGTGTATAATATGATTGACATACTTGAATCTTACGATGCAAAAATTGAGTTCATTCGCAGGCGGCAAACGTTCTGTTACACAGACGGGAAATTTGTCGATATAACCATAGACATAAAATTACTTACCGACATGACTGCGGAAGAACTGGTTGAGGTTTCGGGCGGTGCAAAACTAAATTCGTCTCTTTTTTATTCCGTGCTTTTTAGTTGCACGGAAGAATTGTATCTTTGTAGTCGGAAATATTTTACAGCGTACGAGTAGAATGTTTTCGAAAACAAACAAATTATTAACTCATAAAAATTAAACATTATGAAAAATTTTGACTTAGACGATTATGGCGTAGTAGAAATGACTCAGCAAGAATTGCTGGAAATTAATGGCGGTGGAGGTTTGGGCAAATACCTGCATTTCATTCACCGTCTTTGGTGTGGTTGTTCAGATTGGACCTGCATGCCGTTAAAGTGAGTGTTCCAGAACCTATGGGGAGGTGAGTAGCCTCTCCATAGGTTTGTTTATGGTTCAGGATTAGAGTGAAATGTTTGACAAATCTAAATTTATTCGTATATTTGCAAAAAAATATCAAAAAAACATTATCCTCATTTTGAACTTCGTTTTTTAACTCTTTAGTTGACCTACTCCATGACTACCTACAAACTTATTCTGCTTGTTTCTTTGTTTTTGGCAACCAAGATTGTTATGGCACAAAACATCGAGGGGCGTGTAATTTCTGAAAATGGAGATGCGATTCCTTTCGCCTCCATTTTTCTAAAAAATAAAAATATCGGCATTATCTCCGATATTGAAGGAAAATATCGATTGCCGAGTAGTTTTTTATTGGAAGTGACAGATACTATAATTTTTTCGTCTGTCGGATACACAACCAGAAGCATACCTATTATTGTGTTTAAAGAAAAACTGTCGGCAGGAGACACAAACGTCGTGATGTTAATAAACTCCGTATCGTTACCGGAAGTAACGATTACATCAAACGCCAACCTGTCAAACGAATACGGTATGTTTCATTTACAGCGAGCGAATTTCTCCGTGTCGTCTCCGTCACTCAGAGTGATGGTTTTTGTAAAAAATACGGACAGTATCCCAAAAATTATTCAAAGTGTAAATATCCGAACCATCGGCGTCAGTGCGAGTGAAGTGGAAAAGTTAAGAGTGTTTTTTTATCAACAAACGGAAAATGGTTTCCAAAACATTCACATTCCCAGTGGTCCCATTTTCATTACCGACTTCACCCAGCAAGATATACGACACGATGTTTCAGAACATCGTATTCCCTTTCCTGCGGAAGGAATTTATGTGGGAATTGAATCGATTGGTAAAGAAAACATTGTTCAAGACATGGATGAAAGAAGAGGTCTTAGACTCAGTGGCACAGATAGAGCCGGTCAGTCTTATAGTTGGATATTTGTAAATGAAGAATGGGAGCAATTTCCTCCTCCGCGAGAAATAATAGCCGAGGCTATGAAAGACGTACCAATAAGACATAGGTGGTGGGTTCGAAGATTACTCCGTAATATGAATTTTCAAATCGGAATTACGGCACACTAAGTAGGTTCAAAATAAGTTCAGAGAAATTAGTATCTTTGCACAGTCGTTAATTGTCGTAATTATGCCAAAAAAAACATCCTTAATAATGCTGCTTTCTCTTTGTGCCATTAATCTGCTAACGGCACAATCGCACATTATCAGAGGAACAGTAACAGACGAAAACGGCTCGCCTCTGCCATTTGTAACTGTTTTTCTTACCACATCCCAAACAGGTACCATAACTAACAATGACGGTGCGTTTGCTTTGCATTTTTCTAGAAATGCAGATATTTTGAGAGCGTCTTTTATGGGCTATGAAACACAAACCATAGACGTGAGCACAAGTACCGGTTTTTTGAATATTCGATTGAGACCGTCTGCGATACAGTTGGGCGAAATAGTTGTAACTGCCCTTTCCGCAGAGGAATTGCTAAGAAAAGCCATTGAAAGAATACCCGATAACTTTCGGCAAGAACCGTTTCTTGTTCGGAGTTATGTTCGCAACAAAGTTTTAGAGGCAGACTCCATACTTTTTATGCAAGAGATGGCACTAAATATTGTGAAGTCGTATCACACTTCTTTTTCGGATCAATTTTTTTTGGCAAGAAACAGAAATTTCCGATTTACTTCGGAGCGTAACAGTGTGAGAGGTGTAGGAGATTTTGACGTTGTAAGCAATGTATCTAATTGGTTTAATGCAAGATTTTTTCGCAATCACGAGATTGAAGATTTGCCAAGCAGTTCATTCAATAATAGACCGGTGCATGTGTTGGGATTTTCTCCGAGAGACACAAGAAGCGGTAGTCTCAATGGAAGAGTTTATATTGATGCAGAAGATTTGGCGTTTGTCCGTTTTGAAATCACCTTCGAAGGAGGTAGAATGCCGGGCAGTAGTCTAATCGTCCAATATGAAAAAATTGGCGACAAATACTATTTGATGCATGCCACAGCCACAGCTATCAATAGGCGTCGTGACCGGACTATACCTGTGGAAACCAGTATGATTACTACTGCCATAATTCATTCATTTTCGCAAGACGATATAGAAGGAACACATGTGCGTCGCAACGATATTTTGGCTTGGCAGGCTACACAAGAATACGATACACTTTTTTGGCAACAGCACAATGCTCTTTTGCCCGATTCCGCTATTTTAAGGGCCTTGGAAAGGTACGCAGAAGCACAGAGAAGAGACACCATTACGCCCATTGAGCCTATTGCTTTGACAGCAGACACTTTGGAAAAACATACAGAAGTTCAAGGAAACAGTGCCGTTGCAACCTTTGGGTTGATAGATTTAAGAACAGGCGATGTTGTAATTCCTGCCGAAAGGAACCAACAAACTCAAACGCCACCAAGAAGATTATATGTGCCTAATCTTTCTCTTATGGTGTCATCGGATTTGGCAAGTGATTTTTCATCATTCAATCACAATTTAAATTCAATAAATAGGTACGCTTTACATCGAATCCGTGGCATTCGTAATCCTCTGGTCGGTATATTGGGTCTTACGGCTTACATCTACGTTGTGTCTCCTCCTCTTGAAAATGCTACATCGGAATGGTTGTTATTAAACAAAAACGGAATGCAAGCAGGAATGAATCCTACTGTTTTTAACCGATCGGGAGCATCTCATTTGTTTGGGATTAACGATTTAGTGTTGTCCGATTTCAAAAAAAATAGCCATCTTGATTTTCTACGTTTGCACACAATCCGGCACGATGGGGCTTTCGCAAGAGCGTTTTTAATAGAAGAAGAACTCGCCAAAGTTGATTTCAGACACGGAATGAATGCACAGAACTATTTATTTTTATACTGGACGGAACTTCTTCAACTTCGAGTAGTAAACCTCATTAGTCCGTTTAGAACAAGAGAAGTGCGAACGTTTGATGGACCGGAAAACAGACAGCCAATAATTATGGATCGAGGCAGAAGTTGGGTAAAATATCTTTTCAGACCCGAAATGGACTTTCAACGGCATATTCAGCAAGCAGATTTAACAGACGAAGAGCAAAGATATTTGAGGCGAGTGGCTCGCTGGTCGTGGCTTAATTTGGCATCTCCACAAATGTTTTTTATGCCAAGATTTTCATTAGGCGAAAATCACAGTTTTACATTTAGTATTAATTATTTGCCTGTGCCTTTTGGCGAAATGTTTCGACAAAATATTTGGTTTATGCAAAATCATAGTCAATTGCACGGCGTGTTTTTGAGCCAATATCGAAACTTTGAGCAAACTTTTTTTGGCATAGGTTATAAACTTTATGATATGAGATTATTTGCCAATATGTATGTAACATCCTCTGTTGATTTTTGGCAACAGCCAGAGGATTTTAATTTTAGAACAACCTCTGCGTTCAATGGTTTTCGTATTGGACAAACATTTGAGTATCGAACCCTTCGAAATCAGTTCAGCGGACACAGCAGGCTCTCTATCCTTTTGGGTTATAACTACAAAACAAAAGGATACATGCCGGAAAGTTTTTTTATGGGCGAGAATTTTAATGTGAGTGTTGGGTTTCGGTGGAATTTTTAGAACAATCGAGTGAAAAAAGTTTTAATTTCACAAAAAAAAGTGTAACTTTGTAGCCACTTACTTCGTCATATGAGAACAACAACAACAAACGCCCTTTTATGATACAAATTTCCGACTTGAATAAAACCTACTTCGGTGCACAGCCCCTGCACGTTCTGAAAGGTATAGACTTAAACATCAAAGAAGGCGAATACGTCGCCATTATGGGAGCATCAGGCTCGGGAAAATCCACACTGCTCAACATTTTGGGGATTTTGGATAATTACGACACCGGCACGTATCACCTCAACGGCAGACTAATCAAAGACTTGACAGAAACACAATCAGCACGGTTGAGAAACGAAATGATAGGCTTTGTGTTTCAATCGTTCAATCTGATTGCCTTCAAAAATGCGATGGAAAACGTTGCACTTCCACTGTATTATCGCAACATTTCGCGACGAAAACGCAATAATATTGCATTGGAATTTTTAGATAAAGTCGGCTTGAAAGACTGGTGGCATCACTTGCCGAATGAGTTGTCGGGCGGACAAAAACAGCGTGTTGCAATCGCTCGTGCACTGATTTCAGACCCGAATATTATTTTGGCAGACGAACCCACAGGAGCATTAGACAGCAAAACATCTACTGAAGTTATTGAACTTTTGAGCGAAGTCAATCGTATGGGAAAAACTGTGATTATTGTTACGCATGAGAGAGAAGTTGCGGAAAAAACGCAACGGATTATCAATATCAAGGATGGGATTATTGAAATTGAGAATTAGGAATTAGGAATGGATACATTATACGAAATATTGACCACTTTTCGCAAAAACAAACTGCGAACTGCCCTTACGGGTTTCGCTGTGGCGTGGGGAATTTTTATGCTCATTGTGCTGTTGGGTGCTGGAAATGGGCTGATAAATGCTTCGCTTTCATGGTTCGATGGGCGAGCGACTAATGTTGCTGGGCTCCACCCCGGTCGCACGTCCATACCTCATCAAGGTTTTCGCGTCAATCGTCAGATTCGTTTTGAAATGGGCGATTTAGAATTTCTCAAAAATCAATTTCCCGACAACATTTCCATAATCGTTCCATCACTACGGCTTTGGAACAGAACGGTTTCGGCAGGCACAAATTCCGCCATCGTAAATGTCAACGCAGAACTTCCCGAAATGGCAGTAATACAAGGTTTCACCATTTCGCAGGGCAACGGGCGATTCATCAACCAAATCGATATTGACCAACGTCGCAAAGTGGCGGTTATTCATCCGCAAACAGCGGCTATTTTGTTTCCCAATCAAGATCCGTTGGGACAACATGTCAGAATTGGCAGTATTCTTTTCTTAGTGGTTGGAGTCTACGACCCTCCGCTTGGTGATGGCGATAGAAACCAAAGATTTATCGTGCCTTTTACAACCGCACGAGAGGTGTTTAATGTAGGTCCATTTGTTCATAGTATTTCGATGGTTCTCGAAAATCTCACCACGCAGGAAGACAACGAAAATTTCAGACGAGATGTTATAGCAGCATTAGCACAAAGAAAACAGTTCCATCCTGATGATAGAAATGCGGTTTGGATGTGGAACATGTACCAAAATTACTTGCAAACCAATGCGATTATGCGTGTGTTGACCATTGCCGTTTGGATTATTGGATTATTCATGCTAATTTCGGGTGTTGTGGGTGTGAGTAACATCATGTTAATCAGCGTGAAAGAGCGCACCAAAGAATTTGGTATTCGCAAAGCCATTGGGGCTTCGCCGATGTCAATTTTGAAAGTGGTTGTGCTGGAATCAATCATCATCACGACTGTTTTCGGATATATCGGCATGCTTTTAGGCATTGGACTAACTGAAGGTATTCATACCTTGATGCAAGCCCAAGAAGGTGCGGATGGAGCATCGCAGATGTTTACCAATCCTACGGTGGATCTCTCTATTGCCATCGCAGCAACTTTAACCATGATTATTGCCGGCACGTTGGCAGGGTTTTTCCCTGCACGGAATGCTGTAATGATAAAACCTGTAACCGCACTGTCAGCAAAATAACACCTGTAAGGGCGTATTGCAATACGCCCCTACGGCACAAAAAACAAATCTAACTCACACCATGTTCGACCTCGATAAATTAAACGAAATCATCCAAACCATCACCCGTAATAAAACGCGGAGTTTCCTCACTGCCTTTGGCGTGTTTTGGGGAGTTTTTATGCTCGTTGTGCTGATTGGTGGAGGGAATGGGTTGGATCATCTTCTCAGACAACAAATCGGAGGCATCGCTACGAATTCCGCCTTTGTTTGGACAGATCGAACGGCAGAGCCTTATCAAGGATTTCGCGAAGGACGATGGTGGTCGATGAGAACTCGAGATGTAGACATCATTAGAGCACAAATTCCTGAAATAGAACACATTGTTGGATATAACTCGCGTTGGGGACAAACCGCAGTTAGGGGTGAAAACACCACACAAGCCCATGTGCGAGGCGTTACACCACTATTTACCAAAATTATCCAGCCAAACATCTTGAAAGGACGCTATATCAACGAAATAGATGTATTACAACAACGAAAAGTGGTCGTCATCGGCAGACGCGTGTACGAAACGCTGTTTTCGCCTGACGAAGACCCCATTGGGGAAAGAATTTTGCTGAACGGTGTGTCGCTTCAAGTGGTTGGCGTTTTCGAACCGATTTCCGAAAACATGTCCATCGACGGAAACGACAATGAAGCAGTGATACTCCCATTGCCTACCAAACAACTGATGTTTCGATCGGGCGACCGCATAGACCTCATTGCGTTCACCGCCCGAAGCGGGCATCGCGTCAGCGATATAGAGGAAAGGGTTTCACAAATTCTCAAACGCGAACACCGCATCGCTCCGCACGATAGAAGAGCGGTTGTCATTATGAATATCGAAAGAGAATATCTGATGTTTGCCAACTTGTTTTTGGGTATCAATATCCTCATTTGGATTGTAGGGCTTGGCACGCTTTTGGCAGGAGTGATAGGCGTGAGCAACATCATGATGGTGACAGTGAGAGAACGCACGCAGGAAATCGGTGTAAGACGAGCACTTGGTGCAAAGCCTTGGCAGATTTTGTCGCAGATTTTGTCTGAAACAGCAGTATTAACCGGAATTGCAGGGATGTTGGGAATTTCGTTTGGAGTGCTTGTTTTACAAGTCGCCGACATGGGAATAAGTGGAGGAGGAGGCGAAACGGCAGGATTTCAAATACAGTTTTGGACAGCAATTTCGGCTGCCGTCGTGTTACTTTTGCTCAGTATTGCCGCAGGATTATTGCCCGCTTGGCGAGCAATGCAGATTAAAGCCATTGATGCACTTCGAGACGAATAAAAAAATAAATTAAGCAACAAAAAAATCAATCAATATGAAAAAGTTCTTCAAGTACGCCCTTCTGGCAATCGTAGGATTCGTAGTAATCTATACGTTTTACTTCCTTTACTCCAAATCAAGACCACAAGAAATCGTTTTCGAACTCATCGAAATGGAGCAACACACGATCACCCAACGAACTGTGGCAACAGGTACTGTTGTGCCTCGTGACGAAATTTTAATTAAGCCACAAATTAACGGCATTATCACACATCTTTACAAAGAAGTTGGGCAGTATGTTCGTAGAAATGAGGTCATTGCCAGAGTGATGGTCGTTCCAGAGATGGGTATGCTCAATGCCGCCGAAAGCCGTGTGAATATGGCACAAATCAGTTTCAGTCAAGCCGAAAGAGAAGTCGAACGCATTCAAACATTGTTCAGAAGCAACGTGATTGCTCGTGAAGAATTCGAGCAGGGCGAAATGAATTTCATGCGAGCCAAAGAGGAACTTCAAGCCGCCCAAGATAATTTGGAAATTATCCGAACAGGCGTATCTTCACGCACGGCTAATTATGGCACCACACTGATTCGAAGCACGGTGAGCGGTTTGATTTTGGATATGCCGGTAAGGGTAGGAACATCCGTTGTGCAATCCAACAATTTCAGCGATGGCACAACCATTGCTACGGTTGCCGATATGACCGACATGATTTTTCTGGGTAGAATCGATGAAACAGAAATTGGAAGAATCAATGAGGGAACGAATGTTGAAATCACGCTGGGAGCCCTGCAAAATGAAAAATTACACGCCAATCTCGAATTCATATCACCGCGAGGTATCGAAGAAGCCGGTGCCATTATGTTTGAAATTCGGGCTGCACTAACGATTCCCGAAGATATTTTTGTAAGAGCCGGTTACTCGGCAAACGCCGAAATAATCACAGCCCAACGTGACAGCGTGATGACCATACCCGAATCCACCCTCGAGTTTAGCAACGATAGTGCATTTGTACATATCCTAACTGCCGAACGTCCCCAGCAAGAATTTGAAAGAATCCCTGTAAAGATAGGACTTTCCGATGGACTCCGTATTGAAATTTTAAGTGGCATCAGCGAAGGCGACCGCATTCGTGGCGCAGTAAAACGATAAAACAATGAAAAAACACATCATCATAGTACTCCTTGCAATCCCTATCCTTGCCATTTCTCAAAAACAATGGACTTTGGCAGATTGCATCAACCATGCTTTACGGCACAATATTCAAATTCAGCAGGCAAACATTGTTTCGCAAAGCACCCAATCGCAATGGCAACAAGCCCGACACAATCGTTTGCCAAGCGTAAACGCAACCCTTTCCGATGGATTTAGTTTCGGACGAACGTTGGGACCCGACAATATTTTTATCAATCAAAATTCTAATCTCGCAGATGGGGCACTAAATCTGAACGTGCCTGTTTTTCAAGGCTCACGCCTAACCCACGAAATCGCTGCACGACAACACGATTTTATGGCTGCCGTTGCAGACCACGAGCGAGTTAGAAATGATGTAAGTTTGACGGTAGTGTCGCATTTTCTGAATGTGTTGCTACAAAAAGAACATTTGAAAATCGCACAACAACAACTATCCTTGACGGACACGTTACTTCATCGCATCGAGGTGTTCGTGCAAGCCGGAAGTGAGCCTATTTCAAGACTCTACGAACTCAAAGCACAATCTGCCAACGATGCATTTAACATCACCAACGCCGAACGAAATCTGCAATTTGCGTTGCTGGATTTGGCACAACTTTTGAATTTGGAAGATGTTGAAAATTTCAATATCTCTGCTCCTGACTTTGATTTAGATATTTCGCAAATGCCAATTCCTGTCGTGATTTTCGAAAATGCAATCGTTACTTTACCTAATGTGAGGGCGGAGGAACATCGTTTAGAAAGTTCAATGCGAAATTTGGAAGTTGCGAGGTCGGCTCATTTTCCTACGGTTTCGCTCGGAGCTTCGACATCAACAGGGTATTTTTATATGTTTGGTGGCGAATTTCCAAATGCTTCTTTTCGTTCGCAAATTGAGCAAAATTGGCGTAGTTTTGTGGGGGTGTCGGTAAACATTCCTATTTTCAATCGTTTTTCAGTTAGGACAAATGTTTCGCAAAGCAGAATGCAGATTGAACATCAAGAGTTTCAAGTGCAGCAGGCGAGAAATGCCATTTACAATGATATTCAACGTGCGATGCTCAATGCCCACGTTTCAAGAGACCGTTACTTTGCTGCTGCAAATGCTGTTCGTGCCAATCAGCGGTCGTTTGAGTTTGTTGAGCAGGCGTTTGCATCCGGACGTACAACTTTTTTCGATATGCAGCAATCTCGAAATAATTTGGAGCGTGCCCGATCCGAGCAGATTCAAGCGAAATACGAATTTATCTTCAATGTGAAAGTTTTGGATTTTTACAACGGAAGGGAAATCGGATTGTAGTTTCGTGCCTATGTTTGCCTAACCCCAAAATACGAGAGGTGTCATAGAATCAAGACACCTCTCTTTATTTACGAACTTGTAGCAACAAAAGAAAATGAAGGCACTACTTCTCTAAAATCTCCAAAATCTTAATCGCAGCATCAGCAATCACAGTTCCCGGACCGAATACTGCAGCAGCACCGGATTTGTAGAGATAGTCGTAATCTTGCGGAGGAATTACACCACCCACAACTACGATAATATCCTCGCGACCGAACTTTGCCAGCTCTTCAATCACTTGAGGAACAAGCGTTTTGTGACCTGCTGCCAACGACGAAACACCTAAAATGTTTACATCGTTTTCAACGGCTTGCTTCGCTGCTTCGGCAGGTGTTTGGAACAGCGGCCCCATATCCACATCGAAACCGATGTCGGCATAACCGGTGGCAACAACTTTCGCACCACGGTCGTGCCCATCTTGTCCCATTTTTGCAATCATAATGCGAGGACGGCGTCCTTCTTTTTCCGCAAAGGCATCTGCCATTGCAACTGCTTTTTTGAAACTCTCGTCAGTTCCACTTTCTGATTTATACACGCCTGAAATAGTTCTGATAACGGCTTTATATCTGCCAAAATGTTTTTCTAATGCATCGGAAATTTCGCCTAACGAAGCATGCTTGCGAGCTGCATCAATAGAGAGTTCCAAAAGGTTTCCTTGTCCTGTTCTTGCGGCTTCCGAAAGAACTTCGAGGGCTTTTTGTACATCCTCATTGTTGCGATTGTTACGCAGTTTCGCCAAACGTTCAATTTGTGCTTTGCGAACGGCTGTATTATCAACTTCCAACGTTTCGATTGGGTCTTCTTTATCCAAACGATATTTGTTTACACCAACAATCGTGCTTGTTTTTGAATCAATTCTCGCTTGTGTGCGAGCAGCAGCCTCTTCGATACGCATTTTCGGAATGCCTGTTTCGATTGCTTTTGCCATTCCGCCCAATTCTTCAACCTCTTGAATCAATGCCCACGCTTTGTCGGCGATTTCTTTCGTCAAAGATTCCACGTAATATGAGCCTGCCCACGGATCAACGGCTTTGCAAATGTTGGTTTCTTCCTGTAGGTATAGTTGCGTGTTTCTCGCGATACGTGCTGAAAAGTCAGTTGGCAAAGCAATTGCTTCGTCAAGAGCATTGGTGTGTAGCGACTGTGTGTGTCCGAGTGCAGCACCCATTGCCTCCACGCAAGTGCGTGTTACATTGTTGAACGGATCTTGCTCGGTAAGCGACCAACCCGATGTTTGCGAGTGTGTGCGCAACGCCAGTGATTTTGGGTTTTTTGGATTGAATTGCTTCACGATTTTTGCCCAAAGCATACGAGCAGCACGCATTTTCGCAATTTCCATAAAATGGTTCATACCAATTGCCCAAAAAAACGACAATCTCGGTGCGAAATCATCAATGCTCATACCCGCATTTACGCCTGCACGTATGTATTCCAAGCCATCGGCAAGTGTGTATGCTAACTCAATATCTGCGGTTGCACCTGCTTCTTGCATGTGATATCCCGAAATAGAAATAGAGTTGAATTTTGGCATGTTTTTTGATGTAAATTCAAAAATATCCGCAATGATTTTCATTGATGGAAGTGGTGGATAAATATAGGTGTTTCGCACCATGAACTCTTTCAAAATGTCGTTTTGAATCGTTCCGGTTAGTTCTTCCATTTTTACACCTTGTTGTTCGGCTGCTACCACGTAAAACGCCAAAATCGGCAGTACGGCACCGTTCATTGTCATAGAAACAGACATTTTATCCAATGGAATCTGGTCGAACAAAATGTTCATATCCAAAATGGAATCCACGGCTACACCTGCTTTTCCAACATCGCCAACCACACGTTCATGATCGGAATCGTAACCACGATGTGTTGCCAAATCGAAAGCAATCGACAGACCTTTTTGCCCTGCCGCCAAATTGCGGCGGTAAAATGCATTGGACTCTTCCGCAGTTGAAAAACCTGCATATTGACGAACTGTCCAGGGTTTCATGACGTACATGGTGGAGTAAGGACCGCGCAAAAACGGCGGAAGTCCTGCCGCATAATTCAAGTGTTCCATGTTTTCCAAATCTTTTGCAGAATAGACCGGATTAACCGAAATTTGCTCGGGAGTCAACCATGGAGTTCCCGCAGGAGTAGGGGAGTTGGACGGCTGAAAAGCCGGATTGTAAGGGATGTTTTTGAAGTTTGGACGCATATTTTCTAAATTTACAAAATTACAAGTTTAATTTTTGTTTGCAAAGATAGCAATTTTTTTTGAAATACGCAAAAAATACTGCGATTTGTGATTTTTTTTCATATTTCATTTTTTTTTCGTATCTTTGTAAGTTAAAATGCGAGAGCATTTTCAATACAATGTAAAATCCGTAAAAATGAATATATCCGTTGTTATACCTTTGCTAAACGAAGCCGAATCGTTGCCCGAATTGTGTGATTGGATTAAGAAAGTCATGGAAACTCACCGGTTTTCTTACGAAATATGCTTGATTGATGATGGCAGTACGGACGAATCGTGGGCGGTTATCGAAGAATTAGCATCTAAAAATCCAAACATTCGTGGTGCGAAATTCCGTAGAAATTATGGGAAATCCGCAGCACTAAATTTGGCATTTGAAATGGCAAAAGGCGATGTTGTTATCACAATGGACGCGGATTTACAGGATAGCCCCGATGAAATTCCGGAGTTGTATCGAATGATTGCGAAAGACAATTTCGATATTGTTTCAGGTTGGAAGAAAAAACGCTATGATCCGATCACAAAAACCATTCCGACCAAACTTTTCAATTGGGCTGCACGAAAAATGTCGGGTATTTATTTGCATGACTTCAATTGTGGGCTGAAAGCCTATAAGTCGGAAGTCATCAAAAATATTGAGGTTTACGGTGAAATGCATCGCTATATTCCGGTTATCGCAAAAGCCGCAGGATTTACAAAAATTACGGAGAAAGAAGTGGAGCACCGTGCTCGAAAATATGGTGTTACGAAATTCGGAATTAGTAGATTTATCAACGGTTTTCTCGATTTGCTGACTATTTCGTTTATCGGAAAATTTGCTAAACGTCCGATGCATTTTTTTGGTGGACTTGGCACGTTGATTTTTTTCTTGGGCTTTATTGCCGTGATTTGGTTGGGTGTTCAAAAATGGCTCTTTTTAACTCGTGGGATAGGTGCAGCTTTGATTGCAGACAATGTGTTTTTTTACATCGCCATTATGTGTATGATTATTGGAGTGCAGTTGTTTTTAGCGGGCTACATTGCGGAATTGGTATCACGAAGTTCACCAACACGGAATAATTATTCAATTGAAAAAATTATATAAATCGTGACAAAAACGACACATAAAATAATCAACGGAGATAGTCGTCAAATGAGAGAATTGAAAGACAATTCGGTGCATTTGATTGCTACTTCACCACCGTATTGGCAACTGAAAGATTACGGTGACGAAAACCAAATCGGATTTAATGACAGTTATGAAAATTATATCAACAATCTAAATCTTGTTTGGGCAGAATGTTTTCGTGTGTTGCACGATGGCTGTCGTTTGTGCATCAATATCGGCGATCAATTTGCACGTTCTACCTACTACGGTCGTTACAAGGTAATACCTATTCATTCTGAGATTATCAGATTTTGTGAAACAATTGGGTTTGATTTTATGGGGCAAATTATTTGGCAAAAACAAACCACAATGAATACTTCGGGTGGCGGTGCTGTAATGGGTAGTTTTCCGCACCCTCGAAATGGTATTGTGAAATTGGATTTTGAGTATATTTTGCTATTCAAAAAATTAGGAAACGCTCCAAAACCAACAAAAGAGCAAAAAGAAAATTCCGTAATGACAAATGAGGAATGGAACACGTATTTCAACGGACATTGGTATTTCAACGGAGCAAAACAAGACAAGCATTTGGCGATGTTTCCCGAAGAATTACCTGCACGATTGATCAAAATGTTTTCTTTTCCGAATGAAACGGTTTTAGACCCATTTCTTGGTAGTGGAACGACATCACTCGTTGCCAAAAAACTAAACAGAAATTCGGTTGGTTACGAAATTAACCCCGAATTTATCCCGATTATCAAGGAAAAAGTTGGCGGGAACGACACTTTTTCGCAAATAGAAACAGAATTTGTTAAGCAGTCCGAAACGAAAATTGATTTTGACGAAAAGATAAAAAAACTACCTTATCTGTTTGTTGATACGCACAAATTGGACAAAAAAATAGATGTCAAAAAACTACAATACGGCTCAAAAATAGATGCAGAAAGCAACGGAGAACGAGAGGACTATTTTACGGTAAAAGAAATTATCAGTCCCGAACTTGTTAAACTGAACAATGATTTAGTGATACGACTTATAGGGATAAAAGAAAATCCTGTAGTGAACGGGCAAGCCGTTCGATTTTTGCGAGAAAAATTGAAAGGAAAACGTGTGTTTTTGCGTCATGATACTGTAAAATATGACAGCAACAATCATTTAATGGCGTATTTATATCTTGAAAATAAGACGTTTGTTAATGCCCACTTGCTGAAAGCGGGAGTGGTGGAAGTAGATAGAGGAATGGAGTTTAGGTATAAAAGTAAATTCTTGGAAATATGAACGCTAAGAACAAAGAGATAGATGTCCTTTCATGGGTGCTAATTATATTGGCTGGTTGTTTGGCTGTTGTTGCTTTTTTTTCGCCGTTGATTCTCACAAGGGGCTGTACTGTGGATTTTTCTCTGGCGGGGCAAATTGGCGATATGGTAGGTGGAATAAGTAGCCCTTTTATCGGATTGGCTAGTATAATTGTAATGTTTCTTGCTTTTTACATACAGTTTAAAGCAAATAAAATGATGCAAAAGCAATTTGATAGAAATAAATTTGAAAATCAGTTCTTTCAAATGCTAAAAACGCACAAAGAGAACTCAAATATGATTATAGATAGATATAAAAACACAGGAATTAATAATGCAGAAGGATTTGCATATCTTATTAAAAAAACGGAGATTGAATATCATGGTCCTTTTGCCACTTATGTTTGTTCTAACGATGAGTTGAGTGTTAAAAAAGAACGATTTAGAAATATTTACAAGCGTTTCATATGGGAAGATAGTTTTGGTCATTATTACAGACATTTGTTTTTAATGGTAAAGTTTGTTGTACATAACCAAGAACTAACTTATGAAGAAAAGCGTGATTATTTACGAATTCTAAGGGCATCATTATCTACATCTGAACAAGTATTTCTTTATTATAATTGGTTGTCGGGGTACGGAGGACAGTGGGAAAATGATGATAATAAATTTTTCACAGACTACAGAATGATACACAATGTTCACAGCATTCTCAGTGATTTTGAAGTAGCAAAAATGGACCCATTCAAAGAATTGTTGGAAAAAGGCGACTATCGTAAAGAAAAAGATAAAAGTGGAAAAAAAAGAAAAGATGACGATTTATTTGAACATCAATAACTATGGCAAAAGAATGGATCTTAAATAGCGCAATGAATCGCTTTCAACTAAATTTCAAACGAAATGTTGGAGCAACTTCCGAGTCAATTCGCAAATGTTCGCCCAAAACACTGGACGAATGGCGAGAGTATTATTTTGCAAACGTAAAAAGCAAAACACATATCGAGGATTTGGGTAAAAAATTGTATGTGAAAATTACCGAAGTAATCCAAAGCGAAGTAGCAGAAATAACGGAACAGGATTGCGTAGATTATATGCTACAACTTGTTATTGATAGAACATTTGACGGTTATATGACCGAAATACAAACAATCTACGGGCAACTACAACATATTTTAGATGTAAAGATAGAATCAGCACCCGATGAATGGGACAGACTGTTTAACGTAGATTTTTTCATAAAAATTGACGAAAGATATATTGGATTGCAGATAAAACCTGTAAATTCCGGAATACAATTGCCTGAAATCCACAAAGAATATACCTTGCAAGCAGAAACACACAAGAAATTTTCTGAAAAATATGGAGGCAATGTGTTTTACATTTTCTCTGAAAAAGTAAATGGCAAAAAAGAAATCGCCAACAAAGAAATAATCGAAGAAATTCAAAAAGAAATCAACAGGCTTAACCAATAATCACAACTGCTCATGACCCTATTCTTAGATAGAGACGGCGTAATAAACCAAAGACGAATCAACGATTGTGTCAAAACTCCGGACGAGTTCGTGTTCGAAGACGGAGCGTTAGAGGCTATTGCGAAATTGTCGAAGTGTTTTGAACGGATTATTGTTGTAACGAATCAGCAAGGTATCGGGAGGAAGTTGATGAGTGAAAAAACATTGCACGAGATACACGAGCACATGAAAAATCAAGTGGAACAAGCCGACGGACGTATTGATGCGATTTATTTTTGTCCGGATTTGAGTGACTCAAAAAGTCTGTACAGAAAACCGAATGTTGGCATGGGATTGCTTGCTAAACGGCAGTTTCCAAAGATTCGTTTCAAACGCTCCATTATGGTTGGAGATTCTATATCAGATATGGAATTTGGGAAAAAATTAGGTATGAAAACGGTGTTTATTTCTAACGATAAATCGCTTGTATCGAGCCACGCAAAACTGATCAATCAAAATTTCAACTCCTTACTCGAATACGCAAAGACATGTTGAAAAATTACCTAAAAATCGCTATAATCTGCTTTTTTGCAGGGTTTTCGCAAGTCGCACAGTCGGTACCGGACACTAACTATGTAGACGAAAGAGGGCTCCGACAAGGTCCTTGGCGAGAGACTAATGAGCGGGGTGTGATTTTTGAGGGGCAATTCATAGACGGTGTGCCTTACGGTAGGTTTAGACATTTTGACAGATTTGACAGAACAATTGCTATTTTGGACTATTCAAGAGAAGGGCATGCAGCCGAAGTAACATTTTTCCATCCGAATGGAAGAATTCGTGCAACCGGATTTTATTTGGAAAGACTGCGTGACAGCACTTGGGAAATTTTTGATACGGCGGGAATACTGATTGAACGCGTCAATTTTCTCGACGGCATGCGACATGGATTGTCTGAGTTGTTCGATAGAAACGGAGAGCTTATCGAAAGTACAGAGTGGTATCGGAGTCTACGGAATGGGCGATGGTGGCAGAGAACAGAACGAGGTGAGCAATGGACAATGTACAGAAACAACCTTTCGCATGGTCTTTACGAGGCTCATTTTGCCAATGGAAATCCATTTATTAGAGGTCATCACGAATATGGTTTGAGAGAAGGAACGTGGCTTTTTTATCATGAAACCGGGCTTTTAGACCGAGTCATGCTGTTTGAAAATCATCGACTTCTCAGAAAACAAATTGCTATCCATGTGAGAGGGGAGGATATTTTGATTGATGCCGATTCTGTGGGATATATGCATACCAACGGACGAATTGTTGAAATTAGAATGCTCGATGGCACGCTGTACCGTCCAAGTCAAACGTTTGAACAATTGGTAAGATCTTTTGGTACTGAGAACTTTTTCTTGGCAACATCGCAGTTCCTTGCACCGTTCAGATTGTTTGACTCGCTGATTGTGCAAACTGATTACGATGAAAGTACTACACAAGCACATCATACGAATGATCCGTTTTTTGCCCGCAGGACTACAGAAAGGGTGCCTATAGAAGAGCAAAGAGCGTTGTTGATATTGAGAATACCAACGCCTTATGATGTTTACGTAGATGGGGAGGTAATCCAGTTACTACGAAGTATAACAGACGACAGTTCGATAATACCACAATGATGAGACGACTTTGCGTTTACATATATATGTTCATTTTGTCGGGAAGCCTTTATTCACAGGGCGTTCCGAATACTGTTTTTGCTTCTTTGAGGCTTGATCCTTCGGCACGATTAGCTTCGCTTGGCACTCCTTTTTCAACGCTTCTTGATCCAAATATTGCTGTCGCAGTATCCAATCCTTCATTGATTTCTCCGGCGTTGAACAATGCCGGAATGGTACATTATGCCAATTATTTTAGAGCGTTTTCTAATGTGAATGCTGCATACGCACGGACATTGCCAAGGCTTGGAACCTTTTTGGCCTCTATACAGTACACAAATTTTGGTTCTGTCGATGGTTTTGATGAGTTTGGAAACTATTTTGGACGAACCGATATGTTTTACGATGCTGTGTTAAATGTAGGTTGGGGTAGGGAGTTGGTGGATTCAATGTTTAGTATTGGTGCAAATTTTAAGTATATTTTTTCTCGTGGAGATAATTTTTGGCAACATGGAATTGCTGTTGATGTAAGCGGGTCTTATATCAATCATGAAAGGCGTTTGGCGGTGTCATTAGCATTCAGAAATATTGGAACTGTGCTGAAAAGAGATATGATCAGTAACTACGAAAGAGTGCCATTTCAAATTGATTTAGCGTTCTATCAACGTGCTCGAAACGCACCGTTCGCCTACAGCATTGTGCTTTCGAACTTACAGAGGTGGAATCTTTCCGGAGTGGATTTGAATGCAGGAACAGTTGATCCTGTAACCCAAGAAGTTGTATACCCCAACAGGTTAGCAACTTTCGCAGATAATGTTATGCGACACGTCATTCTTGGAGGAGAAATTTTCTTGTTTCGGAATATCACATTTCGATTAAGTTATAATTACCACCGCAGGCAAGAACTGAGAACCGAAACACGTCCCGGATTTGTAGGATTTTCTTGGGGAATCGGAACTAGAATTCATAAGTTTCAAATAGACTACGCACGTTCGGCATTTCATTTGGCGGGTGCACCAAATTTTATCTCGATTACTGCGAATTTGGGTGATTTTTAACTTTAATGCTCAAATTCCTTTTTTTTTCGTATCTTTGCAAATAAAAACAACAAACTATGTATTTTCACAGAGAAGGCCGCACGATTATAACTGTTACGTTAATTGTTTCGGCAATATTGGTTTTTTTAGCATTTTTTCTGAGTTTTAGATTTGGATGGGCAAGTTTTATTCCTTACATCATCACCGGACTTATTGCTGTAGAAACGTTTTTGGTTCTGTATTTTTTCAGAATGCCAAAACGGAAATTTACTGAAAACGACAACCAACTCATTTCGCCTTGTGATGGAAAAATCGTGATTATTGAGGAAGTTGAAGAGCCTGAGTATTTTCAGGGAAAACGTTTACAAGTTTCGGTGTTTATGTCGCCACTCAACGTGCACGTAAACCGTTATCCGACAAACGGAAAGGTTAAATTCTACAAATACCATCCGGGAAAATATTTAGTGGCATGGAATCCAAAATCGTCCACCTTGAACGAGCGTACGACTATTGTTCTTGAGCATGCCAATGGCAAAGAGGTTTTGGTTCGTCAAATTGCCGGACTTCTTGCTCGTCGTATTGTTTGTTATTCCAAAGAAGGCGAGACCGTGAAACAGAATCAAGAGTTGGGTTTCATTAAATTTGGTTCGCGTGTAGATTTGTTTTTGCCATTGGATGCAAAGGTTTTGGTTAAGCACGATCAAGTTGTAAAAGGAGGAATTACAGCCCTTGCGGAGTGGTAGATTTTGCAATACATTTTATATTATGTTAAATAATAAGATTGACAAAAAGGGCAAGTTTCATACCTGCCCTTTTGAGTTTTATGCGTGATAGTATTACCTATAGCCTACCGTAGTCTTTCAATCTCTGCATTAATTTCAGCAGCTCTATCCATCATTCGTAAATGAACATAGATATCTCTCAACGTTGTCATTACCGGAATATTTCCGGGATCCATCTCAGATGCTCTCTCTAACATCGGGATTGCTTTTCTAAACGTTTCATTAGACAATTCGATCAACTCGTCGTATCTTCTTTGCTCAGTTAATGGCAATGCATCGGCTTCTGCTCTGATGGCTACTCCTCGTGTTACATAATGTGCCGCTAAATTAAAAATAGCATCAAAAAAATCGGGCTGTAATTCAATAGCTCTCAAATAAAACTGTTCTGCTTCCGCAGGCATATCAATTTGATCAAATGCTACTCCTTTTGCGAAGAATACAATTGCATTATCATAGAATTGTTCGGACATAACAGCTAAAATCTGCGATGCACGTTCAAAATTCTCAATCATCAGATGGATACTTGCCGCATTAATCATAGCACTATAATCGTCCGGAAACAATTCCGCAGCCAAATCTGCATATCTTCCGGCTCTAACGTTATCACCTTGATCTCTGAAAATTACAGCTAATGACGTATATGCCGCCGGAAAATCGGCTCTCATATCAACTAATTTTTGGAAAAATTCTTTTGCTTTAGCAATATCTCCTGCGTTGTTAGCACAAAGTGCAACGTTGAATATCGCATTGGTATCAACTATATCTATAAGGGCACTCGCTTCTACACTGATTCTGAAAGCACTTGCTGCACCTGCAAAATCATTTGCGGAAAAAAGCTCAACACCCTTATTATATGCTGCAGAGACCAAATTTCCGACTTGCATAAAATTTAAGTTTCTGAGCACATCGCCTTGGTCCAACTCAAAGGCTCTTTGAAAAGATGCAAAGGCAAGATTAACTGCATTAGGCTCCAAATTTCTAATTTCAGGGTCGGGACTGTTCGCAATTGCTGTGAAAATTCTTGCCTGAGTGAGCCATGCGTTTGCATTAGTTTGATTCTCGGTTTCAGTCATAGCTGCTACGATGGCAGGAACGGCTCTGTCAAGTCTGCCACGAGTAAGTTCTCGGTCAGCATTTCGCAAATCTCTGGTTTGTGCAAAAACCATTGTTGACATCAATAGAAATGCTAAAAATACATGTAATTTTTTCATGGGATGGTGTTTTTTAATTTATTGTTATTTGTTGTTTCTTTCCTACTTTGACAGTTTTGGTGCAAAAAGGTTTAATTAGTCTCATTGATGATTTCACTGTTTTCATCCAACTGTTCGTCATCTTCCGCAGGAACTTGCGTTACAGACGCAATAGCATCGGAATCTCTCAGTTTAATGAGCCTGACACCCTGCGTATTTCGTCCGACAACACGCAAATCTTTCACTGCCATTCGTAAAATAACGCCTGACTTCTTGATAAGCATCAAGTCGTCTGTATCTTTTACATTTTTTATAGCAATCAAATCACCTGTTTTTTCGGTTATACTTATGGTTTTTACGCCTTTTCCTCCCCTATTTGTTTCGCGATAATCGTCCAAATCGGAGCGTTTTCCATATCCCTTCTCCGATACAACTAATATGTCATAATCCTTACTATCTACACAAACCATTCCAATCACTTCATCTTTTTCGCCTTGAAGTGTAATACCTTTCACACCGGATGCTCCCCTGCCCATCGGACGAACTTTCGCTTCGTTGAAGCGGATCGCCTTACCACAACGTAGAGCCAACATGACTTCATTTGTGCCATTGGTTAGTTTGGCTTCGAGTAGTTGATCGCCTTCGCGAATATTCAATGCAATAATACCATTTTGACGCGGACGTGAATAAGCCTCCAAAGATGTCTTTTTGATGATACCGTTGCGTGTGCAAAGGATAATGAAGTTCTCCTTGAGATAATCTTCGTTTTTAAGGTCTTTTACATTGAGATACGCACGAACTTTATCGTCAGGTTCAATGTTAATCATGTTCTGAATTGCACGACCTTTCGACTGGCGTGTACCTTCCGGAATATCGAATACACGCATCCAAAAACACTTACCTTTTTCCGTGAAAAGAAGCATATAGTTGTGCATAGATGCCACAAATAAATGTTCTACAAAGTCTTTATCGCGAACATCGCTACCTTTTGCACCTTTTCCTCCCCTATTTTGAACTTGATATTCAGACAGTAACGTACGTTTGATATAGCCCATGTGAGAAATGGTGATCACCACATCTTCATCGGCAATCATATCTTCAATACGGAAATCAGATGCGGAGTACTCAATTCTACAGCGGCGTTCATCTCCGAATCTGGCTTTCATATCCAACATTTCGTCCTTAATGATTTGCATACGAATGCTTTCATTAGCCAATATTTCTTTGCAACGAGCAATAAATTCCATCAATTCGTCATATTCCGCTTGAAGTCTTTTGCGTTCTAAACCTGCCAACTGACGTAAACGCATTTCGACAATAGCCTTTGCTTGTATTTCGGTGAAATCCCACTTGGAAATCAGACCCTGAACAGCATCCTGAACGGTCTCCGAAGCACGAATCAAGGCAATAACTTCATCAATTATGTCTAATGCCTTCAGTAACCCTTCCAAAATATGTGCACGTTCTTCGGCTTTTCTAAGTTCATACTGCGTTCGACGAACAACAACCTCGTGACGATGCTCCACAAAGTATTTAATCAAGTCTCTCAAGTTCAACAACATTGGTCGCCCTTTAACTAAAGCGATATTGTTGATGCTGAACGAAGTTTGAAGCTGTGTGTATTGATATAATTTATTCAAAACCACATTAGCTACAGCGTCTCGCTTTAGGTCAATGACAACACGCACGTCTTTTGTAGACTCATCGCGGACTTCCGAAATGCCTTCAATGACTTTTTCCTCTACCAATTCGGCGATTTTTTCCTGTAAAGTGGCTTTATTAACTTGGTAAGGTATTGAAGTTATGATAATTTGGTCGTGATTACCTTTTTCATCCACTTCAATAGTCGCCTCAGCACGCATCACAACACGTCCTCTGCCTGTGTGATAGGCTTCTTTCACACCTTCATAACCATAGATAATACCACCCGTTGGGAAATCCGGTGCCTTAACGTATTGCATTAACTCATCTACTGTAATGTCTTTATTATCAATATATGAAATGATGCCATCGAGGACTTCTGTTAAGTTATGTGGAGCCATATTGGTTGCCATACCCACAGCGATTCCCGCACTTCCGTTAATCAAAAGCCCCGGAACTTTTGCAGGTAAAACTGTTGGCTCTTGCAAACTATCATCGAAGTTCAACTGGAAATCCACCGTTTCCTTGTCAATATCTTCCAGCATCGCCTCGGCGATTTTTTTCATGCGTGCTTCCGTATAACGCATAGCAGCGGGCGAGTCTTGGTCCATAGAGCCAAAATTCCCCTGTCCGTCAACAAATGGATATCTGAGCGACCAATCTTGTGCCATACGCACCATAGCATCGTACACCGACGAATCTCCGTGTGGGTGATACTTACCCAACACCTCTCCTACTATTCTTGCTGATTTTTTATGCCCACTACTCGACCCAATGCCCATTTCATTCATTGCAAATAAAATACGGCGATGCACAGGCTTTAAACCATCTCTCACATCAGGAAGTGCACGCGATACAATCACAGACATAGAATAGTCTATGTATGCCGATTTCATTTGGTCTTCAATACTAACGTTAATGATTTTTTCGTTTTCTAACATTCTTCTCGTTCTAAATAATTGTAAACTAACACTTGCTGTTTTTCACAAACAAGGTCTGCAAAGTTACGAAAAATATATGTAACTTGCAAATTTTTTTTTATTACTTTTTCATTTTTTTTTCGTAACTTTGCACCGAAATATAAGAACAAAAAACTATACAAATTATGGCATTCAACCTAAAAAACCGTAACTTCCTCAAATTACTGGACTTTACACCGCAAGAAATCAGATTTTTACTTGACCTTTCCGCAGATTTGAAAAAAGCCAAATACGCCGGAACCGAACAACAACGCCTTAAGGGCAAAAACATCGTATTGCTTTTCGAAAAAGATTCTACACGCACACGCTGTGCATTTGAAGTGGCTGCTTTAGATCAAGGTGCACACGTAACTTATTTAGGGCCTTCCGGCTCGCAAATGGGTAAAAAAGAATCAATGAAAGACACTGCTCGCGTACTCGGACGCATGTACGATGGTATTGAATATCGTGGCTACGGACAAGATATTGTGGAAACACTGGGGCAATACGCCGGTGTACCTGTTTGGAACGGCTTGACGAACGAGTTCCACCCTACTCAGATTTTGGCTGATTTTTTGACGATGCAGGAGCATTCAGACAAGCCTCTACATCAAGTGAAATTCGCTTATTTGGGCGATGCACGTAATAATATGGGAAATTCACTTATGGTTGGTGCTGCTAAAATGGGTATGGATTTCCGTGCTGTTGCACCGAAAAAATGCTGGCCCGAAGAGTGGTTGGTAAAAGAATGCAAAAAAATCGCCAAAGAAACCGGTGCGAAAATCACGTTTACCGAAAAAGTTGAAGAAGGTGTAAAAGGCGTGGATTTCCTTTATACCGATGTTTGGGTATCTATGGGCGAGCCAGAAGCTGTTTGGGCAGATCGCATTAAATTGCTCAAGCCGTATCAAGTGAATATGAAAGTTGTGAAGGCAACAGGCAATCCGAAAGTGAAGTTTATGCACTGTTTGCCGGCATTCCACAACCTCGAAACTGAAGTAGGTCGCGATATTTACAAGAAATTCAAACTCGATGCTATGGAAGTTACCGAAGACGTATTCGAGTCGCCAATGTCCATCGTATTTGACGAATCGGAGAACCGTATGCACACGATTAAGGCTGTTATGGTGGCTACTTTGGGGTCGTAATAGCAGGCGGATTCCTCAGTCGTTTCACTCCTTCGGAATGACAACGATTGCAGGGGGACAAGAAAGAGAGAAAATGGGCGTGACAAAGTCACGCCCATTTTCTCTCCCTGCCCTCTTGTAACGCTTGTCATCCCGAACGTAGTGAGGGATCTCTCGGATCAGCAAGATCAAAAAGGGTCATTACAAAAAGAACTTTGATAGTGCTCTATTGCCCTCCTTATACGAGCCAACATATCTTCACTTGTACTAATTCTAAATCGCGTAGTCCCTGTTTCGCTCCTGGGGGTACGAGTAAAATCACTAAAAGTTGTACTTATAGTAACTCTACCGCTGAAAGATCCATCAGAACGAAATGCACTAATCGGTATCGTTTCTGTTACTGTACGCTCACGATTTCCATAACTTACAATGATTGAACAGTCCCTAACATTTAGGCTGAAAATAGTCCCTATTTCCGGCCTTCCATAAAGACGGAGTTGTTCGGACAGCCATCTTTCAGTTTCTTGTCTCGTCGGGCCTGCATTAGAATTAGCAGGTGCAGGCGAAACAATCACGTTACTTTGTCTTGTTTGGACTGTATTATTCTGTCCATAAAGAGTAATGCTAAACAACAAAATTGTTGCTATGACAGTTAAAATTTTATACATAATTGATGTTTTTAGTTACTTAGTCTTGTTGCTATTAAAATAAAACTACCAGGACACGTAAAGGTATCCGCCGTCTCTCTTCTTTCATTTGGTCTCAAAACAATTCTTCCTGTACCAGTCCTTCCATCTCTCCAGCAAAGGTTTGTATATTGAAATACTACACTAACCGTAAAATCATTAAAGTTTTCGAATATTAAGAAAAAATCCGAACACATAGCCGCCCTACCTGTAGAGCGATACTGCACACCGGTGGTAGTAGAGCTAGGAATACAGTGTTGCTCTCTAAGATCTCTTTGGTGCTCTGGTGCACTTCGACAAGAAGCACAAGTTCTTGCTCGTACAACTTCAACACCCCCAATATCTTCGGTTACACAGATTCCTGCTATTCGGAGTGGACTTGCTGTTGAACCTCCTGTTGTAGCCACTTGTGCAACCTGTACAGCTTGTCCATAGACGAAACAACACTGAAATAAAAGGAGCAACATAATTCCACACATTTTCCACAAGAAATTTTTCCTACTTGTTAGATTTTTCTGATTCATTCGTTCTTTCGAAAAAGCATCTGATTCCATTTCGCCATTACTGCCTACTACTGTTTCTAAAACAGTTTTATTGTTATACATCATTTTTCATTCCCTAATACGTGTCGGGCGCAACTTTTAATTGATATTTTTTGTTAATTGTGTTTCATTTTGGGCAATAAAAAAAGCGGACTTTCAAATCCACCTTAAGGTATTCGACAACCCGCATATCAGACAAGTAAGTCCGCATTACTGCGAACATCTACTTATTCTTGATATGCCTAAAAGTGTCGAATTTTTAAGGTGAGAATCAGCAATCGCTATGTTACTTTTCGTTTTTTTACATATTTTTTCGATTAAAATTGTGATGCAAAGATACAAAAAAATTGCTAAAAACCAAAAAAAATCGTACCTTTGCGATTGGAAACGGTAAAAACTACAACTATGGACACAACAACAAAAGTATTGGACGTATTTAAGGCTTCAAGCGAGCCTTTGAACGCAGGAAAAGTAGCCGAATTATCGGGTATTGACAAAAAAGAAGTGGAAAAAGCGATGAAAGTCCTTCAAAAATCGGGTGCAATCACTTCTCCCAAAAGGTGTTTTTGGACAGCGACAAAATAAAAAGATGCTTGTCCGCATGACCGTTTTGCATTAAAAGTATAATGAAGCAACTCATTTACACCCTTCTTTTCTTGCTCGTTTTAACAGGATGTTCAAGCGGTAGAAACCTCACTCGAAACGCTGAAAGAGATGTTCAAGAGTTACTGCAAATAGCAAACAGGTATATCGGTGTTCGCTATGTCTTCGGCGGAACTTCGCCCGAAAGAGGTTTCGATTGTTCGGGTTTTGTGCAGTATGTTTATCGAAAAATAGGTTACTCATTGCCACGCACCACACGGCAACAAGCCACAGTGGGCAAAAAAGTCAGACGAAACAATTTGCAGCCTGGGGATTTGGTTTTTTTTACAGGGAGCAACAAAAACTCTCGAAACGTAGGACACGTAGGCATTGTAACCGAAGTTAATAGAGACGGACAGTTTAGTTTTATTCACGTTACTACACGTGCAGGTGTGAGGATAGATAGTATTGAGCAACCTCATTGGAACGCTCGCTATTTGACTGCACGGCGTGTTATTGGACGTTATTAACAATTTCCGGAAGTTATCAACATTTTAACATTTTTTAAGGAATTTTTTATACGAAAAACGAGTTTTTTGCGTTTATATGTGTGAACGGCATTCGTTCATAAACAAATTTATCAATCAAAACGCGAAAAACAGTGAAAAATAAAACAGCAAGCCATCCTCTAATTGAGGATCAAAGGCACTACAAAAAAATCGGCAAACTAAAAAAGTCAATCGCCAACCATATCGGTAGAAAGCCCGCTGATATTTACATTTCCGAAAACCATTTTAAACACATTTTTATTCGACATAAAGACGAAATGGAAAATATAGGGTTGACTCCACAAATGTTTATTGATTTGGTACTAAATGGTTTTAATCGAGTCTATAAAGGAAAAAACGAGGCACTGCTTTTGGTGCTTTGGAACTGCAAGCCGAAAGTTACAGTGATTGAACTTAACCTTGCATTAGAAAAAGAATTTTACGAGGTAATAGCCGCAACTATTGTACGAAAAAAATATTTGGAAGACAGAGAGTTGCTTTGGAAAAAAGAAAAAGGACTTGTTTAAGAGCAAAAGATCCGTTCATTCCTTTGTACCAACTTTCTACGTTTTGGTAGTCATTTGATTCATGCAACAGTTATTTTCGTAGTCTGTGCAATCGCCGACTGAACTAAAACAAGTCCTTTTTCACTTTGCAAAGATACGAAAAAAGAATTGAAATTTGAAAAAAAATTGTATCTTTGCATCAAAAACAACTCATAAGTATGATTGAAGTTGAACATTTAACCAAAACATTCGGAGAACTAACGGTATTGTCGGACGTAAGTTTACAGATTTCGCAAAGAGAAGTCGTTTCAATCGTGGGACCGTCAGGAGCCGGAAAAACAACGTTGCTGCAAATTGCCGGAACGCTCGACACGCCAACAAAAGGACAAATACGGATTTGCGGAGAAGACCCTTTTATTTTGTCAAATAAAAAATTGTCGAATTTTCGTAACCAAAAATTAGGATTTGTGTTTCAATTTCATCATTTACTGCCCGAATTTTCTGCGGTTGAAAATGTAATGCTGCCTGCTCTGATTGGAAAAAAAACAAGTTCCGAAGCCCATTCGGAAGCAATGAAATGGCTCGACTTTTTCGGACTTGTGGAGCGTGCTACTCACAAACCTCACGAACTTTCGGGAGGCGAACAACAGCGTGTGGCGGTGGCACGTGCACTAATCAATAACCCGGAAGTTTTACTTGCCGACGAACCTTCCGGAAATCTCGACTCTAACAATGCCGAACAGTTGCATCATTTGTTTCTAAAACTGCGAAACGAATTTGGTCAAACCATCGTAATCGTCACGCACAACGAACATCTGGCAAATCTATCCGATCGAAAAATTTTAATGAAAGACGGAAAAATAGTTTAGCAACGCCGTTTTTGTTAGGCTTTCGATTTTTTCCGAGAACCCTCGTATAGTTCAAATTTCTGAAATTTGCAGAGCAATGGGCCGTTGTAAAGTTCCATTTTTTTCGATGGGTGCAGACCGAAATTTTTCATAGCATCTGCATCCGAACTGATAAACCATGCTGTCCAGTTTTTGTAGTCTTTTTTGAGTTTATCGCCGACTTTTTTGTACATTTCAATTAAATCCTCCACTTCCAAACGCACACCATACGGCGGATTAGTAACAATGATTCCTTTTTCGGTCGGAGGGTCTAATTTCAAAAAATCACCCAAATGTAAACTAATGTCTTTGTGCAAACGAGATTGCTTGATGTTTTGTTCGGCGATATACAAACTTTCTTCGCAAATATCCGAGCCAAAAATTTCACATTCCGGGTCACCTATATTGTCTGCTGCTTCCGCCTTAACTTGTTTCCAAAGCAATGTATCAAAATCGTTCCAGTGCTGAAAGGCGAATTTTTTTCGATAAAATTGAGCGGGCATGTTGCATGCTTTCATCGCTGCTTCTATCAACAGTGTTCCCGAACCGCACATCGGATCGTAAAAATCTGTTTTTGTGTCCCAGTCGCTCAATGCTATCAACCCGGCAGCCAAAACTTCGTTCATAGGAGCTTGATTGGCTTGAATTCGGTAGTTGCGACGGTACAGCGAATCTCCCGAACTGTTCAGCGAAATTATGCAGCGATTTCTATACAAATACACATCAATTCTGACATCGGGAGTTTCCAAATCCACATACGGACGCTTGTGAAATAATCTCCTAAAGTGGTCGCAAATAGCGTCTTTCACAAATTGCGAAACATATTTTGTATGCATAAAAACGGAATCCATACAAAATGCTTCCACCATCATTTTAGTGTCCACACAAAATTGTTTTTCCCAAGCCATATTCACGACTTTGTTGTACAAATCTTCCTGTGTTTTGATTTGAAAATCCACCAAAGGTTTCAGGATAGCCAAAGCCGTTCGGCATTCATAATTAGCACGATACATTACTCTTTGATCGCCCTCGAACATCACGGCACGGGTTCCTATTTCGATATTGGTAGCACCCAAATCGGCTAATTCTTTAGCCAAAACGGGCTCTAATCCTTTCATGGTTTTTGCGGTTAATTTCATTTTTTCAAAAATTATCTTGCAAAGTTACGATTTTTTTCTGAACGGCGCAAGCATTCAACGAAGTTAGTTGGTCGATTTCTTACTTTACGACAACTCTAACAACATCTTTCTCGTTTAGCGACAAGCGCAAAACATCATTGATTGCAAAGGGTGCAGAATCTACCTCTCCTAATTCAATGGCGATGTAATCCCCTATTTTCAAAGTCATATACGCTGATAATTCGGAAATAATTTTCGGTATTTGCGCTAAATCAAAAGAAAAAATCTGCTTTTCAACAGGTGTGTCGTTTCGACTTCGCTCAACGACCGCACTCTGGTGGCTGAACCCTTCGACCCCGCTCAAGATAAACTCCGTCGAAGCCATAAATTCCGACATAGCAAAACTCCCGTCCAAACAGGTTGCACGTTCCCACGGCAAACTTTTTTCAACAAGCAAATCTAAACAGTTCTTATCGTAAAAATTGATGGCAAAACCAATCTCTTCATAATACGTGTGTGCAAATTTTTCTTGAATATACTTGCCCAAGCGATTTATTTTCACAACTAATGCTGTTTTTGCATGCAAAGTCTGAACGTAATCAGGCAGAAAAAACGGACGATGTTTTAACAGCAGGGCGGAATCGGGAACTAATCGAAATAGTTGTTCAGAATTTACGATAATAATTTTCATTTTCGGGATTCATGTAGGGGGACTGTCTCAAAAGCCAACAACAACGTCATTGCGAGGCACAGAGTGCCGAAGCAATCCATTGATTTAGATTGCTTCACTACGTTCGCAATGACGTTGTCGTAAATTTTTGAGACACGCCCTTTGTTGGCAATTGTGTTCAATTCTATTGAGAGCGTATGTGATACGCCCCTACGGTTATACGGACAACAAATTTGGCATTCATCACATCCATACGCCCAGCCGTGAAAATCGACGGTTGTCGTGCGTTCTTTGCCTTTGTTGTGATATGAAATACACTTTCGAGCGTTCAATTGGTATGAATTTTCCAAAGCACCGGTCGGGCAATTTTCCAAGCAAAGTGAGCATTCGTTGCATGTGATTTCGAGTGGTGTGTCGTAGGTAAGTTCTTGGTCGAGCAAAATCACGCCGGTATTGCAATATGAGCCTATTTCCGGATTGATCAACAACGTATTTTTTCCTCGAAACCCCAAGCCTGCTTTGACTGCCCATGCCTTTTCCAAAATCGGCGATGCATCAACGAATGAGCGCATATTGCATTTCGGAAAAAGTTTGCGAATTTCATCTTCCAATTGAGTAAGTTTCGGTTTTATTACCTCGTGATAATCCTCTCCGCAAGCATATTTTGCGATTTTTCCACCCCCCTGCCCCCCGCCGGCGGGGGAGATACTTGTTTCATAGTTTGAATAATCCCATAAAACTACAATTACAGACTTTGCATTTTCGAGGATTAGTGCCGGATTCAGACGTTTTTCCGGATTGCGGGCAAGGTAGTCCATTTCGCCGAAATCGCCACGTTTCAAATAGTTTTCGTAATGGATTTTATCTTCCGACAAAATTTCTGCTTTCGCTACTCCGCACGCAAAAAAGCCGAGACTTTTGGCGCAATTTTTGATGTGAGAAGTCCATTCGAGATTCATTTTGCAAAGATTTAACTATCACGAATGCTCGGGTTTGGGTATGTTCAACTGCTTACATATAAGCACACATAAATCTTTGTCTATATCAGCGTGACGAGGTATAAATGTACGTTCACCCGTAATATGGTTGGCGTATTTATCATGCTTTGCACCGTGCTTGATAAATCCACATCCGTTAGCATTCAGATGTTTTATGAATTTTGTTCGCTTCATTTCAATTAAGCAAAAACAAGTTCTTCCTCTTCCAACATCACGCCATGTGGCACATAGTTTTCACGCATATCCTCAAAATACATTTCAAGAACGTCAGCAATGTTCTCCTTTAACTCGTCTACGGTTAACCCTTGCGTAAATACCTCCGGCAATTCCTTCAACTGCCCAATGAGAAAACCGTCTTCTCCTTGCTTTATGACTAACGTGTACTTCATAGCGTTATTTTTTTTGCAAAATTACAGTTTTTTTGCGAGATAACCAAATTTACTCCTAAAACAAGACATCCTGTTTGGAAACCTGCTTGATTTTCCCCAAATGTTCATAAGATTTTTGCGTTGCTTCGCGTCCGCGTGGCGTACGCATAAGATAACCTTCTTGGATCAGAAACGGCTCATAAACTTCTTCGATTGTTCCGGCTTCTTCGCTGACGGCTGTAGCGATTGTAGTCAATCCAACCGGACCGCCTTTGAATTTGTCTATAATCGTTGTTAAAATGCGGTTATCCATTTCGTCTAATCCGTTTTTGTCCACATTTAGTGCGGAAAGAGCTATTTGTGAAATTTCGACATCAATACTTCCGTTTCCTCGAATTTGTGCAAAATCACGTACACGTCGCAGGAGCAAATTGGCAATCCTCGGTGTTCCTCGACTTCTCCGAGCAATTTCATTTGCTGCAAGATCGTCAATCGAAACGTTCAATAGTTTTGCTGAACGCTTGATGATTTGCATCAATGTTTTTGCATCATAGTACTCCAATCTTGCGTTGATTCCGAATCTTGAACGCAGTGGTGCCGTGAGTAGTCCCGAGCGCGTTGTTGCACCAATCAACGTAAACGGATTGAGCGAAATTTGTACACTTCGTGCATTGGGACCGGACTCAATCAAAATATCAATTTTGTAGTCCTCCATCGCCGAATACAGATATTCTTCTACAATCGGGCTTAATCTGTGAATTTCATCAATAAACAGCACATCGTTCACTTCCAAACTCGTGAGCAAACCTGCCAATTCGCCGGGTTTGTCCAAAACAGGTCCGGATGTAGTTTTGATGCCAACCCCAAGTTCGTTTGTGATAATATGTGACAACGTTGTTTTTCCCAACCCCGGAGGTCCATGAAGTAGAACATGGTCTAAGGCTTCGTTTCGCTGTTTTGCCGCTAATACGAACACCTGCAGATTATCCAAAATCTGCGCTTGACCTCTGAAATCAGAGAAATTCAGTGGTCGTAAAGCACGTTCAACCTCTTTTTCCACACCGGAAAATCGGGCATCTGTCGGATCTAAATTTTCATTCATAAAGTCGTACAAAAGTACAAAAAAAAGTTGATAATTCCAAAAAAAGTCGTATCTTTGTGAAAAATTTTGTTGATTTATGCGTAAAATATTGCTGTTGTTTTTGTATTTTCTGCCCATACTCGGTTTGAGCAGTGAGTCATCTGTAGTTTTTTTGCAGGATCCTCGTGTGGATGTATTACTCCACAGAAGTATCGAATCTAACAGGGCTGTTACTCTTGAAGGTTTTAGGATCAACATCTTTTTTCAATCGGGTAATCTATCACGAAGCAATGCACTGGCGGCTCAAACTGCTTTTTCGGAACAGTTTCCGGAAATGAAAAGTTATGTTAGTTTCGAAGAGCCTTATTTTAGAGTTAACGTTGGAAATTTTCGTACACGGCTCCAAGCTGAGGCAGTTGTGGAAAATTTGAGGCGGCTTTATCCACAAGCCCATGTCGTTCGTGATGTTTTGAACATTGTGGATTTGTTGCAATTGCATCCCGAAGAAGAAGAGTACGATGAAGAAGAAAATGATGATGACGAAGAGGAAGTGGAATAACGCGTTGTAATCTTCTGTGTTCAATGAATCGAGGCATGCCTCGCCTCTACAGTTTTTTTTTACCGAATCAACGTAACTACACCCTGTTCTCGAATCGTATTATTGTTCCGTATTAGTTCGAATTGGTACATGTAAACACCGGGTTGCACATCTGTGTTGTTGAATGTTCCGTTCCAACCCTCATGGTTTGGGTCAGTAGTCGAAAAAACAATTTGCCCGAATCTATTGTAAATTTTGAAGCGTATTCTGTCGTTTGGCAACGGAACAAAGAGTGGGCGAAACGTTCGATTTTCCGGAATGTGACTATTCGGAACGAAAGCCGTTGCAAACTCCACCAGCCTGGCTCTCGAAAGAACATTAATAACATTTGATCGCGTTGAGTCTATTATATCGTTAGTAAGCGAAAGCCTGTAGCCTATGACAAAATAGCTCAAATTCATAATTTGTGCAAGATCCGAATCCAAAAAAAGAATCGAGTAAAGTTGATTTGGCAAATGTTCTCCTAAAGGAATAGTATCCCCATCTCGGATTTCAAAAAGGTAGTAACGGATAGCACTCGTGTTATCCCAACCATAATACTCATAAAATGTAAGATTTACGACCGCTCCAAGCAAATCGCCCACCAAAAGAATAGGCTTTGCACTATCTGAGTGAGTCACAATTATTTCACACGTATCACGGATTTTAAAATGGTAAAATCCGAGTTCTCTCGGCAATAAAAAGTGACCGGCTCTCTGTAAAAATTCGTTGTAAGTTACGGTCTTCACAGGCAAATCATCAATGAAGAAAGTAAGATCTTGCCAAACAAGGGAGGTATCCACATGGCTGATTATTTCTACTGTTTCATCGTTGATTACGCTAACTGTTCTTATATATGCAAAATCCGGTTCAGGAGCTACAGCCAGTGTCAAAGTATCTGCGATTGAGTTTGCGAAAATTGTGTTCGTCGAACTTACGGCACGAACGAAAATTCTGTGTAGTTTCAGGTGTTCGGAAACCTCGATAATTGCAGAATTTTGCGAAGCATCAACCGTAGCGACACTATTAAAACTTCCGCCATCTATCGAAACCCAAATTTCAAAATGAGCGATATCAATGATACTTCGTGATGCATTGCTCCATGATACGTGTATTTCTCTTCCACAACGCTGTTGCTCTATTTTGCACATAAACACATGTTTTGCATCGCTCAATTGTCCACGTGTAATTGTACCACCACATTGGTTAATAGCTCTAAGTCGAATTAGCAGATTTGTGTCCGCCTGTCTTTCTAGTATAAAATTATTTTGCCCCGCACCAAAAACTGTATCTGCGTTTGTGGCTCCCGGTGTTTCAAAAAATTCGTACCCGTGAGCGTAGGGCGACAAGTTAGATGTCCAAGAGACTAAAATATAATTGGTTATAGGATCTACGCTAAGTGCCTTTATTTGCACATTATCTGCATCCGGGCATGCCATTGATGTAAACCTCAATATCAACAAACAACCTATAAAAATTACTCTAAACATTATCCGAAAATTAGCCTATATTATTCGCGGTAAATCGCACTGACAGTACAAAGTTACAAAAAAAAATTGGTTTTTTCATTTTTTTTTTGTACTTTTGTGAAAAATTTTAAGAAAAATCATGAAGTTACGCAATCTCGGCATACTGCTACTTTTAGCACTTGTATTGTTGGGTTGTGCAAGTGCATCAAGGTCTTTCAGCCGGGGGCATTTTGATGATGCCATCAATCGTAGTATAACTATTCTTCAAAGAGAGCCGTCAAATGAACTTCATTTGGATATTCTCAGAGATGCTTATCGTGTAGCCGATGCAAACGATAGAGAGCGGATTTTGGCATTGCAAGAAACCGGGCAACCGGATATTTGGGGTGATGTCGTAACGATTTATGAGCGTATGATTGCTCGTAATCGAAGAATAAACGCACTCCCCTCTTCTGTCATCAGTGAGATTGGCTTTGTTTTTGAATCCCATAGTCAAGAGTTGGCGCATGCGAGACAACGGGCTACGGAATATCATTATGCAGCCGGTATCCAGTTTTTAGAGTCCGGCACAAGAATGGCAGCACGAGAAGCTTTTGGGCACTTTGAACAGGTAGTTGCACTTTCCGGACCGGATTTTAGAGATGTACGACGACTTCGAGATCGTGCTCAGGAACTCGGAACTATATTTGTGTTGTTTCAAGCAATCAATCGAACTCCGGGCTTTTTGCCACCTGAAGCCGTTTGGCATTTGACCAACATCTATCCGCAACATTTGAACAGGCGTTGGATACAGTATGAAACGGAACCTCGTCGTTCACACTATCATTTTGAAGTTACGTTTGCACTTGAGCGCAGAATTATTTTTCCGATAACCGTGAATACTCGCCGATTTACAGAAACACGCACCATCACGGAAGGTACGGAATTCAAATTAGATAACAGAGGAAATCCGGTTTTGGATAGTGCCGGAAATGCAATTCGAATTCCAAAACGCATAACGTTAAGATGCACCGTCACCGAAATCACGCAAACCAAACGCGTTCGATTGGAAGGTCGTTTGACCTATTTTGATGTAGAGAATCAGCGAATCGTTCGGAGCATTGCTTTAAGCCGAACTTTTTCAGCAGAGAGTGTTTCGTTCAACACAAGTGGGGATCTACGAGCACTATCAGACGAAACTCGAAGACGGATTCGGGCACCTTTTATACCTCTTCCCACCGACGAACAAATGCTTATTGTTGCTGCACAAGACCTGAGTGCCATGGTTCGACAGGCTTTGTTGGATAATTCGCGACTGATAAGGTAATTATAGTTTTCGATTTTTTTTCATCTTTTTGTTTTTTATTTGCACAACTTGCTTTAATTTTCCTTTCTAGTTTGCTGCCTGCTGCATTCGCACAAAAAGGGAATCTAAATAATCGTTTTGAAATAAACTATACTCTGACTTTTTAATTATTTTTTGCATATTTTCCTTACGTTCAGCTGTAAGTGGGTGTGTACTGATGATTTGCGGAATGGTCACTCTCGATATATTTTCGAGCAAAACAAACAGTTGTACCATTCCATTCGGATCAATGTGGTTGTTCATTAGAATTTTTAGCCCTTGTTCATCGGCTTCTCGTTCAAATTTTCGTGAATATGAAAGATTATGAAGCCGATGTGCATTATCTGCTAAAACAGCCATAATTCCACTGACATCAGTAAGCAAAAGCGAAATAAGCAAGTATCCTGCAAGATTTCGAAATAGCATTTTCATAGAATGCCGGTAGTTTACGTGTGCCGCCTCGTGTGCGAGCAAAGCCGCCAATTCACTTGAATGTTGTAATCTGTCTAAAAGTCCGGTATAGACCACAATTTGCCCGTTGGGTAATGCAAAAGCATTTATCTGACCGGATTCCACTACGGTAAAGTGTAGCGGTATTGTGTTTTTGAAGTCTATTTGAGCGGCAAACTGCTCCAAATACGCCGTTCTTGTGGAGTCAATTCTGTTTTCATTGAGAAACGTATTCATAAACATATTCCCCAATGCTATGTCAGCAGATTGAGGGACAACTGCTACGAACCTTTCGGCTATTGGGGGCAGAAGCCAAAAATACGCCGCAACTATCAGGGCAAGCATTCCTACTGCAAGACCAACTATCTTCGGAAAACCAATGTTCAAAATACGACGATGTACATCAAATTTGTTTTTGAACTTCATTGCCTCTAAAAACGATTTTGAAAAATGCTCGTCTTTGATTTGTAAGAGTGCTCCCGAAAACTGTTTATTTCGTAATTCCAAACAGTCTTCGTATTGTTCAAAAATCAAATCGTCAACATTCCAAAAAAACGAATCTCCGTCTGCACATTGCAAACGGAGTTCGTCAAATCTCTCGTCTGTAAAAACAACTATTGCTTGAGGTCGAGATGATTGCCCATCAAAATATCTTGCTTCTACGCGATACATTTTTAAGTCAAGTCTATGTCAAAAAATTCCGCTGCACCATCACCGAAAGTATTGGTATATTCTTCTTCGGTTTGGTGAATTTCATCAAGATTAATATTACCTGCCATTTTGATATTACTCCAAATATAACGTTCACTGCGCATTGCTGCCCATGCCGTTCCAAAACCAAGCGTAAAAACGATGATGAAAAAATTCACAACACGTAGTTTCAAAAAACCTAATCCTGTTACAGTAGATTTACACCAAATTTTTTGTTCTCCTTTTTGCATACTCATCCTGTCTATGTAGTAATCAAACCTATTCTTTTCCCACCAAAAGCTGTAAATACCGAGCGTAAGCAACGTGAGAAGCAGGCCGAGAAAGTTGATTAAAAACCAGTCGCTACCATGGCAGTCGTTATTAAATTCTACATCACCATAACGCACATTTTTATGTGTATAGCGACGTATATTCATATTCATCCACGAACCATAAATACCGAGCGTTATGATTGTAAGCAGTGTCCATTTTATATAATTTTTGATAAGCCATTTTTTGTCGCCACGATAACCAAAACGTATTCCGCGATACGATGTACGTGACATTCGGTAACGAAATGAGCCATGAATAGCAAGTGGAACAATAGAAAGAAGGGCCAAGTAAAAAAATAGAATTCCTATAAATATATTGACTTTGATCCAAAGCAGATAAAAAATTACAAACACAATAATGTAGAACAGAATCACTTTAATAAACCCGCGAAACATTTCCTTTCCTGTTCCTGAAAAGCTGAAACGTTCACTGTTTAGAGCAGTATGCCCGAAAGTATATCTAAGTTGTTTTGCCCTTGCCCATGGATGATAAAATCCAAGAGTGACTAATGTCAGTAGCCAATTTACAATCAAAATTGCGAAATACTCTGAACCTTTTCCCAAAAACTGGAAATGGTGATTCTGTACTTGTGTGGTGTTTGGGGTATTTGTTGTTTCCATATATAAATTTTCTGCAAAGATACGAAAAAAATAGAAATTAGGTGTTATGTTTTACAACAATTTTTCGTATCTTTGCAAAATGAATAAAACGTTTTTTATCGAAACTTACGGCTGTCAAATGAATTTTTCCGACAGCGAAATTGTACACTCTGTCTTGGTTTCTGCGGGTTATTCGGCAACTGAACATTACAAAGAAGCAGATATCATTCTCGTAAACACATGCTCAATCCGTGATAATGCCGAACAACGCGTGCTCAATCGTTTGCAAGAATTCAGTTTTCTAAAAAAGAAAAAAACGCACCTAAAAATCGGTATATTGGGCTGTATGGCTGAACGTTTGAAGGAAGAATTGATACAACTACAGCAATCTGTGGATTTGGTGGTAGGACCTGATGCTTATCGCGATTTGCCAAGTTTGCTGAATACGGTTGAAACCGGCGAAAAAGCAGTCAGTGTACTACTTTCCGAAGAAGAAACTTATGCAGAAATCGAGCCTGTTCGTGTTGGCGACAATCAGGTTTCGGCGTTTATTGCAATTATGCGTGGTTGCGAAAATTTTTGTGCTTATTGCGTAGTTCCTTACGTACGCGGAAAAGAGCGTAGCAGAGATTTTGAGACGATTATTGAAGAAGCCAAAAAATTGTTTGAACAAGGTTATCGTGAAATCACGTTGTTGGGGCAAAATGTAAATTCGTATCAATATAATGATATGAACTTTGCACAACTTTTGGCTCGTATTGCAGAGGTCAATCCCCTACTCCGCCTGCGTTTTGCAACATCGCACCCTAAAGATTTGAGCGATGAATTGTTGGAAACCATGAGCAAATATCCAAACATTTGCAAAGCAATTCATTTGCCGATTCAGGCAGGCAGTGATGCCGTCCTCAAAAAAATGAAACGCAAATACGATACGGCTTGGTACTTGGATAGAATCTTTGCAATTCGCCGTTATATGCCGGATTGCACTATTTCGACAGACATTATCGCCGGATTTTGCGGAGAAACCGAAGATGATCATCAAAACACGCTAAAACTAATGGAAACAGTCGGTTATTCGTCTGCATTTATGTTCAAATACTCGGAGCGTCCGAATACATTTGCTGCGGAAAATTATCCTGACGATGTTCCCGATGATGTGAAATCTCGCCGATTGACGGAAATTATCAACAAACAACAAGAACTTTCTTTGAAAAGTAATCAGGCAGACATCGGCAAAACGTTCGAAATTTTAGTTGAAGGTGTTTCTAAAAAGTCCGACAAACAGTATTTTGGTCGAAATTCGCAAAATAAAGTCGTCGTTTTTGATCATACCAACGAAAAAATCGGCGATTATATTCACGTCAAAATCACCGATTGTAGTGCTATAACATTGAAAGGAAATAAGGTAAAAGGTTCACGTCATTGCGAACTGCAAAGCAGTGAAGCAATCCAGAGTAAATAGATTGCTTCGCTATGCTCGCAATGAGGACTTAAAATCAAAAAAACACAATGCATTCCTACCCTTCACAACTCTTAGAAAACGGTGTAGAGCAACTCTCGAAACTGCCCGGTATCGGCAAGCGTACTGCCTTGCGTTTAGCGTTGTGGTTGCTGAAACAGGATGAGCAAATTACGATTGATTTTGCAAAGAATGTGCTGGCAATGCGCACCGAAATGCAGTATTGTGAACGTTGTCATAACTTGTCGGACAAACCGGTTTGTAATATCTGCGAAAGCCCCTCGCGGGATTCCTCGCTGCTGTGCGTTGTTTGCGATGTTAGAGATGTGATGGCAATTGAAAATACAGCATTTTTCAAAGGTTACTATCATGTTTTAGGTGGTGTAATATCACCGATTGAAGGTGTTTCTCCACGAGATTTAAATTTGGAGAATTTGTTCAATCGCCTGAAAAATGAACCTATTCAAGAAGTTTTATTAGCACTTCCAAGCACTATGGACGGCGAAACCACGCAGTTTTACATTCACAAGCATATTTCGCCAATGGGGATCAAACTCACTACAATTGCAAAAGGTGTTGCCATTGGCGATGAATTAGAATACACCGACGAAGTAACTTTGGGACGAAGTATTATCAATCGAGTTGAAATTTAATCAAAAAAGTTATGAGAAAGTTCACATTTTTTGCTCTGTTTTTATGTTTTGCGACTACAATCTTTGCACAACAAGTGCTTTCTAATCGCTTTGCGATGAGGCTCATAGAAAATGAGGATGGAAGTTTTGAATTACGTGACAGAGCACGTTTAGCGGCATTGGTTGATTTAGATGCAATACCGGACTTGTTGGTTCCTTACGTACATCAGCGAACCAAGATTTCGGGCAATGATTACAGACATATTCGAACGCAAGAATTCGTTTTCAAAACAGACGGATATTATGAATTGACGTTAGCTGTAGACTTTGCAGAAAGCGATGTTCCCACGCCTTTTATGATTTACCTTCACGGTGGAGGTTGGCAACGTGGTACAAAAAATGCCAATAGGTCGCTTTCGCGATATACTGCGGCAAAGGGCGGAATTACAGGAGTTAGAATTTCTTACACACTCTCAGGGCGAGAAAATTCTAATGCAAAACATTCCATTCAAGATGTCTTAGATGCGTTGAAATGGGTGCAAGAACATGCTGAAAAGTTGAATGTGAATCCGAACCTTTTTGGATTTTATGGAAATTCTGCCGGAGCACATTTAGCCGCTATGGCTGCACTCAAAACCCCGGGAACAAGCGTTTTGATAGGGACAGTAGGAATTTACGATTTACAAACTTCACGAATTACAATACGTGCAACTGATCCGGAACGCATCCGATATTTTGCGTATTTGGATCCACAGTTTTTGTATGAAATTTCGCCGATCAATCACATTTCCCCCGATAATCTGCCAGCAACATTTCTTATTCACGGAACAGCAGATATTATCGTGGAAGTAGGGCAGAGCAAGCGTTTAGCAGAAAAATTAAAATCTAAAGGAGCTCAAGCTGTAAGACTTGATATTCACCCCAATTATGATCATAATATCACATCATCAACTTCTGATTTGCAAGAAGTTATCTTTTTGGACGCCTTTCAGTTTATGGTTGATAATTTAACAAAATAACCTTGTGAAAAAAACAAACTTAATCTACGGAATTCGCCCAATTGTAGAGGCAATCAAGGCAGGCAAAGAAATCGACAAACTATTTATCCAAATAGGTTTGAAAGGCGATTTATACAGAGAATTGAATGAACTGATTCGCGAAAATCGCATTCCTATGCAATATGTTCCGATTGAGAAAATCAATAAATTAGCACCAAATAACAATCAAGGTGTTGTTGGTTTCTTGTCGAGTGTATCGTACCAATCGTTGGAAAACGTGATTATGTCTGCGTTTGAGAGTGGACGTGCACCATTGGTTTTGGTTTTGGATCGAATTACCGATGTGCGAAATTTTGGTGCGATTGTGAGAACTGCCGAATGTGTAGGTGTTGATGCGGTGGTTATTCCAAGCAAAGGTGCGGCACAAATCAACGAAGATGCGATCAAAACTTCTGCCGGTGCACTTCACACGATGAATATCTGTCGCGAGGAAAACCTCAAAACAACCATTCACTTTCTCAAAGCCAGCGGCTTACAGGTGGTTGCCGCAACTGAGAAAGCGAAAATTAAATATACCGATGCTGATTTCACCAAACCAACCGCAATTATCATGGGCTCGGAAGAAGACGGCGTTTCCGGCGAATATCTGAAATTATGCGATCAGCAATTAGCCATTCCGCTACAAGGCAATATTCAATCCCTTAATGTTTCTGTGGCTTGCGGGGTACTGCTTTACGAAATTTTACGACAACAAAATAATTAACAGCAATGATAGACCAAATTATAGCAAGTCAAACTGCAAAAATCGTTAACGAAGCTTTCGGCTTAACCTTAGAGTCGACACAGGTGCAAATTCAAAAAACCTCCAAAGATTTTGAAGGAAACATTACAGTTGTAGTTTTTCCTTTTGTCAAAGCAGCCAAAAAATCGCCCGAACAAACGGCACAGTTTATCGGCGAAAAACTGCTGGAAACCTGCAAGGAAATCTCGAAGTTCAACGTGGTTAAAGGTTTTTTGAATTTGGAAATTGATGCGAATTATTATTTGGATTTTTTGGAGAAAAATAAAACAGACGAGCGTTTCGGGTTTGCCAAAACGTGGTCGTTGAGCGGAGTCGAAACGCCCACGTCAAAACCCATCGTTTTGGAATACTCCTCACCAAACACCAACAAACCCTTGCATTTGGGACACATCCGAAACAATCTTTTGGGCTGGTCAGTTGCCGAAATTCTGAAAGCCAACGGTTATGATATGAAAAAAGTGAATTTGGTCAACGATAGAGGGATTCATATTTGCAAATCTATGCTTGCTTGGCAACGTTATGCAAATGGCGAAACACCTGAGAACACAGGCATTAAAGGCGATCATCTAGTTGGAAAATACTATGTGAAATTTGACCAAATTTTAAAATCACAAGTTGCAGAAATGGTGGAAAACGGCATAGAAAAAGACGTTGCCGAAAAAACAGCCCCCATCCTGCTTGAAGCACAAGAAATGTTGCGAAAATGGGAAGCCGGCGACGAAGATGTTTGCAAGTTGTGGAAAATGATGAACAGCTGGGTTTATGCTGGTTTCGACAAAACCTACAAAAAAATGGGTGTTGATTTCGACAAAATTTATTACGAGTCGGAAACCTATCTTTTGGGTAAAGAAATTGCCCTAAAAGGCTTGACAGACGGCTATCTTGTACAACGTGAAGATAGTTCGATTTGGGCAGATTTGCACGAAAACGGATTGGATGAAAAACTCTTGCTTCGCAAAGACGGGACTTCAGTTTATATGACACAAGACCTCGGAACTGCCAAACTTCGACACGATGAATTCAACGCCGAAAAAATGATTTATGTTGTTGGTAACGAGCAAAATTATCACTTCGATGTACTGAAAATTGTCTTAAAAAAATTGGGATACGCCTGGGCAGACAGTATTTCGCATTTGTCGTATGGTATGGTTGAACTGCCCGAAGGCAAAATGAAATCCCGCGAAGGAACGGTTGTTGATGCCGATGATTTGATCGAAAGCATGATTGAAACAGCAAAAAAAACGACCGAAGAACTCGGAAAAATTGATAATTTTGATAGCGAAGAAGCAAATGCGCTGTATAAAACAATTGCTTTGGGTGCATTAAAATATTTTATCTTGAAAGTTGATCCGGTCAAAAACATGTTGTTCAATCCTAACGAATCTATTGATTTTAACGGAAACACAGGACCTTTCATTCAATACACACACGCACGTATTCGCTCGCTCATCAAACGTTCCGGATTGGAAAATTTAGACGAAAAAACATTTGCCAATGTGAACATTCTCGACAAAGAAAAACAGATTTTAATTCTTCTGCATGACTTTCCGGGTGTTGTAAAGCAAGCCGGCGATAATCTCAGCCCTGCACTAATTGCGAATTATGCTTTCGATTTGGCGAAAGAATTTAACGGATTTTATCAAGACATTCCGGTTCTGAAAGAAGAAAATCAAAATCTTCGTGAATTCAGACTAGTACTATCAAAATTTACCGCAGACGTTTTAAAAAATGCACTTGGATTGCTCGGTATTACTGCACCCGAAAGAATGTAGTGTCGTCATTCCCGCGAAGGCGGGAATCCCTTTGCAACAAAAAACAAAAACAATGAACATTACAGACTGTTTTTATCTCGGAAACATAACAAAACCCTTCGGCTATAAAGGCGAAGTAGATATCTATTTGGATGTGGACGAACCCAAAAACTACGCCAAATTAGATGCCGTTTTTGTAGAGTTAAAGGGACAACTGATCCCCTATTTTGTGGAAAATATTCGACTAAAAAATAATCACGCTGTCGTGAAATTTCAAGATGTGCATACCGACAACGTGCAGCCCATAATTGGAGCAAAACTTTATTTGCCTTTGAGTGCGTTACCAAAATTAGAGGGTAATAAGTTTTACTTTCACGAGGTACTTGGCTTTTCAATGAAAGATGTAGAACACGGCGAAATCGGAACGTTGGAAAGCGTGATGGATAACGGACCTCAGCCGATTTTTCAAATCAAACACACATCGGGAAAAGAAATTTTAATTCCGATTTTAGATGATTTTATTGTAGAGGTAAACCGTGAAAACCGCACTATTACTACACAAGCACCTGAGGGATTGATTGATTTCTATTTGAATTGATGCAAAAAAAATAGGGCAACGCAATGCATTGCCCTATAATTTCTTTCACTGAAATTTATTCCACAGGTTTTTCCTCTTCAGTGGCTGGAGCCTCCTCAGCAGTAGGTGTTTCTTCGGTAGCAACCTCTGTTGCAGGTTCTTCAGTAACAGGAGCTTCTTCAACTGCGGGCGTTTCTTCCACAGTAGGAGCATCCTCAGCAGTTGTAGTTTCCTCAACGGCAACTTCTTCTGTAGATATTTCTTCCGCAACCGATTTGGAGGCAGCTTTTTCAGCAGCAACCTTTTTCGCTTCAACGGCTTTTGCTTTAGCTTCGTTTACTTTGGTTTCAGCTTCTAAACGTTTTTTTGCCACATTGCGAGCTTCGTTTTTGTTTTCAAGTGCAGCTGCATTGTTTTTTGTCTCTTTTTCCGCAATCCACGTTTGAAATTTGGTTTCGGCTTGTTCGAGTGTCAACGCACCTTTGTCAACACCTTTCAACAAGTGGTGTTTAAGCATCGCACCTTTATGCGAAAGCAATGTTTTTGCTGTGTCTGATGGTTGTGCACCATTTCGCATCCATTTAACAGCTTTATCCACATCAACAGTAATTGTTGCAGGATTGGTCATAGGGTTGTACGTGCCGAGCTTTTCAATAAATTTTCCGTCTCGTGGTGCACGACCATCCGCTACGACAATGTGATAAAAAGGTTGCCCTTTTTTACCTTGTCTTTGTAGTCTGATTCTTACCGGCATAATTTTGGTTTTAAAAATTTGACTGCAAAGATACGACTTTTTTGTGGATTTTCCAAATTTTTACGGCTATTTTTTTCTCGACTTGACAAATTCATTTTTTTTTTGTAACTTTGCAACGCAGATTATAGGCTGCACAATATAGGGAAATTTATAACTAACACAAATATAAATCAAAAAACAATTAACACGATGTCAAAAAAGTATGTTTACAGTTTCGGCGCAAAAAACGCTGAAGGAAAAGCGGACATGAAAGAATTACTCGGTGGAAAAGGTGCAAACCTTGCCGAAATGTGCCTGATGGGCTTGCCTGTTCCTGCAGGTTTAACAATTACAACAGAATGTTGTACAGATTACTATGCTAACGACTGCCAGCTTCCAAAAGGTTTGATGGACGAGGTTTGGAAAGGCATGGAATTTGTTGAAAAGGATATGGGAATGAAATACGGCGATGCTGAAAATCCGTTGTTGATGTCGGCTCGTTCGGGCTCTCGTGGTTCTATGCCGGGCATGATGGACACCGTTTTGAACATTGGTTTATGTTCGGCAACTTTGCCCGGAATTATCAAAAAAACTGACAATCCACGTTTCGTTTACGACTCGTATCGTCGTTTGATTATGATGTACGCAGATGTGGTCATGGATAAAGCCGAAGGTTTGGATAAAGGCATTCGCCGTCAATTGGACGATATGCTTGAGCATTACAAAGAAGAAAAAGGTTATGAAGGCGATATCGAATTGACTGCTGACGACATGAAAACGTTAGCAGAAAAATTCAAAGCGAAAGTGAAAGAAGTGATGGGTACTGACTTTCCGGATGATCCAAAAGTTCAGTTGGAAGGTGCGATTAAAGCGGTTTTCAAAAGTTGGAACGGAAAAAAAGCCGTTTCTTACCGCAGAATCGAAAATATTCCGGATGATTGGGGAACAGCCGTAAACATTCAAGCAATGGTATTCGGAAATATGGGTGACACATCAGCTACCGGTGTTGGATTTACTCGTGACCCGGCCGTTGGAACTAAAGTTTTCTACGGCGAATGGTTGCCAAATGCTCAAGGCGAAGACGTGGTTGCCGGAATTCGTACACCAAACCCGCTCAACTCCGACACAAAGAATGAGCAAAACAAACACTTGCCTTCGTTGCAAGAATTGTGGCCGAACCTTTACAAAGAACTCGATGATACTTGCATGCGTTTGGAGACTGAGTATAAAGATATGTTAGACATTGAATTTACCATCCAAGAGGGTAAACTTTATATGTTACAATGTCGCGTTGGTAAGAGCACAGGAACTGCTGCTTTGAAAATGGCGATGGACATGATGAATGAAAAATTAATTGACGAAAAAACCGCCGTAACGCGTGTAAAACCTGAGCAATTAGACGAATTACTCCACCCGATTTGCGATCCAAAAATCGAAGCAACTGCAAAATTGCTTTGCAAAGGTTTGCCTGCAGGCCCGGGTGCCGCTGTTGGAAAAGTTGTGTTTTCGTCAGAGGATGCTGTTGAGTGGACACGTCGTGGCGAAAAAGTGCTTTTGGTTCGTAAAGAAACTAATCCGGAAGATGTTGACGGTATGCGTGTTGCAGATGGAATTTTGACTTCTTTAGGTGGGATGACTTCTCATGCAGCTCTCGTAGCTCGTGGTTGGGGCAAGTGCTGCATCGTTGGTGCAGGCGTTTTGGATGTTCAAGAAGACAAAAAAGTGGCTTATGTAAAAGGTACGGGTATCGTGATTAAGGAAGGCGATATCTTGACCTTGAACGGAACCAAAGGACACGCTTACGAAGGTGCTTTGAAATTGATGGAATCTTCTGAAAACCCACAGTTCCAAGAGTTCATGAAAATTGTAGATAAGTACCGTACAATGGGTGTTCGCACCAATGCGGAAACTGCAGAGGACGCACTTTTGGCAAAAAGTTTTGGTGCAGAGGGTATCGGCTTGTTCCGCACAGAACACATGTTCTATGGAAAAGGAGCAGAGGCACCTTTGTTCGTTTTACGTAAAATGATTTTGGCAGGAAGCGATGAAGAGCGTCAAAAAGCGATTGACGAACTTGAGCCGTTTGTGAAGAAAGATATGAAAGAAACGTTGATTGCGATGGACGGACTTCCGGTTACATTCCGTTTGCTTGACCCGCCGTTGCACGAGTTCGCTCCGCAAACCGCCGAAAATCAAAAGCAACTCGCCGATGCGTTAGGTATTACTGTTGAAGACGTTGTTAACCGCGTACAGGATTTGCACGAAATCAACCCGATGATGGGACACCGTGGTGTGCGTTTAGGTATCACCTACCCTGCTATCACGGAAATGCAAGTACGTGCGTTGTTTGAAGCAACCGCAGAATTGATGAAAGACGGCAAATCTCCAAAGCCGGAAATCATGGTTCCTGTTACAATCGGTGGACGCGAATTAAGAATAACCAAAGTCTCTGTAGATAAAATTCATGAAGAAGTTTGCAAGAAATTTGGTGTAAAAATCGAGTATCTGTACGGTACGATGATTGAAATTCCACGTGCGTGTTTCTTGGCAGAAAGCATGGCAAAAGAAGCGGAATTTTTCTCTTTCGGAACAAACGATTTGACGCAGATGACTTACGGTTTCAGCCGTGACGATGCAAGTGTGTTTTTGCCGGAATACGTTGACAAAGGAATTTTGGACAAAGACCCATTCCAAACCATCGATCCAAAAGGCGTTGGCGAGTTGATTACGATGGCTTGCGAGCGTGGTCGCAAAGGACGTCCGAACCTAAAGGTAGGTATTTGTGGCGAACAAGGCGGTGATCCGAAATCGGTAGAGTTTTGCTACTTAAACGGGCTGAACTACGTAAGTTGTTCACCGTATCGTGTGCCAATTGCACGTTTGGCTGCTGCTCAGGCGGCGATTAAGCATGGTAAATAGTATCCTGCCAAAATTTATTTGAAAAGGCTTATTGCCTTTGCCCTAACAAGAAAGACGAAGTACATTGTGCTTCGTCTTTCTTTTGTTGAAGGTTATTTACTGGTCTTTCTAACAAATTCTGTACACAAAGATAATAGTTTTTTTTGATTTAAGCAACATTTTTTAGTTTTAGTTCTGCAAATTCTTTAATTGTAAGATTCCCCAATGCCGAATGTCTTCGATTTTGATTGTAGTAGATTTCCACGTATTCAAACAAAAGCGATTTCATTTGTTCTTTAGATACGAGTTTGTTTCCATAAATTAATTCTGACTTCAACGTTTTGAAAAACGACTCTGCAACAGCGTTATCCCAACAGTTTCCTCTTCGACACATACTTTGTGTTATCCCGTAACTGGCCAGTAAATTCACAAACCTACTGCAAGTGTATTGAACACCTTGATCCGAATGAAAAATCAGATCTTTTGCTGGCGGTCGATTTTTGACAGCCATCCTCAACGCTGAAAGTGTTGTCTGTTCCGCACTTAACTCTTCGCTGTGCGACCATCCGATAACCTTTCTATCTTCCAAATCAATAATAACCGTTTGATATAAAAAGCCGTTTTTGGTTGGAATGTAGGTAATGTCTGAAACCCAAGCTCCGTGCGGAAGCGACTCG
>Ga0123355_10000075_pt1 | contig 105337 bp, 120 predicted proteins | sample TergutEmb28metaG_3_FD_89872 | JGI IMG/M metagenome (GOLD analysis project Ga0123355, IMG submission 89872) | Embiratermes neotenicus P1 segment gut microbial communities from Petit-Saut dam, French Guiana - Emb289 P1 | ecosystem: Host-associated > Arthropoda: Insects > Digestive system > Gut ...
CCAATTAGCTCGTCAATAAAATTACTAAACTGATCTTGACCGTTTTGGTTTTGCTCGTCCATAATCGCTCCTCTTTACCTATAATCATAAGCAATACGCAAGCATAAGTCAATAGGAATCGACACTTTTGTCGAACCACTGGTCAACTGGGAAGGTGACGGTTGTGGTATAGCGACCGTCAATGCTGGAGATCTCTATAGTGAGTGGGGCAGGGTCACCCTCTCTCGGGTGACGGAAAACATGCTCTATAGTATATCGATCGCGCCTAGTCCAGCCGGGCGGCACGTCAAGCTGAATGTCGTCGCTAGAAAGAGAGACATGGACTGTGTCGCTAGACTCCAGGCCTGTCAGGATGCTGCAGTTCTGGTCCTGATTGCAGGTCGCGAGCAAGACGAAGTCGCCCTGACCAACTTCGTCAGAGGGGTCTTCTTCGTCATCAGAGCCTGGACTCTGACTACCTGGAGGAGTGTTGTTGCCAGGCTGAGAGGGGGGTCGGACTGGTGGTTGCTCGTTGGCTTCTCGGTCAGCTTCGTACTCTCTCTCGGCGCGAGCTTCTGCCTCGGCGCGTTCGCGCTCTAGCTGCTCGTTGCGGGCGATCAATTCTTCCTGACGAGCGGTAGCAGCCTCACGGATACTGTGAACTTGACCGCGGACCACCATGACAATACCGATGCCAAGCGGGATATTAATAGCAGGGATAATCAGCCAAATCCATGCCGCCTTACCCGTCTTTGTCTTCATGTATATATTATATCATAACCGCGCAAGATGATGAGGTGCTTGCGCAGTTATAGGCTAATCTTAGTGGATTATTAGTCCGCAGCCATAGCGATGTTTGAGTCGTACTTCAACATCATCTTCTCGAGTAGCATGGCATGGTTCTTTTCGTCTGAGATGATCTCTTTTAAGATATCCTGATCGGCTTTGTCCATGATCTTTGGCATGATAGCGTAGTATCCCTCAATTGCCTCGGCTTCGTCAGCTAGTAGTTTCGCAATCTCTGAGGCCAGAGCAAAATTTTCGTTATTCATTATTTCCTCCTTTTGGACATTATAACACACCAAACACTCCAGCAAGAATACCCCTCGAAAATAGAAGGATTTGTGGTATAATAGTTGATATGGAGAAAATTCGTAACTTCTGTATCATCGCGCACATTGACCATGGCAAATCGACACTGGCCGATCGAATGATGGAGATTTCAGGCACAGTAAATAAACGCGAGATGAAAGCGCAACTACTTGATAGCATGGAGCTAGAGCGCGAGAAGGGGATCACGATCAAGCTAACGCCCGTTCGTATGAAATGGCAAGATTACGACCTAAACCTTATTGATACCCCTGGACATGTTGATTTCTCGTATGAAGTATCGCGAAGCCTGCAGGCGGTCGAGGGTGCGATCTTGGTAGTCGACGCCAGCCAAGGCGTGCAGGCGCAGACTCTAGCAAACGTCTACTTAGCGATGGACGCGGGTCTGACAATTATTCCAATACTAAATAAAGTAGACCTGCCAGCTGCTGATGTGCCGCGCGTAAGTCGTGAGGTTTGCAGCCTGTTGGGTTGCGACGAGAGTGAAATCATTCCGATTTCGGCGAAGTCGGGTCTAAATGTAGAGCAGGTTCTCGATTCGGTGGTCGAGAAAGTGCCAGCACCAAAAGGCGATTCAAAAGCGCCACTAAGGGCGCTGATCTTTGACAGCTACTACGACGACTATCGTGGCGTCGTGCTATATGTGCGGGCGGTGGATGGTAGTCTAACAAAAGGCGACAAGATCTGGATGATGGCGGCCGAGAAGGGCGGGATAGCGCTCGAAGTTGGCAGTCTGAATCCCGGCATGACACCTGGCGCAACCCTAAGCACGGGCGAGATTGGCTATATCGTAACTAACCTAAAGACGACGCGAGACGCAAGGGTTGGCGACACAGTGTCGCTCGCAAAATATTTCGCGAAAGAGGGCAGGTGAGTAAATTGATTTTTGCGACGAGTAACGCGAGAAAAGTCGCCGAAGCTAGCCTGGTGGCCGAACGACACGGTGTGATACTAGAGAGCCGAGCGTTAGAAGTTGAAGAGATCCAAGACCGCGACCCACTAGAAGTGAGTAGGACGAAGGTAAAAGCGGCCTTCGTTGCCGCTGGCGCCCCAGTCGTTGTAAACGATTCGAGCTGGAGTATACCTGCACTGAATGGATTTCCAGGAGCATACATGCGCGACGTGACACGATGGTTCGTGGCAGACGACTGGTTGAAACTGATGGCAAAACGGGGAGACAGAACAATAGTATTGACTGAAAGCACATTGTTCTTTGACGGCGAAACAACGAAGATCTTCCAACGTCAGCAAAAAGGGAGATTCCTGGAAGAGGCGCGAGGCAAAAAGAATGTCTCAATTGAAGAAGTGGTGAGTTTGGTCGAAGATGGCAGGACGATGGCAGAAATAACTGAAGTCGGCGAAGACCGAGGTAGCGCGACTATGGACACGTGGGAGGAGTTTTTCACGTGGTATAAAGATGAGTATATAGATGGAGAGCGATAATGTATAACGGAAAGCCAATCGAGCCGTTACCAGGGTATAAAGAGGTTTTGCCGTTTGTTTATGCTGGGTTTTTCACTAGCAGCAACGAACAGTTCAAGGACCTAAAAGAAGCGGTGGAGCGGCTGGCGTTGTCGGATTCGGCCTTACAGTTCTTGCCAGAAAACTCGCCCGTCTTAGGGCAGGGGCTTAGGATAGGATTCCTTGGACTTCTGCACCTCGATATTATCAAAGAGCGCCTGGAGCGAGAGTTTGATTTAGATCTAATTGTGACCAATCCGAGCACCGACTACAAAGTAACCTTGACGGATGGTGAAGAATTGGACATAAAATCGGCCTCGGAGCTACCTGACCGAACGAAAATACTAGAGATTCGTGAACCATTTGCGGCAGGCGAGATCATCGTGCCTAAACAGCTGACTGGCGCAGTTATTGACTTGGTGGTAAAACGACGCGGCATAGTAAAGAATCTCTCGTACCTCGAAGCTGGGCATGATGCACAGTGCCTAATGACGTTCGAGGCGCCAATAGCAAACCTACTAACTGACTTTTATGATCGACTGAAATCTTCGACTAGCGGCTACGGGACTTTTAGCTATGAACTAGCAGACTATCGAGCGGGTGATCTAGTGCGGGTCGACTTTTACGTAGCTGGCGAAATAGTGGATGCGCTGAGTGTGATGGCGCATAGAACAGAAGCCGAAACGATTGGGCGTGAAGTAACGAAGAAGCTGAAAGAAGCTATCCCGCGACAGAACTTTGAAGTAGCGCTACAAGCAGGGATTGGTCACAAATTCATCGCGCGTGAAACACTAGGAGCTTTCCGTAAAGACGTGACGACTGGACTCTATGGTGGCGACGTGACCCGAAAGAAAAAAGTGCTCGAAAAACAGAAAAAGGGTAAAGCTCGCATGAAGCGATTCGGTAAAGTCGATATCCCGAGTGAAGCTTTCACTCTCATGCTTAAGCGTTAGCTTTCGACACCTATCCCCTTGATATGCTAGACTATAGCCATACACTACGGCATTGACTGAAAGAACCTTAAAAAAAGGAGGCAATAGACATGACCGCTATGCAGAGACTACTACAGACGGCGCGGATTTACGCCTGCGCCTATGATCCGGAACACCCAAAGATTCGAGCAGAGTTCATGATTGCGGCAATAGCCGACGTATCGACTGGAGTTTGCGCTAGACTTACCGCTTATGTTGACGATGAGATGCCGGAATTCTGGATGAAACTTCGAGTCTACATGGCTGGCTATTACAATAAAGATAGCTACAACGAGATCGTACGAAGAATCCAAGAGACGACATTCGGGTCGAAATTATCGCACGTGAAGCCGGACCGCTTAATGCAACAGTTAATTAAGGCGTCTGATAGGAGCTGGCAGAACCACCGTAAAGTCGTAAAGTCACCGACGCCAGTAGACTACCTGCTAGCTGAGATCTTGATGTATTCAGGCGACATGGACATCTTGGACATGACACTATTAGACTTTGACGTCGAGCGCAACGAGCTGGTTCCCTACCTAATGGGGTCATCGCGCCATATCACGAACGAATACATGGATACCGGTCTACAGACGCGCGCCTTTGATAGCTTCGAAGGCTATTCTGAGTGGAGAACGAATAGCGCCAAAGGCGCCAAGAAAAAGACCAAGGTCGAAGTGCAGCCGAAGCTCGCCGACAGCATAGCTGATGTTGAGCGACTAATGCATGAACGCGTAATTGGTCAGAGGAAAGCTATTGATTCGGTGATCCGTGCGTTGAAAATCGAAAGGTCAGGACTAAAAGACCCAAAACAACCAGTCGCAGTGCTATTGTTTGCTGGGCCGACTGGCGTCGGCAAGACTGAAATAACAAGAGCTTTAGCCGAGATCACGAAACGACCAATGCGGCGCCTTGACATGAGTGAGTACCAGGAGTCACATTCAGTGATGCGCCTGTTTGGCGCGCCGCCGAGCTATGTAGGATACGATGACGGCGGGCAGTTAACGAAGTTTATCAGCGACAACCCGAACGGCATTGTAGTTTTTGATGAAGCGGAAAAGGCACACCCAGACGTGCTAAATGCGGTTCTACAAATTGCAGAAGAAGGCACACTAACCGACGGCCGAGGCAAAATAGTGTCGTTCGCGGATGCGATAGTTTTTATCACAACGAATATCGGTGCAGTGGAAGCGGCGCGCCAAGAAATCGGCTTTAGCGCAGGTGAGACGTCGCGTGAACATGCATTCAAGAAAGCGCTAGAAAAGTTTTTTAAGCCAGAGTTTCGCGGTCGCTTGACAGGCACTGTAATCTTCGAACCACTGACAGCTGGCGACGCACTAAAGATTGCTGAACTAGAGCAAGAAAAAGTAGCGAGACTGTTACTGGAAAATCGCAACATTGAACTGCGTTTTAGACCGCTCGTACAAGAGTATATTGTACAACAAAGCAAAATCCTCCAATACGGCGCGCGCGACATTAAAACAACGGTTAGAACACTGATCTCTGCTGCACTAAGTGACTTTATCGTTGAGAATGACCTACCTGACGGATCTATCGTTATAATAGGCGTTGACGATGATAAAACAATCACTTTTAACACCCCCCCCCCATACTAATGCCGAGAGAAGCTAAGCGCCGAAGATGCTCACACTATGACTTTGTGTGGGCATTCTTACTTGTAAAGACACCCCTAGTGGTCTATAATTAAAGCATGAGCAAGACGGCGGGTGGCAGAAAACACGAAACTGGCGATAAAGAATACGAAAAGATCAAATAATGTCGAAGTTGCGCTTGCTGTACATCTATACGTTTTTGCATTATGCAGGGAGTTCGATTGGCGGGCTATTCTCAGCAGTGCTGCTTTATACACTCGGGTTTTCGTTGTCGCATGTATTGGTTTTCTATGGTCTACACTGGGGGGTGATGGGGCTGATAACGCCCTTGACGCCAGTAATTGTCGCGAAGATTGGCTACTTCCGAGCTGAAGCCTGTGCGGCCATAGCGATCTTGTCGGCAAATATAATCTTAACCACCATCCCAATGGAGCACGCAAACTTCGCTATCTTCGGGTTGCTACTAGTGCTTTATGGTGTCGGTGGAGCGCTGACGGTGCCGATTCAATTTACAATGAAAGTGCGCTTCATACCAGAAGAAAAGCGAGGCACCACCAACGGTCAGCTATTTGCTCTTCGAGCAGTAGCCGTAATGTGCGGGTCACTCTTAGTGGGGTTCTTCTTATCACATACCTTCGTGATGATCACAGCGATTGCAGGCGCGCTTCTAGCATCGCTGATACCGCTGGGCATGATGTTCGCAGGCACACGAAGACCACCAACCAAATACTCCTACAAGGCCACCCTGAAAGCTATAAATAGTAAACAACTCCGTCCGTTCATACCAGTTCTTGCGATACGATCATTCATGCATGTAGAACGAGTACTGGTCCCGCTCTATATCTTCTTGGTAGTAGGTGATATCTTCGTCTTGGCGCTTTATATCGTGCTTGCGACCTTAGTCGAGATGGTAGTGATGATGACTTTTGGTGGGCGCTACGACAAAAACCGCCGCCGAACATTCCGTACAGCTGCGGGCTTTCGTTCGCTGGCATCGATATCGCTTTGCTTCCGGCCACTAGTAGAGAGAGTGCCAATTTTTGGTCAGATCTATAGCCGGATTGCGGGACGATCATATGACAACATCTTCTTGACCTACAACCAACGCATCATCAATAAGTCGAAGCTTGACGCCACAACAGCATCATCGGCACTAGAAACAATACTGTGTTGGACAGAACTAGTAGTCTGCCTGGTGTTTGCCGCAATGGCCTTGACGATCGGTACTGATATCTTCTTTGTGATATTCGGCGCCTCGGTCTTTGCGGCGTGGTCAATCTATTATCGACTAAGGAAAGTTTAGCTATTCAAACTGAAGAGCGTCGTTACCAGCGAAGCCAATATATTCTAGGTCGCCAGCTGACCCAGGTGGAAGCCCAGGACGCTCAGGGACGACAGTCTGACCAGCCGCCTCTTCGTCGTTAGGCGCAGACAGCGGACCATAAGACTGCGATACCATAAACTCACGCTCTTCGGCCTCGGTGACATTATTTGTTGAAGCTAAACCAATACCAATGGCGATAAGCGCAACAACCGCGACAATTGGGAAAAGCCAAGGTCTGGCCTGACTCCACACAGCTCTAAGCGGGCTGAGACGCTCTGACTCGGACTCCCTAGGCGATCCCTTAGACATAAATACCTCCTAAACTATATTTTCAGTATAACACATAAATCCAACAGGGATATGGTATAATACCTCTATGAGTTTAAAGATTGGGATCGTAGGGCTGCCGAATGTCGGGAAGTCGACACTATTCAACGCACTAACTAATGCAAAAGTATTAGCGGCGAATTATCCGTTTGCGACGATTGAGCCAAATAGCGGGATGGTGGCCGTACCAGACGAAAGATTAGTCAAACTAGCCGAGATGTACGAGACAGAGAAAATCGTCCCAGCACAAGTCGAGTTTGTCGATATCGCTGGCCTAGTGAAGGGTGCAAGCGAAGGCGAGGGTTTGGGTAATCAATTCTTAGCGCATATTCGCGAGTGTCATGCGATATGTCACGTAGTGCGAGCGTTCGAAGATCCAGATGTGATTGCGACAGGGACTAACCCCAAAGAAGATATCGAGATCATTAATCTAGAACTGCAGCTAGCCGACGACGACACGATCGCGAAGATGAAGGCGAAGAAGGGATTCAAGGAGAGTGACCTAGACGAGGTGCCGCTACTAACCCGCAAGCCTATAATTTATATGTTCAATGTTGACGAGAAGTCACTAAATGATGAAGCGCGGCAAAAGGATCTAGCGGCGATTGCGGATAGCGTCACGACAGGAGCGCAAGCGATCTTTGTCAATGCGCGGATTGAGTCGGAGTTGGCGGACCTCGACGCAGAGATGAAAACCGAGTTCTTGGCCGAGTACAATATCATACATTCAGGGCTTGAGAAGTTGATTAGGGCAGCCTATGATACCTTAGGACTACAGAGCTTCCTGACAGCTGGTAAAAAAGAAGTGCGAGCTTGGACAGTACGCAAGGGCGCGACCGCACCACAAGCGGCTGGCGTAATTCATACTGATTTTGAGCGCGGCTTCATAGCGGCGAGCGTGGCGAAGTATGCGGACCTAGTTGAGCTAGGTAGCGAAAAAGCCGTGAAAGAGGCCGGTAAGCTCGCGACAGTCGGCAAAGACTACGTGATGCAACCAGATGACGTGGTTGAGTTTAAGTTTAATGTATAAACAAAAAGCCCCAACTTCACACTAGTAAAAGTATGTAGCTGGAGTTAAGAGATCTTACTGGCAAGTAAGCCAGCCTCTTTTAGGAGGCGACGAGCTTTCTGGCGACAGGCGATTTTGTCGTTGAGATTAAGCATCTGGTCTGCGACGTATCCGCGGTGAGGGGAGGAGCGATAGAGTCCAGCTTTAAGTAGTCGCTTGTTCTCGAGTATGGCCTGCTCGATGATATCAGCCATCTTTAGTAGTTCGGCGGCTTTCTGGTGGAGTGCGGAAATGCGCCTAGCGGCGCGGTTTTTCTGGTGCTGTCTAAGCATAGACTTGAGAGCGGTAAACATATGAGTCCCCTTTTAGCATGCGCTCGTAAGATTAAGGTTCTATAGTAGTCGGCGTGACTATACCCTCCATATTATATCACACTAACGCTTAAAAAGCAAGCTAGGGGCTATTTTATGCGGGTAGCGACGGCATCTGGGTCAGCGTCAAACTCGAATTCATCAGATAGCGGACGACCCAAGAGACGCTCAAAGATATCAGCAACGGTGAGTATCCCACGAACCCTTTTTCGGCGATCGATAACAATCAGCATAAAGGTATTGGTGCGAGCGAAAATGGCAAGAATATCGTCGAGGGTGTTATCTGCGCGGGCGAAGTAAACCTTGGGTCGCATGATGTCGCGAGCGGGGAGAGTATCGGTAATACTGAGACTAGTGAGGCGACGGAGGTTAAGGATACCGACAATATCGTTTTGGTCTTTGTCGTAGACGGGGAAGCGGCGAAAATGAAGACGGGAGAGCTCGTCGACCTTAACTGGTGTCAACTTCTCGCTAGACTTAATCATGTGGACCTCCTCAAGGGGGGTCATAATATCGCTAGCTTTAAATTCGGAAAACTGGAGAGCGCCGACTAAAAGATTCTTTTCCTCGACTGAGATCACACCATCGCTCGCGGTCTGGACCAAGCGAAGAATCTCGTCTTTGCTGCCAATGGTCGGATTGATGAAGTCGTCTTTGACGCCAGCGAAGAAACGGAGGACAACGTGGAGGTACTTGATGATATTCAATAGCTCGGGCTCGGCATGACGGTAGAGCTGAGTAACGAGATTTGACCAGGTGCGGATATTACGGACAACTGGCAGAGTAATAGCGGCAAGTACGGTGACAAAGATTGCCGGCCCAAAGCCATATTCAAAATGAGCGACAACCGCAAAGCCAATAATGACGAGAAAGACCAGAAAGTCGCGAAGTACGAAGAGGGAGGGGAGCATCCTCTCACGGAAGATGGCTTTTTTGGCTTGCGAATCACCGGCTTTGGCGCGGCGATCAAGCTCGAAACTGCTGAGGATCGAGTGGGTGGGACGGATAGCAACAAGACACATTGCTACGAAATAAAGCGCTAGTAGAACAAATATCATAACTACAATATATCACAAAATGCTAATTCTGCGACAGGAACGGTTCTGGCTACCACCAAGCTGGCATTCCGTAATATGCTATGCTATCATAGTAGTTAGAAAAGGAGACATATGGCATTTGAGCAACTGAAAATGTTGGGTGAACTGAAGAAGGCGCAGAAGGCGCTAGCGAATGAAATTATTGAGGTGGAGACAGGTGACGGCGCTGTCGTGGTGCAAGTAAATGGCGAACTAAAGATTAAGAAGATCGAACTCGATAAAGACAAAATTGACTTTGATGACATGCGCGAGCTAGAGCGCTGGCTAGAGAAGGCGATCGCTGAGGCCTACACTCGGGCACAGCAGATCGCACAAGAGAAAATGACACCACTCATGGGCAAGCTGGGTCTGGGTAACGGATAAACCCTGGGCTAAATAATACACTGTCATCATGGCGCAACATTTACTACCTAAAGCATTCCTCGGATTAATAGAGGCGTTCGGCAAGATACCGGGCGTTGGGGCGCGGACTGCCGAGCGCTATGCCTACTTTATATGGAAGTCTGACCCGCGAACCGCCCATGTTCTAGCCGAGAACCTAAGTGGACTACATGAGTCGGTAAAGGTCTGCCCGAAAACATTTGCCTTGATATCAGAAGGAGAAGACGAAAGTCACCTATATAGCGATTCTAGCCGAGACAAAACTCAAGTTCTGGTGGTTGAAGAACCCCTAGACATTATCGCGATGGAGAAAACTGGCGGTTATAATGGCACCTACCACTGTTTGGGCGGAGTGATCTCGCCGATCGACAACATATCACCAGAACAACTAAAGATTGGCGAGCTACTGCAGCGGATTCAGGACGATGAGGTAAGGGAAGTAATTATCGCGACCAATGCCAGTATTGAAGGCGAGAGTACGGCGATTTATCTTGCAAAACTGATTCGCGAAAAGAGCCATGAAGCCAAAGTGAGTCGATTGGCGCGCGGGATTCCGATTGGTGTGGACTTGGAATACGCCGACTCCCTGACCTTATCGCAGGCGCTGAAGGGTCGAACTGAGATCTAGATACGGAAACAGCTTTTGCTATCTCGGATCTGACAGATATGATATAATGAATACGTAACATAATGAGTAAGATTTTAGACTTTGCGGGTAGGCATACGCGGATTACAGTGATTCAGGCTGAAAACCCTGACGCTGACAGTCTGGGGTCGGCTTTAGCGCTGGAAGAAATACTACCAAACAGTGAGGTCTCACTATACTGTCCAGTGCAGATACCGAAGTACTTGCGCTACCTGCCTGGCTGGGATAGGGTAGTGGACGAGTTTGACTTTTCTGCTGACGCGGCAATCATCGTGGATACCGCGGCAAAAGTACTATTGTCAAAACTACTAGAGAAACCAGCTATCGCTGATTTTCTTCAGCACAAGCCAATACTGGTGATTGACCACCATGAGACCGAGCCAGACCTACCGTTTGAGTTCGAAGGCATTATTGCGTCGGTCGAAAGCACGACGAGGTTGATATTTGAAGATGTCGGCAAGACAAATATAACGGCAATAGCAGCTCAGCACCTACTAGCAGGGCTGATGAGCGATACGCTAGGGCTATCGACAGCAGATTCTAGAGCAGAGAGTTTTCGTCTGGCCGCGGATCTGATTGACTGCGGAGCGAACGTCTATGACCTAGAGCAAGAGCGCTTCCGCCTAATGAAGAAATCACAACGAATCCTAAGCTACAAGGCAGACCTGATTAAGCGAGTGGAGTATCATCTAGGCGGACGGCTTGCGACTGTACTGATTCCGTTTGACGATATTCAGCAGTACTCTGACGAATACAACCCGAATGTGCTAATTCTAGATGAGCTAAGAATGGTAGAAGGAGTAGAGGTGGCGATCGCATTAAAGACCTACCCAGATGGCAAGCTTACTGGCAAGCTCCGCGCCAGCCTACCAATTGCAGAGGAGCTGGCCGCAGCCTTTGGTGGTGGCGGGCACTCTTATGCAGCAGGTTTTCGGGTCTACGAAGATTACAATACATTTCTACCCGAACTAATCCAGAAAACTGCCGACCTCTTAGATGGCAACGCAGGGCGAGAGGGGAGCTAGAAGATGAAAGTTCTAAAATCACGATTCACAAACACCACCACTTACCAACTTAGGTACATATTACTGTATATCATTATTGGCGCTTTGCTGATAGGCGCGATTGTGGCGATGCCTATACTGACTGGCATGAGACTATCAGAGGCTGAACGAGCCAGTGCTTTGATATCGATGAACTACAGTCCGTCATTAATCAACTTCCCATACCATCTACTTCAAGGACTATCGATACATCTACTTGGGCTAACACCTCTAGCTATCAAATTGCCATCAATAGTACTAGGAGTGGTCACAGCGATCCTGTTGACGCTACTACTAAATCGCTGGTTCCGCAACTTAGCCGCCTTTACGTCGGCAGCATTAATTGTCTCGAGTGTGGCATTCCTCGGTCTGACGACTAGTGGGACACCAGATATACTCTATGTATTATTCCCAGCACTAATGCTTTGGCTAGGGTCTCAGATCATCGACGAGAAGCCGCGAGTCATAACGGTCGTGGCGCTGACGATCACAGCTGGAGTCTCTTTACTTATACCATATATGGTATATTTCAACATAGGCATGTTGGTGCTACTTCTAGCACACCCGCACCTAAGATTCAGCTTCAAGCAAATCAAACCGCTGGCGATCGTCGCGGCGACAGCAGCAGTAGTAGCTGTAGTGGCGCCGCTATTCTTCCTGACAGACAGCTTTAATATCTGGGCGCTAGTTGGGCCTAGCGCGAACATGGCGCAGAACGCTACGAACGCCTGGTGGCAGATGGTAGGCTTTAGCGAGCCTCTGTCTTGGTTCGCATTGCCGGTCCTAGCACTGTCGCTAATTGGCGTCTATGCCACCATCCTTGACTTTCACATTGCGCGGAACCACACGGTATTTGTACTACTAGCGATAGTAATTGCAGCATCACTATTCTTCCCACCACTATTCACGATCGTAATCCTACTGATGACAATTCTGGTCGGCAACGGTCTGGGGTTCTTGATCCGCACCTGGAAAGGCATCTTCCCACAAAATATCTACGCAACACTAGTAGGGCTAGTGCCACTTGGCGCATTCTGTCTGCTGGTCGCAGCAGGAAGCATCAACTTCTTCTATATCGCGCCCAGAACGATCTCAGGCGTACACTACTCGGCAAATACTGATCTCCAGCTACTGACTGACAATATTGAGCCAGGAGACGTGTTACTACTAAATCAAGATACGGAGTTCTACGACCGAGCTTTCCCAGACAACTACGTAGTTGAGAACACTAATATTGGTGCGCCGCGGATTATTTCAGACCATCCTCTAGAAACGTCGCGACGACTAGAGCGGATTGTGACGAATTCGTCGACCACATCGAGTGCTCGATTTTTTATATACAGATAGGCATATTTTATCTGATTTGATTTCTGAGTTATCGCTTGTGCTTACAGTAAAACTTTGATATAATAGGAGCTATGAGGAGGCTAGGGGCTTTAAGAATCTTAATGTTGGGCTGGGAATTGCCACCTCACAATAGTGGCGGATTAGGGGTTGCTTGCTTCCATATGGCGAGCGCGCTCGCCAAGCAGGGCGGGAAGATCTCGTTTGTCCTACCATATGATGCGGAGCACGACTGTGGCTTTATGAACATATTAGCTGCGACCCACCTTGACCCAATTGAACGATTTGGTGGTTGCGCCTATGAACACCTTGACCTAGATGCACCAGCTTTTGTGGCGCCTGATGGCGGGTTTTCAATCCGTGATGTCCAAACAAAGTATGTCGAGTTTGTGAAGAAACACATGGAGGACCACAAGTACGATGTGATCCATGCACATGACTGGCTGACACTAGAAGCAGGAATGGCCGCGAAGCGAAAATTTGGTGTGCCGCTGATTGCCCATATCCACGCGACCGAGTTTGACCGCTCGGGCGGCTCGATGGGCAACCCAATTATTCATGAAATTGAACGTGAGGGACTAGTCATGGCTGATCGTATCTTGGCGGTCTCGGAGCTGACCAGACAGCTAATCCATGAGAGGTACGACATTCCTCTAGACAAGATCGAAGTAGCTCATAACGGCTTTGACCCAGAGGAGTGGGGGCCATACGATTACGACCCATCAAGACTAGCTTATATCGAGCAGAAGAAATCAGAAGGTCACACAGTCGTTGCGACGATTTCACGGCTGACGATTCAGAAAGGACTAGTGCATCTACTTAGATCATTTGCGCGAGCGCTAGAATACAACCCGAAGATGCTATTAGTGGTGGCGGGCGACGGCGACCAGCGCGACGAACTCCTAGAACTATCAGCTGACCTCGGCGTGATGCAGAAAGTCTTATTTACAGGCTTCATACGAGGCCGAGAAATCCGCGATGTTTACTCAAGCGCGGATATTTTTGTTATGAGTAGCCGATCAGAGCCGTTTGGGCTGACGGCATTCGAGGCGGCGCATCATGGTAGCGCCGTAGTCCTGACCAACCAGTCGGGTGTGGCCGAAGTGCTCTGGAATGTGATGAAATACGACTTCTGGGACGAGCACCGCTTGGCCGATATCTTGGTTAACATATCGCAGTCGGAGGGCTTAAAGGAAGAGCTCCAAGAGCACATTAGGAGAGAGTATACCAAGCTGCCATGGTCCAAGGTAGCCGAGAGGATACTCGGGTCATATCGCAATACAATCAGAGGCGCGGCAGTACTGAATAAAAAACGAACAAGGAGGGCAGTATGAGCCAGACGAAACAAGCACCAGACCGAACGATTGTGCTATATATGCACATTCACCAACCGTGGCGTGTGCGACCGTATTCTTTGTTTGAGGTGGGGCGAGACCATAACTACTACGGTCCAGATAATGAACGAGTGTTCAAAAAGGTAGCGGAGAAATCATACCGACCAATGCTAGACCTGTTAGATAAGCTACTAAAGAAGCACCCGAACTTTGCGTTCTCGCTATCAATCACAGGGACATTTATTGAGCAGGCAGAGCTGTGGGGCCAAGATGTGATTGAGAGGCTACAGGCTCTGGTAAAGACAGGTCGAGTAGAGATTGTAGCGGAGACCTACCACCATTCGCTAGCGTTTTTCTATGACGAGGCGGAGTTTGAGCGACAAGTTGAAATGCACCAGAGGAAGATCAAGGAACTATTTGACGTGGAGTCGACGTCGTTCCGTAATACAGAGCTAGCATACAATGATGCCCTAGCAGAGAAGGTCGGTCAAATGGGCTTCAAGACAGTGGTGGCAGAGGGCTGGGACAAAGTCCTTGGCTGGCGCGGGCCAGGTTACGTCTATAATGCGAAATCATCTACTCCTCTGAGGCTGCTACTGAAGAACTATCGCCTGTCAGACGACATCGCGTTCAGGTTCTCCAATAAGCAGTGGAGCGAACATCCACTCTCGGCGCAAAAATATCTGAAGTGGGCAAAGGACGCCACGGTTGAAGCGCCGCTCGTAAACCTATTCATGGATTTCGAAACCTTTGGTGAACACCAATGGGCAGACACAGGGATCTTTACGTTTTTTGAGAAGTTTGTTGAGATGTGGATAAAGATCGACGGACATTTTGCAACAGTGAGTGAAGCAGCATTTACGCATGAGCCGCAAGACGTCGTCTCTATGCCAGAGACAGTGACTTGGGCGGACAGCGAACGAGACTTGACGGCCTGGGTGGGTAATTCCATGCAGCGCGAAAGCTTGCAGCACCTATATTCATTACTGCCCGCCATAATGAGGAGGAATGACAGCAAGTTGCTGGCAGATTTCAGGAATCTATCAACGTCAGACCATTCATACTACATGTGTACGAAATATTGGAGTGACGGCGATGTACACGCCTACTTCTCAGCCTACGATTCGCCTTATGACGCATTCTTGTTTGTGTCAAATGCAGTGCGCGACCTCGAATACCGCATGAAAACATAGATGATTTCATGCTTGACATGACGCCCTAATAAGATATAATGAGGGTAAACATAAAGGGGAGTATGCCAGACAAACAACTTCGTCGTCTGAAGACACTACTGCAAGAAGCGGAGACGAATCTTGCGGCGGCTCGCGAACTACTCTCGAGTGTGCTTTCTGAAGAAGGCGAAGTGATGGCGCCAGCAGCTCCTAGCGCATCGCTGGAGGGCAAGGTGGTAGAGGGGATCTTTGACGGTCAAGTGATGATCGGGCCAGATAACCGTAACTACCCAGTACCGTCGAACTATGCTTCGAAGTCGAAGCTGGTTGAAGGCGATGTCCTAAAGCTAACTATCACTCCTGAGGGCAACTTCCTGTATAAGCAGATCGATCCAGTAGCGCGACGTAATGCCGTAGGTATACTAAAGATGAGAGACGGTGTGTATTTTGTCGATGTTGAAGGCAAGGACTTCCGGGTCTTGCTCGCGAGTGTGACATTCTTCCGACTCAAGGTCGGTGAGCGAGTAGCGGTAATCGTACCAAGCGAGAATGCCGATGCCTCATGGGCAGCGGTTGAGATGGCGCTATAGAACTAGATATGTACTAAAAGTCAAGTTCACGGGCGGTAGTCGCGCATTTCCTTGCGGCAAGTGCGGTAAGCGGGGCAGTGCTTGGCAACCTCAGCCCAGAAAGCAGGAGAGTGGTTCATATGAACAATGTGACAAAGCTCATGGATGATGACATAGTCAATTAGGTGGTCAGGTAAACGAACAAGGCCGATATTAAGCGAGATAGTACCGCTAGAGCTCCTAGAGCCCCAGCGAGTGCGCATATGGCCCAAGCGGATGCCGTCACGCTGGATGTTATAGTTGATACCAGTCTGCTTGACGAGGTCGATGGTGCGAGCGGGGAGGATGCGCTTGGCTTTGGCGCGGAGGTCGTTCTGTTGCTCCGCGACTAACCGCTCTTTCATAGTCAAGGTCGTCTTCTTGACCTCACGCTTGACCGTGACACGAGATTTTGGCTTAACGCCTAGCCAGTAGAACATTATTTACCGGTCAATTTCTCGAGGACGGATCGGACCTGAGTAGAGAAGACGTGCTTACCGCTGATAAATAGAGCGCGTTCCTGTGGTTGCGGTAGCTCAATCTCCTTTACGGCCGAAGTATAGATGTCAGATTTCAGGCCTTCGTCCTTCATGCGTTCGGTGAAGCGACGCTTCAGGGTTGGCTGATCAACCTGGAGCCAGACGATAGTGGTCTTGTAGCCAGCGCGCTCAGCCATGACGCGCCACTTCTGACGCTCAGCGAAAGTCTCACCGCCGACTGCTAGCAGTGGATAACCAGAAGACATAAAAGTACGAAGCATCATGTGCGCAACCTTACGGGCGAGCTTACCCTCGACCTCCGAATAGTCTGGTTTGCGCTTTAGGTCGTGCCGAATCGCTTCGACATCAACTAGCGGCGCCTTAAATAAGACACTGAACTGCTCCGCAAAGGTCGATTTTCCACTCCCAATCGGGCCTGCGATGATCAAAAAATGTGGCTTCGCCATAAACCCTCCGTTTTGATTATTATATCACAAAACCTATGATATAATACAAGAGTTAGGGGCGTGGTCTAATGGTTACGATAGAGGTCTCCAAAACCTTTGATTGCAGTTCGATTCTGCACGCCCCTGCCAAGCATAAACTTAATTTAATAGATTATAATGGAAGACATATTGACGAACCTTGGGCTAAGTTTGCCTCCGCCAGCACGCTGGTGGGTGCCAGAATGGAAAGAGCACGGCTGTCGGTTCTGGGAAGAAGCGGAGGTCACGGAGCTGATATCTGTGTGGCAAATACCAATATATGAGTGCGTCCCCAGGAGTAATGCTGGATTGATAATTGGCGCCAGCATCGCTGGCGCTACTCTAGGTGTGCTACTAATAGTGGGAGCCGTACTGCTCATCGTAAAGAGAAACAGCAAGAACAAAAAACGCCGGCAAAGCAAGAAGTGACACCTATATCATGCGCCAAACTAAAGAAAACCTTGCTTATCTAGAAGAAATAATTGACCTGGACTGGTATCTCGAATACGACCAAAATCTAGGCAAAGGTGTGAAGCTATACTACGCACTCAATAAGCTAGCTTACAGGGTTTTTCATTCCAAGGACGGCTTTATGCACTTCCGAGTCTCAAAGAATGGCGAGTACAATGAGAGCGACGTGATGTACCAAGTAGACAAGATCGCCAGCTTAATAAAGCCTGGCGACAGCATACTGGAGCTGGGCTTCGGGCAGGGCGCAAACCTGTTTGCCTTAGCCGAAGACTACAAAGATGTTGACTTTACTGGAGTGGACCTCTTCCCGACCTATAAGAAGAACTCTCACGAAAACGTTAAGCTACTCAAGCAGAACTACGAAGACCTGTCGAGATTTAGCGATGAGAGCTTTGACGTGGTCTTCGCCATAGAAACCCTAGTGCACTCCTCGCATAAAGAGAAGATTTTTAAGCAAGTAAATCGCATCCTGAAACCAGGTGGGTACTTTATAGTCTACGATTACGCAAGTGTTAAAGACGTTAATGAAAGCGACGAATACACCAAGAAAGCCCTGACCTTAATCGCTAAAGGGGGCGCGTCAGCAGAGATAGAGTCGTTCGACAGCTGGAAGAAAGCTTTTGCAAAAAATGGATTTATCGAAGAGTCCAATGCTGACCTATCGAAAGAAGTGTTGCCAGACCTTAAAAGGTTGAAGCATGAAGCTTATCGACTACTGCGCCGTAAAAGACTGGCGAAGACTGCATTTAAGATACTCCCCAAGAGATTCTTAGGAAATGTGATTGTTGGCTACCTCGGCTATGATAGTTGCAAGGAAAAGCTAGGCTACTATATGGAGTTTATCTACAAAAAACCATAGACAATCAATAGCTGACAGACTTCCTGTGGTGAAGGCTTATAGCGCTAAAATACGAAAGATAATAATTGCGCCCCAATAAAGAGGGCGATAAGTATGTAAATTAAGTAACGCCACTTCTGTTTACCGACATTAGCGATAGCTACAACCAAAATTCCCGCCACAGCAAGCATCAAAATAAAGTCTAGTAGAGCCCTGAAGAAAATGCCCCATTCCCCAAGATAGGATATTAACGTGAGAAGGCTTGGGATAATGGCGACACCTATCAAAGCCAGGAATAGCATAGCGATGCGGACGGTGTTACGGTGTTCATCGAGATTCTTCTTCATGCCGTAATTATAACACGCTAACGCTAGTCGACTCGTTGGATTCATGGTAAAATATTTAGTATGAAGAAAGTCGCAATCAATAAACAGAATAAGTTGACGGATACTATCCTTGGATTCTTTCGCGGGATGGCGTTTGGGGTGTCGACGATTGTGCCGGGGGTGAGCACAGGGACGATTGCGATTATTTTGGGCTTTTACGACAAGTTACTCGACGCGATTAACGAGCTGCATAAGAACCCTGTGAAGTCGCTGAAGTTCTTGGTGCCGCTAGGTATCGGCGCGGTGATTGGCGTACTGCTATTTAGCGGGCTGATTAGTTGGCTACTCTCGACGGTGCCATTTCCGACCATGCTGTTTTTCATCGGCTTGATTGCGGGGATTATACCGATTATCTTTAACAAAGTTAAGTCGACCCAGAAAAAACAATTACGCTCCGACTGGAAAGCCCTACTAATGATAGCAATACCGATTGCACTGCTGGTGGTAGTAACGCACATCCGACCAGAGGGTGAGGTGGATCCAGCAGAGATGATGGCAGGTGTCGGCTGGCCGATGATGATGTACTTATTGCTGGCTGGTGTCATCGGGGCGGCGGCGCTGATCGTGCCAGGGACGAGTGGGTCGTTCGTACTACTATTGATGGGGATTTATCACTTGGCAACCTTCGCTTTATCGCAACTGGGTGTCTGGGTGCGAGACCCGAGTGACACGGCTCTACTGTTGGAGATTATGCGAGTGGTGATGCCGCTAGGCATTGGCATACTTATTGGCGCGTTTTCGATGGCGCGGGCGATTGGCTATCTACTCGAAAAGCACACGCATATAGTATTCTCGATAATTCTAGGCTTGGTGATTGGGTCGATTTACGCGCTATTTGGCGAACCAATTCTCTGGCAAGCAGGCCTGACACCGCTAGTGGGTCTGGCGGGCGTAGTGATGATGGGCGTTGGTGCTTTTGCTTCATATAAGCTAGGTCAAACTAAGATTTAAGTAGCCAAGAAGCCTCAGATACAGGGATAGCCCTGTGAGGCTTCTTACTTGCTAAGGATTTTATCTACCAAGCCATAATCGACAGCGTCGTCGGCAGAGAGCCAGTAGTCGCGGTCGGTGTCACGTTCGATGGTCTTAAATGGCTTACCAGTATTCTGGCTTAAGATCTCGTTGAGACGCTTTTTAAGGGCGATTGACTCGCGGAGGGAGATTTCTTGGTCGGAGACTTTACCCTCAGTGCCACTAGATGGTTGATGCACCATGATGCGGGCGTTTGGAAGAGCGAAACGCTTTCCTTCCGTGCCAGCCGAGAGCAGTAGGGCGCCCATTGAGGCAGAGAGGCCGACAGCGATGGTCTGGACGTCAGGCTTGACGAGATTCATGGTGTCGAGTATAGCAAGACCATCATAGACGCTACCGCCAGGAGTGTTAATGTAGAACTTAATATCGGCATTTGGATCCTCGTGTTCGAGAAAGAGGAGCTGAGCGACGACCAGATTAGCGATGGGGCGCGTGACAGCCTCGCCCAAGAAGACGACGCGGTCCTTTAGGAGTCGTGAATAGATATCGTAGGCTCGCTCGCCGTCTGGGGTGGTCTCGAGTACGGTCGGCACTAGATAGCTTTTTGGTTGTTTATCCATAAGCTTATTATATCATATTTTGCGGTGTTTCACAAGGGATACTAGATGACACCGAGGTCTTGGAGGGCGCGACGATAGACTTTGACGGCGCGCTTAGCCTGCTCGAAACCGACTGAGAACTTACGAGTGTGGGCGATTTCGTTGCGGAGCTTGTGGGCGTACCAGACGGCGTTGATGTTGGAGATGCTGGAGTTTGCAGACTTGAGGCGATCGGCCATGGTCTTGCCTTCAAACCCGAGTTCGCGGAGGACTTCGTCGAGCATTTTGTCCATCTCAAAAACTGTGTCGTTCCAAGACTTCGGCTGGAGCTTGTCCAGGCCGTTCTCGATCTCGAGGAAGTCAGCTTGATACTTGGCGGTGTCGATCTTGACGACCTTATGTGATGTGAGACTGATGGCGGCGAATACCAGGACGCCGACAATTAAAATGGCTGCCAAAAGAAAGGCAAGATTCGTTGTCATATAGGGTCATTATAGCATATTCAGCTTCAGTAATCCAGCTGCTGGCTCTGCCGTATTGACTTATACGAGACAATATGGTATCATGACAGCAACCATTAGGAGTACGTCGTGGGATACTCCCGAACATTTGCAATATAGTTAGCGAGTAAAAACGACTACACTCCAGAAGGAGGCTGTCCAATGAATACAGCCCAATCTATATATCAGGGAAGGCGCCTGGTACGAGGCAATCGAAACCTACATAAGAGGTCTGAGTGGCCCACAGCTGGCACGCATGACAATACACCAATTTGCGCTCTTCAATGACCTGCTGGTCGGAGAGCCAGGAGCCTACGTAAACAGCGGCATGATCTCACCGACGATGCTCGAGTTCTTGAGCGACGCGAAACGAGACCTGCTGTCCCACCCGAGTGCGCCATACATGATGAAATGCATGGACGAATACCTCTTAAAAATACTAGAACTTATCAAAACAGAGTAACCCTCGCTGTACACTATACAGAAAAGACCCCGCCTAAATACTGGCGGGGGCACTACTTGACATCTAGGCGCTAATATGATATAATGTGGAGGGTAGCTTGGAGCGGACACAACTAATGCCCCCCCCCAAGCAATAATCTACTACCGGGCGAGCAACTTTAGAATTCGTGTGAACGGACTATTTTTCGCTTGCCTGAAATCCGCCCCATAGGGGCTATCTCAAGGAGGAGAGAGTATGAACAACAACAAGACCACCATCAGAGGCGTGGAGATTACCGTAAGGGTAGACGAAGTCATCATCGAGCCCGATGCAACAATGTTGCTTGCGGCTAACACAGTAAGGAATGCTGGTTCGTGCCGGCGCGGCGGGCCGCCATTTGGCGACAAAACAACCGTAATTGGCGTCATAGAAGCGGTGGCTGGGTACTCAATGAAGAGGTGCTGCTTGCCTGACGAGCGGCTACAGCAACTGGAAGACGCTATTGGCAAGATATGTGACATGAGCTATTGGCGCAGCCTCGATGCTGAAATGAAAGTTGACTTGGGCAAACTAATCGCCCACATCAACGACAGGCGGGTTACAACGCTTAGTCAAGCATTGGTTGCAGAAATCCGTAGTATCCTAACAACCTGCAGCTACGACGACGAAGACAACGACTGCCTGGACGAAATCCTGCGGCTACTGATAGGGCGAACTCCTGGCGACCCTGACTTGAAGCTGGTGAGCGTTAATTATGCTGCGCTTGACGCATTCTTGTCCAAGATGTCAGGGAAAGAGCTGGCGAAGCTGCGAGGTTGCCACCTTGCCGAGATAAATGATGCATTCATCGGCAGAGACGGCGCATATCAGGCGGGTATCGTCACGCCTGTAGTGATAGAGTGTCTTGAAGAGGCAATTGACGACCTCATCAACAATCACCGCGACTTAATGCCTGAGATGGACGAAAGCATCTCGACCGCATTGGACCTGGAAAGAAAATACGCCGAGCTGCAATAGCAGGGTCGGCCCGAAACACACGAATAATAAATCCCTCGAAGCAATGCTATCGAGGGCTCTTTATTGCCTAGAGTGAACGAATGGCTTTGATGACGCCATAAATGTCATCAATGGTGGCGCCGCGAGAAAGGTCAGAAACGGGACGGTTGAAGCCCTGGAGGATAGGGCCGATGGCGATGGCGCCGCCGAATTGTTGCATGGACTTATAGAGTATATTGCCGGAGTTAAGGTCAGGGCAAATCAAGACATTGGCGCGACCCGCAACAGGAGAGTCTGGGGCTTTTTTACTGCCGACAACTGGGTTAACCGCGGCATCGAGCTGCATTTCGCCATCAATTAGGAGGTCGGGATTGGCGGCCTTGATGTTGGCTATGGCTTCGCGGGCGATGTCGATAGTGGCGTCTTTACCGCCAGAGCCCAAGGTCGAGAAACTAAGTACCGCCGCCCGAATGTCGTCCTCGAGAACCTTCTTAGCAGACTCTACTGTGGCGGTAATGATGTCGGTGAGCTGAGCGGCATCGGGGTGCTTGCAGGTGGCGCAGTCAGCGAGGGCGAACACCCGCCCATCCGACATCTCCATGAAGAATACGCTAGAGAAAGCCTTGAAGCGGGGTCTCATGCCAATAATATCTCGGGCCGATAGAATAACATCGCGCGAAGTATAGTCGATACCAGCAATAATGGCGTCGGCTTTGTCGTCCTTGACCATTTGCATAGCTTTAGTTAGAGCCTCAGGTGTACCATCAAGCATGACCGCCTCGCAGAGCTTGGCTTTCTCGGCAAGCTTGACGGCGGCTTTGATATTAGCATTATTGCCTTCGGGGAAAACTATTTTCATATCAACGTCCTACTTTACCTTATCGTGGAAAGTGCGATTGATGATGTCTAACTGCTTGTCCTTAGGGAGCTTAAGGAAGTCGACGGCGTAGCCAGAGACACGAACGACAATGGTGCCGTAATTAAACTTCTCGGGGTTTTCATAAGCTTCGAGCAGGCGCTCCTTAGAGACGACATTGACGTTGCAGTGGTATAGATTAGCCTCAGTCATAGTGTCGAGGATCTCGACTAGCTGACCAGCGGTATTGCCTAGGGCTTGCGGGACTACAGTGATGGTGAGCGAGACGCCATCAAGGCAATCGGCGAATGGGATTTTGGCGAGGCTGGCCATAGAGGCGATGATGCCAGCTTTGTCCTGGCCGTTTGATGGGTTGGCGCCAGGTGCAAATGGCTCACGTGGAGCGCGGCCGACGCGCTCGCCATCTTTACCGTTGAGCAACGCTCCATCAGGTAGCGCACCAGTCGCGGCGCCATAGGCGACATTAGCGGTGATGGTGAGGAGCGAGAGGGTCGGGAAGGCTTGGCGATAGATTTTGCCGTCTTCGTAGTGGCGCATTAACTCGGTCTTGATGGCGCGGACGATCTTTAGCGCGATGTCATCGGCGCGGTCGTCGTTATTGCCGAAGCGAGGGAAGTCATCTGAATCGATCTTGAAGTCGACGACAACACCGCTTTCGATAACTGGCTCGACCCTGGCGTGCTTGATAGCGGAAAAAGCGTCAACGACATGGGACAATCCAGCCACACCAAAGCCCATGGTGCGAAAAACTTCAGTGTCATAGAGCGCCATTTCGAGGCTCTCATAAAAGTTGCGGTCACAGGAATAGTGAATGATATTGAGGGCGGCTATATACTCCTGGATGACGAACTTGAGCATTGGCAGGAAGTGGTCGTTCCAGACTAGGTCGAATTCGAGGCGGTCGGAATAGGCTGGGTTGGCGACGATCGACTGCGCCCAAGCTGGCTTGCTGACAAAGATCGACTCGCCCGAGAACTCTTCGAGACCGCCGTTCAGGCCAGCCAAGAAAACCTTACCAAGATTGAAACGAGCGCCGAAGAGCTGGCAGGTCTCTTTGCCTTTCTGGCTCTTGATCATAGGGCTTACGCAACAGCCAATAGTGGCGTCATTAGATTTGAACTCTTCGCGAATTAGACGGTCGTTTTCGAACTGAATGGTGGAGGTATCAGTGGAGACTTTAGCGATATATTCCTTCCACGCCTTTGGGAGATCATCGTCCCAGAGGACAGTGAGGTTGGGTTCGGGCGCGGGACCGAGGTTGTTGATGGTTTGCACTAGACGATAGGAGGTCTTGGTGACAAGGGTTTTACGTTTCTTGCCGTCCTCATCGGCGAGCATGCCGCCTAGCGTCAGAGTAGCCCATATTGGGTTGCCAGCATACATCTCGTCAAAGGCTGGGTGACGGAGGAAGCGAATGACGCGAAGCTTGATGACGAAGTCATCAATGATTTCTTGGATTTCACGCTCTTTGATTTTACCTGCTTTAAGATCGCGCTCGGCATAGATATCGAGGAAAGAATCGATACGACCAACACTCATGGCGGCACCATCTTGCTGCTTACAGGCAGCAAGATAAGAGAGATAGAGCCAGAGGACGGCTTCTTTAAAACTGGTTGCGGGCTTTGAGATATCGTATCCGTACCTCTGCGCCATGACTTTAAGGTCGGCTAGAGCTTTGATTTGCGAGCTGACTTCCTGGCGAAGCTGCATGACGTCGTCAAGGGCGCCGCTATCAATCTTGTCCGCGAGTTCTAGCGAGTCGACCTGTTTTTGCTGCATGAGGTAATCGATACCATAGAGAGCGACTCGGCGATAGTCGCCGATCAGGCGACCGCGAGATGAGTTATCGGGTAAAGCAGAGAGAATATGAGAGGAGCGGAGCTTACGAATCTGTGGGGTGTAGAGGTCGAACACGGCGTCATTATGAGTCTGAAAAAGAGCGAAGACCTCATTGTCTACGCTAGGGCTAGTACGAAGACCATGAGCCTCGAGGGCACCGCGGATATTGCGGATACCCTCACGATACATGACGGGGCGCTTGAAGAGGGCGTCAGTTTGAAGGCCGACAATGAGATTGTCGTCTTCGGAGATGAATCCAGGCTTGAAAGCGTCGACGTCAGCATTAACCGAGGTTTCGGCCTCGTAAATATTTTGCTGGCGCTGGCGCTCTTCTTCATCCTGGACAGTCTTCCAGAGACGCTTGGTGCGAGCAGTGGCAGATTCTAAGAAATCAGCATGGTCTTTGTATTCGGTGTAATTATGCTCGATAAAATCAAAGACGTTGACATTACCAAATTCGCTCCAGTCGCCAGCCTTAAAGCCCTGCCACTCTGGCCATTCTGAGACGCCTCGCATATTACCTCCTTGTAGTAAGTATTACTATTTTAGCAGATCCTTAGCAACTAAAAAAGAGTGATTTGGTCAGACTTAAGCGTCTCTTGCACATCAATCAAGCGTTGGTTATTGCTGCCGCGCCAAGGCAGGGAGATGTCGCGTTCGCTTAAGATGAAAGGGCCATCGACCAAGATGTCTATCTGCTTAAGATACTCGTGCCATTGATTCTCGGCGCTGGCTTTTTCGATGATATGCTCGAACGTGAGCCCAGTGTAAGCCCAGATATTAAACTTGGGGTTTTGCTTTTTTAGGCGCTTAATTAACTCGATACAGGCAGGCGCCTGATAGATCGGGTCGCCACCACAAAGAGTGAGTCGACCCCAGCTAAACCTGTGCTTTTTCATGTCGCTAATGATCTCGTCGATGTCAACAAAGTAAGACCCAGGAGCGTCAGGGCAGAAGCTCCAAGTTTCTGGATTATGACAGCCCTTGCAGTGTAAGTAGCAACCCTGAGTGTAGATAGCATAGCGAATACCGAGGCCGTCAGCAGTGGACTCAGGGAAGACAGTCGAGAGGTGGAACTTCATGCGTTAATTTATAGGTGCTCTTTGATCTTACTGACGATGACGGGGAGGATATTAGGCAGTTCAGATTTCTCGTCGTCAGTGAGGCGGGAAAGGACAAAGTCAGCATCGCCCATAGTTTGACGCATGTCGCTACCGGTGCCAATGCGAATACGCTTAACTTTGTCGCCGAAGTGGTCAATGATACTAGAGAGGCCATTATTACCGCCACCCGAGCCGCCCTCGCGGAAGCGGACGTCGCCATAGGGGAGGGTGAAATCGTCGCAAACCACAAGGATGTCTTCTTTTGCTATCTTATAGAAATGAGCTACCGCTTGCGCTACTTCTCCCGACTTATTGTAGAAAGCCTGAGGCTTCAGCAGAAAAACCTTTTCGCCGCTGATTTCAGCTTCGGCAATTTGGGCGTTCCATTTTGGCTTATCGGCCCATTCTGTGCTTTGTGTGATGGCAAGAAAATCAAGGGCGATAAAGCCGAGATTATGACGAGTCCAAAGATATTCGGCGCCAGGATTGCCTAGGCCGACTATTAGCTTCATCTCTTACCCTTTTTGCTACTAGCGAGACGGCGATTAGTGTGCCCACTAGAGCCGCGAGTCGCACCCTTGCCTTTATAGCGAGATTCGTGACCGCCACCGTCACGGAAACTGAACTTGATTGGCGTACCGAAGAACGGAAAAGCGGCGCGGAGTTCGTTCTCGAGATAGCGCTGATAGGAGAAATGGATTTTTGATAGATTTGAGCCGTATATGACAAACCAAGGCGGGCGAGTGTCGGTTTGAGTGCAATAACGAGGGCGCGGCAGAGGAGGGCGGCCTGTCGGTGGGCTCTTTTGGACGGCATCGAAAAGGACGCGATTGAGATCAGAGGTCTTTATCGTGGTACGGCGGGATTCGTCAATCTTGAGGGCAAGTTCGAGGATCTTCGCGACGTTTTTGCCAGTTTTAGCACTAACTAGCACTACTGGCGAGAATGGGGCAAATTTATATTCGCGTGATAGACGATTTAACAATCTGTCAGATGTCAGCCCAACCGAACCTTCTTCTCGGGCAGGGAGTTCATCAATCCCGTCGTTACGGGTCTCCGACTCCTCATTCTCGGTCGCAACCTCCGAAAGTTCCTCGACAGAAGATTCGGACGGGCCGCCGGTAGACAAGTCCCACTTGTTTACCACAAGAATCAGACCCTTGCCAGCTTCGATGATTTCGCCAGCGAGTGTGCAGTCGAAGGCAACGAAAGGGTCAGTGGCGTCGAGGACGAGGACGCAGATGTCGGATTCGAGAATAGCGCTCATAGTGCGCATGACAGAGAACTTCTCTACGCCAACTTCTTGCTTGCCACGACGACGAACTCCAGCGGTGTCGAGGATCTCAAAGTCACGGCCGTAAAAGCGAAGGTCGGTGCGATTGACATCGCGTGTAGTTCCAGCACGGGCGCTCGCAATCGCTTGCTGCTTGTTGGCGATAGTGTTGAATAATGATGATTTGCCGACATTTGGGCGGCCAATTAGGGCAAGTTTGACGACCCCTCCGGGTGCCTCTCCCGCTTCATCTCCTCGGACAGGGAGTTCATCAATCCCGTCGTTACGGGTCTCCGACTCCTCATTCTCGGTCGCAACCTCCGAAAGTTCCTCGAGAGATAATTCGGGAGCGACACCCGTATCGGCGCCAACTAGCTCAGCGATGGCTTCTCGTAGATGCGGAATCCCGACATTGTGTTCGGCGGAGACTTTGACGATGTCTTTGATGCCGAGGCGGCGAAATTCGTTCTCATCCAGCGAGCCGCCAAGGTCGGACTTATTGAGGAGGAGTATGACTTTCTTGCCAGACTTGAGGGCTTTCTTGGCGATTTTTTTGTCGTTGTCGTCTGGGAAGAGAGTGGAGTCAAGGGCAAGAAGGATTAGGTCGGCTACCAGAATGGCGTCGTCGATTTGATCCTGGATGGTTGCCTCGAAGTCGTCTTCGGGGTCCTTGAGACCAGCGGTGTCGACTAGTATGACTTCTTTGTTGCCGACTGAAAGACGACGCATAACACTGTCGCGAGTAGTGCCTGGGTCATAGGCGACGATAGCCTCGCGACTACGGGTTAGGCGATTGAAAAGCGCGCTCTTGCCAGCATTGGTCTGTCCGACAATGGCGACAATTGGGAGGCGCTTTTTAGTGTTACTCATATTGTTACTATTCTACCACATTTTGCGAGATTATGATATAATATAATGGATTTGGCGGGAAGCCCACCGTAACACGTGAGAATTACCAGACTGCCCAGAGACTGGTGCTTTTATATTGACTTTTTAGCATTACTGTGATATAGTAGTGGTATAGTTTGATAGCACCTTTACAGCTTGATTGTTAGAGCGGTAGCTATCTTTTCTTTTACACCAACATATGAAAACAGGAGGAGAAGTATGATTTTAAGCTCAGGAAAAGACGAAAAGCGGAGGCACATACGGCCCATGCCCAGCACCAACCCCGAACTGCTACAAAGCAACCTCAGAAGCAAGACGGAGGTGCTAAAAACGACAAAGCGGCTGGATTTCCAAATACCCAGAACAGGCACTGGGTATGGCGGTGTATACCAATGTCAAATAACTTTTACCAACAAGGTAGTGACCATCACGAACAATGCACCACCAGCAGACCGCTATGGGGAGACCATAAGAGATTTTCTGCACGACTACATGCTTTTGCACTTAAGCGATAGCCCTACGCTGGCAGTAGCGTCCAGATGGAGGCAGTCTCCAAGCGAGACCTCTATATGGCTACAGCCAGAGAACATGACAACGGCAAGAGAAGAATGCGCCGCCCCAGTATCTATGAATGGGATTGTTAAACACATCCTAAACGCCATGGTGGTCTTCTCTACAAATGCCACAGAGCTGGCTGATAAAGCAACAGAGAAGCTCAATGACATTGAAAATCGAAAAGCATCTTGATGATGTTTGTCGGAGAAAGCAACAATCAGGTATAAAGAACGGCCCACCGCTAATGGTGGGCCTTATCCTTTTGGAGATTATGACTGCTTGAGGCTATTTGAAAATATTATGGAAGTGAAAAAGCCAGCGAGGGTGGGCTTCGCTGGCTTTTTCACCCTTTAAATCACCTTTTAGGCCTACCACCGTAGAGCATGACCCACCTCATCATCTATGGGGTCTGCCGTTTAAAGGGGTTGTCCTGATATCAAGTGGTCTCAAAAAGTGGAGGTAAGATTACTTTTTAGCTCTAGGAGCCCAAGGAGGCTTGATAGCAGGCAACAACTTTAGGAGTAAAGACCAAGCATAACCGGCGGGTATACCGCCTTAAGAGTCTTTACTTTATCCTAAAATATGTTATAGTTTATTTAGGTGCGGGTTATAAGAGGTCTATTACGACTACTCCTTAACACATCACCATTATAGCACACGATAGGTCATAAGTCAATACTTTTTGGTGCTTTTTTGATAAAAACAACAAGCAGACAACAAAGACTGTGCTTATGCTAATATTACAGAGGGAGAATTAGGGTGACTAGATGCTTGACGACATCTGAAAATGATTATCTTCGTCATTTTACTGAGGGTGCTACTCTATACATACGGGGAGCACTACCCGAGATACGCAACTTCACGGTAGCCATCGTTGGCACACGCAAACCCACCGAATATGGTGCGAGAACGGCCTACAAGACTGCCTATGAGCTAGTGAGACAAGGGGTGACGGTGATCTCTGGGCTGGCGCTCGGGATTGACGCGGCGGCGCACAGAGGTGCGCTAGACGGAGCAACCTTAGCTACTTCTAATACAGGCTTTGTGCCGACCATAGCGGTGCTCGCTAGCGGCGTGAACAACGTCACACCAAGACAAAATCAAGGACTAAGCGAGCAGATCCTAAGCGCTGGAGGAGCTATCTTAAGTGAGTACCCAGACGAAAAGCCTAACTCAGTGAAAGCCTGGCAGCTACTAGCCAGAAATCGTATCGTCTCTGGGCTGGCGGACGCCGTGATTATAGTTGAGGCGGCCGCAAGATCTGGGACTTCGTCCACCGCTCGACACGCAATGAAACAAGGTCGCCCAGTATTTATAGTGCCAGGAAGGCTAACAGATGTGATGAGCGCTGGGTGCCTCGAACTGCTAGAAGAACACCCAGATAAAGTCAGGATATTTACCACTGTAAACAAGCTCTTAGGGGCTACTAGACTAAACGACCACGAAGTAAAAGTAGCTTCGGCTAGCCTAGAACCTTCCTGTATCACGACGAAAGCGAAGGATATGATTAGGGCTGGCTCGACATCGACAGAGATAGCTAAGAGGTTAGAGATAGGGGCAGCGGAGTTAGCTCAGATACAAACTGAGCTGGAACTCTTTGGCTAGCCTGACGGACTACTCCTCGGTGGAGGCAGGGCTCTCGCGTGGTGTGGGAGCATCAGGTGTAAAGAGCTTGGCGCGGAGCTTTTTCTCGGCCTCTGCGGCAACCTTAGGATTGTCCTTGAGGTATTGCTTAGCAGCTTCACGACCTTGTCCGATGGTTTCGCCGTTATATTTATAGAACGAGCCGCTTTTATCGATGATCTCACGAGCGGTTGCAAGGTCGAGGAGGTCGCCAGCGTGAGAAATACCTTCGTTGTACATAATGTCGAACTCAGCGATACGGAAAGGTGGTGCGATTTTATTCTTGACGACCTTAATCTTAGTACGATTGCCGACGATGTCGTCGCCAGATTTGAGCTGACCAATGCGACGAATATCGAGACGAAGAGAAGCATAGAACTTGAGGGCATTGCCGCCAGTAGTGGTCTCTGGGTTGCCAAACATCACGCCAATCTTCATGCGGATCTGGTTAATAAAGATTACGGTGCAGCGAGTGCGGTTTATGACAGAGGTGAGCTTGCGCATAGCCTGGCTCATCAAGCGAGCATGGAGACCCATATTAGAGTCACCCATGTCGCCATCAATCTCGGCTTGCGGAGTCAAGGCAGCGACCGAGTCAACGATGATAATATCTACAGCGCCAGAGCGAACTAAGGTCTCGCAGATTTCGAGAGCTTGTTCGCCGCTGTCTGGCTGGCTAAATACGAGCTTGTCGGTGTCAATACCGACTTTACGAGCGTAGGAAGGGTCAAAGGCGTGCTCGGCATCAATAAAAGCAGCTGAGCCGCCGGCTTTTTGGACTTCGGAGACGGCATGCATAGCGAGAGTGGTCTTACCCGAGCTCTCTGGCCCGTAAATCTCGATAATGCGCCCCTTCGGGTAGCCACCACCAAGGGCAAGGTCAAGCGATAGCGTGCCAGACGGGATTAGCTCAACATCCGCGCGACTATTCTCGCCTAACTTCATGATAGAACCATCACCGAACTGCTTGGTGATTTGCTCCATTGCGAGCTCTAACGCCTTGCTCTTGCCGTCCGCACTAGCCTGAGTAGCCGCTGCTTTCTCCGCTTTCTTTGCCATAACCTCTCCTTTGTTAATTCTAGTATAACACAAGTGTAGCGGGTGAAAAATTTCTTGCAAGCATAAGAACAAACGATTATGCTTACTTCTGACCACTGAGGCGACTAAGGCAGGTGATTTCATAGAAAAATCACGTCTTTTTGCCACTTTTTTCTAAAATGTGACATAAAAGCATTCGCAACTTTACTTTTAAGCATAAATATGACATAATAATAGAAGCTGTATACAAACAACCATATTCAGACTGAGACTAAAGGAGGAGGTAAATATGCAATGAACCTAGACAAGATAAATCGTAGTGCGATTAAAACAAGCTCGAGAATTGTCCGCCCCAGGAGTTGGTGGAGGCAGAATAGAGAAGTATTCATGAAAATAGGATTCCGCAATATAAGCGGTGCACCACTGGAGAATATTGCTGTAGCAATAATCCTGCCGCCGGAAGTAGAGATTGTAGACAATCAGATTATGGTGGTGAGTCGCGACAAGCCCGAAGGCGTAATGCTGTCATACGGTGCTTCGTCCACCTGCATGGACCTCGGCGGATACCCGCCAATTAACGCAAAAGGACGAGGTGTGGGCGTGCTCATATACCGAGCGCGACTTGACCTAAAAACTCTGACGGAGGGCGCAAATACATTGGACATTCTACATGATTTTACTGGACATAAGATAGGTGGGGTACCCACTAAGAAGTCACGAGAATATACCAACATAAGGGTCACAAAACAACAAGGGATCGTATCCTCTCGATACATCATACACTACGACAAGTAAGCATAAGCCGCTCCGCTCTTGGAGCGGCTTTACTTTTAGACATAAGTGTGATATAATATGGAGGGTATGGCGCCGACCGACTGGCGCTAGAAAACTTTAAAAATATGACTGGAGGAATAACCCATGCAAAAGCGCGTCGTCATTGGTCCGCACGATGAAGTAAAGATTCGTGACTGGGCCAAGAAGCACGGTATTACACTTGCGGAGGCTAAGCCGTTTCGGGATACGGCAAAGAGACTTTGTATAGCAATAGAGCTTATGCCAAACAGTATAGGCTACGACCACAACCACGAAGAGACGAGGGCTGTATTGTCCGTAGGAAGTAAGCCTAATGAGGACAAGATTGGCCTACTGGAATACGACTGCGGGAAGGATTGCTCAGAGGGCTACTTTGTAACACCCTGGGACCTGGAGCCCACTATACTTCACTAAATACAGGCGATTCTGGTCGCACAGCGACAACAACATTCGCATAGAGGAGGAGTAAAACATGATTTTCGAAGCAACCTTGAAAGAAATCATTATGGCACTGGAGGCGGGCGACTGCGAGAAAGTGCAGAAGGAGATAGTCCCGAGACTTGCCAAAATATTACCGATGTTCCCAGAAAAGATCCATGACATACGTAACCTCGTTAGGGTTGGTGATGATAGCGAGCGTCATGCAGCTATCCTCATCCTATCAGATCGAAGCATTCTACAGACAGTGATCGCTCGCTTCCATGGCGACTCAGTAAGAACAGCACTGGCAGATGCGTTCATTACTGACCCTCACCCATGGTGCGCTGGTAATGCAGTGCTTGCCATGCGTGGGGTGTATTCCATAAAATACGAAAACAGCTATGTGCAGATGAATGTAGTACTGCAAGAGGTGTTCGGTGCCAGGATCCAAGCTGAGCAGCAACGTATAGCAGAACTAAACGAAGACGATCTAACAGAAGTTGATGGCTTATGGTCGACAGCCGCCCTGGCGCGGGACATACCAGACCTGTTTAAGTGGCCAGTAGTTAATCTTCTGGCGGAAATGTTTGATGTTTACCTCTAGGTCATAATAGCATTACCACCCTGATACTCGGGGTGGCTTTTTGCTTGGCGATTGACTATAAGCCATAAACATGATATAATTGCAAGGAAGATACCAAATACCTGTGGTTTTAAGGCCACAAATTTTATAAAAGGAGGGTTTGGTATGAGAAAAAAGAACTTTAACAACAATGGTCCAGTCAGGGTTAGTGAAAACGACTTCGCTAAGTACAAGCGAATAGTCTTTACTGACAACATGACTAACAAAACTCGCTTCGACCAGCTCTATTACCTCTGGATTGATGAAAAGAATCCAGATGGGCTGCGCCGCTTAGCGCTAAGGGACATGCTGCGACAAAGTTACATCATGGACGCGGACGTGGCAAGATGCCATTACGCAGTGGCAGACTCAATGCGTCGCTTGCTCAGAATTGGCAACAAAGAACACCGGGAAGACCTGTATTGGTTGCTATTCAACCGCCCAAAATTACTAAGGGAAATGCTTGGCGAATTCTGCTACAACCTGAAGAACGACCTAGCTCCACACGAGTTAGTCGGACACGGTAACGGGCAAATAGATGAGCTGATTGAGTTCCTGCTGGGGCTGGTTGACGAGGGTCATGCCCGCGAACTACTATCCCACCACAGCGCGAGCCGCTTAGGGGCTGATGAGAGCTACTTGTTAGCTCCGATATTAGTCAAGCTCTGGTCGCCAAAGACCAAAATGCCGCAAGCTGTAAGAGATGAGATATGGCAGAGGATCGTCGCAGCAACGCAGGCAGAGATGAAGAAACACATGGCAGCAGTTTCAGCAGCTGGCCATGTAAATGACATGAGTTTGACGCTATCGCTCACGCCGAACGGTCTCGAGATGGCGAAAGGGTTAGTTGAGCTCGTAATAGATCAATCATACGTCAAGGGAAACGGCTTCAAGGCTATCTACCCATGCCTCTGGCTACTGGAAAATGAGATACCGGATGTCGTGAAATACATGAGTCTGGGCCAAATTGTCCGCATAGCCATACAGTTAGAAGACGAGGAGCTGGCGTTAAGGTTTGCACGCCGGCATATCCATGCGGTTGATTCGCGTGATCTAAAAACATTCAAGAACCAAGAGGGCTTAGTATTCCTGCGCTGGCTAAGAGGCTTGATGGAGGTGGCTACGCCAGGGGATGAAGATTTGCGCGAAGATATCAACGGTATATTGATGCATCTTGGTAAGCAAGTCGACTAATGGACTATTTGTGTGCGCCCCGCTAGACTGTTCTGGCGGGGTTTTCACTTTAGCGCGAGGTTGGTATAATATAGGGGTGAAGAAGATTATTTTTAGTGACTACGAGGGAACGATTCTAGCTCGAGATGGCAGTACCGCAAAGAACGCTCAGGCAATAGACCGCTGGCGGGCGGCGGGCAAAAAGTTTGTGATCGCAACGGGGCAAGGGTTTGCAGCGCCAAATGAAGTCTTGGTTCAGTTTGACTATATTATTACAGATGGTGGGCGCGAAATCAGAGACGCAAACTGGGAGCTATTATACCAGGAGGCGATTGGGGCGCGAGCAAGCAAAACAAAAGCAATAGAAGTGGTATTAGCGCGAGAACAAATAACACCAGACGATGCCGTGACAATTGGCGACGGCCCAAATGATGTTGAGATGATCGAGAAATATGACGGCTATGCGATTCACGGCACATTTGCTGACGAAATGACAAACGACAAGACAGCTAAGAGCGTTGCGATGATGATTGATGAGCTGCTTGAGCTGGCTGAACGTAATCCTTGACTAATATACATAAGAGTGATATAATCTAAAAACAACGAGGAGGATCATCGCCCACCCCTCGTATTTCTTTTTTAGAAAATCTGGGCGCGAAGCTTAAAAGCAAAGATTTCGCAGCCCCATAGAGGAGGAGGGTGGCATGAATCAGGAAAAGATGAGAGTATTCGATCAACTACCTATTAGGTATGTGGGCGTGGAGCTGACTTGGTTGATAGCTAAAGAAGCTAATCCGAGCAGCTTGGATGGGGAGTTCGTAAAGCGGGCGGCCGAACAGAGCAAGACGCTCGGTGACTTTTTCAACGTGACTGGCAGAGTTGCCTTTCGTGAGGCGTTCTATGAGTACCTGTCAAAGCTGGATGGAGTCATGTCGTCCCTCGAAGCGACTGTAAGAGATTTGAATTTGACCTAAGAGACAAAGGAGACGGAAAGATGGATTTAAATTTAGTGGGAAAAGTAAGTACGGCCGAAGACCTGAGCGCGATAAAGATCGCTGATATCGGCAAGAATACAGTGGAAGAGATCAGCCTCAAGGTCACTGCTGGCCAACAAATGAACGGACTGGTCCGTCGGAACCTGTACTTCCGCAGCTGTACCACAATGGAAGAATACTTTGAGCTATTTCGCGCGCGAAGCTCGAAAGCTAACCCGTTCCGCGATGCGTTCTTCAAAGAGTTCTACCGTAAACTGAAGCAGGCGATCGCCAAACAAGAGCGCGCTACCCGAGTGAAGTTGGCATTATTGACTAACAACACCGGTAGCAAGCAAGTAGCAGTATCGTAAATCTTTGCAGACAAAAAGCACCGACAGCTTTCGCTAGTAGGTGCTTTTTCATTGCTATGCTATAATCATAGTATGAAAAAAGGTTTTACAGCCCTAGAGCTAGTGATTGCGATTGCGTTCGTGGGGGCAGCGGTAGTATTCTTCTTTATGCAGCGGGCGACGATTCAAGCTTTTGCGCGAGACGACCACAACAAAACAGCGGTCAATGCGATCTACTACGCACTAGAGGACGTGCATCATTTCGTATTTGGCTACTACCCAGAAGTCTTGACCGAGGAGACACTGCGTGGCGCTGACCCGCGATTTATGGTAGACCATGCGGGTAACTTCATCGGCAATATTGGCTCGCATTTATTCTACGAGCCAGAGAACTGCGTCGAAGGACGATGTTCGAGCTTCATTATCCGAGCGGAGCTTGAGCGTGAGACAGATTTTGTGCGTCGGTCGCGACACTAATAGCTAGCCAAGGTGTTTTTTAGCGCGACCAGTCACCACGCGACCGCGCGGGGTGCGCTCAAGGAAACCAATTTGCATGAGGTAGGGCTCATAGTAATCTTCGATAGTGGAAGCTTCGTCGCCAGTTAGGGCGGCGAGAGTTTTGATGCCAACAGGGCGCTCGCCGTAGTGGTCGAGGATAGTGCGAAGTAGGCTACGATCTGCGATATCGAGACCTAGACGATCGATCTGGAGGAGCTCTAGAGATTGCTCGGCGATAGCTACGTCAATCTTGCCGTTATTGTTGAGTTCAGCATAGTCGCGGACGCGCTTCAGAAGGCGGTTTGCAATACGCGGAGTGAGGCGAGCGCGCGACGACAGCATAGTCGCGGCTTCGTCAGTGATAGTGAGGTCGAGAATGCGAGATGAGCGCGTTATAATCTCCTTGATGTGAGGTTCGCTGTAATATTCGAGACGATAGACTAAGCCAAATCGATCACGGAGCGGGTTAGCCAGGGCACCAGCCCGAGTGGTAGCACCAATTAAGGTGAAGCGAGGGAGGGAAAGACGAACAGAGCGAACGGCTGGGCCTTTGCCGATCATGATGTCGATCACATAATCTTCCATCGCGGAGTAGAGCGTCTCCTCGACCTGGCGGCTGAGACGATGGATCTCGTCGATAAAGAGGACATCGCCATCTTGGAGGCTGGTCAGAACACTCGCGAGATCACCAGGACGGCTGATACCAGGGCCAGAGGCGACTTTGAAGTTTGGTTTTTGCTCCTCGCCTTTCTTCTTGGTGTTTGCGGCCATTTCATTAGCGATAACACCAGCGAGGGTGGTCTTGCCGAGTCCAGGTGGACCAAACAACAGAACGTGATCGATAGGTTCGTTGCGTTGCTTGGCGGCATCAATCGCTAGCTGTAGGCTGGTCTTAAGGCTCTCTTGACCAATGTATTCGCTGAGACGTTGCGGTCGGAGGGTGTTCTCGAACTTCTGCTGCTCATCAGGCATATCGCCGTCATCGCTACTGCCCCTCGCGTCTACAATCCTCTCAACTGCCATATGGGTTCAGTATAACAGGTTTAAGGGTAGGTGGCTAGTCTTCAAAGGGGAGATTGGGCTGGTCGTCGATCTGATTACGATCGGGAGCGCGGTAGGCACACCAAACACCGATAGCTTCGCGACATTCCCAGTCTTCCATTTCTGCTGTGCAGTGTTCGAAAACGAGGTTGCGACAGTCATCAAAAGAGGGAATGACACCCTCCTCTTCAAGCACGTGGCGAAGGTGATAGTAGCGCAAAAAGCTCTCGTGCCAGTTTTGGCTTATTCGGTCGCTATCCCAGCGCTGGACAAAGAATAGAGAATGCAGCAAGAAAGCCACCACGATAATGGATATTATATTCATTACGAAGAGGATTATTATGGCTAGCTTGGTTTTGTCGTATTTCGGGGCTGGATTTCTGCTCTGGGTTCTCATGTCCCTATTTTAGCATGAGCGTTTTTAAGTGTCTAGTCGATGCGAGTAGCGAAGATGATGTGGCGGCGATCATAGGTGCCGAGACTGGGGTCGTAGGAGCCAGCGCAAGTCATGAGAGTGAGAGTGCTAGCAGGAGCATGAATGAGACTAGTCATCGTGATGAGATGCGGGCAGTTCGCGGCGCGATAGGTCGCTATACCTGGGAGGTTATTGACATTGCCAGCGCGCAGACAGCGATAACGAAAATCGAGATGAGAACGAGCGATACTAGCACGGAAAGTCTCGGTGCCGCTCGAGGTAATGACCTGAATTAACGCACCATCTCGTATATTACCGAGACTTGCGAAGATATTCTGTGAATTATGACCGTAAATGAAGCGGGCGCCGTTGGTCGAGATATTGGCGACGCGACCGCTAGCGCTGGTCGGGGTGATGTGGAGTTCGGAAGCAGTGTGGTTGACGATACAGTTGTCGACACCGAGGCTCGCGATGACGATTCTCTCGGCGCAAAGAGCAGGCTGGGGTTGTGGAGTCGGCAAGGGGGGTGAGGAAGTTAAGTCGCCTAGCCCACCTCCCTGGATGCGCTGCTCGTCGTGTTCGATTGCAGGCTCTATAAGCTCTTCGGGCGCTTCTGTATCTGTAAGATATTCTATTGTATGGTAAGCGGCATCGGCAGCGAGAAAAGAGTGGGTTAGTATAGCCACAGCTGGCGCGAAAGCCAGGCAGAAACTAAAAATGACGCCCAAGGCGCCTCGCTTATTGATACTCATGTGTCAATATTATATCATAAGAACGATAAAAATGCAAGTTTTGGATTGTTGCCCGCGAGAATAGCATTGGCGATCGAAGTGAGATCCCGTATAGCTAGCGCCCTTTCAGAGCTAGGGGCAATCTTAACTACCCCTGAAGAGGCGATCATTTGCGCCAGGACATTCAGAACTTCTAGCGCTAATTCGGGTTTTTTGTCGACAGCTGCGGCCATTTCGACGATGTTTAGCTTAGCGGTGTCGAGAGCTTTTTTTGAGGGACTCTTAGTAGCAGGGAGGTAAAAAACAGCAGAACGAGAGAGAATGGTCGGGAGGATTTGGGCGCGCGGTGAGGCGAGTAGGACGAAGTGTTGGCGAGCTTCTTCGAGGGTCTTAAGTAGGGCATTAGAGGCATTAGCGTTAAGAAGCTCGGCGTTTTTGACTATGAGGAAGTTGGGGCTTTCGTCAGTAGAGGCGGCGAGGGCGATGTTTAGGCGTACGAGTTCCTGCGAGACGTCGACGGTAATGCCAGATTTTTTGGCGTCTTTTTCGAAAATCATGGTGCGGGGTGAGGCAGGGAACTGCTTAGCCATCAACTCGGGATCGCCGAAGAAAATAGTACAGGAGAATCGCCCGGCGATATCTTTGAGGTTGGCATTGCTATCTAGAAACATATTTCGCGAACTCCGCTGGGGCCTTGGACTTAAATGTCTTGCGTTCGGAATTCGGCAGGGTTAGCTCAAGCTCGGAAGCGTGGAGCATGACGCGCTTGGCTTTCTTGCCGCCATAGACTTCGTCGCCAACGATCGGGTGGTTGAGGTAGGCGAGATGAACGCGAAGCTGGTGAGTGCGCCCCGTGGTGGGTTTAAGCTCAAGCAAAGAGTAGAGCTTCATCGGCGCGACTTTGGTAGTTTTGACGTGGGTTTGGGCGGATTTACCGTTGGCGCTGACGAGAAAGGTGGTCGGCTTACGGAAATTACGGGCGATTGGTAGATCTAGTACGACCTCGGCTTGTTTTGGCTCGCCCTCGACGACCGCGAGGTAGGTTTTCTTGGCTTTGCGCTCGGCGAATTGTTTCTGGAGGAACTTTTCGGCGGTCGGATTCTTGGCGAGGATCATCACACCAGAGGTGCCGCGGTCGAGACGATGGACGATGCCGCGACGATTACTTGAACCAGCGCGAGGCCCTGCTATCACCTCAGAGTCAGGAGTAGCCTCGCGAGCCCAATCCATGCGGTCAATTAGCCATGAAGCAACAGTTTCTTCGTCGTTAGCCTCGCCTTTTGAGTGGGATAAGACCCCGGATGGTTTGTCGATGACGATAACGTCGTCGTCTTCGTGAATGATGGTGAGATTAAGGGTAGATTCCTTCTCAGCGACTTTTGCGAGGTCGATTTTGATGTCGTCATCGTATTCGCGGCTAGGTTTTTCGGCTTTTTCGCCATCCACCTCAACTAGGCCGCTCTCGATCTTGAGTTTGGCGCTACCACGACTGATATTGAAACGTTCAGCGACCAAGACGTCGAGGCGCTTACGAGGGAATGTGCGAACAAGAGCTACGTCTTTGCCGCGGTCTTCGTCGACCTTGACGAATTGGAGGCGGGCGTTTGGCGCGATCTTCTTGACTTGGTCTTTGGCGGATTTCTCGATGTCACTTGCTTGATCTTGCGAGACATCAACTGCCCAGTAAGTGACGGGAGCGCCCTTTTCGTGCTCAAACTTGAACTCGGTAATGTTGTCGACTTGGCGGAGAGCGGTAAGGTTGATGTCGTCAACGATTTGCTCAGCGAGCTCGTCAAATCGCCAGAGAAAATCAATCGCGTTCTTCTTCGTCCATTTCATATAACTATGTTTACCAATCTGTTTTTTGTAACCACAATCGTCTTCTTGATAGGGGTGGAGCCGATGAACTGCTTGACTCTTACATCGTTTTCTGCTATACTTTGGAGGGTTTCCTGCGTGACTTGGTCGGCAGGAACTTTTACTTTGCTCCTGACCTTGCCATTAATCTGGATAACGACTTCGACTTCTGTGTCAACGAGGTCTTTTTCGTCGTAGGTCGGGAACTCGGCAGTGTCCAGCTGTTTACCTGTCAGCTGATGATAGAGCTCGTGCGAGATGTGGGGCGCGAAAGAACTAAGGAGGAGACAGAAGTCGGCCATGGTTTCTTTGTCGGGGCCATGCTTCGAGAGGTCGTTAAGGCCGCCCATTAATGCGGCGACTGCGGTATTGAAGTGCATACCGTCGAGGTCGTCACGAACTTTCTTGACGGTCTTGGCGCGCACGCGCCTTAGCTCGGCAGCCCACCCTTCGGCAGGAATAGCCTTTACTGTCTCAGAATCAGACTTCTGGGCCTGCTGACATAAGTTCCAGACACGGACGAGGAAGCGGTAGGTGCCGGCGACGCCTTCGGGGTTCCATGGGGTGGTTTGGTCGAACGGGGCGAGGAAGGCGATAGCGAGGCGAAGAGCGTCGGCGCCATAGCCGTCATTGATGACAGAAGTTGGGTTAATAACATTGCCGAGAGACTTCGACATTTTGCGGCCATCGGAGGCGAGAATGATGCCTTGACCGCGACGCGCGGCGTAGGGCTCGGGGGTCGGGACAAGTTTGTGGTCATAGAAGAACTGATGCCAGAAGCGAGAGTAGAGCAAGTGGAGGGTGGTATGCTCCATGCCGCCGAGGTAGAGGTCGACTTCGCCCCAGTACTTGAGCTTTTTCGGATCGGCGAAGGCTTGGTCGTTATGGGCATCGAAATAGCGGAGCCAGTACCAACTAGAGCCAGCCCAGTTTGGCATGGTGTCGGTTTCGCGTTTGGCGGGCTTTTGGCATTTCGGGCATGGGACGTTTACCCAGTCAGGGACGCTCGCAAGGACACTTTCGCCAGTATCAGACGGTTCGTAGCTATCGACTTTTGGCAAGACGACAGGAAGGTCTTTGTCGGGGACTGGGACGGCACCACAATCAGCGCAATGAATGATCGGGATAGGTTCGCCCCAGTAGCGCTGACGGCTAAAGATCCAATCGCGAAGCTTGAAGCTAGTCTTACGCGAAGCTGCGCCCATAGACTCGAGCTTTGCGATGATTTTTTCGCTGGCGTCTGATGACAGGAGGCCGTCAAATTCGCCAGAATTGATCATGGTACCACAATCGGTATGGCAAATCATCTTGCCGTCGAGCCAGTCAGTGATGATATCTAGAGGATCATGAGGTGTGAGACTAGAGAGGTCAGAGCGAGGCGCCCAGACAGCCTCGATACCCTCGGCAGCCTCAATCTCGTCGAGTTCTGGCTGGTCGCGGTCGAGATCTTCGAGCTGGAAGTGGAGGTAGATGGTAGTGATGTCACGATTGATGTCTTTGTGTGCGGCATAGAAGCAAGAATGGCGACAGTAAGGCATTTCGCCCAAGTATTTGAGGTTTTTATAGCCAGTCTCCTCGGTGATTTCGCGGCGCGCGGCCTCCTCGGCGGTTTCGCCGTCTTCAATGCCGCCCTTTGGTAGTGTGCGCCAGCCGCGCTTGGTCCAGTTAATGGTTAGGTATTCGTCTTTCTCGGGGTGCTTGACTAGGCAGCTGACAGTCTGGCGCTTGGTGTTTTTCTTGCCAGCGCGGGGAGGGTCGACGGGATTCGCTTCTTCGGCGGCGACAACCTGGACGATAGGCAGAGAATACTTGCTGGCGAATTCGTGATCGCGCTCGTCGTGGGCGGGGACGGCCATAATCGCACCCTCGCCATAAGTCGCAAGGACGTAGTCGGCGATCCAGATTGGCATTTTATCGCCAGAAATGGGATTCGTTGCGTAAGCGCCAGTGAAGACGCCGGTTTTGTTTTTCTCTTCGGCACGGGCGATTTCGGATTTGGCGGCGACCATTTTCTTGTATGAATTGACTTCTGGCTTGGCGTCTTTGGTGGTGATCCGGTCTACAAGTGGGTGCTCTGGGGCCAAGACAAGGAACGAAGCGCCACAAATAGTGTCAGGGCGGGTGGTGAAGACTTTAATCTTATGTGTCGCCTCGCCAGATGTCTCAGATTCAGCTGGCGCGACTACAAACGAGATCTCAGCACCTTCACTTCGACCGATCCAATTTACCTGCTGGTCAGCGATGCGACTTGGGTAGTCGACATTTTCGAGACCTTCAATAAGGCGATCGGCATACTTTGTGATGCGGAGCATCCACTGCTTTAATTTCTTTTTCTCGACTAAAGTCTCGCAGCGTTCGTGGCGGCCACTAGAGAGGACTTCTTCGTTGGCGAGGCCGGTTTTGCAGCGCGGACACCAGTTGATAGAGGATTCTTCTTGATAGGCCATGTCATGCTTGTAGAATTGAAGGAAGAGCCACTGAGTCCACTTGTAATAGCCGGGGTCGGTAGTGTTGATGACGCGAGTCCAGTCGAAAGAGTAGCCAAGCGACTTGAACTGGTCGGTGAAAGTCGCTACATTGCGCTCGGTGGCCTCCTGTGGGGTGATATTGTTTTTGATGGCGTAGTTCTCGGTAGGTAGACCGAAGGCATCGAAGCCCATAGGGTACATGACGTTGTAGCCTTGAAGGCGCTTATAGCGCGCGATAATGTCGCCATAGGTGTATTCGCGGGTATGACCAAGGTGAAGACCATCGCCACTAGGATACGGGAACTCGGTGAGCATGACGAACTTCGGTTTCTTACCAAAATCGAGGGCGAGGTAGGGGTTCTTTGACCAATACTGTTGCCACTTCTGCTCTACCGCTCCCGGATCATATTTTTCCATGCTTATACTATACCATAAATAACGACTAAAATGAAAAGTCCCGCCAGGATAATTGATCTGGTGAGGTTTAAGAATTAATGGTTCACCTGCTTGTCGAACGCGGTGAGAACGCAATCGGCAGTTCGACGAAGTTCGTCAAGAGTATAGACAAGAGTATAGCAAATATGGTATAATAGCACTATAAACTAGCTTGATGGGAGAAATCATGCGATTGAATATAGAAAAGATTATTTTTGCTCTAGGAGCTGCCTTAGTGTTGGCGCTTGTGCCAGTGACGGTAGCAGCAAATACGTTTGGTGATAGCAGTGATCTGCAAAATCCACCAGCCTACGAAGATATGATCGGTGTGGAGCAGGCAGACGAAGAGACCGAAGAGGAAGAAGCTGAAGAAGACGAGAGCGGTGATTCACGCCTAATGCTAGTCGTTGGTGGTGTTGCGCTCGCGGTGGCAGTAATCGGCAGCGCGATCTATGCCTTTCGTAAGCCGAGAGGTATAGATGCTAATGCGGCGCGACCTAGTGTCGAGCTAAACACAGTAGAGACTGAAGAATCTGACGACGAAGCCTAGAGCGAGCTATTTAACCTCGGTGTAGCGGATAGTCTTGCCGTCTTTTTGATACTTGCGGGATTCGTTTCGCGCGATTTTCTTCGCAATCTCGGCCTCGAGATCGACATCAAGCATCTGCGAAAGACCCATCAAGTAGATCGCTACATCGGCTAGCTCTTCGCCGACATTGCCTCTTTGTCTACTGAAAGACTCGTAAGCTTCGGCCAGCTCGCCATGAAGCAGGCAGAACTCCATGCTGACATCAGTGACATTAAATCCTTTGTCGAGTTTGTTCTGATAGGCTAGTTTTTGCATATCTGACAGGGTCATATAACTAGAATTATAACATAATATGGGGTTGTATGGCGAGGAAAGCGTATGATATAATAACGTTAACACTATAAGGTAAGTGAGGTAGTATGAAACTAAATATCAAAAAGACAGCTCTAGCGCTAGGTGCGGTTTTGACGTTGGCTCTTGTGCCGGTATCGACATCGGCAATATATAACGCTGGCATGGAAGAGGGCACTTACAACCCACTATCACGCATCGGCGGTGATGACGGATACGAGGCGGTGATGGCGACAAACGAAACGATAATACCAATCAGCGATGAGGTTGATATGATCCCAATTAGCGGTGACTACCTCGACTTAGACGCTATCATGGACGAGCTAGCAAATATGGAGGCGATCAGCGGAGAGCTAGGTGCTACAGAGGAAGACAGCACGAACACAATTGCTATTCGGATTATGTTGGCGGGTGGTATAACAGCTATGGCGGTAGTGGTAGGTCTAGTGGTGATGGCACATAAAAAGTCTGCCTAATTGACTTGTAAGCATAAACGTGGTATAATGATAGTGCAAGACCTAGGAGAGGGCGGTGATGCCCTCTCTGTAACTTAAAAAGATTCTGAGAGGATGATGTGAGATGACAGGTACGATGGTACTCTTTACGCTGCAACAAAAACTGATGAAAGCCATACAAGACGAGGTGGCAACTGGTCCATTTAGTTCTAAGGGCGGCGCAATGTGCTTTCTTTTCTACCCCAAGAGAGGTGAAGCCTTAGAATACCTAACGGATGGCCATACGGAATTAGTGCGAACGTTAGGCGCGCAGGCAGCGATGATGCGCGATGAAGAAGGTGAATACCTGCTAATGACTGCGCCGATCGGCGCAGGCTGCAATCGACAAGGGCACCATATTAGACGCATTACAGCACTGGCTAATGACCAGGCGCACCGCGACAGTATGGCAGCATTCGACATCAAGAATTCGCTTGGCACGCACGATGCAGTACAGAACTTTGACTGGATGCGGATCTACGTAGCAACCTGTTTTGATGAGGGCTTTGAGGGCGGGTCTGGTGTCTACGATTTCTGCACGCCAGCTGTACAGCCCGTGCTGCAAAAGTTTGCCAGGTCGCTATTTCGAGCAAAGGACGACCAATACTTACTGTCGATACCAGAGCTAGACGGGAAATAGCAATCACTACGATGAATCGTAAAACCGCACTGACGCATTTTGCGTTGGGGCGGTTTTTAATTGGTTTGCGCTTTTAGGCTTTCAGAGGTAGTAAGATTGACTTTTTAGCATAACTGTGATATAATGTGGGCATATGTTGGTGCGGGCAAAGAAAGCCCCCCCCCAACGCTGGGTAAAAGCCTGGGAATTCGTAAGAGGGTGTGAAAACTTTTATAATTTAGTTACTTATAATCCTAAATATTCTAGAGAAGGAGTGGTATGAATGCCATTTGTAAAACCGCGTACGATCGACATTAGTCGCAACCATCAAGTAATATGCTGGGCAAACCTCAAAGAAGCCCGCGCTATGGGTGAAGACAGAGCTCTCGTCATTATGGCGAGTGGGCTCGGCAAAACTATCACCGCGATTGTGGACGCTAAAGAGTTCATCGCAGAGCACGGAGGAAGAGTGTTAGTCCTGTGCCACCGTAACGACATTCTCGAGCAACTGAACGGAGAATTCCAAGCAATACTTGGTAATGAGTATAGCTACGGTCTCTACAACGGCAACGAGAAAAGAAACACAGTCTGCGGCAATGAGGATGGCGAAAAGGTAGACTTTCTGTTTGCCAGCTTCCAAACTATGGCCGACGATATGCGACGGAAAGAGTTTGCAAGAGATGAATTCACTTATATAATTGTGGATGAGGCTCATCATGCTCCCGCCCGCACATTCTACCAGACCTTAAAATACTTCACGCCCAAGTTCCTATTAGGGTTAACAGCTACACCTGACCGCAAGGACAAGGCGAATCTGAACGCTATTTTCGGCAGAACTGTTTATGAAAAACGGTTTGCTGAAGCAATAGCAGAGAGACTACTGGTACGCCCGATACATATATTAAATAACTATTTCCTAAATCAATTTTTTTGGCTGGCGAATATGATCCTCTAGTTTTATAATCGTCTAAAAATATATTTTCAATTTTCATTTAATTGCCTCCCACTAAACATATTTTGTATCTTGGTTTCTATCAATAATATTATGAGCGTGTTTCATTTCATCGGGAGTATTAATATATATTATTTTATATTTGCCCGAGGTTAAACCATTAACGTAGTCGTGGCCTACCTCGAGAATATGCACTAACCCCCAATACAACCATTTTCCGTTTATATTTTCTACCAAAAAGTTTCTAACTGGCGGTCTATGATAGATCCTTATATTTGGCTTGTTTTTAAACTCGAAAATTATGTTTTCAAAATCTTTAGCCAAATATGGTTTTACAATATGATTTTCGTATTCCAATTCTTTTGGAAAACCTTGCTCTCTTGTTATTTGTAAAGTGTCGTTAGTTTCTATAAATGATCCCATTTTTTTATATCCTCCTTTTTTATTCTATACCATAAGCCGTAGCGTCAAATATTTTTTTGACTAGCTCTTTTTGATCCGCATTATATGGGTTAATTACTTTAAAACCAACGGGTAAATCAAGTGATTTATTCGATAACTTATTATTAAAACTTAATATTTTTTCCGCAAAAGTCATTTGTAATCACCTCATAAAATGATTGTACTATATTTTAGCCTCTTTTTATAGCTTACTAGCAACAAAAAAGAGATTTAGCTTATGACTAATCTCTAGTGTTATAAGCCGAGTGCTTATAGCTTAAATTTAACAGCGAAACCTCCTACAAAGTAGTAAAAAGTTCGTGTAAGTACAAAATGGCAGGGCTAGAATATGCCGAACTGGAACCAAACCCTCCTAACACAATAAGCGCTGGCAATGGCAAGCCGAGTCGTTACACTGATGCGCAACTTATTGAAATGCTACAGAAGAAAGCCCTGGAGCTAGGGAAACCCCAACCATGGCTGAAATTAATGCTGACTCATCACTCCCGAGCACCGAAGTCTGGATGAGGCGGTGGGGGTCTTGGTCTGCAGCATGTAAGGCTGCTGGGCTGAAGCCTAACAAGTAACTAATCGAAGAACGCCAGCGAGCAATCGCTGGCTTTTTCATTGTCTGAAACTTGCTATTCGGGTTTGGTGGAGGAGTTTTGTTCACGCCATTTGGCGATTTCGGCGTGGTGTCCGGAGAGGAGGATTTCGGGGACGCGGAGCTCTTCGCCGCTTGGAGTGGTGAAGACTTCGGGGCGGGTGTATTGGGGATATTCGAGGTTGTCGCCGTCGGAAAAGCTCTCGATTTCGGCAGACTGCTCACCGCCGAGAACGCCAGGAAGGAGGCGAACAATTGAGTCGATGATGGTCATGGCTGGGAGTTCACCGCCAGTCAGGACGTAATCACCTACGGAGACCTGCTGGTCGACGACGCTCATAATGCGTTCGTCGAAGCCTTCGTAGTGGCCACAGATTAGAATATAATTATCGCTAGAATCGGCAGATGCGCGAACAAGTGGCTGCGACCAAGTGGTGCCGCGAGGAGACATCAGTAAGACTTTAGCGTCGCCAATGAGAGATTTCGCGTGCTCGACTGCGGCATAAAGCGGCTCGATCTTCAGCAGCATACCATCGCCACCGCCGTACACGGTGTCGTCGACTTGCTTGCGGGGGCCGATGCCGAACTCGCGGAGATCAACGATATGAAACTCGGCGGCGCCGATCTCCGAAGCCTTCCACATCATACTCTGCCCGAGGACCTTGTCGAACATCTCGGGGAAGAGGGTGATGACGGCGAACTTTTTCATGATTTAAGCTTTCGCGAGAGCGTCCATAGTGGCTTTGAGGCGCGCAATAGATTCGTCCTTGCCGAGAACGGCGAAGGTGCGTGGCAGTTCTGGTGAGAATGGCGCAAACGACACGGCGATACGGAGGAGAGAGAAGAGTTCAGCGGGCTTGCGGGCAGTCTCGGTTAGGAGCTCGTTTAGAGCCTCCTGCAAGGCATCGGTGTTCCAGTCGATGGCCTCGAGCTTTAGGATGGCGACTTCGAGCAGATTGACCTGCTCGTCGCGGGTGAGCTTTGAGATGAATTTGTTCTCAGTAATCATTGCGAGGTCGATCTCAGGACGAGCAAAGAAATATTCGGTTAGAGCAGGGATGTCGCCGAGGGTTTTGAGACGCTCCTGGACGGCCTCGAGGACCTCCATGCGGCGCTCGTCGGTGGATTTCTTGCCATTCTCACCCCAAAAGTCTTTCGCGTAATCGAATAGCTTAGCGATATCAAGGCGACGTATCCATTGGCCGTTAAGCCAAAGTAGGCGCTTTTCGTCAAAGCGGGCTCCAGCGCGCTGGACGCGAGAGAGCTCGAACTTATCGACCATGTCGTCTAGGCTAAAAATATCTGTTGTCGTGCCATCGTTCCAGCCTAGCATGACGAGGAAGTTCAGCATCGCCTCTGGCAAGAAGCCTTCATTGCGGTATTCCTGGACGGACTTCGCTCCATCGCGCTTGCCGAGCTTTTTATTGCCAGCTGGCGCCATGACGTGTGGCATATGAACAAAGATCGGAGGCTTTAAACCGAAGGCGTCATAAAGCGCCAGATAATTACCCATCGAGCTCAAGTATTCGACGCCACGTGTAACGTGAGTGCACTCCATCTCGGAGTCGTCGACAATGTGGGCGAAATTGTAGGTTGGGAGACCGTCAGCCTTAATCAGCACAAAGTCGTCGAGAGTCTCTGCGCCAGCCTCGAGGTCACCCATGATCTTGTCGTGGTAGTACTTGCGTTCGATCTTGGTCTGCTTGAAGCGAAGCGGCTTACCGCAGCCTGGTGCCCATTTGGGTGGGTTCTCGGGGCGATAATTACGATAGAGGAAGGCCTGCTTTTTAGCCTGGGCGTCGGCGCGAAGTTGATCAACTTCGGCGGGCGTGTAGGGGTCGGCATAGGCCATGCCTTTCTTAATGAGCTTTTCGGCCCATTTAATATAATGGTCGCGACGCTCGGTCTGACGATACGGAGCGAATGGACCGCCGATATCAACACCCTCGTCCCAGCTGAGTCCGAGCCACTTAAGTGTGTCGAGTAGGACTTCTTCGGCATCGGCGACGAAGCGATTTTGGTCGGTGTCCTCAATACGGAGAACAAAAGTTCCCTTGTTTTGCTTTGCTAGCAAATAAGGGAAAAGAGCAGAGCGGATATTGCCAATATGGACGTAGCCAGTAGGGCTGGGAGCGAAACGAGTGCGTACTTTCATGGGGTGATTATACATCATTTTGAGTTTTTTCGCAAACGACGTTGTGCTGTTGGTGATGTTTGAGCTACAATAATATTATGCTCGCCCGAGCGACTCAAAGAAAGGTGGCTGTGGACAAAACAAAACGACTCAAGATAATAATAGGCGCACTGGTGGTTATGCAAGTGGTTATGTTGATGTGGGCAGCAGGTCTTACGGCTTGGGTGCGTACTGGATACGAAAACGAGAGGACTTTGTCGTCAGACGCACATCGAATGCGTGTACACTTGATAGAAGCAGGGATTTTAGACGTTGATGGGCAGACATTAGTGGCGCGTTGTCCGTGGGAGCGATCAGAGGAGAACCCGGAAGCTATCTGCTCGCAGGAGTGGCGTGCAGTAATAGACCCAGACTACGAGGACTAGCTTGGGTTGCGGAAGCTGTGGATATAAGGTATAATGATATTAATGGAAGTTTTACTTGGGCTGATTTTGCTGTGTTCGATTTTGATCTTAATAAGAGTCTGTACGGTTTCCCCCCTTATAATCTTGCGTCGCAGAGTCTTGGTTGATACATCAATCTTAATGGATGGGCGAGTCTTGGGTGTGGCGCGGACAGGCTTAGTCGGTGATTATTTGCTAGTAATGGACAGTACGCTGAAAGAAATGCAGCTTTTGGCTGACGGCAGCGACAGCGAGAAGCGAACCAGGGCGCGAGCAGGAATGGCGACACTAGAAAAGCTAAAAGAGATTCCTGACCTCAAGCTTCGAATTATCTCAGCACCAGCAAATATAAAGAAAGTTGATGATGCGCTACTAGTAGTGGCAAAGAGGCGACGAGCGATGATTATGACCAACGATTTCAACCTCGGTCAGGTGGCGCATGCAGAAGGAATCAAGACAATCAATATGAATGACTTAGGGCAGAACCTACGAGTCGAGCATCTACCAGGCGAGAAAGTGACCTTAAGTCTATCACAAAAAGGAAGCGGGGCGCGGCAGGCGGTCGGCTACCTGGACGACGGGACAATGGTCGTGGTTGATGACGCCGAGGACTATGTCGGCGAACGAGTGGAGGTTGAAGTGACAAGATTCTTCCAAACGCAGGCGGGGCGAATGATGTTTGCGAAACTGATCGGCAAGTCAAATGGCGCTACAAATGGCAATGGAGGAAAGAATGGCAACGGAAACGGGCGTAGCAAGCGAAGTTCATGATGTGATTATCATCGGTGCAGGGCCGGCGGGGCTGTCAGCAGCGCTATCGTTGGCGCGCGAACATTTCTCGGTGCTAGTATTAGAGAGGGAAGCGATCGGCGGAAACCTACTAAAGATTGCCGACCTTGAGAACTATGCAGGATTCAAAGGATCGGGAGCGGAGCTGTCGCGAACAATGAAGGAGCAGGCGCGGAAATCTGGTGCGGTGATTGACTATGGAGACGTCTTAGATGTGTCTCGGGCGACAAGTTCCGAGCCAGGAACAGCCCTGACTACCTCAGAAATTATCGTCCGAGACACCGATAATACATACTGGGCTAAAGCAGCTATAATCGCGAACGGTATGAAAGCGAGAGATCTGGAGATTAAGGGGTTGAAGGCGCCTGTGTTTACTTGCGCAACTTGTGATGGGCCACTCTACAAGGACAAGAAACTAGCGGTAATTGGTGGTGGCGACAGCGCCTTTCAGACAGCGATATTTCTGGCGAGCTTCGCCGAACACGTATCTATCGTGTCGAGGTCGGCTCCGCGAGCTAGCGAAGTCTTACGGAAGCGCGTGTCGCAGAGCTCGAATGTCACCGTACTAGATGAGACAATGCCAACAGCCGAACTGCTAGACAGAGAGCTAGGGGTAGTAGCAGTATTTGCAGAGATCGGTAGCGATCGAAATGAGCTACCCAAGATTGCGCCAGAGCTCATGGAAGCGCCGAATGTGCTGTTCGCTGGCGATTGCCGACCAGGAGCTAGGCGACAAGTAGTGTCGGCAGCAGCGGATGGAGCTGAAGTAGCAGAGAAGATCCGCGTTTTCTTGACCAGCTGATAGCCTAGCTAAATCCTTGATAAACGTTATCGCCTTTGGTATGATATTAGTATGAAGAAGTTCTTACGGAGGTTGACACGTAAACAAAAACAGATTCTGCTAGCGGTGGGTGCGGTTGTGTTAGTAGCAGGGTCTGTTGTCGGCGGCATGCTGGCAGCGCGACAAATTACGCATGATCCAGAGCCAGAGACCGAACAGCAAGAGGAAGAAGAAAAACCAGCCGAACACGGATACTTTGCGCCACTAACTGGCCTAGAGCTAGATGCGCCATTCCCCGCAGACTCGCCAGTAATGTCGGTAATTATCCCGAATAGCACAGTATTCCGCACCCAGTCGGGCTTAGTGCAGGCAGAGATCGTCTACGAAGCGATCGCTAACTCTGGGGTGCCACGGCTCTTGGCGCTATTTCAGGTGAATCAGCCTACGGTAATCGGTCCAGTGCGCAGCATGCGACCACACTACATCGACTGGGCAGCACCCTATCAGGCAGCGCTCGGCAACTCGGGGGCAGCGGGCTATGTGCTGAACTTGATGGCAAGCCACCGCAACATTGGAGACGGAGTCGCGCAGAGCGGGACTTACTACCGCGAAGACCGCCAAGGTCGCCCTGCTGAATACACCCTATATACGAGCTTCGCACGGCTGCTTGCCGCAAGTCAAGCGCGAGGCTGGACAACATCGAACTTCACAGCGTGGTCGAGAAGTGACGAACCAACTCCTGGGCAGAACCTAAATGCGAATCGCATTGAGTTCTCGCTGGGAGCAGCAATCAATAACGTAGCCTATGAGTGGCACGCAGAGAGTGGCACTTGGCGACGACAGGTGGGTGGACGCCCGCATATGGACCGAGAGCATGGACAGATCGCGCCGAGCGTAGTGATAGCGATGAGAGTACAGTCGACGAGGGTTAGCGCAGACATAGAGGAGATCACGACAACTGGTTCAGGTGACGTATTCGTATTCCAGAACGGGCAGGTGGTACCAGGGAGATGGAGAAAAGACAGCCAAACGGCGCCGCTCCGCTTCTACGACATGAGAGGCGACGAAATAGTGCTGGCGCGCGGGCAAACATGGATTACTGCGGTGCCAAATAACAACCCAATAAACTTTAGGTAAAGGAGAGCTTAATGAACCCAGATGACCCGAACAATACAGGAGAAAGCAGCTACTCACCCCTGGGCTCGACAGGTGATGCGGCGAGCGGCGGGTACGCATACGGGAGTGCGGACGTCGTAAATAACGCGGACTATCTGAGCGACATCTCGGTAGCAGCACCACCAAAGCAAAGTGTCTGGCCGAAACGGATTGCGATTGCGCTAGGAGCAGTAGCAGCCCTGGTAGCTGTGATATGGATAGTAATGAATGCCGCTAGCGACCCCAGGCCTGGGATCGCGACGGATGCACAACTGGCTTACGCGCGAGCCGAGACGCTGATGACCTTATCAGTGAACCACCGCAATGCCTTTAATAGCACAGAGCTCCGAGCAGTAGCAACCGAACTAGAGATGATCCTAGGCAGCTTCCGAAGTAACTTGACGGTGATCATGACAGCGAACGGTGTGAGTAGGCCGCGTGCACCAGCGGCCGAAGAAGCCTTTTTGGAGGAGTCTACTCAAACACTACAGGATGCGCGCATCCTAATGACACTAGAGCGCACATGGGTTACCATCATGACATACGAACTAGAGATGCTACGAGCGCGCTTGATGCAAATAGAGGGTAGCCTAGTGATTATTGACCACCGACAGTTTATGGAGGGGGCGAACCATGAAATTGAAGGCGTACGCACACGTATCGGCAATGTACCCATAAACTAGCTGGTCCTAACTAGCTCTAGGCCCTAGGAGAGGGGGCTTGTATGTTTGTGCTATACTAGAGGTGTGAATAATGCGGTAAAAGAGGAGATAAAGGCGCGACTACCCGTTGAGGACGTGATTAGTCGATATCTTGAGCTAAAGCGAGCGGGTCGTAACCTTAAGGCGCTTTCACCTTTTACCAACGAACGAACACCGAGCTTTATGGTGAGCCCAGAGCGCAACGTATGGCATGACTACTCCAGCGGCAAAGGAGGTGATATCTTCTCTTTTGTGATGGAAGTCGAAGGCGTAGGATTCATTGACGCGATGAAGATGTGCGCTGGCTGGGCAGGAGTCAATCTTGATCTATATGAAAGCAAGAGCGACCGAGAGCTAGCTGGCAAAACCAAGCGGCTAAAAGAAGTACTAGAACTTTCAGCGAAGTATTACCAGCATGCGCTAACACAGAACCCACCAGTAATTGACTATGCATTCTACAAGCGCAATTTAAATAAAGATAGTGTGAAGAACTTTCGAATTGGCTATGCGCCAGCAACTGGTGACGCTCTGATTAAGTTTTTAGCGAGTCGCGGCGTGTCTGAGCAAGAGCTGAGCGACGCGGGGTTGCTGAACCGACGGCGGACAGATATCTTTCGTGAGCGGCTAGTGATTCCATTGTCGGACCAGAATGGCAACGTGATGGGGTTTGTCGGACGAATCATTGACGACAAGCTTAAAGACACGCCGAAATACCTGAACTCGCCCGAAACTTTACTGTACAACAAAAGCCGACATATATTTGGACTACATCAGGCGAAAAGAGCAATTATAGCTAGTGGTTACGCGATTTTGGTTGAGGGCAATATGGATGTAGTCTCGAGCCATCAGGCAGGCGTGCCAGAAGCAGTGGCAACAGCGGGGACAGCAATGACAGCAGAGCACCTAAAGGCGCTGGCACGATTTAGTAAGGATATCCGGATTGCTTATGATGGTGATGCGGCAGGGCTAAAGGCGACGGAGCGGGCGATTATTTTAGCGAGCGGGATTGGCGTACACTTGCGCGTGATTGCTGATTACGGCGCCAAAGACCCCGACGATTTAATCCAGCAAGACCCAAAGCTCTGGCAAGAAGCGGTACTAAAGCCGCAACCAGCAATGGAATGGCTGATGGGCGAGTATGCGAAACGCTTTGATGTCGAGAGTGGGGCGGGGAAGCGTGAGTATGCGGACGCAATGCTGCAGATTATCAACAGCGTGCCAGACGAAGTAGAGCGAGAAACTTATAGGCAGAGCCTAGCAGAGAGACTGAAAGTAGACGAAAAGATGCTAGCGAAGAAGGCGCAGGCGCTGATAAAGCCCGTGCGGCGCAAAATAATACAGGTGAAGAAAACACAAGTCAGCGCCCCGCAAGCTATTGAGGAGTTCTTGTCGCTGTACGCATGGATAGCCTCGGAGACTATAGATACCGACTCTAAGACTGGAGCGACTTTGGTCGCCTCAGATCTTCCGTTGATGGCTCACGATATTGGCGACGCCCTAGCAAGCCACGACATAAAATTGGTGAATCACATAAAGTCTGGTAAAACGCTTGACGTTAAAGACGATGTGCTGTATACTAGGTTCAGCGAGCTGGTTCTGCGCGCAGAAAGTCGTTATGATGGCTGGAGCATAGATAGACTCCATCAAGAAATGCGGATGCTGACCAGTAAAGTACAAGTAGAAATGTTAAGCACTCGACGCGCCGAGATAATGGAAGCGATAGAGATAGCAGAAACAGAAGAGGACGAAGAGACGCTAGAGCTTCTGCTAGTAGAGCAGCTAGCAATAGACCGTCAAATCGTCGAAATAAAAGCAACGAAATAAAGAAAAGGTGAAATGGAAGAAGAGCAAAACCTGAACCTAAGCGACCTAGCTGATGTCGAAGAATTAGATCAGGCGGAAATCGAGGCAGACCTCGAGACTGTAGCAGAAGATGTCGAAGGCTTCGCTGATGATTCGATTAAGATTTATCTGAAAGAGATCGGCAGCACGCCACTCCTGTCACTGGACGAAGAAGAGAAGCTTTCAGCAAAGATCCTCGCAAACCGACCGCGACTGATTGAACTAGAGAAAAAACGCTCAGAGTTTGAGTCGCTGCAGACGAAGATTTCTCGTTCGGAGATGGCGCTAGCCGAATGGAAGCGTCGCCCAGAGGGTTCGAAAGGGCGAGCGGAAGGCGTCTCGCGCAACACGAAGCGACTCGAAGAGCTAAAAGCAGACGTCAAACAGAAGAGACTAACTATCCGCGAGGAGAACGAAATTAAACGACTAGCCGCTCCGAGCGACCATATGGTGACGGCGAACATGCGACTAGTGGTATCGATAGCGAAACGATACCTGAATCGTGGCCTAGACTTCCAAGACCTGATTCAGGAGGGCGGAATCGGTTTGATGCGAGCGGTGAACAAGTTTGATCCGACAAGAGGCTTTCGCTTCTCGACGTATGCAACATGGTGGGTGCGACAAAGCATCACTCGGGCGATTGCCGACCAGTCGCGAACAGTGCGCGTACCAGTGCATATGGTTGATACAATCAACCGCTTGGCACGAGCAACCAAGAAACTCTCGGCAAAACTAAATCGCGAACCGACCCTAGAAGAACTGTCAGATGAGCTAGATATGGAAAAAGGAAAGATCGAGCAGATCCTAAAAATTCGTCAAGAATCGACCTCGCTTGACGCAACGATCTCGCGCGGATCAGGTAGTGGCGATGAGGACTCGGTACTAGCTGACTTCATCGAAGATACAACCCAGCTAACACCCGAAGAGTCAACTGATAAAACCTTGATGCTACAACAGATCGCAAAGGCACTCGACGTATTGTCTGATCGTGAGCGTAAGATTATCCAGATGCGCTACGGTATCGGCGGCGAAAAGGTGCATACCCTAGAAGAGGTCGGTGCTGAGTTCTCGGTGACGCGTGAACGTATCCGCCAGATTGAGGCAAAAGCTTTGATTCGTCTTCGCAAACACAAAGACAGTGTGGGGCTGGCTAACTTCATCTCGAACTAATTAGGGGTGACTCTTAGCTCTCGTGGGTCTGTCTTGGGCAGACCCATAGCTAGTGCGGCACGAGCGATCATGACGGCGTTGTCAGTGGAAAGGGAGAGGTCAGGAAGGAGAAGCTTGTCGCCAAAGAGTTCGCCTGCTCGTTCGCGGAGGCGCCCGTTCGCCGCAACCCCGCCAGAGATGATGATCTGTTGAGGCGAGAACTCTTGGTCAGCTTTCTCCAGGGCATTTAATAAAATCTTGACCGCTGATTCCTGGAAGGTGTAGGCGAGTTGGTTCTTCTGGTCATCAGAGAGGAGGTCTGCGATCTCTTCGCTTGGCATGCGGAAATCGCCACCAGCAAGCTCTTGAGCGCGTCTCAAGAACGCCGTCTTGAGGCCAGAGAATGAGAACTCGTAAGGGTTGTCGAGTTTAGGGAAAGGCAGAAGCTGTACGTCATGAGCTCCCAGCGCCGCAGCTGCTGCCTTGCTAATGCTTGGTCCACCTGGATAGGGTAATCCTAGGATCTTGGCGGCTTTATCAAAAGCTTCGCCAACCGCATCGTCACGTGTTTCGCCAAGGATCTCATACTCGGTGTGTGACTTGAGGCTGTATATAGTGGTATGACCACCAGAAACGACGAGGGCGAGGAGCGGGAAGCGCATCGCGCTTGGCTCGACGCCGTAAATGTGAGCATAGACGTGATCAACGGCTACCAGGGGAATGCCGAGAGTCTCGGCAATAGTACGGGCAGTCATGGCGCCAATCATTAGACCGCCGATGAGGCCAGGACGATTAGCTATAGCAATAGCTTCTACCTGTCGAGCTAAGTCAGCGAATGTCTCCGACTCGCCCTCCAGCTTAGCTTGCACCAGCGCCAGCTTAATGGTGGGCAGAATTACTCGTAAATGCTCGCGCGCGGCGATTTCAGGAAAGACACCGCCGAACTCTTTATGGATGTCGATCTGAGAAGCAATCACATTTGACAAGATCTGCTCGCCGTCAATCACAGCGGCAGCAGTTTCGTCGCATGTACTCTCAATCCCCAGGACTTTCATACATTTATTATACCACATTTTGCATGACTTGCTCTCAAGGTAAATATTTGATATAATGTATCTACGCCGCCTTAGCTCAGCTGGTAGAGCAACGGTTTTGTAAACCGTAGGTCGTCGGTTCGAGCCCGACAGGCGGCTCCATTTCGTACTTATCAAAAGTAGAGCTGGCGCCATAGCTCAGCTGGATAGAGCAGAGGACTTCTAAGCCTAAGGTCGCAGGTTCGAATCCTGCTGGCGCTGCCAAGAATTAGATAGCAAGATATCGCCGAAAGGCGGGCTTTTCATTCAGCGTGATGGAAGCGAGTGGTGGATTCAGGAAGAAGGTGATTAGGGTGAGTAGGAGTTAGGGTTAGCGTCCCCATGCGGATAGCGGCGTCGAGATGGATGATCTCGGCGGGGTCCTGGTGGATGGTGATGCGGACCTGTCCATCTATAATCTCCCAGAGTCCGTAACGACCATAGCTTTCGCCGTCAGCTGAGGTGCGTCGCTCATAAAAGCGGTTACTGTCAGCGAATTCGATTTGCTGAAGAGAGCTGTCGAGATCCGCAGGTTTCCAGACACCGGATAGATTCTGATCTGAGAGTGTATTGCGATTTAGAAAGAGGACAACAGTAATCGCGACGAAGACGGTCGCGCCGATAACCTTAAGGAGGGCCTTATATCTTATGGCGGCATTCCGTAGGCGCTCAAGCATTCTCTTGCGAGCGTAATCCTCGTAAACTTGCTCGTCTAGCTCTCTATGGAGTAGAACACCAGTATTATCATCCATAGGCGCTGGAGTCGAACCTGACTCTGACGCACTGTCTGAGCCTGGGGTTATAGTTGACTGTTCGTCCATATATCATATTATAGCATAGTGAAAAACGCGCCTGTATAGGCGCGTTTTTCTTTAGAGTTACCGCTATTACTTAACGATCTTTGTAACAACACCAGCACCGACTGTTCGGCCACCTTCGCGGATAGCGAAGTTGTCGTTGTTGTTCATCGCAATTGGGGCGAGCAACTTAACCTTGAAGGTTAGGGTGTCACCAGGCATAACGATTTCTTTGTCAGCTGGGAGCTCAACCTCACCAGTAACGTCAGTAGTTCGGAAGTAGAACTGTGGCTTGTAACCCTTTGAGAATGGAGTGTGGCGACCGCCTTCTTCCTTCTTGAGGATGTAAACCTCAGCCTCGAACTCTGTATGTGGAGCAACTGTACCAGGAGCAGCAAGCACCTGACCACGCTCGATGTCATCACGCTCAACGCCTCGGAGGAGGAGACCAGCGTTGTCGCCTGCGCGACCTTCGTCTAGAATCTTCTTGAAGGCTTCGATGCCTGTGACAACTGTTTTCTGGGTGTCGCGGATACCAACGATTTCAACTTCGTCGTTAATCTTGACGATACCCTGCTCGATACGACCAGTAGCAACTGTACCACGACCCTTAATTGAGAACACGTCCTCAACTGGCATTAGGAATGGCTTGTCGATTTCTCGCTTTGGTTCCTCAACATAGCTGTCGAGAGCTGCAACGAGCTCCATGATAGCGTCTTCATAAGCTGCATCACCCTCTAGAGCCTTAGCAGCAGAACCCTTAATGATTGGCACGTTGTCGCCATCGTAACCATTCTTTGATAGAAGCTCGCGGATATCCATCTCGACTAGCTCTACTAGCTCTGGATCTGCGAGGTCCATTTTATTCATAAAGACAACGATCTTTGGAACGTTAACCTGGCGAGCCAAGAGAACGTGCTCTCGTGTCTGTGGTAGCGGACCATCGTTCGCCGCAACAACTAGAATCGCACCGTCAACCTGAGCAGCACCAGTGATCATGTTCTTAACGTAGTCGGCGTGACCAGGCATGTCGACGTGCGCGTAGTGGCGGTTTTCGCTCTCGTACTCTTGGTGAGAGGTCGCAATAGTAATACCACGAGCCTTCTCCTCTGGTGCGTTATCGATCTGATTGTAGTCGATCGCTTTGTTAACTTCGCTAGGAAGCTTCTTTGCTAGGACGTGAGTTAGGGCCGCAGTTAGAGTGGTTTTACCGTGGTCAACGTGACCCATGGTACCGACGTTAACATGAGGCTTGCTCCTGTCAAAATTTGCCATTTATTTCTCCTTACTTTTTCGGGCACTAATGAATACCAGCCCAATTTAATAATATAATATACGAATACGGGGTAAAAATCAAGGGGTTTTCGCTAAAAATCCGCTAGATTGTACGGATCTGAATAGTGTCAGTGCCACCGACGACGTTCTGCTGACGGCCAGACAAGACAACAATGGTCATTTCTTCGCCATCGGTGCCAACCCTACCTTCTGAACGTAGACGCTCCATGTAATTTAGGCCGTAATCAAATTCGTAGTCTGCGACATAGCTTTCGACCGCATAGCACATCGAGAGCTGATTGGCGACCCTCGGGTCACTAGTGACGCTGATGATGCGACAGCTTGGGCGGTTAGCGCTAGCCAGCCAGGCGGTGAAGCCAGTCTTAGTCTCAGCGACAAGAGCATCAGCCTCGATACTCTCGGCAAGCTTAACGCCTTGACGACAAATTCGCTCAACTGGCAGCTCGGTCTCGGGCTTAAGCCATTCGACTGCGTTATACTCCTGAGTGTATTCAATAATATCGCGGAGAGCGTTGATAGTTTCGAGGGGGTACTTGCCCGCGGCGGTTTCTTCAGAGAGCATAACAGCATCAGCGCCCATAATCACAGCCGAAGCAACGTTGTCGGCCTCAGCACGAGTCGGAATGGGGTTGTCAAACATAGTACCCATGGTCTGAGTTGCCACAATAACTTGAGTGCCGTACCTGCGGCAGAAGTGAACTAGCTTACGCTGAATAGTCGGGACGGCTGGCATACCAACCTCATACGCCATGTCACCTCGAGCAACCATGACAACATCGGCTTCGCGTGCGATAGCGTCCATTGCAGAGTCGCTAATAACGGCCTGCTTGGTTTCGATCTTAGCGATAATCTTAATGGAGTCTGGGTAGCCAGCTTCTTTCAGGAGGCGACGCGCCTCGACCAGATTGTCGGCGTTCTGGATGAAAGAGAAGGCAACAAAATCGAAGTCCTTGTCAGCGCCGTAACGCATGTCTTCGATGTCTTTCTCAGGGAAGACGTCGTCGCCGAAATCAGTGTCAGGGAGGTTGATGCCTTTTTTACGCTTGACCTCGCCATCATTCTCGACCTGAACCTTAATAGAAGTTGGGCTCGATACTTCGGTAACGATAGTCTTAACTTTGCCATCGTAGATCCAGGCAACTTCGCCGACTTTGACTTTTTCAGCCAGGTTATACTGGACAGGGAGAAGGAGAGAGCCGTCATGCTCGGCATCCTTAAGCGCGTAATCTAGCGTCAAGATGTCGCCAGTCTTAACAAAGAGACTGTCGTCCTTGATGTCGCCGAGGCGAATCTTTGGTCCCTGGAGGTCCTGAACGATAGCGACACGACGACCTAAGCGCTCAGCGGCGGCGCGTATATCACGTATGGCAGCGGTTTTCTCTTCGTGATTACCATGCGAGAAGTTGAGTCGACAGATGTCTGTGCCAGCCGCGATGACCTTTTCGAGCATAGCGACACCGTCTTCTTCGTTCCAGGTGGCTGGACCGATTGTTGACATGATTTTTGTTCTTCTGAAAGTTTTCTCCATTTAGCCCCCTTGCTTGTTCCTTATATATATCATGAAAATACAAGATTGCCAAGAGGTGATATATGCAGGCTTTCAGTTAGAATTCAGGCTGAGACGTTATAATGTAAATATGAAAATATTGCTAGTTGAAGATAAACAAAAGATTGCTGACGCGATCGCGCGCGGGTTAAGGCGTGAGACTTTTGCGGTAGACGTATGCTATGATGGTGCGGCCGGGCTGGCAGCAGCCTTGGGAGATGAGAGCTACGACCTAATCATTGTCGACCGAATGCTTCCAGAAGTAGAGGGGCTAGAGATCGTTCGACAGGTGCGAGCAGCAAAAATCCAAGTTCCAATTCTTGTCTTGACTGCGAAGGGGCAGCCGCAAAACAGAGTTGATGGGCTGAATGCGGGGGCCGACGATTATCTAGTCAAGCCGTTCTCGTTCCAGGAGTTGGTGGCGCGTGTTAAAGCTTTGATGCGACGACCAAACGAACTACATCAGACAGTAATCAAGTTTGGAGACCTAACCTTTAACAGTATCAGTTACGAAGTGCGACGAGGAAGGAAGAAAATAAAACTAACCAGCACAGAATTGGCATTGCTGGAATGGCTAATGCGTAAACCCAAAGCGATCCACTCGAAAGACACCTTAGCAACACACGTCTGGGACTTTGAGTCGGATATCCTGCCAAACACAGTTGAGGCTTATATCAGCTCATTGAGACGCAAAATTGATAAGCCATTCCCGTCCAAGAAGAAATTACTATTCACCTATCGCGGTCTTGGCTATTCACTGGGCGAAGACGCGTAAGCATGAAAGGTCTAAAGCGTGCGATCATAAAGCTAACCCTACTTTATACGGTAATTCTACTAGCACTGTCGACGAGCTTTAGCACTGTAACCTACATAAATATGGCACAAGGGCTGGGGCGGAGAACGCAGGTTCCAACTGGCGTGGTCTACTGGGCAGACTACTCGACCCGGATCGAAGAGTTTATCCGTGACCGCGATGCGCTAGTGCGACGTGATGCGCTAGAGAGACTAGTGATACTTAACCTTGGTGTGGCAGCACTGGGGGCGGTGGCATGTTATTTTCTCGCCCTGTGGACACTGAAGCCAATTGAAGAGACATACAAGAAACAAAGGCGATTTATAGCAGGCGCAAGCCACGAGCTAAGAACACCACTTACGGCGATGCGAGTCGAGAATGAAGTAACGTTATCTGATCCGAAGGTGAGTAGAGAAGACTTAAGGCAGCAAGTTGAGAGTAATCTAGAGGAGATCGAGAAGCTACAGAGACTAACAAACGCACTATTAGAGATGGATAGCAAGAAGACATTAGACCGCGATCAGGTTGTAGAGCAAATAACTAATATCTTTATTGATAACGCGGTCAAGTACGACCCAGAACAACGCCAACCCAAGATCGTAAAGACTAAGAGCCGGATTGACGTGATTGATCGTGGCCCAGGGATAACAGAAGAGGAGATGCCTCTGATATTTGACCGCTTCTATCGAGGAAGAGGCGAGAGGTCTCGAGCTACCGAAGGCTATGGGCTGGGCTTAAGTATAGCGCGAGAGCTAGCAGAAGAGATTGATGCAAGCATCGTAGCTAAGAACAACCCAAAAGGAGAAGGCGGTTGCACCTTCTCCTTGGTCTTTAGCTAAACTAAATTATTTAGCAGCTACTGCCTTGGCTTCTGGAGCCTTGGCACCCTTGCCCGCGATCTTATCGTGGAAAGCAGCGAGTGTTAGCTCCATGTATGGACCAACGTAAATGATACCGAAACCGAAAGTAATCATTACGAATAGTAGCCACGGGATGAACGAGAGATAGAGGACGAAGAGGTCCATTTTGTGACCGTTCATCATTTCCATAGACTTCTTCTGAGCTTCGCCAGCTGACATACCCTTGTTGTCGGCGAGGATGTAGAACATCTGTGAGTAGCTAAGCATCTTGATGAAACCTGGGACGATGAAGAGGAGAGTCCAGAGGAAGATGAAGACGATGTAACGAATGTAAGCTTCGAGCGTACGGCCGAAGTTGTTGTCTTTGAAGCCTAGGAGGAGGTCTTCGATCTTTGGCGCGCCGCCCTTGCGGATACCCTTTAAGAAGATAACGGCCATAGCATAGCTAACTGCACCACCAAGCACGACGGAGACGAGAGATCCCCAGCCGGTTGCGCCAGTAATGGCAAATACTAGCATTGGCAAAAAGATAATCAAGAAGAAAGAAAATACATTTCCCTTTATGACCTCTTTTGCGCGTGTTTTTAATTCGACTCGATTCATGAGCACCCTTTCGTTATTATTAATTATATTGTATACATATTTCTCAATAAATACAATAGGGGCTAATAAGGTAAGCATGGGCGCTTCTCGGCGGACCAGGGTGTGATATACTGGGGGCATGCAAGGGGCGTTATACAGGAGGTATCGGAGCTTGAGCTTTGCCGACATAGTCGGACAGACGACAGTAGTGTCGGCGCTCGAGAAGTCACTGGCGACTGGCTCGCTGCACCATGCTTATCTTTTCTCTGGCGCGCGAGGTACGGGGAAGACTTCGGTGGCGCGAATATTAGCACATGCGGCAAACGACTTCAAATATGAACTAGAGACAATACACCCAGATATTATTGAGATTGATGCGGCGTCTAATACTGGCGTAGATAACATCCGAGAACTAATTGAGCGAGCGGCACTATCGCCGACAGCTGGACGCTATAAAGTTTACATTATTGATGAAGTGCACATGCTCTCGAAGTCGGCATTCAACGCGCTTTTAAAAACGCTGGAGGAGCCGCCAGCATCGGTGATCTTTATCTTAGCAACGACCGACCCAGAGAAGGTGCCGATGACGATCTTGTCACGAGTCCAGCACCTAAAGTTTGGCCTAGCTTCTACAGAAGTGATCTCTCAGCATTTAAGAGGCGTAGCGGACAAGGAGAAAATAAAGATCGCCGACTCAGCGCTGGAGTTCTTGGCGGAAAGTAGCGGCGGGAGTTTTCGCGATGCGATGTCGCTATTAGAACAGGCGTATGTAGTATGCGGGGGGAAGACCGAGATCAAGCGTGAGGCGCTGGAGAAAGCTTTTGGCGCACCCAGCAACGAGATGCTTACAGAATTGTTGCGCAACTTCGTAACAGGGGGAAAAGAGCAAGTTGCGCAACTTCTAGAGCGCGGGATTGATAATAAAAAATCATTTATCGAAGGGTTGGCGCGGCAGATTTTGCGGGCACCAACGGTTGAGACACTAGCTCTGCTGGATGACCTAATTAACACTCTGAAGAATCCAGCTATCGACCCAAATTTACAGATTAGATTGGTGTTCCTGAAACACCTTACTGCCTCACCTTTCGCAGCAACAACTATCGAGACAGGGGCAGCCTTAAAATCCGACATTGCCGCGTCGGCTCCGCTAGTCTATCCAGAACCAGGCCAGCAAGCAGAGATTTCGGTCCACGAACCTAAAATCGCCAAATCAGCTCCAGCATCAGAACTAGAGCCAAAAGAGGTCACGCCAGAAGCTGAAGAGATTGAGATTATAGATGGGAAGGGACTGGGGTGGCCAGAAGCGCTAGAGGAAATCAAACGATCCGATATCGGACTATGGGCCGTGCTGGCAAAACGACAAGTAAAAGTGTCGAGTAAGGCAGTGTTAGTATATGCTGAAAAGCCATTATGGGCGGATAAGCTGGAGAAGGCAGATAATTTTGCAAAGATTTCGCGCCTGATTGCGCCGAAAGCGCTACGAATCACATTAGATAAAGCCCCACCGAGCGAAGAGGCGAAGAAAGTCTCGGCAAAACTTGGAATGGACGCGAGCGAACTAAGAGAAGTGGAGGTGCCAGATGGAATCTGATCGAAAAGAAGGTGGTCGCGTGCCCCCACAGAATATTGACGCTGAAAAAAGCTTGCTGGGCGCAACTCTACTACTAGAAGACAACATTGCATTAGCTCTAGAGGAAGTGACGGCGGAAGATTTCTATGTGCCAGCGCACGGGATCATCTTTCAGGCTATGCATAATCTCTATAACACCCATCAGAAAATTGACTTACTGACACTAAAAAATGCCTTGACACGCAGCAAGCAACTGAAAGAAGTGGGCGGAGCGAGCTTCCTCGCGACCCTGACACAGCATGTGCCGACCGCAAGCCATGCTGACGCATACGCGAAGATTGTGGCAGATACGGCAGCGCGTCGACGAATGATTCAGTCGGCGACTGAGATCTTAAACATGGCGTTTGACGATGTCGATACAGTAGATAACTTGATCGATAAAGGTGGGCATTTATTGTATTCAGCGGCGGGCCGAACAAGTAAAGCAGATGACATTGCGTGGCTACCAGAGCTTTTGGACCAGTCATTTAACCAGATTGAAAGAATGTACAAGAATAAGGATTCTCTGACAGGGCTAAAGACAGGGTTTCGCGATCTTGACAATAAGACAGCAGGTCTACATGGGTCAGACCTAGTAATTTTGGCGGCACGCCCAGCGATGGGTAAGACGACTTTTGCGACAAACCTAGCCTATAATGTGAGCACGATAAATAAAAAGGGCGTCTTAATCTTCTCGCTTGAGATGGCGAAGGAACAGATTGTTCTACGTATGATTGCCGACGCGGCGGGCGTAGATGGATTCTCGTTGCGTACTGGGCGACTGAGCGAAGACGACTTCCTCCGAGTAAGCGAGGCGATGGGTGAGATGGCGGAGGCGAATATCGGCATCATCGACTCGACTGGGATGAATCCAACTCAGATGCGAACCAAGGCGCGAAAGGCTGTGCATGACAATAACGTCGGCATGGTAGTGATCGACTACTTGCAGCTAATGGAGGGCTCAGCAGTAGGCAAGATGAATGGGCGCGTACAAGAGGTTTCTGAGATCTCGCGAGAGCTAAAGAAAATGGCAAGAGAGCTAAATGTGCCAGTGATCGCACTGTCGCAGCTGAACCGCTCGGTGGAGACGCGTGACAGCAAGATCCCGATGTTAGCTGACCTCCGTGAATCAGGCTCGATTGAGCAAGATGCCGACATTGTGATGTTCTTGCACCGTGAATCTTACTACAACAAGGATACGGAGCGGCAGAATATCACCGATCTAGTGATCGCAAAACACCGTAATGGTCCAGTCGGCTCGATTGAGTTGTACTTTGACCCAGAGCATCTAAGATTTATGTCGCTCGACAAACAGCATGAATAGGGCTATACTGAAGATATGTGGATCATAAGAACTCTAGTTGGTAAGATAATTAGTGGCGTGGTGCTAGCGCTGTTGGTATTTGGAGTGTTTATAGGCGTACTTGGGGGACATGACTCCGTAACCTACCGCGAAGATGTGGCGATTGTACTGGGGGCGGGGTTCGACTGTACCGGCAACGCTAATAACTGGCCAGAGCCACGCGAAGCGCTGCAAGGGCGACTACATCAGGCGGCGTACTGGTGGCACAACCATGAAAACAACGATGTGGCGCGGATTATTGTAACAGGCGGCAACCCACGCGATCGACGCTGCATGACAGAGGCCTACGCGATGCAGCACTACCTCAGTCGTCAAGGCGTACCAGGTCGAGCGATTATTTTGGAGGAGAACGCGCTATCAACAGTGGAGAATATGGAGTTCTCACACCAACTTATGCAGCAGCACGGATTCCGTACAGCAGTGATTATCACAAGTCGGTCACATATGTTCCGAGCGCGACAGGCAGCGACGCGAGCAGGTATACTTAACGCGACCACGCTACACTCATCTGAGCGAATGAGTCAATGGCCGCTGATCTATGCGAGAGAGATACCAGCACTTCTGTGGTTTTGGTTTACGCCATCACGAACGACAACGGAATCGATAGTATGATTGCACGATTGTCAGGCAGGATAGTCGAGAAAACCGACATATCGGCAATAATCGACGTCCAAGGTGTAGGCTATGAGGTGTTCGTAGCGATGGTTGACTATGAGGCGCTGATACTGAATGAATCTGTCACTCTATACACATACCATGCAACGAAGGAGACTAGCGAAGAATTATTTGGCTTTTCGTCGCTGGTTGGTAAACGATTGTTTGAGATGCTGCTGACCGTGCAAGGGGTCGGGCCAAAAGCGGCGATGGCAATACTTTCTATCGCAGACTTTGAGAGTGTCCGAAACGCGATTGCCCAGAATGACTCTGGATTCATCTCGCAGGCGAGTGGCGTTGGCAAGAAGACGGCGGAGCGCGTGGCGCTCGACTTGCATGACAAAGTGGGCGAGGCAACCGCGCCGTCAGGTGGCAAAGTCGGTGCGATGACGCACAAGATGGCGCGCGATGACGCGATGGAGGCTCTCATGGCGCTCGGCTATTCGTTGGCGGACGCTACAGAGCGACTAGCGGAAGTACCGAACGACCTTTCGACCGAAGAGCGTATCAAGAAAGCTCTGGCGGGCTAAAGCAAGGACCCCCCCAACTGACTATTAAATAACTAGCTGGGGGAGCGTGAGCAGATTAGATACCGACAGTTTTCTTGACGTCGGCGCCGAGGGCGTTGAGGCGGCGGACGATGTCTGCATAGCCACGATTAATCATGTAGACATTGCGGAGAATCGAGCGGCCAGGGGCAGCGAGCATAGCTAGCAGGAGCACCATAGCAGGGCGAAGCGCTGGCGGGGTCATCATATTTGCAGGGCGGAAGTGGGTTGGACCAGTGATATAAACGCGGTGAGCATCAAGGAGCTCAACTTTAACGCCGACACGATCGAGTTCTGAGAGGTAGACAGCACGATTCTCGAAAACCCAGTCGTGGATAAGGGTGCGGCCGTGAGCTTTCGCGGCGATGAGGGCGACGAAGGGGAGGTTGTCGATGTTTAGACCAGGGAAAGGCATAGGAGTGATCTTGTCGATAGGGGCCGCAAGCTGTGATTTCTTAAGGCGAAGATCGACTAGGCGAGAACGGCCGTTGGCACTTAGGTACTCAGGAGAAAGATCAAACTTAGCGCCCATAGTACGGAGGATTTGAAGTTCAATCTCGACGAATTCGATGGGTACGCGCTTGACGGTGATAGATGAATCCGTGACGATACCAGCCGCGATGAAAGTCATGGCTTCGATCGGGTCCTCGGATGGGGCGTACTCGATGTCTTTCTTGAGGTTTTTCTTGCCATAAATAGTTAAAGTCGTAGTTCCGATACCCTCGAACTTAACGCCGAGCTTCTCGAAGAAGAAGCAGACATCCTGACACATGTAGTTGGGGCTGGCGTTCTTGATGACGGTCTTGGCTGGGGTTTGGGCAGCAGCAATGATGGCATTCTCGGTGGTGGTGTCGCCACGCTCGGTTAGGACGATAATCTGGTCACGCGGGTTGTTATTAGCGATAGTAGCTGAATAGAATCCATTATCGCAGCGCGTGTCAACATCGAGGCCGAAATGAGATAGAGCCTGCAAGTGTGGCTCAACAGTGCGCTCGCCAAGAGTGCAGCCTCCAGCGAACGGGATACGGAACTCTTTGAAGCGATGAAGGAAAGTCGACATCATCATCAGAGCAGAACGAGTCCTTCGTGCGGTTTCGAGATCCATCTTGTCGAGGTTGAAAGTGCGAGGTGGGGTTAATTTGAGGTCTTTACGATGGTTCTTCCACTCAATATGGAAGCCAATGCTCTCCATAACCTCAATAATACGCATGCACTCCTCAACCCGACTGATGCCCTTGATAAGGGTAGTGCCGCGATTAGCGAGGCTGGCACAGAGGACACCAAGAGAGGCATTTTTGCTGGCAAGTACTGAAATACTGCCTTTAAGCTCATTGCCGCCATTGACGACAAAGCTCGCGATCTCACTGTCGTTAACGGTAAGAATCGGTTGGTGCAAGACCTGGCCGAGCTGATTGATGGTATCAAGCGTAATATTACGTGCGCCATTCTCGATGCGTGCTACGGCAGACTGGGAAGTACCGAGCCTGCTCGCAAGCTCAGACTGAGTCCAGCCGTGTCGGATGCGCAGACTCTCTACGAGCTTGCCCACCTGTTGCTTGTAATCGGATTTTGCCATAAAAGCCTTCAGAAAACCATGGTTTTCTGCCTTTCCTTAATGATTAATGATTATTATTGTATACACCATATTGTATCATATGGTATGTATAAAGGCAAGCTTTTGCGAAAACTTGCCTTTTTGTACGGATATTATGCAATAGATGCTATTTTTGTCTCTCTCGATAAGATAGACTCTCGGTATCAACAGAAACGACATCGCCCTCCTTGATGAATGCTGGCACCTTGATGACAAGGCCAGTCTCAAGCTCGGCGTCCTTCATGACGGATGATGTAGTATCGCCCTTAACGACGTTCTCGGTGCGAACGACCTCAAGCCACATGTTCTTAGGTAGGACATTGCCGACGATAGCGCCGTTGAAGAACTGGAGGTCAAGCTCGGCACTTTCTTTCATGAAACCTTTGGCATCGCCTATGGTCTCTAGTGGGACCTGGTACTGCTCGTAAGTTTCTGGATCCATGAAAAAGAAGTCGTCGCCATCAGCATAGAGGTACTGCACCTTACGGCTGAGTACTTCAGCTGGTTCGATCTTGTCCTGGCCCTTAAAAGTCTTTGGTATGACGGCGCCTGTCAAGAGGTTCTTTAGCTTAACATTGACGATGGAGCCGCCACGACCGACGACTTTTTGTGAATATTCGATCACCTTGAATGGCGCGCCGTCTAACTGTATGACGGTGCCTTTTTTGAGTTCAGTTGGAGAGTACATCTTAACCCTCCGCTACAAAAGCTAGAAGACCAAGGTGGCGCGCACGCTTGATGGCAACTGCTAGCTGTCGCTGCTGCTTCGCTGAAAGACCAGTCTTGCTGATCGCCTCAATACGACCGAAAGCATCGGTGTAGCGAGTTAGTTGCTTAGGATTTCGATAATCGAAATAAGTTTTCTTATCTGCCTTATATTTTCTCATTTTATGCCTCTTTCTTATGAATTAGAATGGAATGTCATCCAGGTTGATGGTGTTGTCGATGTCAGCTGGTGCTACATCACTGGTCTTCTTGCCTTTACCAGATGAAGCGCCACTTGAGAAGCCGCCTTCGTCTGATGGAGTAGAGAAGCTGCTGCTTTCGCCGCCCTCATTGCGACGGCCAGCGAAAGTCCAGTTGTCAGCAATAAACTCTGGAGACGCGCCAGTAGAGCCGTCCTGCTTGCTGTAGGTGTTAATAACTAGGTTTTGGCCAGACACAATGACGCTTGAGCCCTTGTCGAGGAACTTAGCGGCATTGCCCGCGCGGACGCCAAAAATCGAAGCGCGGAAAAAGGTGGTCTGCTGGTTGTCTGGAGCGCCTTTTTTGTAGGTGGAAACTGCAACATTTAGCTCTGTAACATCTAGCCCACTCGGTGTTTTCTTGAGCTCAGGCTTACGTGTGAGGTTACCTGAAATAACAATATTGCAAAATCCCGCCATTATGCTTCCTCCTTGGAGTCTTTAGCTTCTTTTTTCTCTGATTCGCGCGCCGCTCGGGCCTCGATGACCTTTGGGTCGCTCGCCACGACTAGGTGGCGGATAACCTCGCTCATCAGAACTAGAGCTCGGTCGAGCTTAGCTACAGATGACGGATCGAGCTGAACGTCGTAGTAATAAAAAATAGCGCTGTCGTTTTTGGCAATTTGGTATGCCAATTTCTTGCGCCCTTCTTCGGTTTTACTTGTAATAGCGCCACCGAGGTCGGCGATGGTCTTTTCGACTCGCTCGATTGCTGGTGACAGATTGAGTTCCAAATCTGGGTGGAACAGGATTGATAATTCGTATTCGCGCATTGCTTCCTTTCTATAAAGCTGGTTTATATCCGACGATCTCCGCCGGCTTGGCTAATAACCCCCTTATTCTATCATAAAAAGCTAAGCGATACAAGGGGTAGACTGAGCCTAAACTTGATCTTGGGCTTGCAATTTGACCTTTTAACATAACTATGATATAATCTATGATGGAGGAGAGTTTGAAGCTCCGCTCTCTTTTCTATACTTAAGAGGAGTTAATTTGAATTTTAAAAAGGGGGAAGACAAATGACAAAGAAGCAAAAAGGTTTCAGTTTTGTCGTTGCAGCATGCGCGGTGATAGCCATACTGACACTCATCTTTATGGTCCAGCCGAATGCAGGCGACTGGCTGGCAGGGACAAACCCGAACTCTGCGACCGATTTTAGTCCAACAGTACCGCCAAGACCACCAACACCCAGCAACTCTGGTATGGATCCAGACTTCGAACGGTTCCTTAGGAACGAACGGATCGAGTCTGCGGCCAACCTACTGGTAGGCAATGTGATTCGCTTCGGTACACCGTTACCGACTGATCCGCCTCACCAAGGTGACTGTCGTTGCGAAGGGTGTGAAACCTTTCCAGAAATACTCGCGCTGGCGCAAGCCAGGGTCGACGTATTACCAGACCGCTGGGTATTGCCAGAAACTATCTACATTGAGCTGACAGGCGAGAATCGCGTCAGGCTTAATGACGAGCAAATGAGCAATCTGCGGGATGTATTCTGTAATCTGACTCATGGATCTGGGATACTGCCGAATTACCTGAGAGGATTGCCGCCACATATTATCGCGGCTACCATGGGTAATATTGGTGCTGCGAGTAGCTTTCAAAACCATACCGACAGAGAGAACGGCCATTTTGGCATCTTTCAGCTGGGCCCAGAGCTATTCGAGGCTTACGTGGTCTGGAGCAGCAAAGGTCGGATAGATGGTGTAGTGGAGGCATGGCCACAAGTCTGGAATCAGACGGCTTTCTTCTGGGACGTACTTAATGGCTGGGGTTATGAGACCTATATTAGCCAGGATTATTCGCAGACGATAGCTGACCTGCTGGCGTCAGAAACGGTCAGAGAGGCAACTATAATCCTGAACTCAGGCCGAAGCGAAGATCCATTAGACAGGGAAGGCGGCTTCTTTCAGGGCTTTAACCTGGAGCGGCGGATAGAGTGGGCAGAGCAGATTTACGCTCAGATACTATTTGTCAGACCAGACAACCGACCAAACTGACGCCGAAGTCGCACTTCCCCCAAAGTAGCTATAAGTCCCCCTATTTACAGGGGGACTTCGTCATGACTGTGGAAAAACACTTGACTTTTTAACGTAAGTATGATAAAATGTAGACAGATTGGGTAAGATTACGATAAATCGAACCCAAAGTATCATTAGTATGCGAAGATAACCCACTAACGGCTTAAAGAGCCGCTATTCCACTCAGAGGAGGATGTTGCATGAGGAAAGAAAATGACAGAAAGAGCCATGCACCAAAAGGTAGAAAGCCGCCCCTGCTGACACGGGCAAAGAAGACCATGCAAAGAACCCTGCGAGAGTGGGGGAGATGGCTAAGTCCACTCAGCACAGCTATCGTAAATATAGCCCGCTGGCTTATCCAAAGACTATGGAGCGAGCTTCTGCAGCCAAAAACAAATGAATCTGCCAACAAGAAGATGCCAAGCGTCTCAATCATCGACATAAGTGAATATGAGACAGTATACGATGAAGGGACTGGCGAGCGCAGAACTCAGAAGAAGCAACCGGCACCAGAGAAAGCCTGGCGAAAATGGGCAGCCTTTACGGCTAGCAGCCTGAGCAAGGTATTGCTGTTTGCGATACTATTTGTAGTCGGCATACCATTAAGCCTTGGGGCAGCAATGCTGATTACAGTAGCATTCGCGGCCTTCTCTTACCTGCGCAGCCTACTATGGCGTAGAAGCTACAGTGCTGCCATGCTAACAGCGACGCTATTTGGCGTTGTGATAGTGCATGGCTGGTTCCTGTCGCCCACCTCAACACCGCCAAGCCTTGAGGCGCTAAACGAGAGCACATTCAGTGTTATGGCGGGAGAGCTACCTGGGCAAGCTGAAACACCTGAGCTACTGCCATACAGTGGCCATACAGTGGCGGCAAGACCTCAATTAGTGCTTGCGAACGACTACTCAACGGTAGAAGAGCCCACAGAAGAAGCCGTAGCAGCCGAACCTCGCCTGGTAGTGCCTGGTGATATAGTCATCAGAAGCGCCACGCTTAATGCAGCCCAACGCCACAACCTGGAGACAACCGTACAATGGTGGCTGGATGCAGGCTATGACCTTGCATGGGCTGCGGCGATGGGGCAAACCAACTATGTTGAGGGGTCATTAAACCCGAATCCGACTGGCAACCCAGGTTTCTGGGGGTGGTTTCAAATCAAGATGTTTGAAGCAGACGGCAGCGGCAACATGACCCAGATCTATCGCGCTTTCCACATGAATTACGTGGATCGAGCGACGATTAGGGTTCAAAACCAGTTTATCCGTGATATGTTGGAGGCGAATCCGACAAATGGAATAAACTGGGCGCGCGCTTTATCAGAAAGCTGGGGAGCAACTGACGCCAATGGGCGACAGCTTAGAAACCTCGGTGGTCTGCGGGCTGATATGTTAGCAGCTACAGCTGATAACGACCCGTTAGCAACCACCGACGCTGGAGCGATGGCTCGATTATTTAACGAGCGATTCCTGGTAGGTGGATTCATGGAGCGCCGCATTGCGGTGGCTGACGAGATCTACACCCAGCTCCGTGCCGCTAACCCCGACATCAGGTAATTAGGTAATGTCTTTCGCAATACACAAGAACCCCCACTCGTAATTATTCGAGTGGGGATTTCTGCTATCGCCTTTTTCTTTAAGACGCTTAGTCGATGACTTCGACGCCCATAGAACGGGCAGAGCCTGCGACAACCTTGATGGCTGCTTCGACGTCATTAGCGTTAAGCTGGGCCATTTTGGCTTCAGCGATCTCTTTGAGCTGGGCCTTGGTGATTTTGCCGACCTTCTCAAGGTTTGGCTTGCCTGAACCCTTCTGGATGTTGATCTTTTCACGGATCATGTCGTCGACTGGGCGACCGAGGCAGTTCCAGGTGAAAGTTCGGTCATCATAAACCTGAATATGGACGATGACGTCTTTGCCGTTGAACTCCTTAGTTGCATCATTAAATGGGTTGATGAAGTCCATCATATTTAGGCCCCACTGACCGAGAGTAGAGCCGACTGGAGGACCAGCTGTGGCGCGACCACCAGGGACGCGGAGCTTTAAGTTACCAATAATCTTTTTTGCCATAAATACATTCAGAAAACCTAGGTTTTCTGCCTTTCCTTTAGTTGCATCCTGTAGTCCAGAGTGGATCTGGTTAGTCGGATGATGTTAAATCTATGTGCGTAACCTGCACATTATAGCAGGAAGTAGCACCGAATACAAGAGGAGACTTGATTTTTAAGCATAAATGTGGTATAATACGGAGGGTATACAGGAGTATACCTCCCTACACAAAAGACGTAAAGAATAGCGTAGAACTTTTACAGCTTACTTAAACTGAAATTATATTTTCCGAAAGGGGCAGATCAATATGCCGAGTAAGGCTATACTAACACCAACGCAAGAGCTTTACCAGAAGATCTTTGGCGAGCTACCCAAGCGTGACATAATTGAGGCTGACATGCCTGCGCTCTATGAAGTTCTTGACACGCTAACTGACCGAGACAAACGTGTTATTGAGATGTGTTTTGGCTTAGGCTAAGAAAAGATGGCGAGAGCAGCTATCGGCAAGGAGTTAAATGTAACTCCGGCTTGGGTAACACAACTCAAAGCAAAGGTAATAAAAAAGCTACAGAATGAAAATCGTGCTAAGAAGATCAAGCCTTTGTTCTACTCATATGAAGAAATGAGAGCTGAAATCACAAGGCGCGACGAGCAGATTTACGAACTGACAAATACCTTGAGGTAAACTAAAGGTGAGAATACTGAGCTTCGCAAGAAAAATAGAGAGTTAGGAGAGGGACCAGTTGATGCGAAAATGTTCCCCGATCTAAAGCTGATAGAAGTCTTGGATTTGGATATCGAGGAGATGGACTTGTCAGTTAGGTCATATAATTGCCTGAAAAGAGCCGGGCTCAATACTGTCAGAGATGTCGTCCTGCGACATAAGAAGGATGGACTCACAAAAATCCGAAGGATATGCAAACGCTCAATCGAAGAAGTTGTAGCCGAGCTCACAGAGTTGGGTATACTGCTAGACCGACCAGACGAATATTATTTATAAGTAAGCATTATTAAGCCGCCCTGGCACTATGCTTTGGGCGGTTTTTCTCTTCGCATATGAGTAAGACTAAAGATTAGCAGGGCGAGACTGGTGACTAGCCAGATGGAGCCGAAAATAAGAAAGAACGGGAATAAGACACAACCCAAGCCAGCTCCATCGCTCGCCACACAGCTGATATCGATGAGCAACATAAAGAGTGAAGGCATTACGAAAAGAGCGAAAATGACGGCTCGGATTGCATGCTCGGTTTTACGTTTGATGGGTCTTCTTTTACGGATCAGCCAAAAGACGAAAGACAACAGCAGGTACACCAAGACAGGCCCAAGAGCCCAAGCCAGTGCGGCGAGATATGAAAAGAGGTTCATCGTAAAAGGCATTATCTCCATAATAGCATAACCTAGACAGGAATAGAAGCTAGGGGATTATGAGAGCTTCTCGACCTGGAGGGCGTCGAGCTCGGCTTGGGTTTCGCGGCCGAACATCGAGAGCATAACCTTGATTTTACCCTTATCTTCGTCAATTTCGGAGACAGAGCCGTCGAAGCCGCGGAATGGACCGTCTTTGACGCGGACGATTTCGCCGATTTCGTATTTCACTGCAAACTTTGGATCCTCGGCGCCAATGCGACGCTTGATGGCGTCAACTTCGCGCGGGCTGACAGGTGATGGATGGGTGCCAGTACCGATAAATCCAGTGGCACCTGGGACGTTTCGGACAGCGTACCAAGACTCGTCAGAGAGCTTCATTTCGACCAGGACGTATCCGTTGAAGATCTTGCGGTCAGCGACGCGGCGCTTGCCGTTTTTGATCTCGATTTGCTTTTCTTTCGGGACAATAGCGTCAAAAATTAGATCTTTGTACTGAGGGTTTTCGATGAGAACACGGATGCCGTCAGCAACCTTGTCCTCATGGCCAGAATAGGTCGAGACTGCGTACCACGCTCGTGAGTCGTCATAATTAAATCTGTTTGCCATATATTTTATCTCTTAGCTCTCCTTAGCCTATTAACCTTTGAAATACCATACCCCAGAATGTATCTAGTAGCGCAATAAAGATGAAGAAAATCAACGCGTAGATGACGACCGCGAAGGTCATCTTCCAGGCCGCTTTGCGATTTGGGAACCGCATCAAGCGGAGCTCGCGGAAACTGGCCGCGACATAGCGCCCGAACCGAACGAACGGTGAGAGTAGTTTGCGGAATACCCCTCTTTTCTTGCTTTCGGTGACCTCGGTCTTGCTGGCCTTTTTGTCAACTTTGGCTGGCTTTTCGGCTTTTATGACTTTTGCGGCTGTGTTTGCCTTCGCCTTTGGTTTGTCGGCCGCGGGCTTGGGTTTAGGTTTAGTTTCTGCAACCTTCGCGCTCTTCTTGCGCTTTTCTTGCTTCTTCATTTCGCTCCTATTAAAAAAGTCTGACGAGCAGACTGTCAATAGTATATCAGCCCGACTTTAGCAAGTCAACCCCTAGAGCAAAAAGCCCTCCAGGGGAGGGCTTAACTACTGATGTTTTACTTCTAATACGCTCTGATTCGCCTGACACTCCAATCTACAGCAAAGATGCCGTCTGGAGCCCAGCGATCGACAAACTGCAAGGCCTCCATGTCGGCGGTGTATTCGCTGAGTCGATTGAAATGCTCGGACCTACTGGCCTCATTCAGGACGTGCGGGGTAGGGGTCGTGAGGTTACGACGAATCTCGGCGAGAGCCTCGGTGGGGTCTTCGCCATAGAGGTCGGTGTTGAATAAGAAGGCGCCGTTACCGCGCTGGTCGTCGTCGGCAAAGAGATACTCGAAGTGGACCATATGGATTGCTTCATGCATGATGATGAAGGTGAGAAACCAGCGATCAAAATCGCAACTTGCGGCAGAATCGAGGCTGGATTCGCGGATTACGATCTCGCGATTAGTGCGAGAAGCAAAGGCGGTCCATGATTGCGGCATGTCGCGATCTGGAATTGCGCGGACAGTGTAGGGGTCTTGGATGTCATTTTGATAGGCGAGCTCGTCAACTACAGCCTGCAAGACACCGACCTGCTCACTACGACTAAGGTCACCAAAGAGCGCGATGTCGAGAAGGTGACGCATAGCGTTCATGAACTCAGAAAGCTGGAAAGGGTTAGGAGCAGGGACGGGAGTCTCATCGAGCCTGATTGGTATCAGGACTGGCTCGCCCATAGGTTGGGGAGCGGGCAGGATGATGGGGTCCTCGGGAACTATGATCAACACTGGCTCTGGCAAGGGGTCTTGGTCGACCCAGTTAGTTGTGGGCTGGGCGGTAGCCAGCGCCACTTGACTGGTCTGGATAGACGCAGGGAGCATCACGCTCGCGAACAGCAGAGTAATAATTGCAACAAGCAGCAGAACAGGTGGAATAAAAGGGGATAGTTTCTTCATAGGCTTCTCCTCCATATACGATAGATTTAGGTTAAGCTGGAGCAATAGTAAGATATGAGAAATAAAACTTCAGATACTAATGTCCCAGCGCAAATGCGCTATAATTACCTGTTATTATATCATAGTAATGCTTAAAAGTCAATAATATGAGCCCGGATTATGAGGCGGTGCGTATAAGTGTCGATTGCGTCAGAGAACTCGCCATAGCAGGTCATCAGAACAAGCTCATGGTTATGGTCTTGAGCGGCAAGAACGTGACGCATGCTGATGTCGTCACGATGGAGAATCTCGATAGAGTGGACCTGATAGGTTACCCTCCCTATTATATCAGAAACTAGCGATGTTGTCAAGTGGTCGCCAATAGAAACACGATAAAGGTCAGAGAAAACACCGTCAGAATGACCGACCAAAAAGACGACGCCAGGCTGGTCAACGGCGGAGCTTTGAGTGAACCAGCCGACTTCTCGGTCGGGGACGGCGATGCGGCGGCTTTCTGGCTCGAAACCAACGGGTACGACAAGGGCGTCCAGGTCAATAGTGGTGATAACGAGGTTGGCGGGCTCGGTGCTGGCGCGGAAAATGGCGGCGGATGGGCGAAAATCGCGTACCAAGAAGAACGCAAAAGCGACAATAGTGGCGCCGAATGCGGCTGGGATCAAAAAACGCTGCGCTCGCAAAATACCTCCTCTTATATAAAGGATACTATGAGGGGAAAGCATAAGCAAGACTTGAAAAATAAATTATTTTATAAAAAGACTCTTGACAATTTTGGGCGTGGTGTCTATACTAGAATTAGTTTAAGTTGAAGGAGAGGCAGATGCAACCAGAGGGCGAAAATCGTGAAATTGTAGCGCGCGCAGTTGACAGCGTCTTGAAGGGGACCGACCAACAGCGCGAACGTGATGTAGCAAGAAAGCGCGGTGGCCTAAAAGTTGATCGAGCGACTTTGGATGAAGTCGGACGAGAACTCGGCGTAACACGTGAACGTGTCCGACAGATAGAAAAATCGGTTTTTGTGCGGCTGAAGCTCTATGCGGAAAGCGGCAAATTGGAGGCTTTAGCAGCCGCAGAAAAAGTGATTTTACGAGAGCTAACTCAGACACGCATCATGCAGGTCGAGAAGCTAGCTACGAAGATGTTTGGGCAAAAATGCAGCCGAAAGGACGTCTCGGCGCTTGTGCTTTTGGCACGAGTTTCAGGCAAATTGACCCTAATTGACAATAACGATAAGTACTTTGCAAGTATAGCGTTAGCAGAAAGCGGCACGAGTAGAGAATGGACTGCACACATCGACGCGGTGGCTACTGCCATTGCTAAATATGGCAAACCATTGACATTGGCAGAGCTAGACAAGCAGCTGGATAAAGACAACTTGGGCTTTCAGCACCCTGACCATTTGGAGGCAGTGCTGGAAAGCTCGCGACTGGTCGCGGAGTTTAACGGTGTCTGGGGTTTAGCGAAATGGCCCGAAGTCAACCCGCGTAATATCCGAGATAAGATCTTTGCGGTGCTGTCAAAGCTGAATGAGCCGACCCATTTCAACACCATTGCTGAGCAGATCAACAGCGACAAATTCAACAAGAAGCCTGCGACACCGCAGGCGATTCATAACGAGCTAATCCGCGATGACCGCTTTGTCTTGGTGGGGCGAGGGATTTATGCGCTGGCTGACTGGGGCTTCAAGAAAGGCACCGTGACCGATGTGATTAAGCAAGCGCTAAAAGAGAGTGGCGGCGAGATGCACCGTGATGACATTCTGGAGGCAGTCTTAAGGGTGCGACAAGTAAAGACCACCACTGTAACTCTGGCCCTACAGAATAGAAGCGACTTCGTGAAGCTCGGGAAGACCCTGTACGGTCTTGCAGAAGCAGGGTCAGCGAAAAAGTAAGGGTTTAGCCCTAGTTTTTACGTATTACATATGATATAATGACAGGGATATGGGGGAGTTTTTCGGATGGATTAGCTGGCCATTGCTACTCGTTGCAGTAGCTGTGGTTTTTGTTGTGTTGGCGCAAAAGAACTTCAAAAAAGCGACAGCGATTCAGCAGGGAAGTGTCGATAACGTACTACTTTTACTCGAGATACCTAAGGACAACGACAAAAAAGAACTAGCAGCAGAGCAGCTTTTTGCGGCGTTGCATGGTATTTTGCGCGACGAGAAAGAATTAGCGAGCAATGCGCAAGAGCATTTAAGCTTTGAGATTGTCAGCCATAACGGCATGATCCAGTTCTTCGTATGGTGCCCGCGACCACTTCGAAGCTTTGTTGAGGGGCAGATTTATTCGCAGTATCCGACTGTCCAGATCAAGGCAGTGGATGAGGACTACCTGTCTCACCAGAGAGACCACTCTATCGTTGCGACTACCGACCTAGTGCTAACAGAGAACCAGGCTCTACCAATCAAGACTTTTGACACCTTTGATGTGGACCCGCTAGCAGGTATCACGGGTACGCTAGCGAAGCTAGAGAACACTGGTGAAGAGCTGTGGATCCAAATACTGGTGAGGCCAATCAATGACGACTGGCATAAGAAGTCAAAAGAATGGATCGATAGCGTCAAGAATCCGCCAAAACTAGGGTTTTTCAATCTCCTACTAGACTTCAAGTGGATAGCGGGGGTGTTTTCGGCACTCTGGACACCGCCAGAGAGTGGGTCAATTACCGAGCCAGCGATAAAAGCAACTGAACTGTCAGATCGCGACAAGGCACGGATCTCGGCAGCAGAGGAGAAGATGGGGCGACTTGGCTACGCGCTAAAGATTCGTCTAGCTTACCTCGGAGAAGAGAAAGAAAATGCACGACTAAATCTACAGGCGCTAACAGGTAGCTTCAAGCAGTTTAACACGCCGATCTTGAATGGCTTCAAGTCGACAGGAATTGATTTTAGCGGCAACCTAACTGGATACCGAATGCGAGCATTTGACGACGACGGCTTTGTCTTAAATATCAAGGAGCTGGCAAGCCTCTACCATCTACCAAATACCAGTGTTGAGACACCAAATATCGTCTGGGCAACGACACGAGTGGCTGAACCGCCAGCGAAACTACCGCTAGTAACTGGCAACCCCGAGATTGACTGTGATATTTCAGCCTTTGGGCTTACTAACTTCCGTGGCGTAAATCATCAGTTCGGGATGTGGCGTCGCGACCGTAATCGTCACATATACATAATCGGTCAGACAGGAGCGGGTAAGTCTGGTCTTCTCGAGCTATTTGCACTATCAGATATTTTCTATGATCAAGGCTATGCGATCATTGATCCGCATGGTGACTTCGCGATTAATAACTTGAAGTTTATCCCAGAACATCGGATGAAAGATGTGATCTACTTCAATCCAGCCGACAAAGACTTCCCGATCGCTTTCAACCCGCTTGAAGTAACAGACGAAGAGCGCAAGCCAAATATCTCGTCTGAGGTGATTGGGGTACTTAAGCGTATGTTCGGCGAAAGCTGGGGGCCGCGACTCGAGCATATCTTGAGATATACGCTACTAGCGTTGCTTGATAGGCCAGAGACTACGCTATTAGACGTTTCGAGAATGCTAACAAGTGCAAGTTTTCGCAAGGAAACCCTAGAATATTGTAAAGACGTGACCGTCTTGCAGTTCTGGAAGCAAGAGTTTGGCCAGTGGAGCGAAAAGCAGGTAAACGAAAGTGTGGCACCGATCCTAAACAAGGTGGGTGCATTCACAGCGAACCCGATTATACGTAATATTATTGGTCAGCCGAAAAGCAGCTTTGATATGCGAAAGATTATGGATGAGGGTAAGATTTTGGTTGTTAACCTATCTAAGGGTATGATTGGCGAAGACAACGCTGGTATCCTTGGCGCCTTTCTAGTGACAAAGGTGCAGCTTGCGGCGATGAGTCGAGCCGATATTGACCGAGTCGAGGATCGACGACCGTTCTTCCTCTATGTGGACGAATTCCAAAACTTTGCGACCGACAGCTTTGCTGTGATCCTATCAGAGGCGCGTAAATACGGCTTAAACCTGACTGTCGCGAACCAGTACATTGCCCAGATGAGCGACTCGGTGCGAGACGCGGTGTTTGGTAACGTCGGGTCTATGATCTCATTCCGTGTGTCTGCAGAAGATGCGGAGTTCCTAGCAAGGCAGTTTGAACCAGAATTTACCTCCTCTGACCTCTTGGCGATGAATAACCGCAACTTCGTTATCAATATGATCATCAAGGGAGAGAAGGCGAGGGCATTCAGCGCGACAACACTAAATATCCCGCCAACACCAGAAAACGGAGTATTTGACAAGATCATAGATCACTCACGAGGGCAGTATGCTCGTACGCGTAAAGAGGTTGAGCAGGAGATTGCGGGCATCATGGGTGGGGCAGAGACCTATATGGAAGAATTACGAGAAGAGAACCGAACAAAAACCGAACGTGCTGAAGCCGAGCAGAAAACCTGGATTAAAAGCACTAAGACTAAAATGGCTTTCAAGCCAGCTGATGTGTCAAAGCCCGAACGTGCTGACAAGCCCGAAAAGAAGCCATTTGTGCGAACACCGGAATCAGAATTCCGTAAAATGAAATTGTCGCCAAATGCGGTTAAGGGTGAAAAAACTTCTGGCCTAAAAGATATTGGCGAGATGATAAAGATTGACCATAAGAAAAAGTAGTAGCACCTACCTAGACGCGACATATAGGCATACCACTAAAACGGCTAAGAAGTCGCAGCTAAGCAGGTTAGCCAAGGTCTTTGGGGTGCAATTCTTAAATCCGCGAGCATGGGAAGTATGCGGAAGAAGGATACTTAGACTAAGACCTTAGTAAATCAAGTGGGGAGGACGAATGGGCACTCACAATAGGGCGATATGCGTAATGTCGCACAATATATCTTTTGCGACATTACGCTAGTGGTTATGCTGTGAGGGTCAGCTTTTAGTGGTTTCGCTGGTTGTTTTTTGCCTAGCTTTGCTTTTGGATTTTTGTTCTACTCTACCCTACCTTTTATAGGCTTTGCTGCGAGTAGAGCACGCTGTCGTACTGAATGCTGGCTAAAATCGTCTCAAGATTAACCGAACAAAAACCGAACGCTCTGGAGGGTAGTCACACCCGAACAGTGAGGGTAACAGACTACTGGTAGAATGCCCTTCTTGAGATACGGATATCGATATATATAGCAGCTTCGATCTCGCCATCGAGCCAGCGGTCAAAGACATAGATGGCATCGGCAGCAGTGGCAGTAGCAAGACGCTCAGTAGAACAGCGTAGGCGAATGAACTGGGTGATAATCTCGCCTTCTCCGCCCTCTACCTGCCTACTCATGACGAGATTGAATTCGCGCAAGAAACCTCGGGGGACTATCACCTCCTCTACCCGAAATCCCCTCTCCCCTACTAGCTGAACTACCTCAGCAGCAAGAGCGATGACTTCCCTGTTGTCCTCGGGTCCGAGATTGTTTTCATCATGAAAGTTGATGGCGATAGAAGTCTCCTCTGGTGGAGGTGCTACTTCTGCCACCTCCTCCCCTGCTCTGATAGCCTGCAATAACGCAAGCCCACCGACTACTACAACCCAAGAGGTAACAATAGCGACCATAGCATAGAGGGTGAGATTAGGGTGTTTAGCTCCCCTACTGGATCTAGGTGCTACCTCTGGCCTAGAGGTTGACTTATAGGTAGAATAATTCTTCATTTACCACCTCTGCCCAGCAAGAGGTCAGCGAGCTGGTCGGCGGCATCATAGCGACCAAGCTTATGAAGATTTGCGCCGAGAGTGCGACGGGTCTTAGGGTCATTTAAGAGAGCCTCGACCACAAGAGGTAGCTTATTCTCGTGGAGGAGGTCGCCGTCATGGCTGATGGCGGCCTTGTTCTTGACTAGAATATCGATGTTCTTCTGCTGGTGTCCGCCTGGCAAGGTGGACTTAGCGATAAAAATGACAGCGCGGGAAGCTGCGGCGAGCTCGGCAATGGCGGTGGCACCAGAGCGTGAGACGACGACGTCGGCAGATGAGACGATCTTAGAAAGGTCGTAAGCATCGGTCATAAAGCGATAAGTGGTGACACCTAGGTCGTTAAGCTCCTGCTCGGTCTCTCCGCTCTCAGACTGACCGATAAAGGCGGTAATGGCGACTTTTCGTCCGAAATGCTTAGCCAGCTTGATAGCTTCGAGGTTGAGGCGATGAGCACCCAGACCACCCCCTAGGATGACGAGGCTAGGAACACCGGGTTTAGCGGGGCTGGGGGTGCCAGTCTTCTGAATGCGGCGACTCTGGAGCCAGGCAGTATCGATGGGTACACCAGTGTAGATTACGTTCTTGGGTGGATTGTCGCTGGCTGGTGGTAGTCCAAGGGCTACAAACTTGGCAGACTTGGCGAGCAGACGGTTAGCGAGACCGAGGTCAGCGTCAGATTCATGGATGATATATGGGATACGGAGAGCGCGCGCGGCAAGCCCAGCTGGGACGCTGACGAAGCCACCTTTAAGGAAGATGATATCAGGCTTACGAATGAGTAACCGGCAAAAGCTCTGGATAATGCCAAAAATGAAACGGAAGATATCGAAGAAATTACGGATACGGTCGCGGAATGGAGTTTTGACTAGCACGTAGCGGCGATATTTGCCGCTAGTAGCCTTGCGAATACGCGTCTTATGATTACCAGAGGTCTGGATGCGAGCTTTGGCCGCGGGGAGCATTTTTTTGTCGGTCCAAATCTCGAGCTTGGCGTTCGGAGATTTCTTAAGAATGGCGTCACGTACAGCAAAGAGTGGAGTAAGATGTCCGCCAGAGCCACCACCAACAAGGAGGATTTTCACTCTTCCCTCCTGGTGTATTTCGACATCTGAAAGACTAACCCAAGCATAGCGGCCGAAGCGAGCATACTAGTGCCGCCAGAGCTGATAAATGGCAGATTGACACCAGTCAGCGGAATGAGGGCGGTGAGGGCCATGATGTTAATAAGGGCCTGTCCGACGATCCAAGCAAAGGCACCTATGACGACCAAACGATCAAAGTCACTGTCGAGGCGATTATGAATATAGAAGAACCGCCAGGCCAGTAGTCCATATAATATAAGTACGATGAGACTGCCGATCATGCCGAAGACCTCGCCGATGGCGGCAAAAACTGCGTCTGAGAGAGGCTCGGGCAGGTAGCTAGTGGCCTGGACGGCATTGCCTGCCCCGACACCAAGCACACCACCAGAGCCGATGGCGATCATAGCCTGGCGAAGCTGCCAGGCGTCGTCAGAGTGGTTCTCTAAAATGGCGACGGGGCTTCTGACGGTGTCGAGATAAGTATTAACGCGTCGCATGCGGAAAGGTGTGACGACCGACATAAAGACGACGAGAGCGACTCCAAGGGCAGCGAGAATGGCAACATAGCGAATCTTGAGGCCAGCAAGTAGCCACATGACGAGAGTGATACTGGCAATAGTAAGACCAGAGCCGAGGTCGTTCTGAGCAATGACGACGAGGATAAGCGAGAAGCCAGATATAGCAGAGACCCAAATGGCAGTCTTCAGATTATTGACGCCTTCGGTTTCGTTGCGCTTAGCGAAAAACATAGCGAGAAAGACCGTAAGGGCCAGCTTGAGGAGCTCGGCGGGCTGAATAGTCATACCACCGATTCGCATCCAACGACAGGCGCCACGGCTACAGTGAACGAGCGGGCCGCTGACACCGCCGCTACTGAGAGCAGCGATAGAAAGTACAACATTAAGGGCGAGGGCGCCGATCAAAAGGTAGAAAGCGAACTTGAGCCAGAAGCTTTTGACTGGTAGCTTGAGGGCGACAAAAAATCCAATAAGCCCCATGACAACAGCACGGATCTGATCCCAGAAGAAAAAGAAGCCATCGTCAAAGCCAGCCCAGCCAGCGTTATTGAGATAGGCAGCGCGGCGAACACCGACTGTAACGGACATGACGATTCCGAAAGTCATTAGCCCGAGCATGACAGCCAGCAACCAGTAGTCTGGGCGATGGGCGCGACGAACTGGTTCAGACCGCTTAGTCTTGGCTGGTGAGAGGTTGAGGAGTTTAGCGCCCCGCGACATAGAGTAAGATCCCGAATGTTGCCATAACCGCTGCTAGCACCCACATACGCATGACGATCTTGGCCTCGGGCCAACCAGAAGCTTCCAGGTGCCAGTGGAGGGGCGAAGCAAGGAAGAGTTTTTTCTTACGAATGAGCTTGCTGGCGTTCTGCAAGATGACTGAACCAGACTCAAGGACAAAAATGAAACCAACGAAGGGTACGAGCAAGAAGGCATCAGTCATCATGGCGACCACAGCAAGGGCCGTACCATAAGCGAAGCTGCCGACATCGCCCATCATGAAACGAGCAGGTGTGACATTAAACCAGAGATAAGAAAGCAAGACACCGACCATAGTGCCGCAGAAGACAGCTATACCAAAGCGACCGCCAATTAGAGCGATGATACCAAACGAAGCAAAGGCGATGGCGAGAAGACCACCTGAGAGACCGTCACGGCCATCGGTAATGTTAACAGAATTAGCGATGGAGGTTACGGCAAAAGCGAAGAGCGGAATTATGAACAGACCGATATTGAAGTCCCCAAGGAAAGGAACGAAGACTGAACTCCAACCCATACGGCTATAGAACCACCAGCCGAGGAATACGCCGATAGCTATAGTGAAAAAGAGCTTAGCGCGAGCGTCGAGGCCAGCAGTCCCCCGCCCTGCGCTCCAGATGTTAATGATGTCATCGAGCATGCCAAGCGTACCACCCATGAGAAGGCCGAGGGTGGCGAGATAGGTCTGGGAGCGCGTCCAGTTGAAGAGCAGAGTGAGAATGGCGACTGCGGCCACACCAATGACGCCAGCCATGGTTGGGAAGCGGCGCTCGATTTGTTTCTTGGCTTTAATCGAAGCAATGACGGGCATTTCGCGGCCCAAAAGGTCGACTTTGCGTTCGCGCTTCCACCACTTGTACTTATAGGCGAGAGTGGTATAGAAAGGAGTTAGGCAAGTAGCAAGCATCCAGCCACCGACAGTGAAAACCAGGACACGAATAATGGCATTTTCCATACTACTAATATACCACACCTCTCCAGTAAGGCATAAGCTCAGCAAGGAGGTCGCGCCAGATCATCTTGGCGCCTGAACCAGAGCCAAGGAGGCCAGGGCCGCCATAGCGGACTCCGACGATAAGGTCTGGCATCATCCCCTCCTCCTCTACGCAGAAGCCGAAGAACGACCCAGTGAGACGGTCGTCGAAATAGCCACCAGCAGGATTGACGACTTGGGCAGTACCAGTCTTACCACCGCAATACATCTCGGTGAACGGTGGGCGGCGAGCGGCCTGGAAGAGATTGAATGAGGTGTGGAGGGACTCACGGAGCTCGCGACTGATTGTGTCGGTGACGATGTTCTGGTCAAGGACTTCTCCGCCTTGTCCCTGGATAATAGTTGGGCGGAAGAGCGTGCCGCCATTAACCATGGCGGAATATGCGTTGGCAATCTGAAGCATCGACATTGAAGTGCACTGTCCAAAAGTCATATTGGCAAAGCAGTGATTGATGGCGAAGCGGGCGGCCGACTCGGGGCGACTAACGAAACCAGCGGATTCTGGCAATTCGATACCCGTGCGGCGACCAAAGCCAAGACGGCTAAACATGTCATAGAGATGCTGACGTCCAGTTTGATTGAGTTCGCCGCCACCCATACGACGAAGCATTTCGACCGAGCCAGTGTTAAACGACCAATCCATGGCTTCCTGAAAGGTCTGAACGGCGCCAGAATGGCGGTCGTCAGCATTACGGACCAGCATGCCATCGATGGTTTGCTGACGATGATTAATGAATGTATCAGTTGGGCGTAAGACACCAAGACTGAGAGCGGCAGCGAAAGTAGGAGTCTTCATGACACTAGCTGGCTCGTAAGCGTCAATGAGGACAGGGTTAGTGAAGCGGCTAGTATCGTAACGCTGAAAATTGGCAGGGTCGAAACCGTCGCGGCTAGCCATAGCCAGCACTTCGCCGTTTGAGGCGCGTTTAACAATGATGTCGACGAATTCGGCGCTATGGTAGGCTGCCCAGCGCCGAGCGGCGCCCTCAGCCATTACCTGAATGTTTCGGTCGATGGTGAGACGAACTGGCTGACCGTCTTCAGGAGGGATAAGGATCTGATCAGTAGCGACAGTAAGCGGAACGTTGCGAAGATCGGTGATAGCGCGGCGAGTGCCGTCGGTGCCGGTGAGCTGATTATTAAAGGCGCCCTCGACACCATAGAGTCCGACACCCTCATGATTGACAAAGCCGAGAATGCGCGAACCGAGCGTGCCCTCAGGATAGACACGACGAGTGCCCTCCTCGAAGCCAATGCCTGTGACGCCACCAGAGCGGATCTCCTCTGCTATGGCGCGCGGGACATTGCGAGCCAGAATGACATAACGGCTGCGACGAGCGTCCATGGCTTCGTCAAAGCGGGCGCCAGCCTGAATGGTACGCTCGATGACAGCTCGCGTCTCGGCGCGATTCTCGACCATGGCAAAGTCGACGAAGACGAGATAAACCTGCTCGTTAAGGACGGCCGGAACGTTAACGTTGCCATCGCGCCAATAGATAGTGCCGCGAGCGGCGTGCAAGGTCCATTGACGGGTCTGGTTTTGCTCGGCGGCGATCACGAACTGCTCGTGATTAATGACTTGCATACCGAAAAGCCGCCCAGCAATCGCGATGAGGGCGATACCAGTGGCGATGGCTAGAAATTTGACTCGTCGCTCAATGGACTTATCCATAAGTATAGTATAACATAAGCCCATCGGAGACACCTACGGTTTCTCCGCCTATTCCCCTTAGTTGTATCTGGCCTGCAAGGTGACTGCTCGATACAACTAGGAGAGTTCTTCAGTGTGGTCGACAGCGATAACGATAGCACCTTTAGGGGTGCAAGTGTCGGTTCTATATAATTTGGTGACCATATCGAAATACTTACCGTCCGCGAAGTATTCAGCAGAACCTGATAATCTTAGCCCCCCCCCAATTCTTGTCGAAGGAGGTTAGTACGACTCGAGGGTTATGCTTGATGTTATTGACCGTATTGGCCATTTCGTTGTGCGAGACTAGCAACCTGTCTTCACCTAAGACTTTGATGTCAGCTACGACAGCCAAGTTTGGTGAGCCGTCTGGACGGACGGTTGCGATATGAGTGCTGTTGCCATCGATTAGCGACTTCTTATCAAATAGATTCATGTCTATATGATATCATAAAACCAAAAGCCCCGCACCTAAGTGCGGGAAAGTGATCTGGTTCTAGATTTTGATTTTAGCGAGAGGACATATGATTGGCTAGGTCGGAAGAATTAATCGTACTGAGCGAAGTGCTGCGAGCATTTTCGAGGACGAGCTCGGCTCGTCGTTGCGTGAGTTCGTTGATGACCTGCTCTTGCTCGGAGATTTCGTAGTCGAACTTGGAAACCTGAGCGCCTAGAACGAGACTGAAGACACCCAGTATAAGGACAGCTCCAACCGCAATCACGGAGAGAAAGATCATGTTATTTTGTGGCTCTACTATAGCTGCTCCGCCGCCACGGACACCGTTTTTGCCGACGCCATAAGCACGTGAGAAGTTGGTGCGGGCAAAGTCCCTGCTGTCGCTTTCGCGATAAAAATTATTCTTAAACGTTCGCATTGATGTTGACGCCTTTAGGCGACTTCCTATAATTTGTTTTGATGTTTGTTTGTGTTTTGTTGCTTGATGAAATTCCGCTTTGCTCATGACCCGAGGTGTCCAAAGGACCCCGGCGCGAAAGCAACACGCGCTGGTGTCCTATTGGACGTTGCCATTGCTGGCAGTCATAAACAAAAGTCGGCTAGCCTCGCTGTTCGCGGCGTACCGAAATTGTAGCGGTCTCTGATGCAAATTTGACAAAGATTTGTCGTGGCATAAGTGCCTCCTTTTATTTTTGTTGTTTGTTTTACGTGTGTAAATGCAGCTGCACTACACTCGCGCGGCGAAGCGCATCTTTGCAGATCGCGCTCGCGGGTTATTCTCTAGTTCTTGAACACCACTCGTGTAGAGCTTTTTGCTGACGTTTAGGCGGCTCTCTAGACCCCTACCTGCTTCATCAGCGAGCCATTGCTTGACGATACGATCCTCAAGGCTATGGAAGGTAATGATGCTAAGACGCCCCCCGGGTTTTAGTAAATCCGGTAGCATCGGCAAAGTCCGCTCCAGCAGCCCTAGCTCATCGTTAACTTCAATGCGTATGGCCTGAAAATACTGTGTCGCAGGATGATGACGCGAGTGTGGCGATTTCGCCTTGATCAAATCGGCAAGTTCTTTCGTGGTATTAAAAGGTCGGGCATGAGTAATCTCCCTCGCGATTTTTGCCGCAAGGCCATTCTTAACTTCACCGTATTTAACAAAGAGTTCAACTAGATTTCGTTCGCTGTATGTATTGACTACGTTTTTGGCAGTCAAATCCTGCGTTCTGTCCATTCGCATGTCCAGCTCGCCTTCATACATAAACGAAAATCCGCGCTCACCCTCGTCTAACTGTGGTGATGAAACCCCAAGGTCCGCCAGAATCATATCAAATCGTCTTTTCTCCACAAAAAGCGCTGACACGGCTGTCAAAAAATCCATGTGTAAAAGCGTAGCACCTTTGGCCTTTAAATCGCCTAATGTTGCGATGGCCATTTGGTCACGATCCACTAATACGGACTCCTTGAACATACCTGTCTGCTCCAAAATCTCTCTAGAGTGTCCGCCAAATCCAGCTGTCAAGTCTAGTAGGCTCTCGCCAGGCTTCGGCTGCAACACATCAAGTACTTCGCCCAGCATGACTGGTTTATGTCTTGGTTGTTCCATTTTTTTATTGTATCACATAGTCTAGGCATCTGATAACCAAGCGTTTTTGTTTTATTTTTGTTTTGATAGCGTCGTTTCGTTATGCTTGATCGACCTTGGTCAACCTTGCGTAAAGCTGAGAGACTTATATAAACGACGTTAAAGGGTTTGGGAGGTTACAACTTGAAAAGTTGTAAGGTAAGGTGCTTACGCTAGAGTTTAATCGAGGTGCGTGGTCTTGTTTTTCTTTCCCTCGTCGCTTTTGCTACCAGATGTCTAGACTAAGTGTTCTGTTAATGTGCTTGTGTTTGTTTTGGTCTGTATGCTCTTAGTCTACAATGCTTACTTTAGGAATGCAAGTACTTTTTAATACTTTTTAATTTATGCAAATACTTTTCCACAAGTACCTCAAAATACAAGAGGTGTAAGTAGGTAGCCCAGGCTGTGGATAAGTCTATTCTCCCCTGTTAGTCTGGCTTCAGGTGCGAGTTTTCCACTCTTGGTTTTTTGTATATATAATGCTGTAATATACGAACAAGAAACCGAACGGAGTAGCGCTACTTGGGCTTGATAATACTGTGAAAATGTTTTATAAAAACCGAACGATAGAGGTAATGTGAGCAACCCCCTGCTCTATCGCAAGTCAGGGGATTGCTGGGTCTTATTGCTCTACGGCGTCGTCGGCCCTGTCGTCAAGGAGCTTCTTACCTTTGACTTCATAGCGCTTGCCGGTAGTGGCGGAGATGTAGTAGTTCTCGTCTACGAGATTAACAAGCATCGAGAGGTCAGATTCGTCGGCAATAATGATCTTGCCGTCTTCGGAGAGCATGAGTGGAAGCTGCATCTCATCAGCGAAGTCCATGATCTTCTCCTGAGAGACAGCGCCTGGCTCGGCGTTGTCGAGCTTCTTGACTAAGCCCTTCTTCTCTTTGAGCATTTCGGTGAGATCGAGGCCTTCGGCAAGAGACAGATTATAGGCCGCTGCAAGCTCATCGGCCTTGACAGGTGCAAGAGCGTGGACACCGACATCAAACTGGAATAGTCGCTCAAACTTACTCCTATTGATGGCGACCAGCTGCCAGCCATTTTTGCCATCATCAACGACTAATACTTCATTGCCATCAGGGATGCGGATACCGACCGAGGCGGAAAATGGTTCAAGTTTCTCGCCGCGGAGCTCCCAGGAACCCTTCTCAGAGAGGGCCTGCGTGCCAGAGAGAGCCTTGATGACATAGCAGTTCTTATTGTGCCCACCGTCGCCATAGTTAAACTTAGCGACAATACCTTTGACACGACGAAAATCATGCTCTTCGCCAGAGAAGTAGATAATGTCGGAATATTCTTTCTCTAGGAGATTTAGGAGAGTTGCGGCACGGTCGACCTCATCAATATCCATGACGAGAACAGCCTTGTCGTTGGTGTTCTTGTCTAGGCGCTGTACAGAGAGATTGTTATCGACACCCTTATTGACGAAAGCGACGAGATCCTCTAGGAAGAGTCGCTTGACGCCGACTTCGAGCTCGTTCGCCAGTCGTACCTTGTATGGTGTATAATTCTTGTTAAAAAAGAAAAGCTCGAGGGTGGCGCTCTTCATCCATTCCTCTGCCCTGTTTGCCCAGTTAAATAAATCAAATCCTCCGTCCATAACTATAGACTAGCAAAGTTCCCTTGAGATTTCAAGGGAACTTCATAATTTATGTATACAGATCTTACGCGACTTCGGTGATAGAGTACTTAACCGTACCCTTTGGCGCGCTGAACTCGACCTCATCACCAACTTTACAACCCATAAGAACAACACCCAGCGGGCTCTCAGCGCTAAGCTTATTGTGTAGCGGATCAGCTTCAACTGGATTAACAATCATGTATTCAGTGACTTTCTTGCCAGTCTTAACGGTTACCTTGGAGCCGAGAGCGACTTTACCGCCCTTCTTGATCTTGATGATAGTAGCATGTTCGAGAATACCCTCAATCTCGAGAACGCGGCTCTCGAGGACTTTTTGTGCTTCACGGGCAGCGTCGTATTCGGCGTTCTCTGAGAGGTCGCCGAAGCTACGAGCATAGGCCAGGTCCTCAGCGATTTGCGGGCGCTTAGCGATGAGTTCTCCAAGCTCGACTTTTAGTTCGTCTCGTTTTTCAGCTGTGATTTCTAGTTTCTTCACAATCCCCCTTATCTTATGTTAGCTAATAATGTAAGGCCGGCCTCGAAAAAGAGGTCTACTAAATTATACCAAGTGGAGAAATCAAGTCAAGTACTTAAGCTTATAGACACCCTAGCCTTACAGAGGTGAGGCTAAAAGTTCGCGAGATCAGGAAAGTTCGGCGAGCGCCTCACTAGATGTAACCAGCTTCGGTTCGCCTAGTCTTGGCTTTAGCTCAACCTTGCCTTGCTCGAGGGTCTTGTCACTAACGACAATACGGTAAGTGATGCCGAGGAGATCAGCATCAGCTAGCTTCTCGCCCACTCGGGCGTGCTTGCCGTCGCGATCATCCCAGAGGACTTCGATGCTAGCTTGTATAAAATCTGTGTAGAGTTCGGCAGCGGCTTTCTCTCCCTGCTCTCCTATACCAACAAGATAGACCTGGAATGGGGCGACGGATTCTGGCCAGACAAGACCGTGATTATCACTAAGCTTCTCAGCGAGAACACCCATGACACGAGTAATTCCGACGCCGTAAGAACCAAGGAAGATCGGCTGCTTTGTGCCGTCTTCTTTGGTAAATTCGACTTTCATCTCGTCGGCCTTGTCCGCGCCGAAATTAAAGATGTTGCCAACTTCGGCGCTTCTAACCTTTTCGAGCTTCGATTTGTCGAGGCCTAGTTCTTGAGCTGCTTCCTCGAGGACTTCTTCGTTTACGGCGATGCTCTTCTCGCGGTCGAGATAGAGCCAGTCCTCACCCGCATCACAAAGGGTCTGAAACTCGTGACTAAAGCGAGTAAAGGCGCCACCACTCGCGAAAGTGACAAAAGTATCATCACCCAGACCGAGGCGGTCGTAGATCTTAACATAGGCTTGCTTGACGCGTTCGTAATAGGCGTTTAGATCCTCGATGCTAGCATGCATTGAGTACATATCCTTCATGATGAATTCGCGGCCGCGCATGACGCCAGATTTGGCGCGGAGTTCGTTGCGAAGCTTGGTCTGAAACTGATAGACTGAGATCGGTAGGTCGCGATAGCTCGTCGCTTGACGGCCGATAGTCTCGAGGATTGGCTCCTCATGGCTCCAGGCGAGACCAACTTCAGTGTCGTCTTTGAGCTTTGACTTAAACCAGACATCGACAGCTTCGTTATCCCAGCGACCCGTCGACTCCCAGAGGTCGCGAGGCTGGAGACTAGACATCACTAGCTCGCCACCGCCGACAGCATTCATCTCCTCGCGGACGACCTGCTTGATCTTCTCTAGGACACGGAAGCCAATTGGCAGATAAGCATAGACACCTGCCATTTGACGGTCGACGTAGCCCGCCTTAGTTAATAGACGAGCGTTCTTACTTGGCTCCTCTGCTTCGCTTTGCTCGCTCTTACTGGTCTTAATCCAAAACTCTGATCGTTTCATATATATTCAGAAGACCTAAGTCTTCTACCTTTCCTATAGTTAATCTGCTCTACTGGAATGAACCTAGTCTCGCAGATAGTTGTTAAATTTTTAATCAATATACTTAGCGCATCTTTTTAATGTGTAGAGAAAAACCGCCAAAGCGGAGTCTGGAGGAAGAAGCTTGCTTGGTATTTCATATAGTATATTATATCACACACGTAAAATCATACTCACAAACTTCATTTCAATGAAGCTCTAGAAAGCTGGGATCTTGAAAGCGTTAGCTGGAGGTGGTGGAGCGACGGAAGGCGCGGTCACTGCACCGGAGGTTGAGACTGGTGGAGCAACCTTAGTGCCAGACTGCAACTGACCAGCTGACGCGGCACTGAGAGTTCCCGCAGGTGGGACGTGCATAATAGGCTTAATACCAGCGACTCCTGGCGGGACGATGGCATCGATCTCAGGCTTAATGGATTGAGCGGTTGGCTGACCGAAGCCAAGGATCGGACCAGACTGAGATGACGGTGAAGCCATTGGTGAGGCTGGGTCGAACTCTGGCGGGAGCGGGAGGCGGTTTTTGATCAAGCTCTGTAATTCAGCGACAGTTGGTACACCATTGATGGTTGAGGGTGGAGGTGGAGCGTCTGACGCGGCGGGTAGAACCGAGGTAGGTGCGGCAGCGACAGGTGCGGCGACTGGATTATTGGCGCCAGTGGCAAGTGGCTGAAGAGTTGGAGTGACTGGTACGGGCGGCGGGATAACAGTTGACTCGGTAGCGACGCCAGTAAGCTGGTCGACATAGCCGACAGGATTGGTGTGTTCTTCGATGATGCTAGCATTCGGAACAAAGATGTCGTCCTTCGGTATAGCGAGCTCGCTAGGAGGTGGGAGGGTGTTCGGATCACCATCTGGGGTGCCGCCAACAGCATCATAATGGGGGTCGCCCGAGACAGGAGGTAACTGTGCCCCAGCTAAAGCAGCGTTAAGAGCGTTCATATCGACAGTGGGGACGATATTGGCTGTCTCAGGAGCGATGACTGGGATCGCGGGTGGCGGTGGCAGTACAGGAGGCATAGGAGGCATTTGCGGGATAGGGATGGCGACATCAAGCGCTTCTTTCGTTGCAGGATGGATTTGAGCCTGAGTGATAACTGGGGTAGTTGGGTCGTTATCGTCATCGCCAAGATTCTCCATGACAGCGCGCTGATCAGCGCCGACCGACATGAGACGAGCGGCGAGGCTCATCATCGCAGGTGAAGTTTTGTCGTTCATGAATCGATCAGAGACGGAGACAAGTCCGGCCAGCAAGGCAGTAGCGACATCCTGGCTGATTTCGCGTCGATCGTTGAGCTGTTCGGCGATTTCGGTAACAGCCTCAGTCAAGGTGCCAACTTCGGCCTGCCAGATGATATCACCAAACTTCCTGGCCTGCTGAATGTCAGATTTCAAGACCACGCTTGCGACGCGTGCGCTATGCATGATCTTGGCGTGCTGAGTGAGGGCTTCGTCAAAATCGTCTGGGTTCTTGACGTCAAGGGCGATGACTAGGTCAACATTGAAGTCGCCACGGGTAAACTGCAGGTCTTGCTCGGTCAGCATGGTGCGATAAGGAGTGATGTAGATCTTGACGAAGTCACCTTCTACTTTGTAGCGGAGATGGTCGGCCTTTTCTTTATTGAGGGAGATGATGAAGTCCTGGAGGCTGTTGGTGTCGGTCTCGAAGACCTTCTCTGGACTCAGAAACTCGATACTCTCTGGGAGGGTGCCGCTGAAGATTGCGGTGGCGTTCTTGCCTGCGGCATCAAGCGCCATAGTAAGTGCCATGACATCGGTCAATTCCTCGATGCTGGGGTTCTTAGAGAGGGCGACGAGGATGTTCTGAGAATTATTAACGGCTTCGATAATCTCTTTGACGGTGACAGTGGTGCCAGCTTGATTGTTCTGAATTACGGGATTAACAGGTGCAGGTGGCTTGGGGGGGGCTTGTGGTCTTGCCGCTGGTGGCTTGGGTGGTTGGGGTGATTGTGTGTTTTGCATAGTAAGCTTATACCTATTGCTTGTATTGTATCACACTTATGCTAAGAAACAAACTTGGCAGAAAGTTTTTGCGCGCTATGCTATAATTAAAGAATATGGGTGTAAAAGAAGAAATTGATAAAGTGTGCGGCAAAGCTCGTCGGGCTGGTCTAGTTCAGTTCTTAAGCGAGCAAGGTGTGGTGGGTCTGGCGGTCGGTATCGTCCTTGGCACGGCGACAGCTGCGGTAGTGAATTCGTTTATCAATAACGTGATTATGCCGCCAGTTGGCCTGCTGCTCGGCTCGACTGATGGATTAAGAGGCCTAGCGATCGACATGACGGCGCGGTCAGGCGAGATTGTGCAATTACGCTATGGGGCGTTTTTGAATGACTTTATAAACTTTGCGGTAATTGTGACGGTGCTCTACTTTGTGATTAAGTGGCTAAAGGTCGAACTAAAGAAGAAGAACTAACAGACTTCAGCAAGCTAATTGACCAATGAGAAGACTGACGACTAAAGAAGTTGCTTGAGTTTCCAGGCGAAGAACTTGGGCTTATTGACTGGTAGTACCCAAACACCCATGCATTCTTCGACTTCCCCGCCCCACTTACGTTTGAAGGTGATCTTCGGATCGTCCTTGCCTGCCACGCCGAAGAAGTTAAAGCGTGGAATCTTCTGATGAATGGTGTCGCGGATCATAGCGTCAAGCAGGAAGTACATGCCGCCGAGTTCGAGAGAGCGCTCGGTATTACCGCCGAGGAAGTGGACGGTTTCGAGCTTCGAAAAAACAAATATGCCGCCGGTGATGGCAGGCGAAGCTCCTACTGCCAGATCGTCAGTAGGGGCAGCCTTGACTGCTCCCGAACTGGCGACAGGAGCTTCTACAACAACGAACCGGACGTTATAGCCTCTACTATGCTCGAAAGCACGATAGAAAGCTTGGAGATATTTGAGGTCGGCGGCGCTGAAGTGCTGACGGTCAGCAGAAGCCTGGAGGATTTCCTCTAGAATACTGAGCTCATCATAGGCGAGATCGCGGAGGACAAGACCATTTTTGGCTGAGCGACGAACCTCATAACGCATCTTGCGATCGAGGGAGCTTAAGAACTCATCGTAGCTTGCGGGGAGCGGGCGGGCGGCAATGGCGGCAATTCTGCCCTCTTTGCCGCGACGAAGTTTCTGCCAGCCAGCGGACTGCCAGTCTGAAGTAGCGCTACTTGGGAAGAAGGGGTCGAGGGAAATGAAGATTTTGTTTAGCCTGGTCGCTTCGGCGCGAAGCCCATCGGTCCAAGCTCTGATGACCTCTGGGGTTACCTCCCCCACTGGGCCGTAAAGGCAGTCGATACTGTTGCCATAAAGCCCGCAGAGACCAGCGAGAATGATCTTATCGCCTTTTTTGACAGCGTAAAACTTGGGCGCGGCGCCACGCTCGGCGCGGACAGCGGCGAAGTCAGAGCTCTGAAGGAAATTGTGGCCGTGCGCTGAGTAGGCAAAGGCCTCGAACTCCTTAGGGTCGAGCTCTGCGAACTTCAGCATAGGTTAATACCTGATAAGTGTTATGTGCTTAGTGAGGGTCTCGCTACCACGACGGACGACGAGCTCGACACGGTCGCCGATAGTGTATTCACCGAGGAGAGTAGCGAGATTACCATGAACGCCGACTTCGAAGCCACCGACGTGAGTGATGACGTCGCCTGGGCGGACACCAGCACGGTCAGCTGGACCACCTGGGACGACACTATTCTCACCATTAAGGAAAGCGCCACGACGGACTGGGAGGTCGTGTTCGGCAACGATACTTGCATCAACATCAGTGAAGCGAACACCGACAATGGCGCGCTCAACCCGACCTGTGGCGAGGAGGTTACGGAGCATGCCGCGAGTAGCACCAATTGGGATAGCAAAACCGAGACCGTTAGCGCCAGTTGAGACGGCCGTATTAATACCAATAACCTGACCGCCAGCATTGGCGAGCGGACCACCAGAATTACCAGAATTGATAGCGGCGTCAGTCTGGATCATGTCGGTAAGATTCTCGGCAGACATACCGTCGCTAGTAGTAGCTGAAACGCTACGCCCCACGCCAGAAACGATACCAGCAGTGACAGAGTTCTGGAAGCGACCGAGCGCGTAGCCGACCGCAATCACCGGCTGGCCAATACGAAGTTGACGGCTGTCGCCAAGAGTGGCAACTTCCCAGCCGCTGACGCCGTTGACCTTAAGAAAGGCGACATCATTGAGAGGGTCGACGCCGACGACTGTGACGTCTTGATGTAAAATGCCATCGTGGACGATAGCGACCGAACGAGCGTGTTCGACTACATGCTTATTGGTCAAGATATAGCCGTCGCTTGAGACGACAATGCCAGTACCAGCGCCTGAATAAGAACTGCCAATGCCAGCCCGAACAAGGACAGAGACGGTGACTTGCATGACGCTGTCCGCGACGGTCTCGATTGATTCGTGGTTAAAAATAGAGGCGTTACCGTCACGAATACTATCGCGACGCTGGAAGCTGGTGGTAGTGCGAGCAAACCAATCACGGATTGGTGTGCCCGGCGTGAAGTACGAGACGATAGCAAAAGAAGCGACAGCAAAGATAGCTAGGCCGATAACGGCGCCTAGGATGATGCTCTTGTCTCTATGCTTTTTAGACTCGACACATCGTAACTTTGGCACTGGTGGCGGCGGAATGATAGTCGCCTCCTCTGCCGGCTTTACGCTTCTGATGATTGGTTTTTTATCGTTGTCTTCCATATTCCCTCCTTAATGGGTAACTCCGCCCGAAAATGATACTAACATGACCACCTGAATTATAATTGCAGAAACGCCCGCCAAGACGACTTCGGCTCGTTCAATCTTACTGTCTTCCTGAAGGTGCTCGAGGTAAAGTGAGGTAAAGAGCGCAGCCAGCAGTGCGGTGATGGCGAACTGCGGCACTATGACGTCAGCGAAGAAGTATGCAACCTGCCAGAAATGAGAGATGTAGGCAAGAGTGGCGATGACAAAGGCGAAGCAAAGAGCTGGGAGCTCGATACTGCCGGCTTCGTTGTCTAGGGCGATCAGGAAGTGGCGAGCGGTGACATAGGCTATGATACTGGCGACCACAACCAGAACAATACTTGGAAGACTATAGAGGAGCTGGACGGCAACTACGAGACCCAAGAAAAGGGCGATGCCAGATTGTATCTTAGCGAACAAGAGGTCGTTGCGGGGCTTTATGACGCCCATCCAGAGGACATAAATGGTGACGATGGCGATAAGGACGATATAATTGGTGATATTAAGATAGGCCAGGAGGACGAAGGAGACATTAGCGATGATGTCGACGAGGTTGGCGCGGATGCTAAGCCAGAGGAAATAGGGACGGACGATGAAAGTGCGCCACTTACTGGCAGCGACAAGGATAAGAGATGGCCAAGGGATGCCGCTCAAGACCACAAGGCCAATCGCCGCAATCGCGAAGCCGATATTTAGCACAAGATGCAGAATATCGCTAAAAGCCGAACCTGACCCCCTGCTCTCTAAGAATTTTGCCATTACTGTTATTATATCATATGTTGCGGTAGCTAGACGAGCTCTTCGGCTTCGTCGACGGTTACGTCAATTCTGGGTGGAGGTGTCTTTCTTGGCCCAAGAGCGCTTGCAGTTTTTGGCTTGTTTTTGGAGGAAAGCCTGATTGATGTCGATACCCATGACGTTGGCGTAGGCGCAGAGGGTGATGAAAACATCGGCGACTTCGTCCTCTACTGTGTCGCTACCCTCCTTAGATAAGTCAATACTGTGGCCCAAATGTTTACGGGTGGCGTGGGCGAGTTCACCGACCTCTTCAGCGAGATAGATGATGCGGTCGCGCGGATCGGTCGAAGTCCAGCCATTTGCTTTGTACATTTCTTTGACGTATTCCTGAACGTCGGAGACACTGAAGTTGTCGCCGAGTTGCTGTAGATTCTTCTCCATATCAAATGCTGCCATGGCTTAATTATATCACGCGTTACACTTTGCGACGCCAGCGACGGAGGGATTCGATCGGCTTGGTGAGTAGATAGTAGCGGAGCGGGTTGATGACGAGATCGTGGGCGGGGACGTATTTAAGTTCCTGGACGCCGAAGCCGCGCTTGAAGACGCTGACACCGTAGAAGCGGTGCTTTATGTCATCTTCGTCGACTATCCCCCAGAAATTATAGCGAGTGATACCTCGGAGCTTGGCTTCACGAATAGCAAGGAGGTGGAGAAGTGGGGCGGCGGAATACTCCATGCCTTTCTTGGTCGAGACGCCGTAGAGGTAGGAGGCTTCGTTGCCGTAGAAGACCATGAAGTTCTCGGCCAGAACTTCGCCGTCCTTCTTGGCTATGAAGAGTTCGGCTTCGTTGTTTTTGGCTAGGACTTCGAATTGGGTCTTTAGGAACTTCTTGGAGAACGGGATATAGCCTTGGCGCTTGGCATGGTCGAGTTCGATCTTATGGAACTGGTCAATCTCGTCTGGATTCTTGCTGGCTATGAGTTCGAGGTCGGCTTTCTCGGCTTTACGGATAGCGCGGCGGGCTTTTTGGCGGAAGGTCGCCGTGATCTCCTCTTCGGTGCCAGAAATATCGAGAACACCAGCGTGCTCGACTGAGAGGTAGAATGGGGCTTTTTGAGCACCGAGCGAGGCCAATGCTTTACGAATTTCTGGGCTGTCTTCCCATTGCGGGCGGAAGCGGACAAAGTCACAGCCGAGGCGTTTGGCTTCGTTTCTCATGTCTTGGAAGACGGCTTGAAGTTGATCAACTTGGTTCTTACCTCTGTTTTGAAGTTGCGCTACTTCAAAAAGTGGTCCGCCAGCGATCATCAGGCCAGTGCCTTTTTTGGCGCGCTCAACGAAGCCACTGTAGACGCCGATGATTTTGCTGTCCTTGTAAATGGCGCGTCGGACAGTCCCCCGCCCCATTTCCTGATGGGCGGTGATGATGTCCCAGCTCTGGAGGAAGTTGGCCTCAGGGCGGCTAGTGACGAAGTCGTCCCAGGTCTTTTTGTCTTCGATAGTCTTGATTTCTACCATCCGCGCTTCCTTTTCTCATAGAGTGAGTACCATTTCAGGAGCTGGTATTTGAGGCCACGAATCGACAGATCTTGAGCTGGTACATAGTGGACGACTTCGCCGAAGCCGCGTTTGAAGGTAGTGAGCTTGGCGTAGCGGTGGTTGGGCTCACCCTCGGGTGCGATACCGAAGAGATTGTAGTATTTTAGCCCAAGGGCCTTGAGGTCGCGGATGATCTGCCACTGAATGGCGTAGGCGACTGGGATGTTGCGGGCTTGCTCTGCGCTCGCGGCTTCGAAGTAGTCGGCTTCGCCTAGCCCGAGTAAAATAATGGCGTAAGCGAGGACTTGATTGTCGACTTTGGCGCGGTAAAGGAGGGCCTGGTCGCCAAAAGCTTCGCGGAGATGAAGGAGTTCTTGGCGGCTAGGTGGGATGAAGCCCTGGCGCTCGGCAGTTTCGGCTTGCATCTTGGCGAAATCCTCCCAAGCTTGAGCCGAGGCGCTGTCACTAGACTTAATGCAGTCGACGATGAGATTTGGGTGGCGGTCGAGGTGGCGAATCTCATAGCGGGTTTGTTTACGCATGGCGGCGAGGAGCTCTTCTTCGCTATGACCAAGATCCATGATGACGGTATTCTCGGCATAGAGATGACGAGGTGAGGGCTTGAAGCCAGCTTCGCGCATTGTGGTGAGGTTCTCGTCGTTTGCGATAAGCTGAGGGCGGACGCGGACAAAGACGCAATTGGCGGATTTCGCGGCCTCATCAATAGCTTGAGCGAAAGACTTGACGTCTTTGATGACGGCACCGGCGATTTCAGCGTGACGGCCACGTTTGGCGTCCTTGATGACCATATGATTGCCTGCTACCTCAATCACTTCGTCACCACAGAGCCTGCGCCACTTGGCGAACTCTGCCCCCTGGAGGAAGTTACGATGCTCGAACTTATTTGCCATCACCTGCCCCACCGGCTTCCTTGATAATCTTGATGATCTCTTTCTTCTCTTTAGCGGTAAGGTCGATCGGTAAGTTGATCATTTTTTCGCCGACCTCGTAGGCGATTGGGGTTTTGGTCGGATCGAAATTAGTGACTTTACTGAAGAGGCGGCGGGGGCCGATAGCGGCATCCCACCAGATGTCGCTAAAGAAGTAGCCATTATTAGTGAGGGCTTTTAGGACTTGGTTGCGGTTTTCGACTAAGAGTGGGGTGCGACTCATCTTAGGCCCCGCTTGCAGCTGTTCTAGGACGAGTCTTGCCTGCCAGTTGGTGATAGTGACATGAGGCTGGACCTTACCCTCAGCGGATTTAGCGATAAGACCAGTATTTAGAGCAATCCAGGCGATAACTTTGCCACCAACTCGATAGAAAGTGCGGACTTTCCAGCCAACAACCGGATAAAGGCGGTCACTGCGACGGTAGCGGAGGCGCGGCATTTTAGTCGGGGTGTAGATTTTAGCATCGGTAAACTGGTTGCGAAGTACCAGCGCGGCGCCATGCTCCACGTCTACTGGCTTGCCGCGACCGAACGAGAAAAAGGTGGCGTCACCGACGGTGCCGACCTTGCGACCATCACTATAGTCAAGCCCGACGGAGTGTGCGAGGTCCTCTATGATCTTGATCTTAGCGAGCTTGCAGACCTTGTCGATGGTTTTGATGTCGGCAGTAAAGCCTAGGGTATTCTGGATGATGACGGCTTGGAGGCGGTGCTTCTTGGCGGTTTCTGCTAGAGTTTTTGCCGAAAAGTTAAAGGTCTGCTTGTCGATGTCGAGAAAGACGACTTTAGCACCAGTATCTTCGACGGCTTGAATGACAGAGTAACAGGTATAGGCATTGACGCCGATCTTAGCGCCAACGACTTTAGCGCCTAGTAAAGTTTTAAGGGCGACGGAGAGCGCCGAGCGACCATTGTAGTAAAGATAGCTTTTGCCGCCGTAAGTTGTGTCGAGGTAGGTAGTGAGAGCGATACGATCGGCAGTGCGGCCACGGATGGTATAGTGGCGCCAAGCCTGCTTGAAATTATAATTATATGCCCAGCCTAAAAACCTCATTCGGCAGCCTTTACCTTTTCCGCAATCTTGGTGGCAAGAGCAGCAGGGTTTGTGTAATATGGACTATGGCCCCAGCCTTCGATAACCTCGAATGTATTATTGGGTATGCCAGCGGCGATTTTACGGCCCTGCTTGAGCGGGGTGAACTTGTCTCTACTGCCCCAAATGATGTTAGTTGGAACGTTAACTTTTGAGAAATCGAAATCGCGATCGCTTTCGATCATGTTCTCGAGGGTGCATTTCATACCCTCGTTGGCTTTGGCGTAATCGCTGGCGCGAGCGAGGCGACGGACACAGGTGCGAATACCGCTGTCCTTACTCACAGCCCAGCCGAGCCAACGAGCGACGATCATAAAAGCGCGGGCTTTCCAGCTGCGATAATAGACGCCAGCTGAGTTTAATAGGATTAACTTCTTGGGCTTAAGCTTACGAGAGACGACGGCGTTCATCAGGATGCGGCCGCCGTTAGAGTGACCAAGCACGATAGCGTCGGGCGGGATAGTCTTACTAGCCCAATTGGCATAATCCTTGATAGTGTATTCTTTCTCCTCTGTTGTAGTGAGACCTGGGACGTTCAGGAAGTGAACCTTGATGTTGTGGCGGTCGCGGAGGTAGCCGAGGGTTTTTTGCCAGTTGTCGGTTGTGGTTGTCCAGCCATGGACTATGTATAGTTCGGGTTTTTTCTTGCTCATAAGAGGCCTTTCTTTTTACGTCTTTTAACGGCAGCAGGTTCGCGGCGGGCGAGATGGGCTTTGTCTTTGGGGTTCATGAGGAGTTTCTCGACTAACCACTCGAGATACTGTGAACCCTTGAAGACCACTAGTTCTGCACCTGTTAAGTTCTTCTTGAGATAGGCTAGAGCTTCACGAACGTCAGCGAATTGTTCTGTCTTCTGTCCTGCCTCTTTGAGCTTGGGATAAGTATATTTGGCGGTGCGGTGACCGACCAGCAAGACGTTCTCGGCGCCCACCGACAGGATGACTTCGGCGAGCTTCTCGTGCTCCTCCCTCTCTGCTCTGCCAAGCTGAACGATGTCGGAAATGACAAGCCACTTGCGATTCCAGCGGATTTTTTTGACCATACCTAACACACTTTGCATCGAGATGAGATGGGCATTATAGGAGCTGTCGATGAGCTTAGTGCCGTGGATACCCTCAAAGTAATTATTGCGACCAGGTGGCACGACGAAATCCTCAAGATTATAGATGACGGGAAGTTCTAGATAACCCATCAGGCGTTCGCAGAGTAGGCACTGAAGGCTGACTTCCTCAGGCATGGGTTGAGGGAACTTGAACTCGCCTTTGGTGGTGCGGAAAGTGGCGCTACTATAGGTGACATGATAGCTCTTGATTTCTTTAGTCTCAACGAAGTCCTTCTCTACTCGGACCAACTTGGTGCGGTCGATGATTTCGTGATCACGACCAGAGAAGATAGCGAGCTTGGTTGCATACTTGCTGATATTGACGAATTCGTCGTAGATAGCATCTATGGCGTGCTTGTACCTCCCTCGCTCGACTAGAGAATCGAAAAAGCTAGCGTGCGAAAGACCAATAGGGGTTGTCAGGACAACCTCAGGCTTAAGACGACTGGCGATGAGACCAGCTTCGCGTGGGCGCTCGGCGTCGACCTCAACGATATAAAACTTCTCCCTGCGCGTGAAGGTTGTAGAGCGCTTGATACAGGCAAAGATGAGATAGACCCAGCGGAAGCGGCTGCCGCGGATCGAGTCTAGCCCCAAGATATCAAAGGCAACTCCAAAAGCGGAGTTAGCATTGTGCGAGAAATGGGCTGGGAGATTTTGTGTGGCGAGTAGGTTTAGCATGGTGGTCTTCCCTACCGAGCCAGTAATCATGATTACGCGCGGATTCCAGCGACGGAAAGAGCGCATAGCAAAGAGCCAAAACCAGCGTGCTGCCACGAAGTATAGTCTACGCTTTAGTCTACCCATATAGATATATTATATCACGGCTTATCCCTGACTTAGCCAGCTTCGCAAGGATAAGATGAGGTCGTCCTGCAACGACTCTAGATTGGGCTTAGCCTTATAGTTGGCGATGGCAGAGTCTAGTAAATTGACGGTTATAGAGTCGAGGTTGGCTTCCGTAACATTACGCAGGTCGAGCATCTGATGCTCTTGGTCGAAAGCAGAATAATAGTCGCGGAATTTATAATTATTGCCATAGACGCCATCACTTAACATTAAGTGAGCGTTCGGAATCCGAAAGGCGTCAGCGACTACAACTCCGTGGAGAGACGAGGAAATGATGGTCTCGCACTCAGCGACCTGCTCCAGAAACTGCTGACAAAAGGCACTATCTTCTTGATTGCAGTTGACGACGTCGATCAACCTAACGTCAGGCAGCTCGAGAATCTTTTGGGCAGACGGAAGCTTCTTGTCGACATAATGTGGAATGAAGCCGTACTTGTATTTCTTGGGTCGAGCTGGAATAATCGTTGAGACAAGTAGGCCTGGGTCGCCAAGTGCACCCTGGAAGCCTAGTCGCTCTGCAGTCAACTTACCGCGAACCGCAAGGAGGTTATGGTTGGGTGCAGCGATGTGCGTACTATCTGGCAACATCAGTCCGGAGCCCCAGATAGTAACTGGAGTCTTAATAGTGAGCGCCCACTCCATGATAGAACCAATGCCGATAAATTCGGCTTGGTCGATAGACCCATGCTCAACATGGCTGACCCTGATATCTGGGTGGAGCATCTCTAGCAAATAGGGGGTAAGGATATCGCCAAAGTTACCCTTGAAATAGAATGTCTTGAGCTGCTTGCCTGCCATTAGCTACTCCACTACCGTAGATTTAATAATATCGAGAGGTGTCTCATTGAGGTTGAGGTCAAAGAAAGTAGCGTTGCGC
>Ga0123355_10000076_pt1 | contig 104837 bp, 93 predicted proteins | sample TergutEmb28metaG_3_FD_89872 | JGI IMG/M metagenome (GOLD analysis project Ga0123355, IMG submission 89872) | Embiratermes neotenicus P1 segment gut microbial communities from Petit-Saut dam, French Guiana - Emb289 P1 | ecosystem: Host-associated > Arthropoda: Insects > Digestive system > Gut ...
AGCTAACGCTGTCTGACTGCACCTCCTACGCTTCGCTGCGTCGGTGCAGGGCGTTCATGTAACTTCAAAATTGCTCAAGGCTTCGCCTTGGACAATTTTGAAGTTAATTCACTATAATCTCAAATTAAAACAACGAATTGGAGCGTCGCCGCGAACAATGAGGCGATTTTAATTGAGATTAGTATTACATGCTTGCAATTTGAAGTTTTGCACGCTCTCAAAAGATCGAGCCTGCCAAAACAGTTACACAACTATTCCAAATCCAAATTTGAAGTTTTTGGAGGTGTGGTCGGCGAAGCCTCTGACGGTTTAATATCCTCCAAACAGCCCCGCGTTCACCCACATTGGTATTGCAATGGCCAATGCCACTAGGCAGGCTACAAAGTATAATGCGCCGTAGATTGCCATATGCTTGTTGCTCCAAGCGCGGTCTGCGGCCATGCTGCGGCTCATCATGGCCCACATGTTTTGGTAGGCCAGGAAGAATGAATTGCCAGCCATTATGAATACTGCCAGCCATACAAGGGGGCTTATGCCGTAGGCTTCTTGGATTGCGGGTAAAATTGGCACGATTATTGCGATGGTGGGTAGAAATATGGCCAAATCTACAAAACGCCATAGGAACATGAATATGGTGATGCTGAACATGAAAAGCCATGGGTTGCCGGCTATTGGCCGCAGCGCGGGTACTATAATCCCCGCCAGCCACTGTGAAATTCCCATCTCTGTAAAAATTACGCCCAGGGAAAGTGCCATGGCCACGAAAACGATTAAATCCCAGTTAACACCGGCATTGAAGTCTTTTGCCTCTAGCACCCCAAAGGCAAAGAATGCCAGGCATGCCCCCAAGCAGATGATGGTGATGGACAGCCCATGTAGGCCAGTGGTTACAAAAAGCACAAATGCCAGCCCTAAAATGATGGCGGCAATGGCTTCGTGGCGGGTTACTTTTTCTAGCTGCTGTGTTTTTATTGCCGCTACGGCCTCGGGGGATAATTTTTCTGACGGTTTGAGAAAAACTAGACTGCCCAGCACCAGCAAAATAGCAGATACCGAAACCGGTACAAACATTACCCCAAACCAGCTGCCGAAGGTAACCAGCCCCGCCGTAGCGGGCTCTGCGTCCATCAGGCCCTGTATAAATGGCCCCCATATTACCCCAGTAAACCAGCCAGACCCAGGTATAAGCGCCATACCAAAGGCTGTAAGCAAAATAAGCGCGTTACCTCTGCTGCCTTTCCCAAGCCCCAAAAGCGAGCAGCATTGCACCGCAATGGGTATTACAATGGCCACCCGCACTGTGGTGGCAGGGGTTAGCAGGCTTAACGCCACCCCAATAAGTACCCATGCAAACACGATAGATACATAAGAATTGCCGCAAACACGGATTATGCCAAGGGCAATGCGCCTGCCCAGCCCGGTTTTTTGCAACGCAAACCCAAAAAACAAAGCCGGAATAAGCGTCCATACCGCATTTTGTGTAAACCCAGAAAACACAACCCCAGGCGTAAGCCCCAAAACTAAGGCAACAAAGGCCATAAACAGCCCACCAATAGCATAAGACAGCCCAAAAGGCTTAAAAACCCACACGCATAATGTAATCAATATGCCCCCCAGCATAAAATGTGCTGCGCTATCCAGCTCAAACGGCTGCACAAAAGCCACAACCGCCGCCAGCACCAACATAACAAAACTCCCAAAAATAGTAACACGTCCCATATTAAAACCTCCCTTTAATTTGCTTTTCGGGTCTTTTAAAACAAAAAAAGTCCTTGGCAAAGCAAATAAATGCTTTGCCAAGGACGAATCATCAAATAATCCGCGGTGCCACCTTGGTTTGCGGTATAAAATACCACACGCTTAGCGGGATACTAACATATCCCCGGCAACTAACGTATGCCCACACGTCATGGAATACTAGGCGCAACGCGCTTTTGACCATGCTCTCCGCGGTCCATTTAACATCTCGCATCTCTACCCGGCTCTCAGCTACCCAGGCTCTCTGTAAGCGCGTACAATGTTTTTATCTCCGCTTCAACGATTTAGTGCAGATGGTAGCATGATATTTTTATGCTGTCAATATGTAGAATTGTTACAATTTTGTGACAATGTCGATTTGATAGCATGTAATCATTTTCTTGCCATGGTATATTGACTAGACCCAGCCTATATAGAGGCACAGATATGGAGCGACGAAACCGTGGACAAGTACCGAAGTTGAAAAAATTTTTACAAAAATAAAATGAAAACAATCTTCATTGCAACAAAATGGCCAGTTCAGCGGCTTTAACGGCAATATGTGCCCCGCAAAACACAACGAAACACCCCTTTTCATCAAAAAATGGTACCATACGGTACCACAAAAGCAGAAAAATGGTACCGTATGGTACCATTTTTTTGTAATGGCGGTTTAAAGTTTCAAATCCCCTTCACCAATTAACCCCTTTCTCCGCATAAGTTCAGAAAGTGAAAGCGCCACTGCCGCCGGCACTATCACACATGCAAGAAGCATAGGAATAAATCCGCCAACCCCCATGGCATAAATCGTTTGGAATGGGCCAACAAGGCCAGAAGTTCCCATCCCTGCGCCCACAGAAGTTGTTCTCATCCCTAGCAGCACGGCGGCAACCGGCCCAGAAATCGCGCTTGCCGCAATGGGCGGAAGCCAAACCCACGGGTTTTTAATTATATTCGGCATTTGAATCATAGATGTGCCAATACCCTGGGCAACCAGGCCGCCCGTGCCGTTCTCGCGGAAAGAGCTTACCGCAAAGCCCACCATTTGGGCCGAAGCACCAGCAAGGGCAGCACCAGCCGCAAGCGTGCCTATTTCAGCCACCCCTTCCGGCGGGATACCAATGCCAATGGCAATGCACAGCGCCGCAGAAGAAATAATAGGTAAAGTCAAGGTAAGGCCAATAATAACCGCAATCAGGATGCTCATGGGGAAGGTGTGCAAATCAGTAATTCTCACCACAAACTCGCCAAATACCCCCATGCCCCTGGTGATAATCGGTGTGACAAGTAGGCCAATACTCCCGCTTATTACAATCACAAGGGCGGGTATAATCAACAAGTCAAACTTAGTTTTGCCCTCAATACGGCGTATAAGTTCCACCGCTATAAGCACAGACAACAGCGCACCATGGGGGTCTCCAACCACAACGGCCGCCACCCCAATGCCACCATCTGCAAACCTAAGTGTACCAGCCCCAAGCGCCCCCGCCGAAACCGCAGCCAGCAGCGTAAAAGGCTTCAAGGCCGTTTCATGGCCAGCCGCCTGGGTTCGCTTCATTGCAACCCCGGCGCCTATAGCGGGGCCCATCATTAGCTGCGCTGCGCGGCCAATCTGCTCTAGCCCCAGCGCAATATGCCCAATAAACGCATTATCAATATTCCCCAGCAAGCTACCTATTTGCGAAATTATTGTACCCACTATCAAAGATGCAAAAAGCCCCTTGGCCATGCCGTCAAATATGGTTGCCAGGTACTCCCTAACCGTCATTCTCTTCATTTTTTTCTCCCTATAAGTCATAAAATAAAAGCCCCTCTTGTATAATTTACATATGTCTTGACATGTGTAAATTATACAGGAGAGACTGGTCAAAAGTCAATGACTTAATCCTGCACCAAAAACCCTGCAGTATCCAAAGCCTCACAAACCTGCTCAAAATGCCGAATATCACGGCATGCAATAGTGTGCAAATGCACGCCCAACTTCAATTCCGACAACAGTCTAACCTCCGCAGACTTCACCCTGCCGATAAAAATATCAACGTCATCACGGTTCTTAATATTCAACTGGCCAGTAATCTCGCCGTACACTTCATGTTCCACAATTACATTCACAACAGTCGCGTTCAAGTCAACAATCGTGTGCAACTCCGCCATGGTGCTGTCCGCATCATGGCAGCAGGCAATTTTCCCAACATACTGGCTCAGTTTATTAAAATCCTGAACCATATATCCCCTAGCCGTAGCCATAATCTCATGCCCCTGCGCCCGCAAAAGCGCAATATCCCCAACAATAACTTGCCGACTAACCCCCAACCGCCCCGCCAGCAAGGAAGCACTAACGGCCGCATCTGCCTGGTTAATCGCTTCAAGAATCATCTCCCTACGCTTATTTGCGTTCATATTAGCCTCCTTCATGCCATAGCCAAACCGCCCCAGCGGAAGAAAAGTTCCTCCGCTTAAAACCGAACAAAACGCACAAAATCCTTGCAATCGTCTATTCCCAACCAAAACCACAAAACCCCACCATCAGGAAACATGCAATCACCTTTCAAAAATAAAATCGTCATGGCTTCGCCCCGGCCTCCTTCTTTTCATAAAAATTCGCTTCACGAACTTGGCGCTACGCACAGCCCAATTTCTTTCGGGCTACCTTTATAAAAAAGAATCAAAAACTTTAAAGTTTGTGGAGGTGTCGGGGGCAAAGCCTCTGGCGGTTTTGTCTTTAAAACATTATCCTATTATTAACATACCCAACAAGCTCTTCAATTTTTACTCTTTCTTGTTCCATAGAATCACGGTGGCGTACTGTTACGCTGCCGTCTTCTACAGATTCAAAGTCGTAGGTTATGCAAAAGGGTGTGCCTATTTCGTCTTGACGGCGGTAGCGCTTGCCAATAGAGCCGGCGTCGTCGAAGTCGCACATGAAATGTTTGGATAGTTTTTGGTAGATGCTGTCGCAGTTTTCGGATAATTTTTTCGAAAGGGGCAGTATTGCAGCCTTAATTGGCGCAAGGGCTGGGTGCAGGCGCATTACGGTGCGCACGTCGCTTTTTTCTTCTGTGCCTACTTCTTCTTCGTCGTAGGCGTCACATAAGAACATAAGCAGCATGCGGTCCACGCCCACAGATGGCTCAATTACGTAGGGGATGTACTTCTCGTTTTTCTCTTGGTCGAAGTAGTTTAAATCTTCGTTGCTGTGCTCCATATGCTGTTTTAGGTCGTAGTCGGTGCGGTCTGCAATGCCCCAAAGCTCGCCCCAGCCGAATGGGTACATAAACTCGATATCGCAGGTGGCTTTAGAATAAAACGAAAGTTCTTCTGCAGAATGGTCACGGAAGCGCAGGTTATCTGGCGCGACACCAAGCTGGCGAATCCAATCCATGCAAAAATTCTTCCAGTAGTTGTACCATTCTAGGTCACTGCCCGGCTGGCAGAAGAATTGCAGTTCCATTTGCTCGAACTCTAATGTGCGGAAAATAAACTTGCCAGGCGTAATCTCATTCCTAAAAGATTTACCAATTTGCCCAATACCGAAAGGCATTTTCTTACGGGTGGTGCGCTGCACATTTTTGAAGTTAACGAAAATGCCCTGGGCAGTCTCTGGCCGCAGGTACACTGTGTTTTTTGGGTCTTCTGTTACGCCCACGGTGGTTTTGAACATCATATTAAACTTGCGGATTTCTGTGAAATTATGCTTGCCGCAGGTTGGGCAGTCTATGGGCGTGTCGTCTATATATTTCTTCATTGTGTTAAAGTCCATGGCGTCTACGGCCACGCCTTCGATTTTATTTTCAAACAAATATTCTTCTATAAGCTTGTCTGCCCGGAAGCGTTCCTTACATTCCTTACAATCCATCATAGGGTCTGTAAAGCTGGCCACATGCCCAGAAGCCACCCAAATATTAGGGTTAACCAAAATAGCGCTGTCTAGTCCCACATTGTACGGGCTTTCCTGCACAAAACGCTTCCACCAGGCCTTTTTAACATTATTTTTCAGCTCTACACCAAGCGGCCCGTAATCCCAAGTATTAGCCATGCCACCATAAATTTCTGACCCAGGGAAAACAAACCCCCTGCCTTTACAAAGCGCAACAATTTTCTCTAAAGTTTTTTCCATTTGAATCCTCCTGTTTGTTTAGACAGTGGGCTTTGCCCCACACCCCAAAACTTTAAAGTTTTTGCCCAGCTTTTTTCAAAAAGCTGGTGGAGGTGTCGGAGGCGAAGCCTCTGACGGTTTTGTCTGTATATTTATATCACACTATGCAGAAGTTCGCCATATGAGGGTAGGCCCCAGTGTTTTTTGGATACTATTTTTTCTAGTTCGTCTACGGTTTCCCTTAGGCCTTGCATGGCCGGGAAGACCTTTTTGCTGTAGTGGTTTGCTTCGTTTTGGGGGGTGCTGCTTTGTTTGTTGTGTAGGATTTCTTCTAGGGTGTTTAGCTTTTGGGCCAGGCTGGCGGATAGGGTGGCTATTTTGGTTAGTAGGCGTGTTTCTAGGGTTGTATCGAAGCTGTTTTGTTTTAGGGCCAGCAGTTTGGCTAGTTCGGTTTGGTAGTTTAGTACCGCTGGTATTATGGATTTGTTTACCATGTTAACGAAGGTGAATGCTTCGATGTTTATTGTTTTGCAGTAGTTTTCTAGGTAGATTTCAAAGCGGGATTGCAGCTCGCAGGGGGTGAATACGTTGTGGCGGGTGTATAGTTCGTGGGCTTTGGGCTGGCTTAGGGCAGCTAGGGCTTCTACGGTGGATGTGTGGTTGGATAGGCCGCGTTTTTGGGCTTCGGTTAGCCAGTTTTCTGCGTAGCTGTTGCCGTTAAAGATTATGCGGCTGTGTTTTTTGTAGTTGCTTTTTAGCAGCTTTGCCAGGGTTTTTTTGAAATCTGTTGCGGCTTCTAGCTGGTCTGCTAGCTGGCGCAGGGCTTCTGCCACGATTGTGTTAAGCACGATGTTTGGCTCTGCAATGGACAGGGATGAACCTGGCATACGGAACTCAAACTTATTGCCGGTGAAGGCAAATGGCGAGGTGCGGTTGCGGTCTGTAGTGTCTTTTGTGAAGTTTGGCAGGGCGGTTACGCCTATTTCTATATTGTCTTTTTCTTTGCCTTGGTATTCTTCGTCGCTGCGGATAGCCTCTAGTATTTCTGTTAGTTCGTCCCCTAGGAACATGGATAGTATAGATGGTGGGGCTTCGTTTGCCCCTAGGCGGTGGTCATTGCTGGCTGTGGCGGCAGAGGCGCGAAGAAGGTCTGCGTATTCGTCTACGGCTTTTATGGTGGCTACTAGGAAGAGTATAAACTGGGCGTTCTCGTGTGGGGTTTTGCCGGGTTCTAGTAGGTTTATGCCGGTGTCTGTGGCTAGTGACCAGTTGTTATGCTTGCCGCTGCCATTTACCCCTGCGAAGGGTTTTTCGTGCAGCAGGCATACTAGATTATGGCGGGAGGCCACGTTTTGTAGCATATCCATGGTTAGCTGATTATGGTCTGTGGCGATGTTGGTGGTATCGTAGATTAGGGCCAACTCGTGCTGGGATGGGGCTGCTTCGTTATGCTTGGTTTTTGCGTACACGCCCAGCTTCCATAGTTCTTGGTCCAGCTCTTTCATAAAGGCTGCCACGCGGGGCTTTATGCTGCCGTAATAATGGTCGTCCATTTCCTGGGCTTTTGGCGGCCTTGCGCCAAAAAGAGTGCGCCCGGTGTATACCAGGTCTGTACGCTTATGGTACATGGCCTTGTCTACTAGGAAATACTCTTGCTCTGCGCCCACCATGGGGATTACCCGGCGGGCGGTGCTGTTGCCAAATAATTTTAATATACGCATGGCCTGGGTGTTTAAGGCTTCCATGCTGCGCAAAAGCGGTGTTTTCTCGTCCAATGACTCTCCGCTGTAGGAGCAAAACGCTGTGGGGATGTACAGCGTACCATCCCGCACGAAGGCGTAGGACGTGGTATCCCAAATGGTGTAGCCGCGGGCCTCGAAGGTGGCGCGTAGGCCGCCGGACGGGAAGCTAGAGGCATCGGATTCACCATGCACCAGGGATTTGCCAGAAAACTCCATCAAAGCCTTGCCGTCGCCAGAGGGTTCTATAAAGCTGTCATGCTTTTCTGCCGTGACGCCTGTCATAGGTTGGAACCAATGGGTAAAATGGGTCGCGCCGCGTTCTATTGCCCAATCTTTCATGGCGGTGGCCACTACATTGGCCACGTCAATTTCCATACGCTGGCCAAGTGTCATTGTCTTTTTTAGGGATTTGAAAATATTCTTGGGAAGCCTTGCCTGCATTACGGTTTCGTTAAACACCATGCTGCCAAAAAGCTCTTGTATGTTTGACATGGGGAATCTCTCCTGTTCGCCTAGTTTTGGGGGTTCGTAGCAGCCCCAAGGGAGTTGCTTTTGTGCGCGGTAAGAGTGGCCTATGGTACCTTAGCTTGGCGCTAATGATGCCACTCCAATTCGTTTCTTTAAATTAGAATTATTTTCAGTTGGTCGCAATTTGCGACCAACTGAAAATTTTTTAATAGAGTTCTTCTGAAATCGCGAAAACCGCGATTCCGAAAGAAGCCTAATATCCTTTGCCTGCCATTTCTGCCATAAACTTTGGGATATCAAGGCTCTGCGGGCATTGGCCCACGCATATACCGCAGCCTGTGCATTGGCTTGGGCGTTCTGATGGTGGTAGGGGGTCCATGCGCTTTAGCCGCCAGTCGCCGCCCACGCGGTAATCGTTGTAAATACGCAGCAGCTCTGGAATATCCAGCTTATGTGGGCAGCCATCGCAATAGCGGCAGAAGGTGCAGGTTGCGCCAATGGATTTAAAGAAAGACGAGCTGGCTGCATGTATTAGCTCTTTTTCTGCGAGTGTTAGGGGTTTATTTTCCTGGAAAGTAGCGATATTATCCTGCGCCTGCTCCATATTGGACATGCCGCTTAGTATCACGGTTATGTTTAGGTCAAGCAAAAAGCGGAACGCCCAAGATGCCAGGCTGCGGTTGGGTTCTGCGTTTTGCAGCAGGGCTGCACCTTCTTCATTTAACCGGGCCAAAAGCCCGCCATGGGCTGGCTCCATAGCCATTACGGGGATATTATGCTCTTGTAGAATTTCGTATTGTTCCTTGGCCGGGCCGTGAAACCAATCGTAATAATTTAGCTGTATCATTACAAAATCCCATTGGGTGTATTTTAATGCCTGCCGCAGCACGCTTGGGCGGCCGTGGAACGAGAAGCCTAAGTTTTTGATGCGCCCCTTAGCCTTTTCTTCCAAAAAATACTCCACGCCGCCGTTGCCCAGGTAACCCTTGATATGGTTATCTGAAATGCCATGGCACAGGTAAAAGTCGATATAATCGGTTTGCAGGCGCTCTAGTTGCTCTGGAAACTGGATGCGATAATCCGGTTGCGCCAGTAAGTTGTATTTATCTGCAAGGAAATAACTTTCCCGCGGGTATTTTTGCAGCGCGCGGCCTAGAAAGCGCTCAGAATCCCCGCCATGGTACACATATGCGGTGTCGAAATAATTTACGCCCTGGGCCATAAGATAGTCGATAATTTCTGCGCCCTTTTCGAAAAGTACGGGTTTGCCCCAGCCTTCTTCTACCTGCGGCAGGCGCATTGCGCCCATGCCTAGATGAGATATGGGTTTGCCTTTAAAATCTTTGCGGGTCATGTTGCCCTCCTTTTAAGCTGCGGTAGTAGGTTTATGCGATTATTTTAACAACCGACCACGGCCACTCAATCTTCCTAATCCTGCCTATACACAAAATGCAGCGGATGCTGCGGAATGCACTGGATATGCTGGCTTATACCTTCTGGGTAAAGCTGAATTTCGCTAAGCTGCCCTAGCGGCACCCAAACGAAATCTAAATCTATCCGCTGGCCGCCAATTTCATCGAAGGCACGGAAAATGCCGCTGGTGGGGATTTGCCCCTCGCTAAGCAGTGAAACCGTATAATACAGGCCAATTTGCTGGCATGGCAGCTCGTCCCAAGGGAAGAAATTTTCGCCCACCAATATGAGCTTGTTCACTTTAATATCTGCGCCAATTTCTTCTTTAAACTCCCGCACCAATGCCTGGGCAGAGGTTTCACCATGGGTCACATGGCCGCCCGGAAGCGAGTAGCCACTATCATTTAGCGGCTTTTGCAACAAAACCTTTCCGCCGTGGATTAGCACCCCCGCAATGCGATACGAGAATATAAATTCCTCGGTTTTAGAAATTAAATCCATGGGTGCCTCCTATATGGTAACTGCCAAAACCTCTGCCAGCTTGGCGAAGCCGATTTTCTCTGCCAGCTTTTGGGATGCTATGTTGCAGGTATCATGTGACCATTGGGGCGCTTTGCCACTGGCCATTATGTTTTGGGCGGCTTTGGCACAGGCGGCTGCGGCGTAACCACGGCCCATGTAGCCAGGCAGGGTGTTTATGCCTATTTCTTGCACCAGCTCTGACAGGTATGGCATAGTTGGGGCGTCTGTACAGCTTACAATGCGGCCGCCATGGTATACAGCCACGCATGTGCCGGCCGCGGCCATTTCGGTAAAATATTCTTCCAGCCAGTCTATTTTGCTGCCCGGAAAGCAGCCTAGAAAGAAGTTTTTGTAATCATCATATTCAGTCACATTCTCCGCCAAAATATTTGAGGGCTGGCTGCCTTGATAAATGTATTTGATATTATGTTTAACTTCGCGGCCAAAAACCGTGGCTAATGTAGATTTGATTTCCGCCGCAGTATTATCTGTGTGAATAGCTTGCTGTAGCCTGGAAATTTGCGGGCTGGCGGCATCGCCATAAGATAGTACTATTTTACCCGGCTGCACCCAGCAATAAATATCAAAGCGGGCAGAAAACCCAGGTTGTTGCACATTACGCTCTGCCGAGTGGATAAAATGGATGGCCTGCCCGCCAGATAAGCAGCTTTGTTGGCCTAGCATGGCTTCATAATATAGGATGGTTGGGTTCATTTTATGGTCTCCTATGGGTGCTACAGGTTTACTATTCCTGCTATTTTAATCATTTTCGTAGGTTTGGTCAAATTGTTAGGGATTTGTCACTGACGGGTATAAATAAAAGCCCGGAGTTGCCTCCGGGCTTTAGAATGCTCTTTACCTAAATCGCAATATGATGCCGCAAAATTATTGATATAGTGAAATAATTCGAAAGCGTTTTCGCCTGTCGCGGCAAAAACGCCTGAAACGCCTTGTCTCGGCGTTTCAGGTGCCGCTTGGGTTAGACCGTTTCTCATTTGTTTAACTATAAACTCTATTTATTTATGTTTTTAAGTCGCATATTACTATTCACGTGCAACTGTCCCGCTGCCAAAATGTTATCACGGCAGTTATCGACAGGCTACAAACTCAGTAAAATCAACATTCTTTACACAGGTTTGTTTACTGCCATTCAATAGTCCCGGGCGGCTTCGAGCTTATATCGTACACAACACGGCTAACATCCTCTATTTCGCTGGAGATGCGTACTGCCATGCGGTTTAGAAGCTCGTGGGGGATTGGCGTGTAGCTGCAGGTCATGAAATCTTGCGTGGTTACGGCACGGATGGCTAGCACTGGGTCGTGGGTGCGGTTGTTGCCTTTTACGCCCACGGAAGATGTGTCGGTTAGCACCGCGAAGTATTGGTCTGGGCGTTCGCTTTCTGGTAGTTTGTCCAGTTCTTCCCGCACTATGGCGTCTGCACGGCGCAGGGTGTTTAACTTTTGGAATGTGACATCACCCATGATGCGCACGGCTAGGCCAGGGCCTGGGAATGGTTGGCGGTTTACTAGGTATTCTGGCAGGCCCAGCATTAGGCCTATTTTGCGCACTTCGTTTTTGAATAGGCCGGATAGAGGCTCTACAATTTGCTCGAAGTCTAGGTTTTCTGGCAGGCCGCCTACGTTGTGGTGGCTTTTTATGGTTGCGCCATGTGCGCCGCCAGATTCTACAATATCTGGGTAGATTGTGCCTTGGGCCAGGAAGGGGATTTTGCCCAGTTTTTTTGCTTCTTCTTCGAATACGCGGATAAATTCTTCGCCTATTATTTTGCGCTTGGTTTCTGGGTCTGCATGACCTTTTAGTTTGCCCACGAAGCGTTCTGCTGCGTCTATTCTTATGAATTTCAAGTCCCGTTTAGAGAAAATTTCTTCTATCTGGTCGCCTTCGTCTTGGCGCATTAGGCCGTGGTCCACGAACAGGCAGGTTAGCTTGCCCGGGATGGCCTTAGACAGCAACGCCGCGCAAACGCTAGAATCTACCCCGCCAGACAGTGCCAGCAGCACATTGCGGCCTGCGGTGGTTTCACGGATTAGTTCTACCTGGGTGCTGATGTAATCCTCTAGCTTGTAGCCGCCTTTTGCATGGCATTCATTGAAAATGAAGTCTTTTATAATGCCTTGTAGGTCTTTTGTTTGCGTCATATCGACGGTGTGTATGTTGTTGCCTGTGCTTGGCACAGGCACTCCTGCCAGATTATATGCCAGCACTGGCACGCCTAATTCAAACAGCCCCGGGTCGCATTTTACTGCGTCTGGGGCGTTTTCTTGGTTGCCTGTGATTATTATGCCAGTGGGTTTCATTGCGCGGATTTTGTCCGCGGACAGATGCCATGGGATTATCTCTGCATATACTTGCAAGTCGCGGACGGTGCGGGCTAGCAGTTCCTTATGCAGCCCGCCAAAGTCCATTATCAGGATTAGGTCGCTCATATCTTCACTACTCCTTCGTACACTTTTATACATTCGCCGCTCATATACACGGCTTCGTCGGTGTAGTTGATGGTTAGTATGCCGCCGCGCACTTCTACTTTAATGTCTGTGTCTTTATCGCAGAAGCCTAGCTGAACCGCAGCCACAGCCGCAGCGCACGCGCCTGTGCCGCAGGCCATGGTTTCGCCTGTGCCGCGCTCCCAAATTCGCATACGCAGGTAGTTGCGGCTTACCATCTGGGCAATCTCTAAGTTAACCCTTTCTGGGAAGAGGTTGGCATGTTCAAACATTGGGCCAATCGTCTCTAGGTCAAAATGGTCTATATCATGATGGAAAATAACCGCATGGGGGTTGCCCATGTTTACGCATGTAATCTCGTAAGGCTGGCGCGTTATATTGACTTTCCGCTGGATAATCGCCTCGCCGCTAAGGTTGACCGGAATCTTCTCTGGCGCTAGCTCTGCCTTGCCCATATTCACCTTGGCCGCCAGTACCCTGCCGTCCACTATGGTCATCTCCATATCCTTTATGCCGCTTAATGTTTCTATCTTCACATTGGGTGTTGTAAACGTACCGTTTTCGTACAAATACTTGCCCAGGCAGCGCAGGGCATTGCCGCAATTGTCTGCTTCGCTGCCATCTGCATTAAACATGCGCATGGCCGCATCTGCAACTTCAGACGGCAACATAAGCACAAGCCCGTCGCCCCCCACGCCCTTGTGCCTATCTGAAAGTACCCTGGCAAGCTCGCCCGGGTTAGGAATATCCACATCAAATCCATTGAAGAAAATATAATCATTGCCGCAGCCATGCATCTTAACAAAAGGTACTCTGCGCCCCACAAACTGAAAAGTGTCAATACTGGTCATAACCCACCTCTTCGGTTGAAATTTAGGACAAAATCTTATATAAAAATTGGGCGAATGTCAAGTTTTAAAAGCTTTTAAGACCTTTATAAGGCCGTCAGAGGCTTCGCCCCCGACACCTCCACTTCTTTTCATAAGATTCGCTTCGCGAACCCGGCGTTGTGCGCCGCCCAATTTCTTTCGGGTTGCCTTTGAGAAAAAAGAAGCAAAAAACTTTAGAATTTTTATTTTTGGGTTGCAAAGTTGGTGGAAGCTTTGCTGTTTGTGGAGCTACCATTGAAATTGCGTTTTTTGCAATTTTATAGCCGCTCCACCTAAAAACCCTCACATAGAGCTTGTAAATTTCCCACAAGCCTTCGTCGCTAAAAACCTTGTGCACCGCTAGTGCGCGGCGGTTTTCAGCTCCTCGCCTTGCGAAAAATTTCCCGCGCTCTATGCGAATGTTTTTAGGTGGAGCGGCTATAGAAGAACTCTAATAAAAAAATGGTACCATACGGTACCATAAACCGGCGAAAATGGTACCGCATGGTACCACATTTTGGAAAAAACGCATGTTTTGCCTTCGGGTATACGCAAAAAACCGCTAAACAAGCCACTTCTTTAAAAATAAAAAACACAAAAGTAAAAACTTCTGTGTTTTTGGCTCAAAAATTAAAGTTTTTGCCCCTCTTTTTTTCAAAAAGAGGGTGGGTGTGGGCTGGTCGGTTGCTACGCAACTTGCTTGCCTTAGCATCCTGAGGCAAAGCCCACGGTTTCAATCTTTACAATTTCTTTACAAATTCGCCCCCGCAATATGTTATACTGTGCAGGATTTTTAATTTAAAGGAGTGGTGAGCTTGGTTGAAGTAAAGAATTTGACAAAAATTTACGGCAAGCATCGGGCGCTGGATAATATTAGCTTTAGTATTGCCCCGGGCGAGATTATTGGCTTCCTTGGGCCAAACGGCGCGGGCAAAACTACTACCATGAATATCATGACCGGGTTTATTGCTGCCACCAGCGGCGAAGTGACCATCGATGGGCTAGACACCGTGGCCGAGCCAGAGCGCGTTAAGGCCAGCATAGGTTATTTGCCGGATACTCCGCCTGTTTATGGCGATATGCGAGTTGTTGAATATCTTAACTTTGTGGCAGATATTAAAAAGGTTAAGGCCGGCCGCAAAGAAATGTTGCAAGATATAATGCGGCAGCTAAGCATTGACGATATCCCCAAAAGGCTTATAAAGAATCTCTCCCGCGGGTACCGCCAGCGGGTTGGCTTAGCGCAAGCCATGGTGGGCCAGCCCAAGCTGATAATAATGGACGAGCCTACCATAGGCCTAGACCCTAAGCAAATAATCGAGATGCGCGATGTGGTTAAAAACCTTGGCAAAAAGCATACCGTAATCCTATCATCCCACATTATGCAAGAAGTAAGCGCCGTTTGCGACCGGGTTATAATAATCAACCGTGGCAAAATAGTAGCCACTGGCACGCCAGAATCCCTTTCTAAAGGCCTGCAGCAAGGCAGCATAAAAGTACGCATAAAAGGCGACCCTGCAGCCATAAACACAGCCCTAGCCGCCTACCCAATAATATCCGGCATCACCCCAGAACCTTCCCCAGAAGAAGGCGTAACAGACCTAATACTAAGCGGCAACGAAGGCACAGATATCCGTGAGGCCATTTTCAATTGCATGTCCAACAACAACCTCCCAATCTTACTAATGAAATCCACCGAAATGTCCCTAGAAGAAATCTTCCTCTCCTTCACCTCCTCGCCGGATGGGCAGCTCCGTGGAGGTGTATCTGAGGCTTCAGCATACGACTCGCGGCCGGATGCCGTGGGAAGCGTAACCGGGTTGCGGCAGCAGGACTTGGGGCAGAACCCCATTTCAAAGGAGGAAGCCTAATGACTGCAATTTATAAAAAAGAAATGCGAACATATTTTACGCATATGATGGGATACGTTTTTCTGGCTATTATGCTGCTGCTGGTTGGGATTTTCTTCTCCACAGAGACTATCGGCCGGCACAACCCTAATTTCCATATGGTGCTGTTTAATATTACTACTTTTTTCTTTGTGCTGGTGCCGGTGCTTACCATGCGGCTTTTTTCTGAAGAAGCGCGGCAAAAGACAGACCAGCTACTTTTCACCAGCCCCCTTAGCGTGATGCAAATTGTGCTGGGTAAGTTTTTGGCGGCTTTTAGCTTGTTTCTTGTTGGCACGGTGGTTACTGTTGTGCTGCCGCTAATGGTGCGTAGCTATGGCGAGCTGCCTGTTAGCCAGATTGTTGGTACTTATGTAGCGTTTTTGCTTATTGGCGCGGCTTCCATTGCGGTTGGCGTGTTTATTTCTGTGCTTACAGATAACCAGATTATCGCGGCTATTGCTACCATGGGCGCGATTTTTCTTATGTTTATCATGGAAACTGTGGCTTTACTTATGCCGGTTACTACCGTGGCGTCTTTGATTTTTGTGGGGGTTTTAGTGCTTGGGGTGGCCGCAGTTTTGTACAATTCTACCAGGAATATTATCGTGGCGGTTATTGTTGCGCTGCTTGGGGCCGGGGCTGTGGCCGGGCTTTATTTCTTGGGGGTTTTGGCATTTGATGGGGTTATCATTAGGGTCTTGCAATGGCTTTCTATTTTTGCACGGTTTAACAATTTTGCCCTGGGCATGTTAAATATTGGCGATATTGTCTACTATATTTCCTTTGCAGCGCTTTTTGTGTACCTTACGGCCAATGTGATTGAAAAAAGGAGGTGGAGATAATGAAGCTACGGGATAAACGCTTCCGCTATGGTATGTTCTCTACGGTTATGATGCTGCTGGCAGTTATGCTTTTTATTATTGTTAACCTGGTTGCCAGCGGTTTTAATATCACCCGCGACCTCACCCGCGAGCAAGTTTTCACCCTTACAGACCGCAGCATAGAATTTTTGGCAGAACTTAACAGCCCTGTAACTATCTACTATCTAGTGCCAACCGGCCACGAGCATGTGATAATATCACAACTGCTGGAAGAATACGCTGCGGCATCAACTTATATCCGCGTAGAGCTGCGTGACCCCACCATCAACCCGGTGCTGGCTCATCAGCTTGCTGCCGAGGCAAGGCTGGCGGGGGGTATTCCCATAGGCAGCACTGGTAGCATTGTTGTGCAATCTGCAACTGGTACAGTAGCCGTTACAGAACTGGATATGCTGCCCCGCAACGCCGCAGGGGAAATCACTTCCATGAATTTCGAGCCATCTATCACCCGCGCCATCCACAATGTAAGCCAGGGCGTACCGCCTGTGGTCTACTTTGTTTATGGCAGCGGCGAAATTGACATAAGCATACCCTTTATAGGATATTTGCTGGCAGAAAACTTTGCCCTGCGTTCCATCAACCTGGTAGAAAATCACATTCCAGACGATGCAGACATCCTCTTTATAACCATGCCCTCACGGGATTGGACAGCCGCCAAACGCGACCGCATAGAGGCCTTCCTTACCGGCGGTGGCCGCGCCTTCATGGCCTTAAACCTACGCAACGAGGCCACCCCAAGCTTTGACAATATGCTGGCCAGCTTTGGCATAGCCGTAGGCAATTTCCTAGTGCTGGAGGGTGACAGCCGCCAATATATAGACAACCCCAGCATAATAATACCAACCCAGCAAAACCACCCGGCGCTAAACAACCTCTATCACAGCGATTTCGTTAACATACTACCCGTAACAACCGCCCTAGAAATACTAGACATGCGCCGCCCTGCAACCAATATCACGCCGGTATGGACAACATCATTCAGCTCCTTCGGCCGCCACGACCCAAATGAAACCAGCCCAGAAAGAATCCCCAGCGACAGCGACGGCCCCTTCAACCTAGCCTTAGCCATAACAGAGCGCATAGGCGAAAATGAAACCCAATTTATAGCCGTAAGCAGCCTAACCCTAATCTCCGACGACGTAACCCCCTTCGTGGGCGAAAGCAACTGGCTCTTCGTGGCAGATTCCCTGCGCTGGCTACACGGCCAGCCATCTGGCATATTCATCCCACGCCGCAACCCGCCAGGCATGAACCCCCTAATAGTACCAGGCTTCCAAGCCAACATTTTCCGTGCAATAGCAATGGGCGGCCTGCCAGCGGTGACTTTGATAATAGGCGTGATTGTGTATGTGAAGAGGAAAAATAACTAAAACAGTAAAAGGGGGCTTTGCTCGCTGCCTAAAAACTATAGCATAGAGCGCAGAAAATTTTTCGCAAGACAGAAGCTGAAAACAGCCGCGCGCTGGCGGTACGCAAGGTTTTTAGCAGCGAAGGCTTACGGAAAATTTACAAGTTCTACGTGGTGGTTTTTAGGTGGAGCGACTATAACAATTCAATAGCTGAATTCAGTCTGCATCCCCCATTTTATCGGTGGATTTATACCATACAATATGTCTCATGCGGTTAATCGCCGCCAAAACCTCAAACTGTCGCGGCATATCCATAAAACGGTGCATTGTAGTGAAAAATCCTGTGTCAACTAAATCCAAACCTTCTGCTTCAATTTGGGCATATAATTTTTGAACGATAGCAACAATATCAACACTTTGCTTGTTTGACTTATCCTTTGGACTTAATCCACGTATCGCCAACGCCATTGCTTCTAAATTATCAACACCTTCGTTACCTTTTGCCAAATGTCGAAGGATAAATGCCAAGGCGTTCACTTGGGGTTCTGTAGCTATATCGTGTAAATTACGGATGTCTATGCGTTCGTCACCGATAATGATAAATCCTGTATCCGATACGGATAACCGTTCCCTGCTTGTGCCTTCCGGGTATGCTGTAAAAATTTTAGTAACGGTTCGGTTATTTTCCCAATTTTTATGCAATGCCGGAAGAATGTGTTCTGGGACGAATGTTTTAGCATAAGCGGTTACTTCGCTCATAACAAATTCGTCCATCATAAATACATAGTCTGCAACCGCCAAATATTCTCCGCTCCCGCCAATAACGAGTATGGTAGAGATACCCATTTCGGCAAGTTCGTTTGCCCGATCGGTAAATGGCGTTATGGGTTCTTTTTCAATGAGTTGCTTCATCACCGCATCCCGAATCATAAAATTCGTGGCGGAGCGGTCTTCATCAATAAGCAGAAGTTTTGCGCCCAAGGAAACCGCTTCCATGATATTTGCTCCTTGGGATGTTGAGCCGGATGCGTGTGTCGTGGAAAAAATGTCCGGATTGCCGCCGGGAATCCATTTTATGAAAGGTGAAATGTTTACATTGGAAACTGCACGGCCATCTTCGGCTGTGATGGTGACAGCGGTATTATCGGTAATGCACAATTCGCGCCCATCGCCTTTTACATGGTCATATATTCCAGCGGATATAGCGTTTAGTACCGTAGATTTGCCGGAATACCCACCACCTGTTATTACAGTAACACCGCGCTTTATTCCCATGCCCCTAATGCCAGCGACTTCTATTTCATGACTTGTCGGGCTTTGGAATGGAATAGCGGCTTGCGCGGGTTTGTCGCTACCGCGCTCCCGTGCCAATATACTGCCATTTGCGATGAAAGCGCAATAGCCACCATCACGCAAAAATGTGCGAATTGCTTGCTGTGTCTTGGTAAGTTTGAGTACATCACTTAAGCCGCCTTTGTTGAATTCCCGAACAAAACGCTCGGTTGAATCCGGCAGTTGTTTTACCAACATGGTTTTTGCCCTATTCAGTTTCAAGTATGGTAGTTGAATTTCCATACGTATACAAAGACACATAATGTCCGGGGGCGGGTCTGTGTACCTGCAAAAATAAATTCTGATTCCTTTTCCTTCTTTATAATTCTTGGCAGGAATTAACGAGAAGTACGCAGTATTACGCAACATCACCTTGCTACCCGGTTCGAGCAAGATAAACTTTCCGTTTTCCCTGTCAGGTCGAGTGCGGTTTGCATAGCTGGCGTTTATCGCATCAAAGTAGGGTTTAATCTCTCTGAGGCAGTAATCGGCAACCGCTGGTGTGAAATCAATTATTCCGAGCATCTCTACGGGAATGGAGATTGTAACGGTGGGGCGGTCTAACGCTTGTTTGTTTGTGCGGTCAAGTGTATAGGCAATTTCATTATGCCAAAATGTCGGCTCTCTACGGATGCCCGTTCGCTCTCCGTCAATGTCACCGTTTGGCTTGACATATACCTCCACACATTCCCCATCGTAAATTTCTTTCTGAACAGGCTTTCCTTCCACCGTATCATTGTAACGATACGTGGTTGTCTTGTTGTCCGTAATACGGTCAAGATAGTAGCGCAGTCTTTTTGGCAATGGCTTTACCTCCGAGTTTTCGGAAGCTGGCGCAAAATAAAAACGCCGCTGATAAAACCAGCGGCGTAAAAAGACTTAGTGAAAAAACTAAATCAGCGCGGACAAAATGGTTTTATCATTCATGTATAATATTGGCATTTTCATTTTGTCCGACCTCCTAAATTTTATTTTAGTGTAACAAGATAAGTTTAACATATATGTTTGTTCAGTGCAAGATAGATTTTTTGACACCAATTTGACAAAGTCCGGTATCATCTCTTTCTGTGCCGATACATGTTCTTGAAAAAACCTTAACAACATCATTCTAACAACTAATCATCCCATTCCATTTTTACAACTTCGCCAGTACCTGCACAAATATAGAATTCGATTATATGGTGGCCTCTGTACCTTTGGGCTGCCCGGAATTCTAATTCCCAAACCCAGCGGCCTTGTTCGAAGTCTAGGCCAGAGCTTGCGCGGTGGCTGGCTTCTATTCCTAGGCGGGATAGTTCTTCGTAGGCTAATTCTATTGCACGTGCGGGGGTTATGGTTGGGCTGGCGGGGCGGTTATTGCGGGATGTGTAGGCTGTGCCAGTTGTTGTGGCTGGGGGGGCTTCTGGCTGTGGCAGATGCGCCGGGTAGTTTGGCACTGCGCCAGCGGGGATGCGTTCTGTTAGGTGGACGGTGTTGGTTTCGCTTTCCCAGGTGGCGTTGTAGCCGAATAGGTTGGCAATGTCACGCACAGGCAGGTAAGTGCGGCCATTTAGCACGAAGGGTTCATTTTCTAGCTGCGCTTGGTTGCCATTTATGGCTACTGAAATATTATTGAAATAAATTGTCACGTCGTTGCTTATAACACGCGCCACTAGCGGCGTTGCGGTTAGAATTAAGGCGGCAATGGCTGCCCCTATTATTCCGCCCTTTAGGCGTTCTTTTGCTTTCATAAAACCTCCTATATTATATATCTGTCCGCTTTGGCTGGTGCGGCGTCCATCTCGGCCTTCTTGGTGTCGTACCCTGGGCGGCCGAACATTGCGTAGGTGGCGTTTTTGCCTTCTTCTACGCCTGGTTGGTCGAAGGCGTCTATGTTTAGCAGTTCCCCGGCGTAGGCTGTTGCTACTTCAAAGAAGTAGAGTAGCTGGCCTAGGGTTTGTGGGGTTACTTTTGGTAGGGTTATGGTCATGTTCATGCGGTTGGCTTTGGTTAGGGCGTATTCTGTGGCGGCTTGTTCTGTTTGTATTAGGTTGTTGTGGGTTACGCCGCCCAAGAAGCCTAGGCTGGGCATGTCACCGTAGGTTTTGGGGATGGTGATGGTTTCTCGGTATTCGTCTACACCTAGGAAGACGATTATCTTGTCGAACGGGCCTTCTGCGTAAAGCTGTACCTGGGAATGCTGGTCTGTTACCCCAAGGGCTTTTACTGGGGTTTGGCCTACGTTTACGGTCTTGCCGTTTACATCAAATTGCTTGCCCAGTGATTCTGCCCAAAGCTGAGCGTACCAGTCTGAAATATATTTTAGCGCGTCTGCATATGGCATCATTACGGATATGTTTTTGCCTGTGGTCATGCCTATATAATGTAGCAGGGCGTACATATGCGCTGCGTTTTTGTAAATATTGCTGGCTTCGCACATTTTATCCATTTCTGCCGCGCCTTCAAGCAGGCCTTTGATATCCAGCCCGCAGAACGCCGCAGGCAGCAGCCCAACAGGAGTAAGCTCGGAAAAACGCCCGCCAACCGCGCTTGGGATGTAAAAATGCTTGTAGCCTTCTTGCTTGGCAATGGTTATCAGGTTGCCGGTGACTGCGTCTGTGGTGCATACAATCAGCTTGCGGGCGGCTTCTATGCCAATTTTTTCTTCCAGCTGCTGCTTGATTATCATGAACTGACTCATGGTTTCGGATGTGCTGCCAGACTTTGATATTACGTTAAACAGGCATTTTGTGGGGTCGATTGTTTGGAATAGGTAGACTAGCCGCTCGGGGTCTACATTGTCCACCACATACAGCTTGGGGAAGCCGCCGCGTTTTTCCCTTGGCAGCTCGTTGTAATAGGGGTGGTTTAAAGCCTGCTGCACGGCCATTGGCCCAAGGGCGCTGCCGCCAATGCCCAGCACAACAAAGGCTTCAATTTGGCCTTTCATTTCGTTTACATAGTTTAGGATATCTTCCACGATTTCGTTCTGGTTGTATGGTAGGTCGCGCCAGGCCATTTTGCCGGCTTTGCGTTTTTCTTCCATGTTTTTGTTGGCGGCTAAAATGGCGGGAGATAGGCTGTCTAGGGTTGCTTGAGTTATCCCTTCATCGCCTATGGTGTGGGTTAGCATGTTGTTGTAGTCGATGCGTAGTTTCATGATTGTTCCTCCTGTTTTGTTGGATTTGGTGAATCCTTAGTTTGTTGATTTTACCAGTGGTGTTGGCGCGCTGTCAAATTGTTTTGGGGTGATGTGTTTATATTGTTGTGTGAGGTTGGTACGATGGCAAAATATCTCTAATGATGACACGCAAAAAACATCAATGTGTTCTATTTTGTTCAAAAACGAGTGTTTTTATGTAAAAAATGGTACCGTATGGTACCATTTTCTTTGAATTATGGTACCATACGGTACCATTTTTGCCGCAAAAAACGTATATTCTGCTATCCCTCCCACAAGAAAACCCGCCAAACAAGCCACTTTTTTTGAAAAAACAACAAACGCGTAAAATAATAAAATCACCTGTGTATTTTTTGCATAAAAAAAGCGGAGCATCACTCCACACCCCAAAACTTTAAAATTAAAGTTTTTTGCTTCTTTTTTTCAAAAAAGAAGGGGGTGTGGGGCGAAGCCCCGCGGTGTTATAGTGAAATGATTCGAAATCGGTCTCGCCTGAGACCGTTTCTCATGTATTTTACTATGCTACACGATTTCCACATTAACTTTCTTGTTCTCTAGAATTGCGGCGGCCTTTACTAAGGTGCGTAGAGCCTTGGCTATGCGCCCTTGTTTGCCTATTACTTTACCCATGTCGTCCGGGACAACTTTTAGTGACAGCACTATTGTGCCTTCTTTTTCTTCTTCGGTTACGGTCACTTGGCTTGGGTCGTCCACTAGGTTTTTTGCCAGGATGGTTAGAAGTTCTTTCATTCTATTCACCTACATGCCTGATTTTTTTAGAAGTGCTTTTACTGTGTCTGTTGGTTGTGCACCTTTGGCCACCCAGTTTTTGGCGGCTTCTACGTCTACTTTAAGTTCAGAAGGTTGCTTTGTTGGGTCGTATGTGCCGATTTCATCTAGGGTTTTGCCACCTCTTGGGGTGCGTGAATCTGCAACTACGATACGGTAGAATGGTGCTTTTTTTGCGCCCATTCTTTTTAAGCGAATTTTTACCATTGGTTAAATCTCCTTTTCTAGTTTTAATGGGGCGCTGCCCCTAAGCCCGGCTGTGTTTACTTGGCGGCTTACCGCCTGCGGGTGCGTATTGTGTACGCAGATAGTTTATCGAAGGCCGCCGCTGCCGGCTGCCATTGCGAACAGGTTTAGAAAAATGGCAACTTACCCTTGCCAAACTTACCCTTCTTGCCGAATAAACCGCCCCCGGTGAAGGATTTCATCATCTTACGCATTTCTTCAAACTGCTTTAGCAGGCGGTTTATCTCTTGTATGCTGCGGCCGCTGCCTGCGGCTATGCGGCGCTTGCGCGAGCCGTTTAATGTATCCGGGTCGTGGCGTTCTGCCCGGGTCATGGATTGGATTATGGCTTCGGTGTGCGCCATGGCTTTTTCGTCTACATTTGCGTCTGCCAGGGCTGCTTGGTTAACCCCTGGCATCATGCCCAGCAGGTCTTTTATATTGCCCATTTTTTTAAGCTGCTGCATCTGGGTGAGGAAATCTTCTAGGGTAAATGAATTGCTGCGGATTTTTTGCTCTAGCTCTAGGGCCTGCTTGTCGTCGAAGGCTTGTTGCGCCTTGTCTATCAGGCTTAGCACATCGCCCATGCCCAGTATCCTGGAGGCCATGCGGTCTGGATGGAATGGTTCCATATCTTCCAGCTTTTCGCCCAACCCCACGTATTTTACTGGCTTGCCGGTTACAGCCTTTACAGACAGTACCGCGCCGCCGCGGGTGTCACTGTCTAGCTTAGTTACTATTATGCCGTCTAGGCCCAGCTTTTCGTCAAAGGTTTTGGCTACGTTTACGGCGTCTTGGCCTGTCATGGCGTCTACCACCAGCAGGATTTCTTGCGGCGTTACCTTCTGGCGAATTTGAGACAATTCATCCATCAGTTCATCATCTATATGCAGCCGCCCTGCGGTATCTACCAGAACTACATCATGGCCATTGGCAGCCGCGTGTTCTAGGGATTTTTCTGCAATGGTAACAGGGCTAACCTTATCTCCCATTTCGAAAACGGGGATATTGTACGTATTACCCACAATCTGCAGCTGCTTAATAGCCGCCGGGCGATAAATATCACAGGCTACCAGCAGCGGCTGCTTGCCCTGCTTACGCAAAATCCCCGCAAGCTTACCTATGCTTGTGGTTTTACCCGCGCCCTGCAGCCCCACCACCATATAAACAGTGGGCGGCTTAGACGCAAAAGTAAGCTGACTTTGCGCCGCACCCATCAGCTCTATCAGATGCTCGTGTACTAGTTTGACAACCTGCTGCCCTGGGTTCAAGCTCTCAAGAACATCATGCCCAACGGCCTTTTCCGTAACCCCAGACACAAAATCTTTAACCACCCGGAAGTTAACATCCGCTTCAAGAAGCGCCAGGCGAACCTCGCGCATTGCCTCTTTAACATCTTTCTCTGAAAGTTTACCTTTGCCGCGCAGTTTCTTAAAGGCGTTTTGCAGCTTCTCTCCTAGGTTTTCGAATGCTATGGGGAACACCTCCTTTTGTGGATTTTCCGAAACCTCTTACGGGAATTTCGGAAGAAGTCTAATATTATAGGAGTAGCGTCTCCACCAATTGGCGGATTGCTTTTGTTTTTTCTTGGGGAATGTTTAAAAGTTCTGCTTCTATTGCAGCAACGGCTTTTTGCTGGGTGATGAATTTTTTCACCAGCCCTAGCTTTTCTTCATAGGAATTGAACTTGCCGTTGGCGCGTTTTATTGTGTCTGCCACCGCTTGCGGCGTTATGCCAAAGTGGCTGCCTATCTCTGCCAGGGAGTTGTCGTCTTCGTGATGCATGGCGTAGATTTCGTTTTGCTTTTTTGTAAGAAGCGCGCCGTAGAAGTCATATAGTAGGTTTTTGTGCTGCCGGGCTTCTGGTAGGTTGTGTGTCATGTGGTCACATCCTTAAAGGTAAAAACCTTTGTACAGTATAATGCCTTGATGGTTTGGTGTCAAGGGTTTCTATACTGCAAAATACACTGCTTCACGTATTCCTGAGCATGGGCGCTTTTTAACCCTGTTTGGTCTATCAGCTGGCGGTAGGCGGCGTCTGGCGTTATTTCTGCGCCGCTTTGGGCTAGGGTGCAACCGATTGCCGCCTTCAGCGTTTCTTCAAAGACGTTGAACAAAATACTATTGTAGTCCATGTGATAATCCTGCAAAACTTGGCGGATTGCCCCTGGGCTAAAGCATTGCAGGAAGATGTTTTCGTAGTAGATGGCTTGCAGGTATCGCTGCATGTATTCGATGCCGGTAAGCTGGCCAGTGTACCTTTGCTGGCATATTTGGTAGGTGAGAATCACATCGCACGGCAGCTGGTGGGCGTTGTACCATGTGAAATAATTTGTGTATTGGCTAAAAAATTGCTTTACAGATTGAGTTATGGTGAAATTGTAGTAGCTGTAATCTGTGTCGGGCATGGTTTTGAGGGTGGCGAGGTACATATGCTTGGCGGCGTTTAGTTTTGTTTTGAGTTTCTTTTGGCCAAGGGCGTATAATTCTGCGGCGGTTGCAGTTTTTATTGCCTCTATTGCGCTGTGGTATCTAGGGATTTTAGATGCAGGCTGATGGTGTATAGGTTGGATTTCATTATATCTTCGGCATCTTCTATAAGTATAGAGCTTGAACCGCTGGTGAATTTTTTTGTTTTTTCTGCCAGCAGGGCTAGGCATTCGAGCTGGATGCGCTGGATCTCGCCGCTGCTGATTGCACCTATGTTGTGGGCCGCCTGTAGCAGCGATTCGAAGTAGGTGTTTTGTTGCAGGGAGGCGGGGTTGATTTTGTTGGTTTGTAGGCTGTTGCTATCATTCGTTTGCCTCGTCATCTGGGTTGTCTCCCTCGTGGTTGATATCTTCGCTGAAATTTGGCTGGTAGTCGTGAGTTAGTGACCTTGCTATCTTTAGGCCCTCCCGGCCTGCCAGTAGCTCGATAGAACCCTGGCAGATGGTTTCAAATGCTTTGTGCATGCCCGTGATTATATCGCCGTCGCTTATTAGGCCATCTGCCATGAAGGCGTCTCGGGTTTCGGCTTTTATGTGGTAGAATATCTCCAGCAGCTCGCCCAGGGTTTCTGCGTAATTATCTTCATTTAGGTGCTGGGAATCGCAAAAGACCTCAATCAGTTGCGCCATAACCCCGCGGCCAAACTCGATGCGCCCATGGCTGGTTAGCGCGTGGCTGCGCGCTTCTACCAGGGCTTCTGCCTGGAAGGGGGTTAACGTTAGCCCAAAGCGGGCAGAGAGCCTGTTCATTTCTAAAATTTCGGCCGCGGCGCGCTGGTTTATTAGCGCAAGTGGCGACATTTGTATGAGTTTAAAGGCCATGCCAACACCTCCTTGCTAGGCATGATACGTAATAGTTGAATGAAGGTCAATTCTTGTATTTTGCTGGATTTTGTGATATAATGGGCTTAGTTGAAAACCAAAAAGCTCGCGGCAAACTATGCCGCGAGCTTTTTGGTTATGTAAATATATTTCAGTTGGTCGCAATTTGCGACCAACTGGATTTATAGTGAAATAATTTCATTCCTCCTGGCCAGCAGTCGCATCTTCCACAACCAGCTCCACCTTGGCCACGCTCATTTCATACGCGACCTTTTCCAGCACTTGCCCGTCGTCTAGCTTCTTTTGGTACCCGCGGCTTTGCATCCGCCCCCAAAGCCGCACGCGATTGCCAACCTCTAGGCGGCTTGCGTACCTGGCATTTCTACCCCATGCGATACAGGGTATGTAGTCAGATTTATTGTAAGAACGGTTGACCGCAACCAGCATATCCGCTATCTCCCGCCCAAACGGCGTGGTTCGATACACCGCAGGCTTGCAAAGAAAACCGTCTAAAAAAACATCGTTTGGGCTTTCGTCTGCAAGTTGGCCAACGAGTTCAACATCCCGCGCAAACACCGTAAGTACAAGCCTGTTGCGCCCTTCTGCCTCTACATAATTATTATAAGAACGCATCTGCCCGCGAATAAGTACAAGTTGCCCCGGGCTCATGGCCGCCATATCCACAATACGCTCGCTAACTGTAACAGGCAGCACATCACTAGCGCCGCTTAACCTATCTACGGCCACATCAAACCTATAAAATCCCTCACCATAAATCTCGTGACTAAAAACGAACTCGGAAACGATACTCCCACCGATTTCGATAAAATTATTTTCATGCTCCATATCGCGCCTCCGGGTTGTATGATGGCAATACCGTGGGGCTTTGCCCCGCATTTCAAAACTTTTTATAGGGTTCCCTTCCCGTCGCCCGGTTTGTTTCGGGTTACATTCAGGAAAAAGTTTTTCGCTTCTTTGTTTCCAAAAAAAGTGGAGATGTGGCCGGCGAAGCCTCTGACTGTTTCATATCTTGGTTTTATATATCCTATTCCAGCATATACTACTTTATACTAATCTCAATAGATTTTTTCCGAAATTACGTTTTTAATTTCGGAAAAGTTACATTTTTAATCTTTTGCTTCTTTTGAGGTAACCCAGAAGAAACCGGACGGCAGGTCGTGCCGGGTTCGCCGAGCGAACCTTATGAAATTACGTTTTTTGCAATTTCAGAAGAGCTCTAATAAAAAATCGCCTCATCGTACGCGGCAAGTTTGCCCTAAGGCGCATTGCCTCGGCGCTTTAGAGTGCTGCTCCAAGTTGTTGTTTTAATTTGAGATTAGTATTCACCAAAAACGTGATTTAAGAAGAAACAAAAAATTGAAATGGTAACTTTTTCAAAATCAAAAAGCGCGATTTCAAAAGAAGTATATCAGAACATTATCGCCCATGCGGCGGCTGCGCCCAGCACGGTTTCGCTGCCTTCGCAGCGGCCCACTTTTGCGGGGAATTCTTGAGGGATACGGCTACGGCCGTCTAACCCACGGAATTCGCGCTGAATGCACACTTGCAGGCCGTGGTCGGTTACGCTGCTTGCGGTTATACAGGCTTTTGCGTTAAAGCCGTAGGTTATAACCTGGGCTTGGCTGCCAGATAAATGCGGCAGGATTTCTTTGTCGTCGGAATTTACTACAATGTAATCGCTTTGCCCTAGCGATGGAATTATATTTTTTAGTACAGGCGAGGCTTCAGAGATTACCACTACATCTACTTTTGGGCCTTTTGGTTGTCTGTCTGTGATATGATAGCAGTTTGCTGTGCCTTGGCTAAGCCGCAGGAAAGCCTTCACCATTTCGCGGCCATTGTTGCCCACTACGCCAACTGACGGCATAAAAATCCCTCCCGAATATTGATAGCCAGCTAGACAGAAAACAGCTTGCAGGGGCGCCGTAATAATACAGCAAAATTACAAGCCCCTGTGAACTATTCTTTATATGCTAGGAAATTGCTTAGCAATTTCTCAGCGAGGTTTAGGAAAACAAAGGCGGCAAAGCCGCTTCGTCCATTAACTGACTATAATGTCTTTAATATAATTGTAAGCGGCAGCGCATAATAATATGCATCAAAAAAATGGAAGATGATAAAATGGACAATAATTTACCCACAAAACGCAACCTGCAAGAGGCAAAACGCAACCTGCTGCTGGCAAAACAAGGCCACCAGCTGCTAGACCAAAAGCGGCAAATGTTGCTGCACGAAATAACCCGCCTAGAAAAACACACAGTAGCGCTACAACAAAACTTGCAAAACGCAATAAAAAATGCCAGGGCAACCGAAACCGGGCTAAGTCCCGAAAAATTTGACAAAATATGCAAAAAAATCCCCCCGGCAGAAGGCCTAGAAATCACCACCCGCAGTATAATGGGCGTGCAGCTACCCATGGCAAAAATGCCAGCCATCCCAGCGCCCCCATACAACCTAGCCGAAAGCAACGCCCAGCTAGACGAGGCCTACAAAGCTTGGCAGCATGTAAAACAATCCCTAATATCCCTGGCGGAAAACCAAACCGCCATCCACCGCTTATCCACCGAATCAACCCGCACAAGCAAACGCACCTCCGCCTTGAAAAATATCGTAATCCCTAGGCACGAGGCGCAAATAAAGTACATATCAGAACAGCTAGAAGAGCGAGAGCGTGACGAAATGGTACGCGCAAAGGCCGCCGCGGCGAAATTAACTTAACTATAGTCAGAATAGCGAGCCATAAAGCAAAAGCTGAGGACGTAAGAAAGTAACCTGCTTTCTTGCGGCCTCAGCTTTTGCTTAAACTTCGTTTAATAATGAAATTCCAAGGTTAAAGTTTTGCCACATTTTTTCAAAAAGATGCCTGAAGCAACGGGCGGTTTGTACCTACATAGCTAACTCTTCCCCACAGCCTCTTCCGCGATGCCAAGCTCTCGCCCTAGCAGCTCCATCAGCCGGACGCTGCAAAACCCGCCATGGCAGCGTCCCATTTGGGCGCGGGTGCGGCGTTTAATCGCATCAAGGTTTCTTGCGCCAATGGGGCGACGGATGCTTTCTAGTATTTCTGCCTCTGTTATAGTTTCGCAGCGGCATACAACCCGTCCGAAGGCTGAGTTTTTGGCAATAAGCTCTGCCTGTGCCTGGCGGTCCAATTCCCTGAAACGAGTGATAGCTGGCCTATGCGGGTTAAAATCCCGCTTGTGCCGTGGCGAAACCCTTGCCAGCGCCATATCTGCAAGCTTTGCGGCTATAGCAGGGGCGGCTGTAAGCCCCGGCGAATCTATGCCAATGGCGCTTATGAAGCCAGGTTTAGTCTCCTCAATTATAAAATCCTTGCCTGCATGCTTGGCCCTAACCCCGGCAAAGTTGGCAATGCGGTCACGTATGGGCACATTTTTTAAGGAGAGGTTTACCTTCTCTAGCGCCTCCCTTAGCCCCTCTGGGGTTGTTTCGGTGTTCTCCCCGCACGGGATATTTTCGGCGGTTGGCCCAAGCAGAATGTTCCCGTCCACGGTGGGTGCAACCAGCACACCCTTACCAAGCCGTGTAGGCAGCTGGAAAATCGTATGCTGCACCAAATCACGCTGGGTGTTATCCAGCAAATAATACTGCCCCCGCTGTGGCAAAATTTCCTCCTGCCGAATATCACCGCAGGCCATATTAAAAACTTCGCCGCTATTAACCCCTGCTGCGTTTATCACAACATCCGTTGCAAAATTCCCGGCAGAAGTACGCACCACAAAACCAGCCCCCGCCGCACTAACCCCGGTAACGACAGTGTTAAACAAAAATTCTGCCCCATTCATCACAGCATTTTCCCCGAAGGCAATGGTTGCCTCGTATGGCGAAATAATCCCGGCAGTTGTGGCGCGCAGGGCGGCAGTTATATTGTGGCTTAAGTTAGGTTCAAGAGCCAACGCTTCCTCCCCAGAAAGCAGCTCTAACCCACGCACCCCGTTAGCCAGCCCGTTTTCATAAAGCTGCTCAAGCCGCCCTTGGCCGGCCCCATCAAATTCCACAACCATAGAGCCGTTAACCCGGCAAGGGATATCCAGCTCACGCACCAGCCGCCCGTACATAGCTAGCCCATCCACATTCGCCCGCGCTTTAACCGTACCAGGTTCACAATCATACCCAGCATGCAAAATCCCGCTGTTTGCCTTGCTAGCCCCAACAGCAACATCCGACCCTCGCTCGATAACCATAATATCAACTTCGTACTCGCTTAAAAACCGAGCCGCCGCACAACCAATAATCCCCGCACCTATGATGATAACCTTCACTACACCACTCCTTCCTATGTAAAAAACTCCGCCCCCAGCACCCCAAAAACTCTAACCTAATTATCCCAATGTTAAAGTTTTTGTCAAACTTTTTCCTAAAAGTTTGCGAAGATGCTAAGGGCGAAGTTCCGCTCATGCATAAATAGTCAAATTAAAATGTTAAAGTTTTGCCAAGCTTTTTCTAATGTAACCCATGAGAAGCCATGCGGCAGGTCGTACCGGGTTCACGAGGCGAATCATCTGGCGGTTTTACTACTCCAATATCCAAACATTAATATTCCTTCTCCCAAACTGCAGGGCGTCGCTTAGTTCTTCCATAAAAAGGTCTATGCGGTAGCCGCGTATTGCGCCCCCTACGTCTGCTGCTAGGGCGAAGCCGTAGCCTTCTACGTATAGGCGGGTGCCCAGTGGGATTAGGTTACGGTCCACAGCCACTATGCCGTGTTCAACTTCGCGGCCAGAGGCAGTTATTCTGTACCATGGGTCACAGGGGTGTTTGCCGGTGCAGCCAAAGCCTGCGGTGTAGGCGGTGGCTTCCATGCGTACCTGGCGAACATAATGGAAGTCTGGGCTGGTTACGTCAGTTAGCTGGCCCAGGCGGGCTGTGCCTACGTCTATTATGGCATTTGTGGGGTAAAATAGGGTGTTTTGGCCTATTAATTCGCGGTTTTTTTCGTAGCCGCCAATGTAGATTATTTCGGTTACGGTGGCGTGCTTGCCGGGCGCACCTTCTTGGCGAACATGGGTGAATCCTTGTTTTACAGAGGAGGTGTGGTTTTCTATTGTTTCATAGGGTAGGTATGTTGTGTCAATTTGCTGGCGGCTGCGCCAGGTGAAAAGGCGGATGGCTTCGCCGTTTTGTATTTGGCGGTCTACATCGCCGTTGAATACGAATGGTGTGATAAATTCTTGCTGTAGCGAGGTTATCACATTGGCCACGGTGATGCCTGGCAAGGCGGTGCGGGTGGCAGGTTCACCATTGTCTATTTGCACGGTAAATACTATTTCCCGGTCTATGGCGATGGTCATGCCATCGAAAGTTTCGGCCAGCAGGCGATGGTTGGTACGGTCGGATTGCCCTAGGGTGATGCCTGCTTCGCTAAGGAAATCACTAACAGTGGCCGCCCGCGTGCGAAGCTCTTGCCTCTCGGCTTCGTCGTATAGGGTCACATACATATGGTTGGATTCTGCCGCGAAGAACGACAGCGCCAGCGGGAACGCCAACACAGCAACCAAGGCAAGTAGGCCTACAGATAGCTTTTTTATTGTGTCCATATTATCTCCTCCGAGTTGTCTGGGATTGAATCCCATCTGTTTGTCTACATTATTAACAGTTCGGTGGAGATATTAACATCCAGTTAACAGAATTGCAAACATTTTTCATCGCAATTTAACAAATAAAATGACAAAAATTACCATTTACAAGAAAATGGAGGCTGTAAAATCCCCTTTTCTGTAATGAATCCAGCAATCAAATTTGCCGGTGTGACATCAAAAGAAGGGTTAAATGTTTTGATGTTTTCCGGGGCGAGGGGGGTCTTGTACCATTCATGGGTGATTTCCTTGCCGTCCCGTTCTTCTATTACAATATGCCCGCCGGTTGCCGTGGCTGGGTCTATGGTAGAGCTTGGGGCGCATACATAAAACGGAATACCATAATGCTTGGCCAAGATAGCCACCATTAGCGTACCTATCTTGTTGGCGGTGTCTCCATTGGCGGCAACCCTATCGCAGCCCACGAAAATAACATCTATCAACCCCTTGGCCATAACCACCGCTGCCATATTGTCGCAAATAAGGGTAACATCTACCCCGGCGTTTTGCAGCTCGAAGGCTGTAAGCCTCGCCCCCTGAAGCAATGGCCGCGTTTCATCTGCAAAAACTCGCACATCTACCCAGGCCTCCTGTGCGGCATAAACAGGCGCGAGGGCAGTACCATACTCTGAAGCCGCAAGCCCGCCCGCATTGCAATGGGTAAGCACGCCCATGCCAGGCTTTAGCAAAGCTGCCCCATGCCGCCCAATAGCACGGCAAATACGGCTATCATCACTTAAAATCCTCTCTGCCGTCTGTTTCAGTGCTACCAAAATCTCCCCTACGGGCCTAGCTCTATTTTTCTCCAGCGCCGCAGCCATCTCTCCAAGTGCCCAATTTAAATTAACCGCCGTAGGCCGCGCGCCAGACAAATATTTCCTGCCATTCTCAAACTCGCAAAAAAAATCCCCAGATGGCTGCTGCTTCATATGAATATACAAACCCATAGCCGCCGCAATGCCGATGGCTGGCGCACCCCGCACCCTAAGCTTAAAAATAGCCTCGTAAACCTGCCTTATATCAGTCAAACTTATGTATTCTACAGCGCCAGGCAGCAGCGTTTGGTCAACAATAACAACCGCAGAATTAGCGTCGTCTAGTTGGATGGTTTTTAGCATGGTTATGTCTCCTTTAATTAAAAACCGTCAGAGGCTTTGCCTCCGACACCTCCAAAAACTTTTTTGGAAAAAAATTTTATCCAAAAACTAATTTTAATTTGGTTTTATAGGGTTTATGTGGTTGTTTTGTAGGGTTAGCATATTGCGGGCCTGGGATAGTAGAAATTCTTGGAATTCTGGCAAGAGATTATCGTAGATGTTTAGTAGTTCCTCTATTTGTGCACCGCGTTTTTGGGTGAACATTTGGCCATTGCCGGTTCTTAGCCAGCTTTCGCTTGCGCCGAAGATTGTGCATATTAGGTTTAGGTAGACATCTCTTAACTCTCTTGTGCCAGTTTCCATTGCAGAGTAGTTGCTTTGTGATATGCCTGTACGTTTGCAGAGTTCTTTTTGTGAATAGCCTAAGGTTTTTCTTAGTTCGTATAGTCGTTTATTCATTTTGTTCAACTCCTAACAGATATAATATAGCGATAATTCAATCACTATGCAATAAATATCTCTATGAGAATGTGCGTTGACAATAATAGCTAAATGAGATATAATTGTAATAACAAAGCCACTGCAAACGGTGAGGTAAAAATGGAGATGTATAAAGAACGCGATGAGTTAATGGATATTTTCAACTCGCTTCTCCCTGCTAAACAAAAGGAACTGATGGAATTAGCTCGCTCTATAGGCGTTGCCCAAAGCAACTTCTTGGTTAAAAAGGCCGAAGAAGCCAACCAGGCCGCGGCTGGCGGAACGCAAACAAGCCCCCAAGGGGAAATAATCCTACTTGGCGGCGTTGTTGTGCATATGGGTTAATATTGGCTGGTGGCTGCTAAGGCGTGCGTACCCCGCCGCGAACCATGGCGCGGTCGGCATCGCTAAGGGCGTTGTATGCGCGTTGTACTCCGCCGTCTAGGCCGGTGATATCTACAAAAACGCGACCTTCGTCAACTACCCAGTTTGCCCCGGCGGTTTGAATATCTGTGCCCCGGGCAGATAGATATTCGGCTGTTGTAAGGTTGGTGAGAATTTGTGCGATGTCGTTGCCACCGGCTACTTGGCGACCGCTGTTTAGCCTGTAAAGCTCCATGGCGTTTTGAATGGTTCTGGCAGATTGTACATCGCTGCGGAGCCTTGCGCCGTCTGTTAAGTTGAAAAATGTAGGGATGAGTATGGCCGCAATAATGGCCAAAATAGCCAGCACAATAGTAAGTTCCATCAGCGAAAATCCCTTGTTCTTCTTCATTATAAAATCCTCCACGATTTTTTTTGCCTTTTGTTATCCCGAAAGACGCGGGTAAATGCCTGGGTTTTTAAATAATGCGGTGAAACTGTTGAAAGAACGAATTAGAGCGACACCATAAAGCGCCAAGATGGGGCGCTTTGTGGTGGTTTTAATTGAGGTTGGGATAGCCTAAAATTGCAATGTAAAAGTTTTTTGCTTCTTTTTTTAAAAAAGAAGTGGAGGTGTTGGAGGCTGATCAGCTGCTACGCAACCTGCTTGCCCAAGTATCCAGGCGAAGCCTCTCGTGATTTTGTCCTTTACATAATCGCAGCCATCTCAAATGTAGGCAGCACTACGGCTAGTATTAGCAACACCAGCAAAAAGCCCATGAAGATTGTTATTGTGGGTTCTATTAGCTTGCTTATACGGCGCAGGTTGTGGCTGTAGTTTTCTGCAAAGTAAGCATGGCATTTTTCCATGGTTTGTTTTATTTCGCCGGTTTCTTCGCCTATTTTTATCATGTCGGATAGGAGGGGGTCCACGTATGGTAGGTTGCTTAGGGCGTTCCATAGGGTGTGGCCTGTGGTGGTGCGGGTTAAAATGCTGCAGAAATCTGCCTGCACCTTTTTGTTGGGGATGGTGTTTATGCACATTGCTAGCGCGTCGGACACTGTAAGCCCGGCGCCCAGCACTAGGGTGAGGGTTTGGGAAAGGTGAAAGTTGACGCTAAGCTTGGCCAGCGTGGATTTTAACAGCAGGCTGTGCAGGGTAAGCGGGTTTTTGCGTAGCAAAAGTACCAGAAGTAGGGTTGCCGTGGCCAATAACAAAAGCACCATGGCGAAGTTTTGCGCAAAAAAGCCAGAGAGTGAAATAAGTAGTGATGTTATCAGCGGCAGCTGCACGCCAGATGCCTCGAACATGCGTGCATAGCCCGGCAAAACCATGGTTACGGCCAGCACGATAACAGCTAGCATCATTAAGATAACCGTGGCGGGGTAGGCCATGGTGGATATCAGCTCGGATTTTGTTTTGGTTTGCTGCTCGTAATAATCGGCCAGTTGCTGGCAGGCTTTTGCTAGTTGGCCTGTTTTTTCGCCCACTTGTATGTACTGTTGCATAAATTCTGGGAACGCGCCTGCGGCTTCGATAGCAGCCGAAAAACTCCTGCCGCCAACAACTTCGTTGTGGATTATCGAAATAACCCGCCCAGAGCTGCCGCCTTCAGATTGTTGCATGATAATGGGCATGGCATCCTTAACCGTAAGGCCTGCACCCAGCAAAAACGCCAGCTTGCGACAAAACGCAACAACGCCGCTTGCGGGCAGCCTTTGCCCACCGCCAGAACGTGAAAAGAAATCCCTAATATCGGTCTGCCAAATGGAAATATTTTGGCTTGCAGTTGTCATCTTTTTGTGAGCAGATGGAACAATTGGCATAAGAAGTCCTCTTTTGTCGAATTTTACTTTATGTTAATTATGATTAGTGAAAGTGTCAATACACAGTGCGGGCTTGGTCTTGTTACAAAATGTGTGCAGATGTGCAGTGTGTGGCCTTGAGTATAATTGGTAAATTTTAGAGAAAAATTACGCTATTTTTTATTTTGCTTTTATTTTCTTGGCAAAAATGGCTTATTTGGCGGGTTTCTTTGTGTGCGAGGGTGTGAAATATGCGTTTTTTTACGAAAAAGTGGTACCATACGGTACCATTTTCTTCGGATTATGGTACCGTATGGTACCATTTTTTTGATAAAACGGGACGAAAAACTATATTTTTGTCGCTTAGACAAAATACCAACGACGAATATTTTCACACAAAAGCTGCCCGCAAAACCCATAAAAATTTATCCTCTTTTGCCCGCCGCAAGGTGGCAGAAAAAACATCTTGACAGACATTGTCCTAGGGATTATAATCCACTCTGTTCGGTATCAAATTATTTAGGAGCAATTTACATGCCAAAACCAAAACGTGGAAGGTTAGCCCGCACTATAAAAGGCTGGCGTGGCACATGCCCAGCATGCAGCCGCACAGGTGTTAAGTTACTTTGGGAAAAATCCGATGGTGACACCCCAATAAAAGTATGCAAGCGCTGCGGCGCAAACGCATAACATAGCCTGCCCCAACCCGCAGGTTTATGCCGACTTAGCTCAATTGGTAGAGCAGCTGACTTGTAATCAGCAGGTCGTCGGTTCGAGTCCGACAGTCGGCTTATTTTTATGCAAAGAGAACCGCTCGAGGTTTTGCCCTGGGTGCTTGGGCAATAACCGACCAGCCGACCGCGGCTCTACCCGCTTTGTTGAAAAAGCATGGCAAAACTTTAGCTTTGGATTATGGAAATTATCCGGGGCTGGAGTTTTTTTGTTTGTGCCGGGGAAAATGCCCGCCCCAGGACATCCCCCGCATTCCTGTAAATTTCTACTGACAAACCCGAAAAAATATCGTATAATTTGTGAAAACTCACAGGAGGAAGTCTGATGAAAATTTACAAGCTAAGCAACAAAAACGGCATGGAAATGACCGTAACAAACCTAGGTTGTGCAATAATGAAGCTAATAGTGCCAGCCAAAGACGGCGCGAAGGATATCGTTTTTGGGTTTGACACAGTTGAAGAATATGCCAAGCCTCATCCATTTTTTGGTGTGGTGGCAGGGCGGTTTGCCAACCGTATTGGCCAGGGTAAATTCACCCTTGGCGGCAAAGAATATCAGCTAGAAACCAACGATGGCGCACATCACCTGCACGGCGGCGCAGAAGGTTTTGACAAAAAAGTTTGGGATGTCGCAGAAGCTACAGACAGCAAGATAGTGTTCACATACGACAGCCCAGATGGCGATGCAAAATACCCCGGCAATTTGCTGGCGAAGGTAACGTACACCCTAGGCGACGATAATGTATTGCGCATAGATTATCACGCCACCACAGCCACCGAAACAATATGCAACCTGACCAACCATAGCTACTTTAACCTAAGTGGACACGATGCAGGCAATATTTACGACCACCAGCTGGAAATTCTGGCAGATAAAACCACCGCAGTAGACACAGGGCTTATACCAACAGGAGAATTTGCCGCTGTGGCAGGCACGCCGTTTGATTTCCGTGTGGCCAAGCCAATTGGCCAGGATATTAAGGCTGCCGGTGAAGTAAACAACACTGGCGGGTACGACCACAACTTTGTGCTTAACGCCCCAGGCAAAGCTGCCAGCGTGTATTCGCCAAAAACTGGCATTCGCATGGAGGTCTTCACAGACAGCCCAGGGATTCAGCTTTACACCAGCAATATGATAGAAGGCGGCGGCTTGGCAGCTGGCAAGGGCGCAAAATACCCTGTGCATTCTGGGTTCTGCCTAGAAACACAGCTTTTCCCGGATGGGGTTAACCACGCGCATTTCCCATCTGCAGTGGTAACTAAGGACAAACCTCAGCAATTTTACACGGAGTTTAGGTTCTCATGGTAAGGCGGAATATGAAAAGGACGGCTAAAATGCCCGCCTTCCGCGTGATAGGCGCTTGCATGCTGCTGGCGATGTTTGCGGTATTTGCTGCATGTGGCCGCAATGGCGGCGAAGTGGTGGACACACCAACATTGCCAGGTGGCACAGCAGAAACAATTGAACCAACCGAAACCGCCGGTATAGGCAACGACGATGTGGTTTACATTCCGCAGCCTTATGTACCGGTGGATGATACACCGGGGCCGGTAGCATTCGACCTGCCGGAAGGGGATTATAGCGAATTCTTAGATGTTACAGTTAGCGGCCGCGAAGTTACCGTGGCCTTGGAAGGCGTGGAGGCAGATTCTGTTACAATTCTTGTTTTCGGCGCGGGCAACCAGCTTGTGTATATCGAGCAAGTTGATTTCCAAACCCCATTCAGCTATGTATTCACCCTAGGTGATGGCCTGGCAGCCGGAGAATACTCCCTTATAATAGGTGGCGACGGCGAAGCCTTCCCAATGCGCGTAAATTTTGATATCTAAGGAGATGCTCATGAAAAAAATTAAAAAATTTGTCACATGCATGCTGGTTGTCAGCTTCTTGGCGGCATATATGCCCCTTACAGTTGCTGCAGTTAACCCGTTTTTGCCCCTATGGGAGCATACTCCAGACGGCGAACCTCGTGTGTTTGAATACCCGGCTGGGTCTGGGCAGTACAGGATATTTTTGATAACATCCCACGATACGCGTTTTGTCGGGTATTGCGGGCTGTCCATTAAGGCATGGTCCGCCCCTGTGGAAAATTTAACCGATTGGACAGACCATGGGCCAATATTCACTTATCAGGCCCCAGATGGCCTTTGGGATATCATGTTTGCGCCAGATTTGGTGGAAGTTAACCACCGCGACGGCAGGCGTGAATATTTCCTTTTCCCGCACAGCCGTGGGCCTGGACGGGAGGCTATGATTGCTTCTGGGCCTACACCGCTTGGGCCATTTACTATTTTAAACCTTAACGAAGCAGGCACAAATACCCTGCCAGGCAGTGTAATCGGCTTCGACCCGCATATTTATATCCAGACAATAGATGACCCAGAGCACCCAGACTACGAGATTGGCTTCAGGGCCTTTGCGTACTGGGGTTTTAGGCGTTCTTGGGCAGTAGAGCTTGACCAGACTACCATGTGGTCCACAAGGCCGGGTACAAGTGTAATTGACTATTTCATACCATCTGGGGAAAGGTTTGGCGAAATCCGCGACCCTGAATGGGTGGTTTATCCACATGTTTTCCCCGGCGAAGATTTAACTTATTTCAACCATTTTGAAGGCAAGGCTGTGCGCCGCGTGGGTAATAAATACGTGCTAACATTTTCTGCATATTCTGGGCCAGAGTACAACCTGGGGAGCTCTAGCTCTACCATGCGTTACGCCTTTGGGGATACTCCGCTTGGCCCTTGGCGCATGGGTGGTGTATTGGTAGATTCCCGCGCGCCGGTGCTTACGCCAGACGGGCAAACTATAATGGCCAGCAGCACTTCCCATAACACCCATGGTGCAATGGAACAGATTAACGGCCATTGGTATGTGTTTTATCACCGCGCGCCAAGGCATTTTGGCTATGCGCGCCAGGCTATGGTTGCGCCGCTTTTGGTAGAATATTGCGACCTGCCAGTGGCAGAGGGCGGTATCGTGCGGATTCATGCCTATAACCCCTTTGCGCCAGACGGCATCCATTATATAAGGGCAGCTAATGGGCTGGAGTTCCGTGGTGCACAAGTTACATCTGAAGGCTTTCAAGTGTTTGGGTTGCCGCCGTATGCTTATTATTCTGCGGGGATTACCAGCTTCCTTACCCGTGTAGGCTCGCTGCAAGATAACTGGGATATTTGGGATAACCACGCCCCGGTTACCGGCGTACACAACGGCGATGCCGTTGGTTTCTTGCATTTTGGCTTTGGCGGATTGGGCGAAAATGATCGTGGCCTGCCACCATTTGAAGGCACCGCCCAGGGTAATAATACGCAGTTTAACCTATGGCTTACACCGCGTACGGCCCAGGCTTTTTATGTAAATGTGTGGCTAGACGGGCCATGGGATTCTCCAGGCTGGGACGGCACACAAATTGGACGCATTGAAGTGCCGGCGGGTTCTGCATTTGAGACTACCCGCTTCACCATAGATGTTTCCCAATACGTTGACCATTTAACAGAAAAGAACGGCCTGTATCTAGTGGCAGAAGGCCCAGGCGGTGTGCTTATGGACTTAATTGGCCTTGGCTTTAGCGCAGACCATATTGAAATAGAACGCCCAGTACCACCTTCGGTTTATATCTATGTAGATGGCAACCCCATGCCAATACCGCCGCATCCTGTGCGTGCCACCCCAGAGAATGGCATAATGGGCTTTGATATTTATGCGCAAACCGTAAGCATTTCCCGTAATGTAATAAGCATCCCATATGTAACCGCCGCAGCCAGCGACAGCTCTGTGGGCATTACAATCCACCAGGCCGATGGGCCTTTTGGCATGGCTTTGGTAGAATTTGACTACGATGGCGTGGTTAAAACCTACAGAGTGCATCTTGAGCCAGAAATCACAAGGCTTGGGGCTACGATAGAATTTATCCCGGCAGAACTTGACCCTAGTTTTGCAGGGGCAGGGCGGGTCGCTTGGGAAGATGTTGTTGGCGGGTTTAGCCCGGCCGGCACAACCTTCCAAGGCGTAACCAGCGATGCGCCAGGTGCAGTTAGCTTCACCGTAAATGTGCCATACACCGGCTTTTACATGATGGAGCTAGAGCATATTGTACATGGCGGCGCGGCAGAAATTTTGCTGCAAGTTGGCGAATATACTGAAGTTTTGCTGGAAGTACAGCCAGCAGGCTGGACTCACAGTGATGTAGGCCGCCCTGTGTTTTTAAACAGTGGCGACAATAATATCACAATCACCCATGCCAGCGGGATTTTTGAGGTGCGCTCTGTTGAGTTTAGGAATATCATCCAAGACGAAACCGTGATGTGGGCAGAGGTTCTGCCAGACGGCGTGATTAGTTCTATCTTCGAGAATACCACTGCTGTACAGCAGGATGTTTTCATGATGATTGGCGTGTATAACCAAGACGGTGTGCAAGTTAGCTCTGTTGTACAGGCGGCAGAAATTGCTGCAGGCGGCACAGGCCGCATAACCCTAGATGCCACGGGCTATATTGGCAATGGGTATTATTTTAGGGCATTTGTGCTTGGCCGCGATTTTGCGCCCATCACACAGCCGTCACAAGGGTTTATCGAGTGATTGAGCTTGTAAAAAGCTTTGCAAAAAAAAACGGCGTTATAGCCGGGGTTTGTGATGCGACGCCAACTGCGCTGCGGGAGGGTTTTGTACCATTCGTAAGCGCGGATGCGGCCAAGCGTACAAACCCGGCTGCGCTGCTAGATGGGGCGGCCAGCGTTATTGTGCTGGGCGTGCCGCAAAAAATTAGCATACAAGAGGACAGGTTGCCGGTTGGCAATCTGTCTTTTTTGGCTGTGGCGGAAGATTATCATGGGCTGGTGAAGGGGCATTTGCGTCAGCTTGCAGGTGAACTGGCCCGTGAGTACCGCTTCCGGCGCAAGATTTTGGTAGACAGCCCATTTTTGGACGAGAGGGAGTTTGCGCGGCGGGCGGGGCTTGGCTTCATGGGGCGCAATGGGCTTTTGATTTCCCCGCAATTTGGGTCGCGGTTTAATATTGGGCTGCTGCTGACGGATATCCCAGCCGTGGCGGTTGACACCCCAGTGGAAATCGGCTGCCCAGATAGCTGCCAGGCCTGCCGGGATGCCTGCCCCACAGGCGCGCTGAGGGAGGGCTACAATGTGGCATGTTGCATGTCGTACTTAACCCAAAAAGATGAATTAACCCCTGCAGAAGAAGAGTTGTTAAACGGCCAGCTTTATGGCTGCGATATTTGCCAAAACTGCTGCCCATTTAACCATTCAATGCCGCCCTACGGTGTTAACCCAGAAGATTGGCTGAGAATGAGCGATGCCCAGCTAAAGGAAAAATATGCCCACACTGCAATGAGCTGGAAAAGCCCAGCAGTGCTGAAGCGTAATGCTAGGATAGCACTGGCGCATAGTTTGGGTGAAAATGGGTAGGATATGGATGACGCCCGCTGGCGATGTATTATAGCGAAATAAATGAGAAACGGCCTCGCCCGAGCGGCACTTGAAACGCCGAGACAAGCGTTTTGGGCGTTTTTGCCGCGGCAGGCAGGGCCGATTTCGAATCGTTTCACTATATTCCTTGCAGATTATGGTCTGTGAGGTTTTTTTTGTGTACGCGGATATCCTGAGGGTTGCCGCGCTATACTATACAGGGAGGCTTTTGATAAGACCGGTTTCAACTAATTACAATCTGTAATTAGTTGGTTTGGATAATTCCCGTAGGTTTATAGTGAAATAATGCGAAATCGGTCTCACCTGTCGCGGCAAAACGCCTGATTAGGGCGCGGTATCTTGCAGAGGGTTTTCCCGCATTACCGTGGCAAATTCCCGTAGCCATAAGCAACGCATGCAAACGCAGGGATCACCAAACCAAATCAAGGAGGAAACAATGGACAAAGTTAAACTAGGGGTAATAGGCCTTGGGCTGGCCTGGGAGCGGTTGCACGCCCCGGCTTTAGCCAGGTTGGGGGATAAGTTTGAAATCGTGGCAGTATGTGATTTAAATGAAACTAAGGCTACAGAAGTCGCGGTTTTCCTGGGGCTGCACCATAGCGCCGCCTGCAGCGATTACCGACGCCTGCTGGCGCGGCCAGATATAGAAGCCGCGGTATGCTTGGTGCCAATCGAAGAGAATTTTCAGGTGGCGCAGGCGGCTATTTTGGCTGGCAAGCATGTAATAACAGAAAAGCCCCTGGCAGCCACGCCAGCCGAGGGTGAGCTGCTGATAGAGCTAAAAAATAGCCACAGAATACAAATGATGGTGGCAGAAAACATCCGCTACGAGGAAGAAAACACATTAATTAAATCCTTAATATCAGACAAAACCATAGGCGATGTCGTATATTTTATAGACAATCATATTGTAGAATTTGCCCAGCAGGCCAAAACCGGCGGCTTCGCCCAAACAGATTGGCGGCAGCATCCTGGCTTTGCTGGTGGGGTTTTGTTGGATTCTGGCGTGCATCATATTGCGCGTATGCGGTATTTTTTTGGTGAAGTAAAAACCATTGCGGCGGCGGGGCGGCCTTCACATGAGAACTTTTCGCCATATTCCTGCGTGAACGCCTTGCTGGCATTCGGTGATAATATAACTGGACATTACAGCTTTTTTGTGGAAGGCCAAGAAACCCAGGCGCCCCTTGTGGGGTTACGCATCTTTGGCAGCCAGGGTCAAATCTACCTTGAAGGACGCGGCTGCGGCTTTGTAAACCTAAGCTGCAAAGGTAGCCACACCGCCATCCCATACACTCCGTCTCAAGGCTATTTTCACGAATACCAAAACTTCCACGCAGCCCTGCGACTTGGCCAAGAAATAACCTCTACCCCAGAAAAAGCCCTAGGCGACTTAGAAACCATTTTCAGCCTAATGGACGCAATAACCACTGAGCAAGCGCTAACCCTTCCACGCAAAAAAATCGCCACCCAGGTATTTTTCCCAAGTGGCGCCCCTGCGAATAGTTATTGACAATATCTTCTAATGCGTCATAATTAGATACGGCCGCAAAAGGTTTTTATAGCTGCCAAAACCTCATTTTCTTTCGAAAAGAAGGAGGCTTGGGGCGAAGCCCCCGGGTTTTATCCCTAAAATATCTCATCCAGCATAGCGCTGGCTCGTTTCATATTTCGTCTGCTTTTTTTCATCATGCGGCGGCGGCTTTTTTCATCGGTTGTTAGTATTGCGCCTGCGCCTATTATCATACCCACGGCTATGCCGCCCATTAAACCACTGGCGAAACGTACCATTTTTTCACCACCTTTCGATTGTAAAGATGGGGTTACTTTATGCAAGTTTGAGTGTTTTTTATACGTAGAAAATTTTTGAATTATCGTTCTTCCGAAATTACAAGAAACGTGATTTCATAAGGTTCGCTTGGCGAACCCGGCACTTCGTGCTGCCCGGTTTCTTCCGGGTTGCCTCAGAAGAAGCAAAAGATTGAAAATATAACTTTTTCGAAATCAAAAAGCTTGATTTCGAAAGAAGTCTATTGTTATAAAAGGAGTTGTTTTTATGCGAGGAGGACGCGGCGGTGGTTTTGGCGGCGGCAGAGGTGGCCTTGGTGGCCGTGGCGGTGGAAGCTTTGGCGGCGGCGGCCGTGGCGGGTTTGGAGTAAGGGGCGGCGGTGGCTCTTTAGGGGGCAACCGTAGCGGTAGCTTTGGCGGTGGCGGCGGCCGGCCAGGCGGCGGTATAGGCGGCGCGCCGCGCAGGCCAGCACCAAGGCGCGGCCCAGGCTTTGGCATGGGTTTAGGCCTAGGGCTAGGCATGGGAATGCGCCGCAGGCGCTGGGGTTGGGGCGGCTGGGGTTGGGGTTTTGGCGGCCCTAGGGTAGTGCACCACCACCACGGAGGCGGCCAAGGCGGCAGCCAGGGCGGCGGCTGCATGATGCTGTTGCTTATATTGCTGGTGCTGGTGGTTGTTGTTGCTGTTTTGGGCAATACCACAGGAGGCCAGCGAGACCGCTATGCAAATTATGTTGTGCCATCTACACATGTGCGGGAGGCGTTGCCCCGGGGCAATGCGCTAACCACCGCGCCAATGTTTACAGATAACATGCGCTGGGTGCAAAACCGCAGCGCAATGGAGCGCGGCCTAGCCAACTTCCACAATGCCACGGGGGTAATGCCACATGTGTATTTTGTGGATGATATCCCAGGCAGCGAAAACCTGACCGGCCGCGAGCTAACCAGCTTCCTGGAGGCAAATTTGCCCGCCTACACAGAGACCCTGTACACCCAGCTTTTTGGCGGCAACGAGTATCATTTGCTGCTGGTGTTTTTCTACCATGCAGAGGCTTGGGAAGCGCTCCCATGGCGTGCCTACCAGGCCGTAGGTTCCAGGGCGCGGGCAGTGGTTGATGCAGAAGCAATAGACATATTGCATGGTTTCATCGAATTCTACTACCACGAGCGCGGCATAACGCCAGAAACAATGTTCAGCAATGCCTTCGACCGTACCGCAACCCGCATAATGGCCACCCCAACAGACAACCGCCCAGTGTGGATGACAATAGCAATAGTAATAGGCGTACTAGTGCTGGTCTACCTGCTAATAGGCTTCTGGAAGAACAAACAAGCCCAAAAAAACCTAGAAGCAGAACAAACCGAACGCATATTAGGCCAAGACCTACAAACCTTCGGCACAGATGCAGCGTCGCAGCTGGCTAAAGAGTATGAAGACGAATAAATGCTAGTAAGCCCGCAGTCTATCAATATAAGTAACGCACCCGTACCACTATTTGTGTGCGCAGCATACACCCGCAGGCACAAGCCGGAGGAAGCGGAGCTGGGCTGCGCCCAGCGTAGTGGCGGGGCTTGGGGCAGCGCCCCATCATAAAAGGAGGAAGAAAAATGGGTATTTTATCAAGATTTGCAGACATCGTTTCTGCCAACATTAACGCGCTTTTGGATAAGGCGGAAGACCCTGGCAAAATGGTGGACCAGTACATGCGTAAGATGACCAATGACCTGGCGCAGGTTAAGAAGGAAACCGCAGGGGTAATGGCAGAGGAAAGCCGCACAAAACGGCTGGTGCAAGAGAACGAGAAGGAAGTTGCTAAGTTTACAGAGCTTGCAAAGCGGGCGCTGGTGTCTGGCAGCGAAGATGATGCCAGGGTTTTCTTGGCGAAGAAGCATGAGCTTGAAGATGTTGGTGCCGGGCTGCAAACTGCGGCCGCTGCGGCCCATGAAAACGCCATAAAAATGCGCCAAATGCATGATAAGCTTGTAAAGGACATAAACACGCTAAACGCCCGCCGCCAAACCATTAAGGCCAAGGCAGCAGTGGCAAGAACCCAGGATAAGGTCAACAAGCTAAGTGGCGTGGCCAGCGGCGCAGAAGGCGCAATGAGCGCATTTAGCCGTATGGAAGATAAAATCAACATGAAACTTGACATGGCCAACGCAGAGGCAGAGCTTAACTCATCCCCAATTGACGCGGCTTTGGCACTGGAAGAGAAGTATAAGGGCGTGAATGTGGATTCTTCTGTATGTGACGAGCTTGCGGCCATGAAGGCGCAACTTGGGTTAAATTAGTGGCAAAAGATACGGCGTTACAAGGCAAATTTATGGGTAATGCCCGGGGTTTCGGGTTTGTAATTGCCCAGGAAGATAGAGGCGGAGATGTTTTCATCCCGCCTCATTTTACGTTTGGCGCGCTTAATGGGGATTTAGTGCGGTATGTTTTGGACGATGCCAGCAAATGGCGCGACAGCGGCCAGCCAGAAGGCCGGGTGCTGGAAGTTTTGCAGCGCGAGCCTATGGTGGGTACGTATTTTGTGGATGCAGGCCAGGGTTATGTGCGCCCTGTGGATGCGAGAATGCCCTGTGATTTTGCAGTGTCTGCCAAAACAGTGAAGAAATTTGGCCTGGTAGATGGGTTGCGGGTGGCCTTTTCTGTAGATATGGCCCTACGGCCAGATTTAGAGCTGGCTAATGCCTATGTGATAAAGGTGCTGGGGCATGTGAACGACCCCGGCGTAGATGTGCTTTCTTTGGTGTACGAGGCCGGGGTGCCGTATGAATTCCCAGAAAATGCGACGGCAGAAGCCGCCGCTCTGCCGGATGATGTTAACCCAGCCAGCCAAAAAGGCCGCCGTGACCTGCGCAGCCAGCTAATATTCACCATAGATGGCGACGATACCAAGGATATAGACGATGGGATTTCATTTGAGGTGAAGCCCGATGGTTACAGGCTTGGGGTGCATATTGCAGATGTCTCCCATTATGTAGCGGCAGGGGGCGCGCTAGATGGCGAGGCCTTTGCCCGTGGCACAAGCATTTACCTGGCAGATAGGGTGATTCCTATGCTACCACATAAGTTATCCAGCGGGGTTTGCTCGCTTTTGCCTGGTGTGGACAGGCTTAGCCTTAGTTGTGTGATGGAAATAGACCAGCGCGGAAATGTGCTGGAATACGAGATTTTTGAATCTGTAATATGCAGCAAAAAACGCCTGACATACGACCAGGTACAGGCTGAGCTAGCGCCTGACGGCGAGCATACCCGTGAAAACGCGGGCGGCGTTTTTGTATACGACTCACAGCCGGTTGCAGGCGATACGGCGAAAACAAATCCAATTGGTCGCAAAATGCGACCAACTGGATTTGAACCAGACTGGCCAACCCTCTTCCATCAAATGAACGGCCTACGAGAGATTCTGTACAACAAGCGCTTAGCCAACGGCGCGCTAGACTTCGATTTATCCGAAACAAAAATCCGGGTAGATGAGGCCGGCCGCCCAATTTCCGTAGAGCCACATAAGCGCAACCAGGCAACAGGCATAATCGAAGAATTCATGATACTTTGCAACGAAACAATAGCCACTCATCTGCTGGGGCATGGCCTGCCAGGGGTGTTTCGCACCCACGAGGCCCCAAGCGCCGCAAAGCTGGCTGCGCTGCAACCCATGGCAAAAGGCTTTGGCATAAGCATCCCAAAAAAGGCCGAAAAACCAATGGCCTTGCAGCGGCTGCTTTCTGCCACTGCCAACAGCCCCGCCGCCGCAGTGGTAGCTCAGGGGGTGCTGCGCAGCCTTCCCCAGGCTCATTACACCCCAGACAGCCCCGGCCACTACGGCCTGGCCTCTGCCGCATACTGCCATTTCACATCACCCATCCGCCGCTACGCAGACCTTACCTTACACCGCATTTTAAAAGCCTGGCTTGGCAGAAAAACCACCCCCGTAACCGAAAACCTACCCGCAATATGCGCCCAATGTTCCACCACAGAGCGCATAGCCGAAGCCCTAGAACGGGAAGTAACCCAGCTTAAAAAAGTTCAATTCATGGAAGGCCAAGAAGGCCAAACCTACAACGCAACCGTAAGCGGCGTAACCCCCCGCGGCATATTCGTAATGCTAAAAAACACAATAGAAGGCATGATACCCGCCACCAACCTAACCAAATACGATTTCAAATTCGACAAAGAAAAAAACATCTACATCAGACGCAGCAAGAAAAAATCCCGCACAAAAAACGAAGCCCTGTACCCTGGCGCTACAGTAAAGGTGCGGCTGGCGCATGTCTCGCAAGAGGAGATGAAGCTTACGTTTGTGCTCGGTCTGTGATAAGACCGTCTCTAACTTTTTTGCCAATTCGCAAGGTCCATGGGCAAATGTATTTGCAAGGACGGGTATTCATTCAGGGCGTATCTGGGAGCATTCATTTAGTTTGAATGTTGGTGGCACAATTTTCATGAACACGATTATATTAGGGGAAATGTCGGGAAGGGTACAGCCAGGAGATAGCGGCTCTGCACTGGTAAATATAAACACTGGTTCGGTATATGGAATGCTGATTACAGGTTTTAATGATCCCGGTATAGGGAATTGGGCAGCATTTACCCGAGCCCCAGGATATAGACATCTAAACTAATACTAATCGAATCCATCTGCGGCTAGGCCGAATCTGCTGATTTGGTTTGCGTAGTGGTAAAAGTAACAAAAAACTTCAACATTGGGTTTTTTTAAGGAGGCGATAAAGCAATCGCCTCCTTTTCCGTATCGAACATTAAAGTTTTTGCTGCTTTTTTCCAAAAAAGAAGTAAATGTGTCGAAGACGAAGCTTCTGATGATCTTATTTTTTAACCTTAGCTACAAACTCAGCCAACACATCAGTCAAATCCGGCTTGCCCAGCTCCTGCAGGCTGTAGTCCACCCGGGTGTTTGGCTTGTTTATTTTTATTATGCGGTTTAGGTCTATTGGCGTGGCTATTACCACAGAGTCACAGTCGGTTTTGTCTATTGTGGCGGCTAGGTCGCGCATTTGTTCTTCGCCGTAGCCCATGGCTGGTAGCAGGGTGCCTATATGTGGGTATTTTTCGAAGGTTTCGGCCAGCTTGCCCACTGCTGTGCTGCGTGGGTCTACCATTTCTGCTGCCCCAAAGCGGCGTGCGGCTACTACGCCGGCGCCTATTTTCATTTCGCCGTGGGTTAGAGTTGGGCCGTCTTCTACCACTAGCACACGCTTGCCGCGGATTATCGCTGGGTCTTCTACGGTTAGGGTGCTGGCTGCTTCTATCACTGTTGCGGTTGGGTTTACCTTGTCTATATTGGCGCGCACAGTTTGGATATCTTCAAAGTTGGCGCTGTCTACCTTGTTTATTACTACTACATCGGATATACGTAGGGTTACTTCGCCTGGGTAGTAGCTTACTTCGTGGCCGGGGCGGTGTGGGTCTGCCACGGTTACCATTAGGTCTGGCTTGTAGAAGGGGAAGTCGTTGTTGCCGCCATCCCATAGTATTACATCGCAGCCGTCTGGGTCGTTTTCTGCGGCGCGTAGTATTGCTTCGTAGTCTACACCGGCGTAAATTACATTGCCGCGGGCTATATGTGGCTCATATTCTTCCATTTCTTCTATGGTGCATTGATGCTTGGCCAAATCCTCTATGGTGGCAAAGCGTTGTACTTTTTGGGCTTCTAGGTCCCCATAGGGCATGGGGTGGCGCACGGCAATTACCTTCAGGCCATGTTCCATAAGCACTTCAACTATGCGGCGCGAAGTCTGGCTTTTGCCGCAGCCTGTGCGGGTTGCGCCCACTGCTATCACTGGCTTGGTGCTTTTTATCATAGTGTTTTTATACCCCAGCAGCGAGAAATCTGCCCCGGCGGCGTTAACCTGGGCGCTAAGCGCCATTACATCCTGGTAAGAAACATCGCTGTATGAGAAAACACATTCATCTGCCTCAAGTTTTACAATCAGCGTTTCAAGCTCTTCCTGCGGGAAAATAGGAATCCCGTCTGGGTAAAGCTCTCCGGCCAAGCTTGCCGGGTATTTGCGCCCTGCAATGTCAGGAATCTGCGCGGCCGTAAAAGCCACCACCTGATAATCCCTATTACCCCTAAAAAAGGTATTGAAATTGTGAAAATCTCGCCCGGCTGCCCCGATAATAATAACTTTTTTCATGTGTCTCTCTCCTTTTTATATGATATTACAGTGAAATAATTCGAAATTGGTCTCGTCTGTCGCGGCAAAACGCCTGAAACGTCTTGGCTCGGCGTTTCAAGTGCCGCCTGGCGAGACCGTTTCTCATTTATTTCGCTATAAAACCGCAGGGCTAGTCCCCGACGGCCTTTTTACTATAACACAACATTAGAAATAATGCTTGCAATTTGTCATAAATTTTACTAAAGTTAGGGGATAGTAGTAGAAATAAGAGGATGGTGCGGGTGTATGGGTATGATTAAGGTTGCTATTGTTGGGTTTGGTAATATTGGTAGGGCGGCTTATGATGCTGTTGTTGCTGCGCCGGATATGGAGCTTGTTGGTGTTGTAGATACTGCGGCGGTTGATATGCCACATGGCGTGAGGCTGGCTGGGGATGTGGGCGAGCTTGGGGTCGTGGATTTAGCCTTGCTTTGCTTGCCGTCGCGGGCGGTGGCAGATGTGGCCGTTAAGCTGCTGGCGGCAGGGGTAAACACTGTAGATAGTTATGATATCCACGGGGATTTGTATGATGTACAGCAGCGGCTGGCCACGGCGGCTTTGGCCGGCGGGGCTGTAAGTGTGATTGGCGCAGGGTGGGACCCTGGGCTGGATTCTGTAATGCGTAATCTTTTAGAAGCCGCGTCGCCAAAGGGGATTACATTCACCAATTTTGGCCCTGGCATGAGCATGGGGCATACTGTGGCGGTAAAAGCCATAGCGGGGGTTAAAAAAGCTCTTTCTGTTACCATGCCTGTGGGGGCTGGAGTGCATAGGCGCATGGTTTATGTTGAAGTTGTAGATAAAAATGAATTCCCAGCCATAAGCGAGAAGATAAAAGGCGACCCGTATTTTGTGAAAGACGAAACCCATGTATTTTTGGTGGAAGATGTGGATAGCTTGAAAGATATGGGGCATGGGGTAAATATGACGCGCAAAGGGGTTTCTGGCGCTACAGATAATCAGATTTTTACCTTTGAGATGCGTATAAACAATCCGGCTCTTACGGCGCAGCTTATGGCGGCGGCTGGCCGGGCAGCCATGCGCCAGCAGCCAGGCAGCTACACCATGATAGAGCTACCCCCGGTAGACTTGCTGCCCGGCGGCCGTGAAGCAGCCATCCGCAGGCTGGTATGATATATGTAGCCAGCCTAAACCCTTGTATAGACTGGCAGTACAGCCTGCCAAGCCTAAACCGTGGCGGGTTAAATCGCGTAAATTTTAACCGGCAAGATATAGGCGGCAAGGGCATAAATGTGGCCGGCTGCCTAAAAAATCTTGGCTTTGACCCTATGCTGGTTGGTTTTAATTTTTGGGAAAACGGCGGCCTTCTGATAGAAGAAATGGACCGGCGGGAAATCCGCCATAACCTAACCCCAGCAAAGGGCAGCATCCGGGTAAATATAAAGCTATATGAAAATTCCGGCGAAATGACAGAGCTTAACCAGCCCGGCGCAACCGTTACCGCCGCCGAAATAAAAGCCCTGCAAGAATCCATCCCCGGCAGCCAGTCAGATATCCTAGTGCTAAGCGGCAGCTACCCCGGCGGCGTGGACGCAGGCCTCTACGCCCAAATTTGCCAGGGCTATCCCGGCAAAACAATCATAGATGCAGAGGGCGAAGCCCTTCGCCTGGCCATATCGGCAAAGCCATTTGCCATCAAGCCAAATTTATTTGAGCTAAACAGCAGCTTTGGTTTAAGCCTAAAAACCCCGGCAGAGATATATAAATTCTGCTGCCAGCAGTTGCTTTCTGCGGGGGTTAGCATGGTTTGTGTTTCCATGGGAGCGAGTGGTGCGGTGCTGGCCACCAGCGAGGGCGGCTGGTTTTCTCCGGCTTTGCCTGTAACGGTAAAAGGCCTGCCCGGCGCAGGGGATAGCATGGTGGCTGCCATGGTTTACGCCATTGCCAGCGGCCTGCCCGTGGCAGAGTTCCTGCCTGCTATTATGGGGGCGGCCGCCGCCAGCGTAAGCAAGCCAGGTACAGCCCTGTGCAATCTCGACGAAATGAGACAATTACAGGAAAATGTCTTGCAATTTCCCATAGAAGCTCTATAATCTGCATAATGGGGCGATAGAAGGCTTTTTTCAAAATCGCGCTTTTCGATTTCAACAAAAATTACTTTTTCCACTAGGCTTCTTCCGAAATTATGCTTTTTAATTTCGGAAAAGTTACATTTTCAATCTTTTGCTTCTTCTGGAATTGCATTTTTTGCAATTTCAGAAGAACTCTACTCAAAACAATCCTGATGAAAAAATTCAGTTGATCGGAAATTCCGACCAACTGAATTGCAAAAATACCAAAAAGGAGGTGTGGGCAAAATGAACGAAAAAAACGGCAAAACAGCAGCAGAGAATATGCGAATAATCGAGGCTTCTTACGATAGGCTTATTGAAGAAATAAAATCATACCGCCCAAATTCCTCCCTGGATATGATAGACCGGGCCTACAGGCTTGCGGTTGCCGCCCACAACGGCCAATACCGGGAATCTAGTGAGCCATTTGTGGTGCATCCCATAGAAGTTGCAATAATCCTGGCAAAAATACGTGCAGATATGGAATCCATCGCTGCCAGCATTTTGCATGATGTGGTGGAGGATACTTCCCATACATTGGAGGATTTAACAGAGCAATTTGGCGACGATGTTGCCCTGCTGGTAGATGGCGTGACCAAGATAAGAAAAGTGGATTATGTATCCAAAACAGACGAACAAGCCGCCAATTACCGCAAAATGTTCTTGCATATGTCCAAAGATGTGCGGGTTCTACTGATAAAAATAGCAGACCGCCTGCACAACATGCGCACCCTAGATGCCCGCTCGCCAGACAAACAGTCTAAAGTGGGCAGCGAAACCCTAGAAATTTACGCACCTTTGGCCCATAAGCTGGGTATAGCCCACCTGCGCTACGAGCTAGAAGATTTAGGCTTTAAATATACAGACCGCGAGCAATACAACGAGCTAGCCCGTAAAGTAAAACTAAAACAAACCGAGCGCCAAGAGCTAGTAGAAGAGCTGATAACCGAGATAAGACAACGCCTAGAGGCCGATGGCATAAAAGCCAAAGTTCAAGGCCGCGCAAAAAGATTCTACAGCACCTATAAGAAGATGATGCAAAAAACCAAAACCCTAGACGAAATACACGACTTGTACGCAGTGCGTGTTCTTGTGGACACAAAGGCAGAATGTTATGAGGTTTTGGGGCGGTTGCATGATATGTACACGCCAGTTTTCGGGCGGTTTAAGGATTATATTGGCACCAAAAAACCAAATGGATATCAATCGCTGCACACCACGCTAATTGGCAAAAGCCAGCCATTTGAGGTGCAGATACGCACCTTCGAGATGCATGATGTTGCAGAATACGGTATTGCCGCCCATTGGAAATACAAAGAAGGTGGCAAGGCCGCCAAGGATAAATGGTTGCAAGATATGATGAACTGGCAGCGAGATGTTGCCGATTCTGACGAATTTTTAAGCGTTCTAAAAATGGACCTTAACGCCTTCAAAACGCATATTTATTGCTTTAGCCCCACGGGTGATGTTTACCAGCTTATAGAGGGTGCCACAGTTATAGACTTCGCCTACGCAATCCACTCTGCCCTAGGCAACCGCATGGTGGGTGCCAGGGTAAACGGCAAAATAGTGCCACTAGAATACGAGCTACACACCGGAGACAGGGTAGAAATACTAGAAAGCCAAAACTCCAAAGGCCCAAACCGCGACTGGCTGCAAATTGTAAAAACCCCACAGGCGCGCAACAAAATCACTCAATGGTATAACAAGGAAAACCGCGGCGTTAACATCCAAAGGGGCCGCGCCACCTTAGAAGAAGCCGCAAAAGCGGCCAATATCCCCCTAGACGAAATGCTAAAAGACGGGCGCACCATAACAGTGCTAGAGCGGTTCAATTGCAGAACCCTAGACCAGTTATACGCCCTTATTGGCGTGGGCGGGATCAAAGAAAAAGTAGTAGCCAACTTCATACAAAGGGAATACGAAAAATCCCTGCCACCCATGACAGACGCAGAAGTGGCGCAATCCATACTAGACGCTGCCCCCAAAAAGGAAACCAAAAACAAGGGTAATATCGTGGTAAAAGGCGTGGGTGACACAGATTATCGCTTTGGCAAATGCTGCAGCCCCCTACCCGGCGACGAAATAACCGGCTATGTAACACGCGGCCGCGGCCTTACAATCCATCGCACAGATTGCATTAACATCACCCATATGGACGAGCTGGACCGCAAGCGGCTTATAGACGCCCACTGGCAAGTGCGAGATAAATCTGGCACAACCTACCATGCAGACCTGCGCTTCGCCTGCGAACGGCGGGAAGGCTTGCTGCTAAATGTAATCCGCGTGCTTAACGACGAAAAAGTGCGGGCATCATCCGTAAGCGCCCGGGAAGTACAATCCGAAACCATAGTAAATATCGGCATAGAAATATTCGATGGCGAGCATTTAAATCATCTTACCACCAAGCTTAAAACCGAGCTTGGGGCTTACGATATAACCAGGTTAAATGCATGATTGCAATCGGGCTTAACCATGGCGGCACCCATGAAGTACAAACAGTTGTGCAGGTGTTTTTCCCCGGCCAGGGGATTAGAATTTGTGCACAGGGTGAAACCCCATCACAGGGCTTTTTTGTAAAATCAACAGTAGACGAACGCTTCGCCCATGGCCATGTGTACCGGGATGGCCTGCTAATTAGCGAACATAGCATACCCCTGACAAATTTGCCAGTTTACCTTAACAAGAAGCGCGTGGTGATGCTTGCTTTGTACCACGCATTGCAGGCGGCAGTGGGGGCATACACCCCATGGGGTGCCCTTACCGGGATAAGGCCATCGCGAATGGTACGAGAGCTAATGGATGCTGGTTTTGCCAGCGAAAAGATTATCCATGTGCTGGCAGAGCCTTTTTGCGTAACCGAGCCCAAAGCGCGGTTGGCGTTGCAAGTTGCCCATAATGAAAGGCGCGTTACAGAGGCGATTTTCGCCGGGGGCGGCCATCCTGTTGGTATATATTTGGGGTTGCCGTTTTGCCCCACCCGCTGCGTGTATTGCTCGTTCAATATGGCGCACCGGGCGGCTCGGCCAGAAGAAATGGCTGCCTACGTGCATGTTCTAAAGCAAGAATGCCACGAAAAAGCACAGCAGCTTGCCCAGATGGGTGGCAGGGTATCGTCTATTTATATAGGTGGAGGCACGCCCACAGCCTTGCCAGATGCTTTGCTGGCGGATGTGCTGGCCATAGTGGCGCAGGAATTTGGGGCGGCGCCAGAGTTTACAGTAGAAGCAGGGCGGCCAGACACCATAACCCAAGCCAACCTAGACATAATGAAGGCCGCAGGGGTAACCCGCATAGCAATAAACCCCCAAACCCTAAACGATAAAACGCTAAAATTCATAGGCCGCGGCCATGACGCTGCGGATTTTTTCCGGGCATTTAGCATGGCGCGGGCAGCCGGTTTTAACCTGATTAACACGGATATTATCGTGGGGCTGCCAGGGGAAACCGCAACGGATATCCGCCGCACCATGGAAGCCTTAGCAACAGTAGCCCCAGAAAATATTACAGTGCATACCCTAGCCGTAAAGCGGGCATCTCTGCTGATAGAAAACATAACCGACTACCCACTGCCCACAGCCCAAGCCACAGAAGAAATGTTAGCGATAGCCGCGGAAGAAACACAAAAAATGGGCCAAGCCCCATACTACCTATACCGCCAAAAAAACATGGTGGGCATGTTCGAAAATGTAGGCTATGCCCGCCTCGGCCAAGAATGTTCATACAATGTAGGCATGATGGCCGAAACCCAAACCGTACTAGGCATGGGCGCAGGCGCAGTAAGCAAATTTGTAACTGGGGATAAAATAAGCCGGGAATTTAACCATAAGAACCCGGAACATTACGTTAGAACTGTCAGAGGCCTTGCCGACCACACCTCCACCCGCTTTTCATAAGGTTCGCTTCGCGAACCCGGCACGACCTGCCGCCCGATTTCTTTCGGGCTGCATTTGAAAAAAGCGGGGCAAAAACTTTAATATTGGGATTATGGAGGCGGGCGATATGATTGAGGCTGAGCGTTGCCATATAGGAAGGACAACTTGCAGGGATATCTCTGGGATATGGGCATTGTACCGCGCGGTGGATGTTTGGGCTTATTTAGGCGGAAGGCGCGGGTTGCGGCGAAGTATAGCTGGGGTTGTATCGAGGGTTTTCCCGGGTGAGGGCTGCTTATATTGGACTGTGCGATGCAGCGATACAGGCGCTTTTCTGGGGAATGTTTCTCTTGGCCCGCATCATGACGAGGAGCATACAGAGGTTTCGTATGAATTTTTGCCCGCGGCGTGGGGGAAAGGTTATGCCACAGAGGCGGTGGGCGCGGCAGAAACCCAGGCCGCCAATGCTGCCTCTTGCGCCATGCTTCACAAGCTTGGATTTCGCGAAGCACAGCGGGTGAACCGCTTTGGCGAGGCACAAATTATCTTTATAATCAAAAAATAAAGTTTTTTGTCAAACTTTTTTTCAAAAAAGTTTGTGGGTGTGGGCAAAGCCCACGGTCTTAATCAACAAAAGGAGCGATAAAAATGATTCAGGCACCTAAGGGAACTAGAGATGTTTATGGCGTAGAGATGCAACTATGGCGGCATGTGGAGGATTTGATACGTGAAATTACCACGGCGTACCGCTATCAGGAGATTCGCACGCCTATTTTTGAGCCTACAGAGCTGTTTTTGCGGGGAGTGGGTGAGACTACGGATATCGTGCAGAAGGAAATGTACACCTTCCTAGATAAGGGCGGGCGCAGCATGACCCTGCGGCCAGAAGGCACTGCCGGGGTAGCACGGTCTTATATAGAGCGCGGGATTGCCAGCACGCCACAGCCTACTAAGCAATGGTATTTGGGGCCGATTTTCCGCTACGAGCAGCCACAGGCTGGCAGGTATAGGCAGCATTTCCAGTTTGGTGTGGAGGTGTTTGGTGGCACTAGCGCGGCTACAGAGGCAGAAGTAATTTCCTTGGGATGGACGCTGCTTAATAGGCTTGGGGTGCGGGATGTAACGCTGCACCTAAACAGCATTGGCTGCCCGGGCTGTCGCAAGTTGTACCATGAAGCGCTACGGGCGTTTATCGACGCAAAAATGGATTCCCTTTGCGGGCTTTGCCGCCAGCGTATAGAGAAAAACCCGCTGCGGGTGCTGGATTGCAAGACCCCTAGCTGCAAAGAGCATCTAAAAGATGCGCCATCTGTGCTGGATTCTTTGGATGAGGAATGTGCAGGGCATTTTCAAGGCCTGCAACAGCTGCTTAAAACCTTTGAAATCCCCTTTGTGATAGACCCAAGGGTGGTGCGGGGGCTAGATTATTACACCCGCACGGTGTTTGAGTTTATCACCGCAGAAGGCCTAACAGTGCTAGGCGGCGGGCGTTACGACGGCCTGATAGAGCAAGTTGGCGGCCAGCATACGCCGGGGGTAGGTTTTGGCATGGGCATGGAGCGGCTGGTAAATATGCTGCAAGCCCAGCAGTTCCAACCGACGGAAACCCTTTCGCCCCAAATATTTATAGGCCATGCAGACGAAGCCGGAGAACGCAAGGCCCAAGAGCTTGTGTACTTTTTGCGCCAGGCAGGCGTGAAAGCCGAGGGTGACTTGCTAAACCGCTCTGTGAAGGCCCAAATGAAATACGCCAGCAAAATAAACGCTGCCCATACCATGATAATAGGCGGCAACGAACTGGAAAACGCGAGCGCAAACGTGAAAAATATGGAAACCGGCGAGGCCGAGCCAGTACAGTTTGACAATTTGCTAAAATTTTTAGAGACTAAAGCGGTAGTTTGAAGATAGAAATTAAATTTACATGTAAAATATTCTTTAACAATGGCGTAAGTCCGGGCTTTTTTGGCTATCACAACATCATTTTCGCATCAAAACGCCATAAAAATGGTACCATACGGTACCATTTTACCCGAATTATGGTACCATACGGTACCACGTTTACAGTTTTTTGGAGATGTTGGAGGCTGGTCGGTTGCTATGCAACCTGCTGCCCAAGCATCCAGGGCGAAGCCTCTTGACGGCTTTAAATAAGGAGACGACGAATGAAAAAATACGCAATTGTTGGCACTGGCTCACGGGCGGCTATGTTTTATGATGCGATTGCTACCACTTATAGGGCTACATGCAAGTTGGTTGGGCTTTGCGACCAAAGCGAAACCAGGATGCGGGTAGCTAACAGAGCAATTGTGGCGCATGGGTACGGCGAGGTGCCTATGTATGGATATTTGGATTTTGAGAAGATGATAGGTGAGACACGCCCAGATGTGGTCATTGTAACTTCTACAGACAGGACACATCATGATTTTATTGTGCGGGCGATGGAGGCCGGCTGCGATGTGATAACAGAGAAGCCGCTGACTATAGACGAGAAGAAGGCCAAGCTTATTGTGGCCGCAATGAAGCGCACCGGGCGGGATTTGCGGGTTACGTTTAATTATCGTTACGCGCCAAACAATACTAAGGTGCGGGAACTGATAATGGACGGGGCGATTGGCAATGTGTTTAGCGTGCATTTTGAGTGGCTGTTAGACATTTCCCATGGGGCAGATTATTATCGCCGCTGGCATAGGAATAAGCATAATAGCGGCGGGCTGCTGGTGCATAAATCTACCCATCATTTCGATTTGGTCAATTTTTGGCTTGGGGCACGGCCAGAGAATGTTTTCGCATTCGGCGAGCTTAATTTTTATGGGCGGCATAATGCAGAAAAACGTGGCATGACCGAGTTTGTAACCCGTAGCCATGGCAGCCATATTAAGGACGACCCCTTTGCTATAGACATGGCCAGTAACGAAGCGCTAAAAGCCATGTACCTAGACGCAGAGGCCGATAGCGGTTATATCCGGGACCGCAGCGTGTTTTCAGATGATATTAGCATAGAAGATACCATGGGTGTGATTGTAAAATACGACACCAACGCGATTTTAACCTATTCCCTTAACAGCTACATGCCCTGGGAAGGCTTTTGTGTGAATTTTAACGGCTCTAAAGGCCGCATAGAGTACAAAGTGATGGAAAAATCATATATAAATGCCGGCGGCGACCGCAGCGACGAAGGTGCATTAAGGCAGAAGGAAATTGTGGTATGGCCAATGTTCGGCCAGCCATACGAAGTTGAAGTAAAAGCCGCAGAAGGCAGCCACGGCGGCGGCGATGCGGTAATGCTAGAGGATATTTTCGGCAACTCCGCGCCAGACCGGTTTAAACGGGCAGCAGGGGTGGAAGACGGCGTGATGTCTATAATGACAGGCATCTGCGCCAACAAGGCAATAGCCAGCGGCCTGCCACAGAATGTAGGGCTTGGCGATATATTATGATAGATGCGAAGGCAGTAGTACGCAGGCATAATCCTGTGTTGACAGAAATGTCCACTGATTCCCCGTTGTCGGTTGGCAACGGGGGGTTTTGTTTCACGGCGGATATAACAGGTTTGCAAACGCTGTATTCCCATTACAGCGCGGCTAATTTCCCCCTTTGCACCATGAGCAGTTGGGGCTGGCACACCGCCCCCACAGCGGGCGGGAAGCTGTACGAGTGGGAAGATTTGCAGCTAACCGCCTACCAACATGCCGGGCGCCAGGTCTTTTACCCAACAGAACGAAAACCAGGAAACGAGCATGTTTACGACTGGCTGCGCCATAACCCACATAAATTTAACCTGGCTAGGGTTGGGCTTTGTTTGCATGGGCAGGATATATCGCCAGAAATGATAACAGAGGCGCGGCAAGAGCTGGATTTGTACAGCGGCTTGCTAACCAGCTGGTTTCTGCTTGAAGGCGAACCTGTAGAGGTTGAAACGGTTTGCGGGCAGGGTAGCGATACCCTGGGGGTGAAGCTATGCAGCCGGCTACATGGGCTTGGGCTGCGGGTGGATTTCTCCTACGGCAGCCACGAGATTAGCGGCGCAGATTGGGGCAGCCCAAGGCGGCATTTTACGGCCTGGGAAGGGGATGTTGCCCGGCGAGTTATGGATGATGTAGAGTATTTTGTGGGGGTTGGGGGTGGCGCGTTTGGGAGCCGCGAAATCAGCCAGCATTCTCGCATTTTCTCCATCCCTCCCGGCGAGTCTCAGTTCACTATCCATTTCAGCAAAACCTTGCAGCCAGCACCGCCATACGCCAGCATCTACGCCAGCTCCTGTGCCGCTTGGCAAAGTTTCTGGCATAAAACCGGCCTAGCAGATTTTAGCCAAACCATAGACCCTCGCGCCGCAGAAATAGAACGACGCATGGTGCTATCCCTATATCTGCTAAAAATCCAAGGCATGGACAGCCTGCCCCATGCCGAAACCGGGCTAACCGTCAATTCCTGGTACGGCAGGTTTCATACAGAAATGTACCTATGGAACAGCGGTTTCCTGCCCTTGTGGAATTTGGGCGAATACCTGCTGCCAAGCTTAGAATGGTTTCGCAGCCAAATGTCCGCCGCCCGCCGTCTAGCCGCCTTCAACGGCTACCGCGGCCTGCGCTGGCCAAAGCAGCCAGCCCATACTGGCCGCGACGCCCCAAGCATGATTGCGCCGCTGCTGGTATGGCAGCAGCCACATCTGATAATAATGCTGGAAATGCTGTACGAAACAAACCCAAGCCCAGCGTTCCTACAAAAATACTGGCCGCTGGTGGAAGGTCTTGCCACCTTCATGGAAAGCTTCTTGCATCAAAACCCAAGCGGCCAATACGAAATCCTACCCCCGGTAATGCCCGCTCAAGAAACTTACGACCCCTCCACGGTGCAAAACCCGATGTTCGAGATGGAATACTTCCGCCACGGCCTACAAACTGCCGCAAATTGGGCCTCCCGCCTAGGCCACACCACCACCTGGCAGCAAACCGCCGCCCAAATAACCCCGCCAAAAACAAAAAATGGCCTATACTTAGCCCACCACAACGCCCCAGATACTTACGAAACCTACAACAAAGACCATCCCATGATGCTGGGTACATACGGCCTATTTAAAAGTCCTGCAGTTGACTCTGTGAAAATGGCCGCCACCCTAAAGAAAGTCATATCCTGCTGGCAGCCAGAAACCATGTGGGGCTGGGATTACGCAATGATGGCCATGTGCGCCATAACCCTAGGCAACCCAGAGCAGGCCGTAGAGCTACTGCTATCCGACAACCCAAAAAACCAATATGTAACCAGCGGCAACAACTACCAACGCAGCAGAGACGACCTACCCTTATACCTGCCCGGCAACGGCTCATTCCTGCTGGCGCTGCCCATGCTGCTGGCCAACCTGCCAAAAGGCTGGATAGTAAAAACAGAGAGAATCCACCTGCCGTAGAAAGAGAGAAAACCATGCCATGTGTAAAAGAATGCATTTGCCCAAAAATCGCATGCCCCAACCACCGAAAATGCTGCGACTGCGTGATAAAACACAAAGAAACCGATAGCCTGCCATTTTGCCTGTTCCCAGACAATGATGGGGATAAAAGCATAGCCAATTACTACCGCAAGCTAGGGGAGCGGTTTGAACCAGCAAAGCATAATAACCAGCTGCAATAAACCCAGCTTTTGTATGCTTGCAATAAGCCTACAGGCATGGTACAATCCCACAAATGTACATCGGAGTTCCTCTGAAAGCACAAAAACGTGATTCCAGAAGAAACAACCGATTGAAAATGAAGTTTTTTCGACATTAGAGAGCGTAATCTCGAAAGAAATTTAATAAAGGTGGTTGAAGCGTGAACAATTAATCCAAATGCAACTGACAGCAGTTTTTTGTAAATTAGCTAGTAAGCAATGCGGTTAAGCCCGCGTTGTTCTGTTGTTGGGATTTGGGTTGTATTTTGTTGCGCTTGCCATTTGCCAGGTTAAAAACGGGCATATTATTTGCGTTTCAAAAATAGGACTGCATTTCCCCACAATAGGAAATGCAGTTTTTTGTATGCTAGGAAATTGCGTTGCAATTTCTTCGCGAGATTTAAGGAAACAAAGGCGGCGAGGCCGCCTTGCTATGGAGGTATCATATGTTAGAGATAAAAAACCTGACTATAAGCGCAGCCATCAATGACAGAATATTGGTGGAGGGCTTCAATTTTGTACTTGGCCACGGCCACAAGGCCGTTATTATAGGGGAGGAAGGTAACGGGAAATCCACCCTTTTAAAATGCATATGCAGCCAGCAAGAAGTTGCGGATTATTGTAATTGTAGCGGCGAGATAATTAGAAAAGGGATGCTGGGGTATTTGCCACAGTTCTTCCCGCAGCAGTATTTACACAGCAGCGTAGCAGAGTTTTTCAAAGACTCGCAGCCGCAAAAGCATGTGAAAATCCTATCCCAGCTGGGGTTGGAGCTAGGTTTTACTGCGTCGCAGCAGGTTTTAAGCAGCCTATCTGGCGGCGAGAAAATTAAAATCCAACTGGCAAAGGTCCTCATGCAGCAGCCAGATATACTTCTGCTGGACGAGCCAACCAATGATCTAGACCTGGCCACCTTGGAATGGCTAGAGGGTTTCATCCGTGGCTGTAACCAGCCGATAATCTTCATTTCGCACGACGAAACCCTGATAGAAAACACCGCAAATATAATCATCCATATAGAGCAGCTAATGCGCAAAACAAAAAGCAAAATAACCGTAGCCCACGGCAAATACAACGATTATGTAAAGGCTCGCAACCTTGCCCATAGCAAGCAAATGCAAATAGCCAAAAAACAGCGTAGCGACCATAAAAACCAAATGGAACGCTGGCAGCAAATCTACAATAGGGTAGACCACGAACAGCGCAGCATCTCCCGCCAAGACCCCGGCGGCGCAAGGCTGCTAAAAAAGAAAATGAAAGCCGTAAAATCCACAGGCAAAAGGCTAGAAAAATCCGCGGATGATTTCTTAGAAAAGCCCCAAACAGAAGATGCAATACTAACCCAATTTGACCCAAATATAACCATGCCAGCCGGCAAGATGATTCTTTCCCTAGACTTGCCCAGCCTAAAAGCCCAAAACAAACAACTGGCAAGCCACATCCAGCTTAGCATAACAGGGGCGCAGCATGTTGGCATAATAGGCAAAAATGGCGCAGGAAAATCCACTTTGCTGCGGCAGATATGGCAAATTCTAAAACACAGGCCAGACATAACCGCAGTTTATATGCCACAAGACTACACAGAAGCCCTAAACTACAGCCAATCTCCAATAGAATTTCTGGCCCCAGACGGCCATAAAGCCAGCATAACCAAGGTGCGTACTTACCTTGGCAGCATGAAATTCACCCACGACGAAATGCTGGGGAAAATAGACAAACTAAGCGGCGGCAAAAAAGCAAAAATCCTATTTCTAGACATGGTGCTAAAAAACGCCAACGTTCTAATACTAGACGAGCCAACCCGCAACTTTAGCCCTCTATCCGCCCCAGAAATACGCAAGACCCTATCCTCTTTCAATGGCACAATAATAAGCGTGTCCCATGACAGGAAGTATCTGGAGGAGGTTTGTGAGGTGATTTATGAGCTAGGGCTGTGCGGGCTTTGCCCTTGTAGCCGCACTTCTTTTTGAAAAAAGATAGTGTAGAGATAAATAAGGCGCAAACCAGGTATGGTTTGCGCCTTATTTTTTAAAACTTTGGAGGCGTGATTAGTGAAGCCTCCGGCGGTTTTATTATAATTTGAAATAGCTAACCAATTCTTGCAATATCTCTGCTTGGGAGTTTAATTCCTGTGCTGCGGCAGCGGTTTCTTCGCTTACGGCAGAGTTGGATTGGACTATGCCAGAGATTTGCTGTAGGCCTGCGGCTATTTGTTCTATGGCGTCGGCTTGGTCGCGGGAGGCAGAGGATATGCCGCTTATTATGTCCATAACTTCGGCGGCGCTGGATACTATTGCGTCTAGGGATGCGGCGGTGGCTTGGGCTATTTCAGAGCCAGCCTCTACGCGGTTGATGGAGTTTTGGATTTGTTCTGTGGTTTCGGCTGCGGAGTTTTGGCTCTTGTTGGCCAAGATACGAACTTCGTCTGCTACTACGCCAAAGCCTTTGCCTGCGTCGCCTGCCCGGGCAGCTTCAACGGCCGCGTTAAGGGATAGCAAGTTGGTTTGGAAAGCGATACCTTCGATAACTTTTATGATTTGAGATATGCTTGTGCTAGATTCCCGGATGGCGGTCATGGCGTCTAGCATTTGGTTCATTGCGGCGTTGCCTTCCTGGGCGCTTACTGTGGATTTGTTGGAAAGTTCTGTTGCGTATTCGGCGTTTTCTGCGTTGTTGCGGGTTTGTTGGCTTATTAGGTCTATGGATGCGTTTAATTCTTGTACGTTGGATGCTTGGGTTTGTGCGCCGTTGGCTAGATCCATTGCAGATTGTGAGATTTGCTTGGCGCCGGCCAGCACCTGGCTGGATGCGGATGAAATCTCACCCATGGTTTTGAAAAGAGTGCCGCAAATATGGTTGATGGAATCTTTAATTTCGCTAAAGCTGCCTACATATTCCCGGGTTATTGTTTGGGTGAGGTCACCGGAAGCTACGTTTGATAAGATGCTTGACATTTCTGAAATATAGCCGTTCAGCGCGTCTATTGTGCCATTAACGGCATCGGCTATTGCCCCAAAGTCGCCAGTGTAGCTGCCTTTTACCCTAACGGTAAAGTCGCCCTCTATTAGCCTGCCCATTACATCGCGGATTTCTACAATAGGCTTGTCTACGGATTCACATACTCTGTTTAGGCCTTCCATGATTTCTAGCCAGCCGTCGTGGAAGCCGTGAGTGTCTATTTTAAAGGCTAGGTCGCCATTTACGCTGGCGGCCTGTATTACAGAGTCTATGGCGTCGCTTACATGTTTAATATTGTCTCTCATGCCGTCTACAGCTTCGTTCACGAAGATTAGCTGGCCTGGTTGTTTTTCTAGGTCCACGTCAAATTCGCCGTCTGCTATGCGGCTGAATACTTCTATGGCTTTCCTTTGCAGGGCGATTTCGGTTTCTATCATGCCGTTGATTTTTTCTGCAACTTCTGCAAAGGCGTTCTCAAATTTATTCTTGTCTATGAAAGAATCCAGCAGGCCGTTGCGTTGGTCCCGGGCCATGTGGTCCATATCGTCCATAAGGGTTTGTAATATGGTGGTTAGCTCTAGGGCGGCTGCACTTAGCTGGCCAACTTCATCTTTGGAATCTACAGAAATATTGACATTAAGCTTGCCCTGTGCCATGTCTTGCAGCGAGCTTACAGCCCTTTCTATGGGCTTGGAAATAAGCGCGGATATAACAAAAGCCGTGATTATGCCCAGCAAAATGGCGGCTACGCTTATGATAACGATAATATAGGTGTCTACCCCAATTATCCCCACTATGGCCACAGCAACAATGGCGGCCAGCAAAACTGCAAAGCTCAAAAATAACTTAGTGCGGATTTTCCAATTCCTTAAGGCTTGCATTTTAATCCCCTCAGCTTCCTTTTATTTTAACTCTCCGGCTTGTAGGTTTTGTGGCTTGTTATAATAAATCCGCCGTCGCCGCCGGGGCGCAAAGACGAGATATCCACAATACAAAGAGGCATGTGTTCTGGTAGTTGGCAGAAATATTTAATTAAATAGTAAGAATCTGCCAAATCTTCACACCAAAAGACAAGCATCTTAGATAAATGAACATACCATAGATATTCTTCCAGTGTCAAGTCTAAACTGTGGATTAAAGATGCATGTGGCATACCAACATAACGCAAATGCCATGGCTCGTAAATTGTGCCGGTAATATGGGTTTTGCCCTGGGGGTAGCGGATTATAAAGCCGTAGCGATGGCAATTTGCCTGCAACCATTGGCCTGCGGGGCTGTTGGCGAAGGTTTCGTTTAGCTGGCCGTCTAGGCTTACATCTATGGCCAGGCCAAGTTGATGCTCGCTAGTGCCGGGGCGGCGGATAGAGCTTTCTGTAATGATAGCGGCCTGGCCTGGGGATTCGCCCTGGGCGGTTAATTCCTGTAGCCGCTGGTTGAAGATTTTTTGCTGGTGGGAGTATGTGCGGTAGCTGCTTTGCACAAAAAGCCCATGGATATCGTCTGCCACCATGGCTGCTGCCATTTGGTTGAAGGCTTCAAGGGCTTGTGGGTGCAGGTTTATATTTGCCTGCTTGGCTAGGTTTGGGCCGTAGTTTTGCGGCAGTGGTGTTTCTTGGTTAACCAGCCAAAGCAAGGTGGAGTCTTGTGGGTTTTGGGGGCTGTTTATGGCCAGAAAACTACAGATTAGTAGAAAGTATAACATGATTTCTCCTTTATGATGCTACCCCCTGGTTGGTTTTGCAAAATCCAGTTGGTCGGAAAATCCGACCAACTGGATTTTGCAAAAGGATTCCGGAACCGGCCATGTAGTAAAATAATCTGAAACCGGCCTCACCTGCCGCGGCAAAAACGCCTTATCTTGGCGTTTTAGATGCCACTTGGGCGAGACCGTTTTTCATTTATTTCACTACAAGCTAACCAGCCCGGCCTTAACCAGTTCGTCCAGGGCAAAAACCACCCCGGCTTTTGAATGGGCGGCGGTTAAACCCCCCTGAAAATACACGATATATGGCGGGCGCATGGGGGCATCTGCGCTAAGTTCTATAGATGAACCCTGGATAAACGTACCACCAGCCATCACCACGCCGTCGCCATAGCCGGGCATTGGTGCTGCTTCAGGTTTTACATAGCTGTCTACCGGGGCAGCTTTTTGTATGCCATGGCAGAAAGCCAAAACATGCTGCGGCTGGCCTAGTTTCACGGCCTGCACTATGTCTGTGCGGGTTGCGGTGGCCGATGGTAGCACATCGAACCCTAAGCGGTTAAAGGTTTCTGCCGCCAAAACAGCACCTTTTATGCAGCTGCTTACGGTTTGCGGGGCTAGGAAAATCCCCTGTGTCAGGGTTCTTGTCATGCCCAAAGATGGCCCGACTGCGCTGCCCAGGCCAGGCGCGGTTAACCGTTCTGCGGCCCGTTCCACAAGTTCTGCCCGGCCGGCCACATAGCCGCCCCCTGGGACAATGCCGCCGCCAGGGTTTTTTATAAAAGAACCGGCGATAATATCTGCCCCGGCCTCTATTGGCTCGGAGGTTTCAACAAATTCGCCATAACAATTGTCCACCATGATTATTGTGCGCGGAGATTCTGTTCGTATGCATTGTATGAGTGATTTTATTTCCGCCACAGTAAAAGACCTGCGCCAAGAATACCCTTTAGAACGCTGGATAGTAACCATTTTGGGCTGGGTTTGCAATGCAGCTTTGATGGCGGGTAGGTCGAAATTCCCATCCGCTGTGAGTTCAACCTGGGCGTAATTTACGCCGTATTCTTTCAGCGAGCCGGATGTGGGGCGTATGCCAATTACAGATTCCAAAGTATCGTAAGGGCTGCCCACCGGGGAAAGCAAAGTATCACCAGGGCGCAAATTGCCAAAAAGCGCCGCCGCCAGTGCATGAGTACCAGAAATAAGCTGCGGCCGCACCAGTGCGGCCTCGGCCTTGAATATCTTGGCGAAAATTTCTTCCAGGGCTTCCCGGCCTTCGTCGTTGTAGCCGTAGCCGGTAGAATCGTTGAAATGGGTGTCGCTAAGGCGGCAGGCCTGCATGGCTGCCAGCACTTTTGCCTGGTTGTACTCGGCAATTTGGTCGGCTTTTTTGAACTCCGCCGCCAGGGAATTTTCGATTCTTTCCATGAAAATAGCCACTTCTTGGCTTATGTTTAGGTGGCTTGTTAGGTAATCGTATAACATTGGCTTTCTCCTTTATGTTTGGTTATCATGCCTGCTTTACTGGGCTGATTAGCACACATGCGCCATATGCAGATGGCTTCTATTTCACATCTGCAGAAGATGTGGTTGGTTTTATATGGCGAAAAATAGAATAGAGTTCTTCTGAAATTGCAAAAAAACGCAATTTCAGAAGAAGCAAAAGATTGAAAATGTAACTTTTCCGAAACCCCTGCGGGAATTTCGGAAGAAGTCTAATGTTAGCGCGGGATAAGTCAACCCAACCCATGCCCCAAAATCAACCCAGCCAGTTCCTTCGCGCTCCTCCCCCGTACCTCCAGCAACACAGCATCCCTAGCCTGGTGGCGAAACCAAGTGAGCTGCCGCTTAGCATAATTTCGTGTAGCCTGCTGAATAGCAGCAATAGTCTCTGCCTGTGTTATCTCCCCACGCAAAAATCCCACAGTCTCCTTATACCCAATCCCCTGCATGGGCGCAAGGCCAGGGTCATACCCCTCATCCAATAGCCGCTGTACCTCTGCAGGCAGGTCGGCTTCCCACATTACATGGGTTCGCCGGTCCACACGGCTGTATAATACCTCTCGTTGCATATCCAAAGTAAAAAATCGTGTGTCATACCTTAGCGGCCGCCCCCGCTGCCCAGCATTATACTCAGAAAAAAGCCCACCTGTATTTATACAAAAGCTTAATGCCCGAGCCACCCGCTTGATATTGTTGGGGTGAACTGCCGCCGCGGCAGCAGGGTCTTTCTCCCACAATTGCCCATGCAAAAAAGCCGCGCCTTGTTCGCGGGCGGCTTGCATAAGTTCCTGCCGCAGGGCAGTGTCGTCCTCTTCTGGAGTGAAATCTGCGCCGTATATCAGTGCATTGATATAAAACCCAGTCCCCCCCGCAACAATTGGCGTTTTGCCACGCCGGAAAACATCTTCTATGGCCGCAGCCGCAAGCCCAGCATATTCCGCCACAGAAAACGGCTCATTCGGCCGTACCACATCTATCAGATGATGTGGTGCGGCGGCCATCTCTTCACGGCTAGGCTTAGCCGTGCCAATATCCATACCCCGGTACACCTGCATGGAATCCGCCGAAATAATCTCGCCGCCTGTTAACTTGGCTAGCTCTATGGCCACAGCGGTTTTGCCGCTGGCGGTTGGCCCTGCAATTACATACAGCATGCTAACTCCGCTTAAAACGCCGCTCTAGCTCGCGTTTTGTAAGCTCTATAATGGTGGGGCGGCCATGTGGGCAGGTAAAGGGGTTGTCCAGCTCCAAAAGCTGTTTGATTAAGGCCTTAGCCTCGTCTTGAGAAGTAAAATCTCCGCCTTTTATAGCCGCTTTGCAGGCGGCCTTGGCTATCAGCTCGGTTTTGTGGGCATAGGGGCTACCTTTATCGAAGCCTGCCTCGCTTATTTTATCCAGCAAATCTGTGAAAAAACTGGGGTTCACCGCGCCCTGCATCATATATGGCACAGATAAAATCTCTGGCGCGTCTGCCTGGCCGCCAACTTCAAAGCCAAAATCTGCGAACATGGCCTTGTTTTCTTCCAGCAGCTGGCGTTCCCTGGGGGTAAGCCGCAGGGATATAGGCGCAAGCAAATTTTGAGAATGAACCCCTTGAGAGCGAGCCTTCTCTAGCAAATCTTCATATAAAACCCGCTCGTGGGCGGCGTGCTGGTCTATCAGGTACAGGGAATCCCCCTGCGTAACCAGCCAATATGTGTTAAAAACCAGCCCCACAAGATAATAATTTTGGAAAAATCGCGGCGCGGGTGTGGTTTGTGCCTCACGCATTGTGGGTTTCTTCTGGGCTGGCTGGGGTGCAGCGGCCTGTTTTGCCGCCGCGAAAGATTGCGCCTTGAGGGTAGCTGCGCCAGAATCCGTTTGCATTTGGCCAGGCAGGGGCTTGCGGCGCTCTGCAGGTAGGTCGAAAGGCAGGGCGGCGTCAGCAGATGGCGGGAATAGCTCGTTTAATAAAGCCGCATCGTTGGCGTTGGGTGGCGGCGTTGGGATGCTGTTGGCCAGGGATGTGAGGTAGTCTGTGGCAGGTTTTTTTGGCGGGAAATAATCTTTGATGGGGGGTAGGGCATGGCTGGCCTTCCGCTTTATTGGTGGCGGTGGGGCTGCCTTGCGGGCTGGTTCATCTAGGGCTGGTTGCTGGAAAACGCTGCCTTCACTGCGGTTGCGCGGTTTTTGCTGCATCTGTGGTATCAAGTTTTGTTCATCCAATGCGCTTCGCACTGCGGTTTCTACGAAGTGGAACAGGCCTTCTTCGTCTTGAAAGCGCACATCCATTTTGTTGGGGTGTACGTTTACATCTAGAGCATCGTAGGGCAGCCACAGATGCAACGCGTATATTGGAAAGCGCCCCGAAGGCAGCATGGTGCGCATGGCGGCCTCTACCGCCCGGCTAAGTAGGTTGCTTTTGATGTATCGGCCATTTATAAAAAAACTGGAATGTTGCCGGTTGCCCCGGGCTATTTCTGGCTTGCCCACCAGCCCATGCAGCCGGTAGGTATCGCTTTCTGTCTCTACTGGGATGGTTTTGGTGGCGGTTTCACGGTCGTATACATTTAGCATGGCGGTTTGTAGGTCGCCGTTGCCGTTGGTTTGGAAAATCATTTTGCTATTGTTTATAAGGCGGATGGTTAGGCCTGGGTTGCAAAGGGCCAATTTTTCTAGGCAATCTGAGATATAACCTGCCTCTGTGGCGGGTTTTTTTAGGAATTTGCGGCGCGCAGGGGTGTTGTAGAACAGATTGGACACGATTATGGTGGTGCCGCCAGCGCAGGCTATTTCGCCAGTGCTTATGAATTTGCCCCCATGAACTTCCACCCTGGTGCCCACTGCGGCCGCCTGGGTTTTTGTTATCATTTCTACCTGTGCCACCGCGGCAATGCTAGACAGCGCCTCGCCCCTAAAGCCCAAAGTAGCCACGCTAAAAAGGTCGTCTAGCTTTGATATTTTGCTGGTGGCGTGGCGGGCGAAGGCCAGGGGTAGCTCGCTAGCCGGGATGCCGCTGCCATTGTCTGTTACGCGGATGCTGGCTAGGCCGCCGTCTGATATTTCTACCGTGATTATATTTGCCCCGGCGTCTATGGCGTTTTCTGTGAGTTCTTTAACCACGCTAAGAGGCCGCTCTACTACTTCCCCGGCGGCTATTTTGTTTATTAGACTTTGGTTTAATTGGGTTATGGCTGGCATGTTTGGCTCGATTCTATGGAGATTTATATTAGATTTACGATATCATATTCGATTTGGTAAAGCAATGTTTGATTATAGTTCTTTTGTACAGGGCTAAAACCCATAACCATAAACCACCAAATGGTAAACCACAATCAAATTAAGCGCCAAGTTAGCGCTTACATGCACCACAATGCTGCCCAAAAGGTTTTTACATTTTACCGCCAGTAAGTTAAAAATAAGCCCTGCTACAATAAGCCCTACGGTGCAAAGCAGCATAATCTCCCATGTTACCGCCCCAAACAGTATTGGGATATGGTAAAGCGAAAACAACACACTAGAATAACAATGGGCAAGCCCGGGCCGTCCCATCCTGTCCATGGTTTGGAAAATAAACCCCCGGAAGAAAACCTGCTCTAGGGTGGCGTTTATAACTACAATGTACAAGAACACAAAAACGAAATTGCTCTGGGTTATGCTATTTGCCTCTAGGGCAGATACCACAAGCTGATTGTCTATATGGGCGCGGATTACCCAAAACACGCCCCATATAAACAGAAAAACCGCTGCCCCAAGGGCAAAGGCCAATTTAATATTGCGGGCGTTGCCTTTTATGAATATATAGCTGGTAAATTTCTCCCGCAGCACCAGGCGGAAATAAATAAGCGGGAACGAGGCAAATAAAATCACCTTAACCACAGATGTAAAAAGATAATTGGTAAAAGGGCTAAATAGCAGCGCCCCATGCAGCACACATGCCGCCAAAGAAAAGACTATCAAAAGCCGGATGTTTTTGTTCATTGATATGCTCCTTTCACGCCCTTTAATCAGGAAATGTTTGTTCGTGTGTTTCGCTTCATGAAAATATGCCAAAATTCGAGTGTTTCCTATTCATACCATATACGCAGGCCCGGTGCAAGTTATGGTGAAATAATTCAAAACAGGTCTCGCCTGTCGCGGCAAAAGCGCCTGGAATGCCTTGCCTCGGCGTTTCATATGCCGCTTTGGCGAAGCTGTTTCTCATTTGCTTCACTAGCTGGCTGAAAAATTCAGTTGGTCGGAAAATCCGACCAACTGAATTTTTTTAGGCGAACTAAGCGGCCTCCGGCCAAATAAAACCTTGCCCCCGGTAAGTTTGAATGATATAGTGAAATAAATGAGAAACGGTCTCGCTCGAGCGGCACCTGAAACGCCGAGGTAAGGCGTTTCAGGCGTTTTTGCCGCGAAAGGCGGGACCGATTTCGAATTATTTCACTATATATTCACCCTATCAAAAACACGGAGGCAAAAAATGAACAAGAAACTAGGCAAGGTGATTATATTGGCCATAACCCTTATCCTGGGCGCGATGCCCATAAATGTAGCGGGCAGCATGAACTCGGCAATATCTGCACAGGAATTTGTGGATTCCATAGGCCCTGGCTGGAACTTGGGCAATACATTCGATGCGGTAAGCGGTAGCGGCGGTTTTAGCTGGATTGCAGGGGGTAGCTACGATACAGCCTCGGTTGTTCAGCTAGAAACAGCATGGCTGGGTGGCGAGGCTAATGCCGTCACACAAGAGTTTATCCAGGCGGTTTACGACGCGGGCTTCCGCGCTATTCGCATACCTGTAAGCTGGCATAAGGTCGCCCCTTCGCCAGAATACAATATCCGTGCAGATTGGATAGCCCGGGTACGGCAGGTAGTTGGCTGGGCATACCAGCTAGACATGCATATAATCTTAAACACCCACCACGAAAACGAAGTAATCTTGCTAGATGACGATAATATAGACCATGGGCTGCATATTCTAACGCGCTTCTGGGAGCAAATTGCCCCAGAATTTGAGGCTTTTGGCCAGCGGTTAATCTTTGCCGGGCTGAATGAACCCCGTGGCCGCCTGCCCCACCAAAACGAATGGGGCGGCGGCATACCAGAAACCCGCAACAACTTAAATAGGCTAAACCAGGCCTTTGTAAGCACGGTACGGGCCAGCGGCGGGAATAACACTTATCGTTTCTTGATGGTGCCAACCCATGCGGCCAGCGGCGCAGATAATGCATTTAACGGTTTCACAATCCCAGAAGATACCGCCCACGATAGGATAATCTTGGCGGTTCACACATACGCGCCTTTCCAATGGGCTCATGATGGCCATGGAGAATACCCAGGCCCAGCCATCATCCGCAGCGATGTAGCCAACATAGCCCGCCATGCAGCAAGGCTGGGCGTGCCAGTGATATTAAGCGAATGGGGCTCTGTAAACAACGGCCAGCCCACAAACCCATCCCAGCGCGCGCAACATGCCTACGATTACACCAGCATAGCCCGCAGCCATGGCATGGCCACATTCTGGTGGGATAATGGCGCAGCCGGCGCCGACGGCGACCATACCTTCGCGCTGTTTAACCGCGCCACCGGTGAAGCCATCCACCCCGCCATAATAGACGCAATAATCCGCGGAACAGGCCACCCGCCAGAACAAGCCACAACCCAAACACAGCCCGCCCCGGAATACCCCCAAGCCCCAATAGACCGCGGCCCGATAATCCTCTTCGAGCCAGGCGCGAACCTACCCACGCCAGCCGCCACAAGCTTCCTGCTGCATATGGATTCCTACAATATAATCAACCAAGCCACCGGCGCAATAGCCCAAACCATGGATGTGTTGCCCATGATAATAGAAGGCAACACCTTGCTGCCCCTGCATTTTGTAGCAGAGCTACTTGGCGCAACCACCGCCTGGAACGCCCAAACCAGAGAAGTAGCTCTAACCACCGCCGCCCAAAACCTAACCTTCGCCATAGGCGAAATAGCCCCAGGCATGAGCATTCCAGCCCAGATAGTAAACGACCGCACCATGGTGCCACTGCGCTTTATAGCAGAGTTCTTCGGCGCGCAAGTTAGCTGGAATGATGAGGATAGGAATATTGAGATGGTGGTGGGGTAGGCTGCATGGGCCGTCCCCCCCAAATTGTACTTGCCATGAAATTTCAAAAACGGTATACTCTGCCTGTAAAAACAGCAATTATTTGATATGTTCGTGGCCATTCTGCCGCGCAAAAAAACAAAAGAAGGAAGCGATAATCCATGTTAGCAAAAATATTCTCCGGTGCAGTAATTGGCGTGGATGGTTATATCGTGAATGTGGAAGTTGACCTGGCCAGCGGCCTGCCTGGCTTCGATATTGTTGGCCTGCCCGATTCTGCCGTGAAGGAATCGCGGGAGCGGGTGCGGGCTGCGGTGCGCAACTCGGATTACAGCTTTCCCGTAAAACGCATCACCGTAAACCTTGCCCCGGCAGACACTCGTAAATCTGGCCCGGCCTTCGATTTGCCCGTGGCAGTGGGGATTTTAATATGCACCGGAGTTATGAAGCCGGAAGCCGCAGAAGGAGCTTTTTTTGTAGGAGAACTGTCTCTAGATGGTGCGCTGCGGCCTGTTAGCGGGGTGTTGCCCATGGTGATGGCGGCCAAGGCGGAGGGTATCTGCAATATTTTTGTGCCCACAGAAAATGCTGCAGAAGCGGCACTGGTTGCGGGTGTAGAAGTCTTCCCAGTGGGTAGCATAAGCGGCCTCGTAGAGCATTTCGACGGCAGGGGCATCGCCTCTTTTGCCAGCGATGGCCAGGTTTTGTGCCCCTCGCCAAATACATACGATGTGGACTTTGCAGATGTTTCTGGCCAGGTTCATGTAAAACGCGCCCTGGAAATAGCCGCGGCGGGTTGCCATAACGCCCTCAAGATTGGCCCGCCAGGGGCTGGCAAAACCATGCTGGCCAGGCGAATGCCAACAATCCTGCCGGATTTATCTATGGAAGAAAGCATGGAAATTACCAAAATATACAGCATAGCCGGGCTGCTGGACCAAAAATCCGCCCTGCTACGGGAGCGGCCATTCCGCACGCCCCATCATACCGCGTCTTACGGCTCGCTCACTGGCGGCGGGCGCATCCCCCAGCCCGGCGAGATTAGCCTCGCCCACAATGGGGTGCTGTTTCTAGACGAGCTGCCAGAATTTCAAAAAAAAGCCCTGGAAACCCTGCGCCAGCCATTAGAAGACGGCCAGATTAGCATAACTCGGGTGGGCGGCTCATGCACCTACCCCAGTGTTTTCTTGCTGCTGGCGGCCATGAACCCCTGCCCATGCGGGTATTTAGGCTCAACTCGCTGCACCTGTAGCGAGGCAGATGTGGCGCGGTATCTGGAGAAAATATCCGGGCCGCTGCTGGATAGAATTGACATTCAAGTGGAAGCAACCCCGGTGGAATACAGCGCACTGGCGGCACAGGGGCAGCCATCAGAAAATTCTGCTACAATAAAAGCCCGGGTGGAAAACGCCCGCGCTCGCCAGCAAAAGCGGCTACATGGCGAAGGGATTTACTTCAATGCAAAAATGCCAGCTCAACTGGTAAAAAAGCATTGCAAACCAGACAAAGAGGCCGCAGACCTGTTAAAACAAGCCTTCGACACCATGAAGCTAAGTGCCCGTGCGTACCATAAGATACTAAAAATTGCCCGCACCATAGCAGATTTAGCAGATATGCCAGAAATCAACGCTGTGCATGTGGCAGAGGCCATTAGCTACCGCGGGCTGGACAGGAAGTATTGGTAGAAGAATGGGGGCGAACACGCGCGCAGGCGGCGAATCGCCTAGAAAGCGCAGCCGGGCTTTTAGGCAGCGCCCATTAAAATAAAAGGAGAATTCCCATGAAAATCAGACCTTATTTAACATTCAACGGACAATGCGTGGAGGCTATCGAGCTTTACACGGCTGCATTTAAGGCAGAAACCCTGGAATGCCAATTGTTTTCCGAAATGCCAGAGATTCCTGGGTATGAAGTGCCGGAGGAGTATAAATGCCGAGTGTTGCAGGCTAGGCTTAAAATTGGCGAGGAGTTTATCCGCCTGTCAGATTGCGGGTACGCGCCGGGGTTTGTTTTAAACCAAAGCGAAACAGAGCAGATATCTTTGGCTGTGGAGGCTTCTGAGGCGGATATTCGTCATGCTTTTGGGCTGTTGGCTCAGGGAGGGCGGGTTGCCATGCACCCTACGGCAACTTTTTATAGCCCATGCGCGGCGGTTGTTTTTGATAAATTTGGCGTGATGTGGAATTTGATGGCGGTGTGAGATGCGCAGAATAATAGAGCTGCCTAACTACACAATAGGCGAGGAACGCTTTAATATGATTACCCATATCGTGGGCGGTGGGCTTGGGCTTGCGGCGCTTCTGGCATGCGTTATTGTGGCGGCGTTCCACCAGAATGTTTGGGGCGTGGTTAGCGGCGCGATTTATGGCTTTATGGTGATTTTGCTGTTCACCATGTCTAGCATCTACCATGGCCTTAAAATTGGCAAGCCGAAGCGGGTGTTTAGGGTGCTGGACCATTGCACAATTTACCTGCTTATTGCCGGAACATACACCCCGGTAGTGCTGGGGCAGTTTCGCCAGGAGTTCCCATTGGATGCATGGCTTATTTTTGGCGCAATATGGGGGCTGGCAGCCATTGGCGTAACCTTAACCGCCATAGACCGCAAGCGGTTCGCCAAATTTGCCATGGTATGTTACCTTGGCATGGGCTGGATGGTTGTGTTTAGGATAAACAGGCTGCTAGAAGTGCTGGGCGTGCCTTTCTTTGTGCTGCTGCTGGTAGGCGGTGTGCTGTACACCTTAGGCGCAGTATTCTACGGCATTGGCAAGAAGAAAAAATACATGCATTCTGTATTTCATTTGTTTGTGAATGCCGCGTCTATATTGCATTCTGTGGCTATTGCTACTTTTGTTATGGCGGTGTAGTTGGTTAGAGCCGTGGGGCTTCGCCCCATACCTACTCGCTTTTTCAAAAAAGCGAGTGGAGGCATACCCCGGCGAAGCCGGCGATGCGAAGCGTCGGGCCGTCCGGCCAGTAAGTGAAGCTTGCGAGAGGGTGTCGGAGGCGAAGCCTCTGACGGTATTAATAAGGTCTTATTTCACAATTTCCCCTTTCCTTTTTCCCAATATGGTGGTAATATTCATCGTGGACATATTCTTAGGGTTTTGGCAAGGGGCAGGTTTATGGTTTTTTATTACACTTACGGAAGTAAAACCGAGGTTTTTGCCAAGGCGCTGGGTGAATTTTTAAAGCAGCCTACCTATAAGCTTGAGTCAGATTTAAATGATAGGGCTGGGTTTTCGTTTATGTTTAAGGCGGTGCGGCTTGCGCTGGCCAAAAAGGCGTACCCCGTGCGCAATATGCCGGTGGATAAACCTGCGGGCAGCATTTTTGTGTGCAGTCCTGTATGGGGCGGCGGGCTTGCTGCGCCTGCACGATATTTCTTGGAAAATACAGACCTGGCTGGGGTTAGGGTTAATGTTTTGCTGACCGCAGGCATGGTAACAGAAAAATACAGGCAAAGAGCCTACGATTATTTAAACCAACTAAACTGTGTGCCGGGTCAGGTGTATCTTTTTGCAGCAACCAGCAAAATCCCACCAGAGCATGATGTTTTGATAGAGCAATATAGTGAAATAATTAAATAAGGAAAAAATGAAAAATATAACCGTGGCCGCCCACACCCTAGGCTGCAAAGTTAATCAATGCGATACAGAAGCATTGCTTAGCCGCCTAGAAGGCATGGGGTACGGCATAATTAAATTTGACGAGATTGCAGACATATATATAGTGAACACCTGCACAGTGACCCATGTAAGCGACAAAAAATCGCGGCAGATGATAAACCGCGCAAAACGCCGAAATCCCGGCGCATTTGTTGCGGTTTGCGGGTGTATGGTGAAAGATAAACCCTGCCCAGAAGGCGTGGACTTTGTTTTTGATGCCCGCAGCCCAGAGGATTTTTTCGCAAAAGCCCAAGAATGGGCGGCCGAAATAAATATCCTGCAGCCAAGTTCAGTCGGTCGGATTTTCCGACCAACTGAAAAATTTTTGGCGGAAGATACTGCCGGTAGCGTACAGTCTACAGGTTTTGCACCCGGCCATGGGGCGGATGTGAAATCCGCGGGCACAGTTGAACAGAATCGCCCGCCGCAAAACGCGGCTGATTATAAAAATAGAAATTCCCAAGAAACCGGCAGGGGTTCACAGCCCCCCAACTTTGTAACTGGCCACGAGGCGAACATGGAATCTTCGGGCGCAGTTAAACGGCATGGCCGCGCCGCCAGGCGCCTGGTGAAGGTGCAGGATGGTTGCAATCGGTTTTGTGCTTATTGTATTGTGCCTTATGTGCGTGGGCGTGTGGTTAGCCGCCCGGTGGAAGATATAATTGACGAGGTTGTTGCGCATGTAGAAGCGGGCAGCCTGGAGGTAGTGTTAACCGGTATACAAGTGGCTTCCTATGGGGAGGATACAGGCAGTAGTTTGGCGGCCCTTATAGGGGCGGTTGCGGCTGTGCCGGGGCTTATGCGCTTGCGGCTAAGCAGCTTCGACCCATGGGTGGTGGACGATGGTTTTGTGCAGGCGGTGGCTGGGGCCGCTAACTTGTGCGACCATTTTCATCTATCGCTGCAAAGCGGCTGCGACAGCACGTTGCAGCGCATGAACCGCCGCTACAGCACGGTAGAATATGCTGCCGCAGTGGCCAAGCTGCGGGCAGCCGCCCCAAAATGTGCCATCACCACGGATATAATCGTGGGCTTCCCCGGCGAGACCGCCCAGGATTTTGCAGACAGTCTGGCCTTTGTAGAAAAAATAGGCTTCGCACGGCTGCATGTGTTTGAGTTTTCTAAGCGGGAAGGCACGGCAGCGGCAGAATTCCCGGACCAAATCCCCCAGGCCATAAAAAACACCCGCGGCGCAGAAATGCGCGAGCTAGCAGCCCGGCTGCAAGATAATTTCCTAAAAGCCCAAATTGGCAGGCAGCATGAAGTGTTGTTTGAAACAGCCAGCAAAGGGTATTCTACAAATTACTGCCATGTAAAAACCGAAACCAGCAAAAATTTAGCCAATAGCATCCGCAGGCTGAAAATAACCGGGCTTGAAGGGTCAACTTTGGTAGGGGAATAAACAATAAACTATCTGCGTGTACAGCACGCACCCGCAGTGCAGTGGCGGGGATTGGGGCAGCGCCCAATTTAAATGGAGGTAATCATGCGAGACACACAAAAACTTGAAGGCTACAAAAGGGTTTCTCACACAGAGGTAAAAGAAATAATGGAAACGGTTTACCTTGCCCTAAAAGAAAAAGGCTACAACCCAATCACCCAAATTGTGGGGTACGTCCTATCTGGTGACCCTACATACATCACCAGCCACCTAAACGCGCGCGCGCTAATAAGCAAGCTTGAAAGGGACGAACTCTTGGAAGAAATGGTACGAGAGTTTTTGAAAAATGTGATGTAATGGAAACACCACTTTCTACAAAGCCAGACAAGTACATGGGGCTGGATTATGGCGACAAGACCATTGGCGTAAGCATAGCCAGCGGCAGAGTAGCCACGGGCGTGACCACAATCAAAAAAAACCCGGAAGAAATCCGCCCTGCCCTAAAAGAGCTGAAAAAGCTAATCGCCCATTACAATGTGACACATATTGTGCTTGGCAACCCAAAAAACCTAAGCGGGGATGAATCCGAACGAAGCGAAAAAACCAAGCTTTTTAAGGAAAAACTGGAAAGGTACTTCAAAGCGGTTACTGTCATATTATGGGACGAGAGGCTTAGTACCAAGGCAGTATCACGGGTTTTTAACGGCAAGAAAGCCGATTACAAGAAAAAAGTAGACCAAATGGCGGCAATATATATTTTGCAAGGGTTTATAGACAATTTAAAGGAGGGTAAAATCATGAGCAACGAGCCGATCGCATGGAACGACGAAAACGAAGAAACCGAAGACATTGTTTTATACAATGAAGATGGCGACGAAATCGCGCTGCAAATCTTGGCAAGCCACGAGGATGAAAGAGGAATGTTTGTATTAGCGGCAGAAGGCGAAGAAGACGAAGCCGCGCATTTTAAGCTAATCCCAGCCGACGGCGACGAAGATGAAATCATTTTCGAGCTGGTGGACGAAGAGCATGAAGATTTTGAACATGTATTAAAATTGTTCAAAGAAGATTACGAAGCATTAGGCATCGAGTTAGAATAGGCTTTTGCTTCTTCTGAGGTAACCCGGAAGAAACCGGGCGGCACGAAGTGCCGGGTTCGCCAAGCGAACCTTATGAAATCACGGTTTTCGTGATTCCAGAAGAACTCTAATAGAAAAAGGACGGTATTATTTTGCCAGCAAAAAAGAGTAAATTAAGAGTTTTTTCACTTGGCGGCCACGGCGAAGTTGGAAAAAACATGACTGTATTAGAATACGGTAACGATATCATTATCATAGACTGTGGCGTGGCATTCCCACAGGACGAAATGCTAGGGATTGACCTGGTTATACCAGATTTCACATACCTGCAACAAAACGCCGAGAAAATCCGCGGGCTGTTTCTCACACATGGCCATGAGGACCATGTGGGCAGCGTCCCGTACTTCCTACGGGAGGTAAAAACAAAACTTTTTGCCACAAAACTAACCCTGGGCCTTGTTAGCAACAAACTGAAAGAACATGGCCTGCTAAACCAGACAGAAATGGAAGTAGTGCCAGTAGGCAGCACAATTACCGCAGGTTGCTTCAAGGTAGAGTTTATCCGGGTTAACCATTCCATTGCAGATGCGGTGGCTTTCTCCATAACAACCCCTGTAGGGGTGGTAATACATTCTGGCGACTTTAAAGTGGATTTCACGCCCATACAGGGCGATGTGATAGACCTGCAACGCTTTGGCGAGCTTGGCCGCAAGGGCGTAAAACTTCTGCTTTGCGAAAGCACAAACATCCACAATAAAGGCTACACCATGAGCGAACGTAGCATAGGTAAAACTTTCGAGAGGGTGTTTGAGGATTCCCCCACACAGCGGCTTATTGTGGCCATGTTCTCGTCACATATAGACCGGATACAGCAGGTGCTAAATTCTGCGGTGCAGCATAGGCGCAAGGTGATGTTTCTTGGCCGCAGCATGGTTAACGCCGTAAAAACCGCAACAGAGCTAGGTTACCTTACCGCACCGCCGGGGCTGGTTATAGATGTGTCTGAGACCCGCAACTACACCCCAAACCAGCTAGTTATCATCACCACAGGCAGTCAAGGTGAGCCAATGGCGGCTCTAAGCCGCATGGCATCCAACGACCACAGGCAAATCACCATCACCCAAAGCGATAAGGTGATAATCTCCGCCTCGCCAATACCTGGCAACGAGAAGTTGGTATCCCGCGTGATAAACGATCTTATGAAACACGGTGCGGAAGTAATCTACGAAGGCCTGATGGAAGTCCATGTTTCTGGCCATGCCAAGGAAGAAGAGTTAAAGCTAATCCACGCGCTAATCCGCCCAGAATACTTTATGCCAATACATGGCGAGTTCCGCCACCTATCCCACCACAAGCAGCTTGCAATGGATATGGGAATGCCCAAGGAAAATATCTTCATAACAGACATAGGCGAAGTGCTAGAAGTTTCTAACACAGATGCAAAAATGGTGGGCACAGTGCCGTCCGGCCAGCTTCTTGTAGACGGCCTTGGCGTGGGCGATGTAGGCAATATAGTGCTGCGCGACAGGAAGCATTTATCTGAAGATGGCCTAATAATTGCCGCCGTAGGCGTTAACCTAGACGATGGCTACTGCCACTTTATATCCGGCCCAGACATAATAAGCCGCGGCTTCGTTTTTGTACGAGAATCCGACGACCTCATGGCCGGCGCAAAAAACGTAGTAAAGAAAACCCTGCACGAACTAGAAGACAAAAACACCACAGACAAACAATACATCCGCACAAAAATAAAAGACGACCTGCGGGAATATATCTGGCAAAAAACAAAGAGAAACCCGATGATATTCCCTGTGTTGGTTGATATGTAGTTGCTTTAAAACCGTCAGAGGCTTCGCCCCCAATACCTCCAAAAAGTTTAATGTTTGGAGGTGTTGGGGGTGGAGACTTGGCGGTTTTTATTTTTTGCATGGGCGGGGTGGGGAAAAATTCAGTTGGTCGGATTTTCCGACCAACTGAATTTTGTCGTGCAGCAAGGTTGCGGTAAAGCAACTTTTGGAGATGGGCGTATACTTGCAATATGTGGCAAGTTATAGCCACAACTATAACAATTGCATCCACCCAAAATATATGCGACAATACCCCAAAACAGGAGGCCTACTATGAAAATAATAATCCCAATAGTCCTATCCATCCTAGCAATCGCGCCATTCGTAGCCCATGCTAGCGAATCTGCATCAATCAACATACAAGTAAACGAGCGCAGCTTCCAATTCGAAGCCCGCAACATAGACGGCACACTCTACTTCCGCCATGTAGATGTGGCAACCATGCTACAAGGCCATTTCGCCGAAACCATCCTCCGGCGGGAAATAGAGCGGGCCGTTCAATCCGCAGCTCGCCGCATTCGCGAAGATAACCTCCACCAAAGGCCGCAAGGCCACGTCGGTTACATAAGCCTGCGCGAAATCTCCCAGCAGCTAGGCTTTCGCCTGGCATGGGTGCCCACCCGCAGCATGGTTATCGTAGACATCTCTCAGCCCTTTACAGAAATCACATTCACCCAGCAGCCCCTGCCAGAATATGTACTGGATATCATCCGGGGCAGCAGCTTCCACGACCACACCCCATTCGACTATTCCTACCTAACATATTTAACCATCACCCATGTAAACTTCGAAGGCCAATACCAGCTTGGCCATATGATAGTAGCCGCCGAACTTGGCGAAGAAGTTCTCCATATCTTCCGCGATATCTTCGATGCACGCTTCCCCATAGCCCGCATCCGCCTTATAGACTTCTACGGTGCGCAAGACTACCCCTCCATGGCAGACAATAACTCTGTAGCTTTCAATTTCCGCAACATAGCCGGCACAAACACCCTTTCACGCCACGCACTTGGCCGCGCCATAGACATAAACCCCATCCAAAACCCATATATTCGCGGCAGCACAATCTGGCCAGCCGCAGGTTCTGCCTACCTAGACCGCACAAATATCCGCCCCGGCATGATAACCCCCGGCTGCCCCGCCTACACAGCCTTCACCTCACGCGGCTGGATATGGGGCGGCCACTGGCGCAGCCCGCTAGATTATCACCATTTTGAACGGCTGAATTAAAACCATGGGTTTCACCCACGGTCTTAAAACAACATCATAACATTATTAGCCAAATAAAATAGTAAAAAGAACAGCACGAATGCGGATATGGCCAGAAGCGCTTTGCCAAATTTTATTTGACGGCGGGCGCGCTGTGCATATTGTTTGCGGTACTTTGCTGCGCAGGCGGCTTTTTTGTGTTGCGTTAGGTCAAATTTGTCTTCTAGTGGGGTCATGCGGGCCTCCTTTTCGTGTAAGTTACTACATATAGATGTTTTACCACATGGTATTAGATATGTAAAGCGGGGCGGGACAGTTAATAAATATTTAACAATTGGTTTAAATGTTTGTAAATTTTGCTTGATGTTTTGTTTCCTATCTGTTATAATGCAGGTACAATATCTAGGAACTGGCCAGCGGCCAATCTTATTGGAGGTAGTAATGTTTTTCAAAAGTTTTTTGAAGGATGGAACTCTGCCAAAGTCACGCCCAGCAGTAAAAAAGGTAAGCGAGTTTATAAACAATAAATCACATAAGCAGAAAAAATACATCTCCCTAATGCTTGTGCCGTCTTATAGCGGCGGTAAGACCCGGAGCTTGCGTATTCCTCGCGGTGTTTTTCATGGAGTGCTGGCCTGTATGCTGGTTATATCGGCAGTTGTGGCCGGTTTTTATCTGCGCTCTAATTATCATATGCGGGCCGCTCACGATTCCCGTGTGGAAAGAGACGAGCTGGCAGAGAATTTTGCAGAATTCCAAAACGAAGCAGAAAACATACAAAGCGACCTAATAGACGCAGTGATACAAGTGTACGAAAGGTACAGCGAGGTACAGCAAAGCACCCAAAACAGAATAGATTCACAAAGAGTAGAGCATCAAAGCGCTCTAGAGATTTTATGGGAACAATTTGAGGAATTTGAAGAAATGTTGCGGGAGCTTGAAGAGGCCCAAAGAGCCGCAATTGAAGGGCTTCGCCATCGGGCAGAAATTATACCGCCCATCGCAGATATTCTAAACCAAATGGAAGAATCAAGAGAGGCAATAGTTGCCGCCGCGCCTCTGCCAGCAACGCCGCTTGCACAGCCTGTGGCAGCATCTGTCGGTTTCATGAGCTTTGGCGGCCAGCCACAGCTTACAGAAGAAGAACTCCAGGCCAGAATAGACGGCCTAATGCATGAAATCAACCTGCAAGGCTTGCTGCTTAGCAACCTGTCTTCGTATCGCCAGCGCATGGACGGCTACCTACGCAATTATCCTACGCTTTGGCCAGTGGCGCGTGAAATCTCCTCTGGTTTTGGCTGGCGGCGCAACCCAATGGGCGGCGGTGGCAGCGAGCACCATAACGGCGTGGACATTCCAGCCCCGCGCGGCACAGCCATAATGGCAGCCGGCGGTGGCACAGTTACCTTCGTGGGCTGGCGCAACGGCTATGGCAACACCATAGTAATAAACCACGGCGGCGGAATAACCACAAAATACGCCCATAACAGCTACAACCGCGTAGCCGTAGGCCAAGTAGTAGAACGCGGCCATATAATAGGTGACGTAGGCACCACAGGCCGCACCACAGGCCCACATGTTCACTTTGAAGTGCTCATAAACGATGTGCCAGTAGACCCAATAGCATTCATGCATGAAAGATAAGCCCAATAAACAACCCGCCCATGGAGGCAAAATATGCCAAGAAACCGCGCGCAAGATGAATTCACAAAACCAACCGGCACCGTTATAGGCCGCGGCTTTACAATACATGCCGCGCGCTTCACATGCGCAGATTCAGAGTCTATGCGTATAGACGGCACCGTAGTAGGTAATATAGACATAGACGGCGTGCTAAACCTAAGCGAAACCGGCCGCGTAGAGGGCGACATCCTATGCGGTAGCACAAGAATAGCCGGCCGTGTAAACGGCAACATCTACTGCCGCAATGCAATCCACCTGGCTGCCACTGCAGATGTAACCGGCAACATAACCACCACTAACTTGATAATAGACGAAGGCGCAATCTTCCTAGGCACATGCCAGACGCATGTCACGCCAGAGGAAGCTGCTGCTTATTAATGGATAGCGGGTCTCACCCGCATTCACTCGCTTTTATTAAAGCGCGCTTATGCGCGTTTTTTGTACAAATTATACAGATTAATAAAACTTAAGCAAAAGATTAGGGGGGCCGAAGAACACAGCCCTCCTAGTTTTTTACCTAAGCTTCGTTTAGTAAGAAATTTCCAACGTTAAAATTCTTTGCTTCTTTTTTCCTAAAAGGAGTGGGTGAAGGGGAAGTGAAGGAGAAGCCTATAGTTTAATCTTGACATAAGCGCGTCCTCTACATATACTTGCGGCAACTACATTAAATGGAGGTTGGCGCAATGAAGGCAAAGATTACGGTTAACAACGCGTTTGCAGTTAGTAAGGTTGATCCTCGTGTGTATGGTTCTTTTTTGGAACATATGGGTAGGGCTGTTTACTCTGGTATATATGAGCCGGGGCATGATACCGCTGATGGTAAGGGTTTTCGGGAAGATGTTAAGGCTTTGGTTAAGGAGCTTGGCACGCCGATTATTCGTTACCCCGGTGGTAATTTTCTTTCTGGGTATAACTGGGAAGATGGGATTGGGCCAGTGGCTAAGCGGCCAAAAAGGCTTGATCTTGCCTGGAAAACTGTTGAAACTAACGAGGTTGGGCTGCATGAGTTTATCGAATGGTGTAGGGAGGTTGGCTCGGATGTTAATATGGCCATCAACCTTGGCACAAGGGGTGTTGACGCGGCGCGCAATATAGTTGAATATTGCAACCACCCCGGCGGCAGCTACTGGAGCGACCTTCGCCGCGAGAACGGCGCGGAAGAGCCGTTTAAAATTAAAACATGGTGCCTTGGCAACGAAATGGACGGCCCATGGCAAATTGGCCACAAAACAGCCGAAGAATACGGCCGCCTGGCCTGCGAGGCCGCAAAAGTGATGAAATGGGTGGATCCAGATATAGAGCTTGTGGTATGCGGCAGCTCCCATGCGGGTATGTCAACATTTGCCCAGTGGGAGGCCACAGTACTTGAGCATACTTATGAGCATGTGGATTATCTATCACTGCACAGCTACTACGGCAACCAGAAAAACGATGTAAAGAACTACCTTGCAAAGTCTGTTGGCATGGATAGGTTTATCAAGTCTGTGGTGGCCATTTGCGATTATATTAAGGCTAAGAAAAAAAGCGATAAGGTGATGAACCTGTCTTTTGACGAATGGAATATATGGTATCATTCTCACGAAAAAGATAGTAAAAACGAGCCTTGGCAGCAATCTCCACCAATTTTGGAGGATATTTATAACTTCGAGGATGCGCTGCTGCTGGGCTGCTTGCTTATCACTTTGCTGAAAAACAGCGACCGCGTAAAAATCGCCTGCCTGGCACAGCTGGTAAATGTTATCGCGCCAATAATGACAGAAAAGGGCGGCGCAGCCTGGCGGCAGGCTACATTCTATCCATTTATGCAAGCGGCAAAATTTGGCCACGGCACGGTGCTGCGCCATAACCTAGAATCCCCAACCTACGATTGCGACGAATTCAAAGAAGTACCTTACGTAGAATCCGTAGTAATCCATAACGAGGCACAAAACGAGCTTGTGGTATTTGCCGTTAACCGCTCACTGGACGAAAAGCTGGACCTGGAAGTGGAGCTGCAAGGCATGGCCTCTAAGGCCGTAACAGAATTTACAGAAATAAGCGGCCACGATGTAAAACAAATCAACTCTAAAGACGCCTGCCCGATAGCACCAAAAGCAGCAGACAGCGCAAAAATAGTAGGCGGCGGCCTAACAGCAACCCTGCTGCCACTATCCTGGAATACAATACGTATCGCGCTGTGATAGACAACTACGCCGTGGGAATGTTCGGCCAGGTACATGCCGAAAAATTCCTGCGGGCGAAGGGTTATCAAATCCTGCACAAAAACTATCACACAAAAACCGGCGAAATAGATATAGTTGCCAAACAAGGCAGCTATATCATTTTCGCAGAAGTAAAGTTCCGCAAAAGCCTGGCTCACGGTTACCCCCGCGAGTCTGTTACCCCTGCAAAGCAGCGCAAAATCCACAACGCAGCGCTGCATTACATAGCCGCACATCCCCAAATATCTGAAAGCGACTTCCGCTTCGATGTGCTAGAAGTGTTAGGGGACGACAAACAAGTGTACATTAACCATATTGAGGACGCGTTTTGTGTTTGATTTGAGACCGTGGGCTTTGCCCACACCCACTTCTTTTCTTGGAAAAAAAGAAGCAAAAAAACTTTAACATTGGGTTATTTAATTAAGCGAAGCTTAGGCAAAGAGATTAGGAGGGTTGCGTTTTTCAGCCCTCCTAATCTTTTTGCCTTATAGCTTACTAATCTGTATACAATGTCAAAGTTTTTTGTCCCTTTTTTTCCAAAAAAGAGGGTGGTGTGGGTGAAACCCACGGTCTTATTTAGTAACAACCACCCCAAGGCTGCTATCCCAGCTAACCGTATATCCCAGCGCCTCGAGCAGGGGCCGGGCTTGGCAGTAGGTAGTGCCGTTTATTATTTGGCCGTCTATGTAGGTTTGGTGGCCTAGCAGGGAGAAGGAGATTTTTGGGGTGGGGGGTACGCCTGCGTATTTTAGGATGCCATTTGCGAGGGCTTTGGCTAGGGTTGTTTGTTTGTTGTTTAGTAGTTCTACGTCTGGGTTGTAGGATGGGCTGTCTATGAAGGCTAGTTCTAGTAGGATTGCTGGCATTTTTGTGTGGCGTAGTACGGCTACAGAGCCTACGGCGGTGCTGGTGTCGAGTTTCACGCCTCGGTTTTTTAGGCCGGTTTCTGCGGCGTAGGTATTGTTTATTACGGTGGCGAAGTCTAGTGAGGCTTGGCTGCGGGTGCTGGTTTCTTTAAAGTAGAAGGTTTCTACCCCTGTGCCGCCGCCGGAGTTAACATGTATGCTAAGGAAGAGGTCTGCCCCCCAGTCGTTGGCGGCTTGCCAGCGGGCGTTTATGGCCGAAGAATTGTCGCGGCCTAGGTTGGTTTCTTTGGCAGAGCGGGATAGTTTTACTTCTAGCTGGGGCGCTAACATGTCGCCCAGCAGGCGCGCTACATTGTATGTAATGTCTTGCTCGCGTAGGCCGTAGGCCTCTACTCCTGTGTTCCAGCCGCTGTTGTTGTGGCCTGCGTCTATAAAGATTTTTTTTGGCATAAGATGCTCCTTTTGCTGATGCGAAAATATTTTGGTTGCTTATACTAACCTCAAATTGAAGCAACGAATTGGAACAGCAACCTTAAACGCCAAGATAAGGCGTTTAAAATTGCTGCAAACAACTGGGTGACCTTAATTGAGATTAGTATTAGTTTATGCTGGAAGTGGTGGAAAGTTGCGTGGTTTGGTATAAATATAGTAGCGTGAATAAATGAGAAGCGGCCTCGCCAGAGCGGCGCTAGAAACGCCAAGACAAAGCGTTTCTGGCGTTTTTGCCGCGACAGGCGAGACCGATTTCGAATTGTTTTCAGTTGGTCGCAATTTGCGACCAACTGGATTGTAATCCACATCCATCAATTTATTTACCAAATATTGTATGTGTCAACACGATTACCCCCATTGTCTGTAAATTCGCTATATGTTAAAATTCTGTTAACACAATTATTAATATCAAGGTGGGATTGTATAATGAAAAAGTACCTATTTGCAGCCATGGTTGCGTTTATTATGTTTTTGGGGGCTGTTTTGCCCATGCAACTTGGCGCAGCTCGGCCAGAAACCATGGAAATGCGCGGGCTGTGGGTAACATCTGCCTATAACCTAGACTGGCCAAGCCGCCAGGGTTTAACCCCGGCACAAACTCGCAGCGAGATTGACGATATTTTAGAAAGAGCGGCAGCCCAGGGGATAAATGCGGTGTTTGTGCAGGTGCGCCCTGTGGCGGATGCGTTGTACCGCAGCGAGATTTTCCCATGGTCGCATTTGATTTCTGGCACCCAGGGCTTGGCCCCGGCGCAGAATTTTGACCCGCTAGAATACTGGGTAGAGCGCGCACATTCTATGGGCATCCAGGTGCATGCGTGGCTTAACCCGTATCGCGTGACTTTCCCAAACCAGCAGATAACCAACCCGGCAGAGCTTTCTGCCAATCACCCCGCAAGGCTTGACCCAAGTCTTGTGATAGCCTATGGCAATTCACTTTTCTTTGACCCAGGCAACCCTGCTGCCCGTCAGCTTATTATCGATGGCGCAGAGGAGCTTCTGCGTAATTTTAATATAGACGGCATACATCTGGACGATTATTTCTACCCAAGCCGCAACTTCCCAGACCAGGCTACATTTGCCAGGCACGGCCGCGGCATGGACATACACGACTGGCGGCGTGAGAATGTTAATACCCTAATACGCGACCTCCAGGCCATGACCCATAGGGTAAACCCAAATGCCAGTTTTGGCGTAAGCCCAACCGCCATTTGGATGAACGAAGAAACCGACCCCAGGGGCAAAGCCACCCGAGGCTCAGAATCTTTTCACCGTGCCTATGCAGACACTCGCCTTTGGGTGACAGAGGGTTGGGTGGATTATATAGTGCCGCAAATTTATTGGATTGAAGGCTACGCTGCCGCCTGCTTCAATGTTGTACTTAGCTGGTGGGAGGACCTTGTGCGTGGCACAGATGTACGGCTGTATATTGGCCTGGCACCCTACCGTGAAGCAAGCAGGCTAACCATCCCAAGGTTCGCCATCTGGAGCGACGGCGAAATAATTAACCAGCTAACGCGCATTGGCCGCTCTGATGTGGCGCGTGGTAATATAATGTTCCGAGAAAGGTTTATGCGCACCTCTGTTGGGGATGCCATTGGGGCGTTTTACACCCAGCATCTGCCAGGGCAAGTGCCCACCCGTGCTGGTGGTGCGCGGCCTGTAACACCAAACCCAGTTGCCCCTACAACCCCAGCCACACCCGCAAACCCACAGATTCCAACCCCCACCCAAAACCTACAGATGCCAGGCTGGCCGCCTGTGGCCTTGCAAAGGCCTGCAGACCCTCCATCTGTGCGTATGGACAGCCTGCTAGTGGCTTCCCCGAGGGTTAATAGAACCGTGGTGGATGCGGCAGGGTTCTTCTTCTACGGCTCTGGCGTGCCTGGCGTGCCTGTGTATGTGAATGGTCAGCTAGTTGAAAATCGCACGGAAGATGGTTTCTTCAGTGTGTTTATGCCACTTGTTCGTGGCGCGAACAATTTCACCTTCACCCAGCAAGGCCAAACCGCCGTGACACGGGTGATAACCAACAACGCCCCAGCAGGCGCAGCCGCCCCAGCCACAATGGCGCAAGCCGGCATAACCAATGCCTTCCCAGCCTACGATGAATGGGCCCAGGCCGGCGAAACCATAACCCTACGCGCCACCGCCCCCGGCGGCGCAACCGTAACCGCCCAAATAGGCGGCCAAACAGTAACTCTAACCCAAACGAATGCAAACCTGCGGGCTACCGCGGGTAATATAATAGCGGCGCAATTTACCGGCAGCTTCACCCTAAACGCCACCGCCGCAGACAACGCAATAGTGGATATCGGCCGCCCGGTATATACCATGGCATGGAACGGCCAAACCACCACCGCCACTGCGGCGGGTATGGTTCGTCAGCTTGGGGCAAATGCGCCCTTCTTCGCAGAAATCACCGGCAACGCAGCATGGGCCTTCCCCCAAGCCACCACCACCGGCGGCTCTGGCTGGCTTATGACATCTGGCCAGCGTGACAGGGTACGCGCCGTCACAGGCGGCTGGACGCAGCTTGCATCTGGCGGGTGGGTAGAATCTGCTGGGCTGCGCACCTTCCGCGACGAGGCGCTTGTGCCGCCAAATCCTCTAGGCTTTATGTCTGAAGGCATGTATGTTTCCGGCAATTACCGCGATGTAATCACATGGGAGGTGCCGTTCTTCCCAGGGGTGCTAGCAGATTTCGACGGCGAGACCCTAATCTTAAGCATTGGCATACAAAATAACCTGCCGCCAATCTTTCACAACCCAGAGAACGGTCTGTTTTCGGAAATCCGCATCTGCCAGCATGATGGCGTACCTTCATATTTCATGACTCTGCGCAGCGACGCGCACCTAGAGGGCTTTTATGTAGAACATTCGAACGGCCAGCTGCGCCTTAACCTGCTCCGCCGCCGCGCCCTTACCCCAGGGCAATATCCCTTCCGCGGTTTCACCTTTGTGGTAGACGCAGGGCACGGTGGTGATGATGTGGGCGCCGTGGGCGCAATAGGCCCATCCATGGCAGAATCACATATAGTGCTGGCCCAAGCAGACCTGCTGACAGAGCGCCTGCAATCCCTAGGCGCAACCGTAGTGCGCGTACGTGACAGCAACACCGCCTACACCTTACAAAACCGTGTAGATATAAGCCGCCGTGCTAAGCCGGATATGTTCCTGTCCCTACACACCAACGCCACCGGCGAAACCACAGATGCAACCAATATACGCGGCTTCACTGTGTGGCATAGAAACCCCGGCAGCTACCCGGCCGCCCGCAGTTTCATGAACAGCCTATACAACATCAACCCAGCCACCAACCGCCACCAAGCCCCAAACCAAGCTAACTTCTTCGTATGCCGCCCCCAATGGGCGCCCCATATCCTGCTAGAAGCCAGCTTCACCAACAATATCCAAGACTTCGCCTGGCTGATAAACCCAAGACGGCAGTCCGATTATGTATGGGGGATTGTGAACGCGCTGCTGGCGTATTATGGGTAAGACATTAAAATGGTACCATACGGTACCTTAATTATAGGAAAATGGTACCATATGGTACCATTTTTTTGATGAAATCGGGTGGTTTTGTGCCATCGTTGGGCATGAAACCCGCCAAACAAGCCGCTTTTATTGGGAATAAAAACATAAAATTAAATGTCCTTGTGAAATAAATGAGAAATGGTCTCGCCTAAGCGGCACAAGGAACGCAGAGATAAAGCGTTTTTGGCGTTTTTCCGAGACAGGCGAGACCTATTTCGAATTATTTCACTATAAGTTTCTTGCTTCTTCTTTACAAAAAAAGAAGTGGAGGTGTGGCGGGCGAAGCCCTTGACGGTTTTGGCCTAATCACACACTTGCACAAACCCCAAAAATGATATAAAATACTCCTCGTGCAATTTATGTACAAGGAGATGTACTCAAGTGGCTTAAGAGGCACGCCTGGAAAGTGTGTAGGTCGTTAATAGCGGCGCGGGAGTTCAAATCTCCCCATCTCCGGAGTTGGTCGAGTGGCTGAAGACACCGATCTTATAAATCGGCGAGCGAAAGCTCCACGGGTTCGAATCTCCTCATCTCCGTGAGAAGAAAGCCCCAAAAACATAATGTTTTTGGGGCTTTTGCATGCTTTGAATTTTGGTTTACCCTTTAATTTACCCTTTAGAGAGTTTAATGCCTTAATTAAAGTGTTCATACTTTCCTATAATATTGGAATATTTATATCATCTACTAATCCCAACAAAATCATTTCCGTCCAAAGACATACAAACATATAAATATTTGTGGAGTGTCTCTATGATTTTTGTGCAGAAGCTCTTTCTTTTAGTAAGGGATACGATTCTTGTAGAGTTGCTTTGAAACTTGCATATCCGCTTGAAGTTGCCGCTTTTTTAATCCCAGCCTCATCAACGGCGTAGGCGCAACAGCATAATGACTTACCTACTGCCCTAACATGCGGAACTCGCTTCCCTTTATCTTTTACTCGTGCTAGTTTTATACTCTTAGCCATAATTTCACGCCTTTCCATATTTCTTACTGTATAGTATGCAGATATTAAGTAGCGAGTTCGCATAATAAGCGGTCAGATTCGTATATTGGGTGAAGTAATTTTGCAAAAGGGAGAAGAATGTTCTGGGCAAATTCGGCAAGGTCATCTTCTGTTGAGCCCAGGCAATTTTCTTTATAAACAGTGAGCTGCAATATAAATACTACCTCTCTCTTGCTGTCGCGAATTGGTAGTGCAATACGTTGATATATGTGCCCAGGGGTTTCAGTGCTTGGGGAGGATGTTTCCTTATTGTGCTCATAGAAAATATGTTGACTATGCTTACTATTTTCAAAAATAGACAAAAGCAATTGATTTCCTTGTTTGCAATCACAGCAATCCTTACTTAAGTAGTGTTTCTCGTTAACATCCGTTGGTATATTAGCAAACTCTAATTCATAAGCAACAACTTGAAGGTGTGTATCATCTTTTGTCTTTTTATCAAAACGTCGCTCATAAATCACTACCTCACACTCTTTACAGTCATAGAATCTTTCAATGAAGCTGTAAATTTCTTTGCATACGTCAAAACCAATTTCTTGAAATAGTAAAGATGTGGGAGAATCAGATTTGATTACACTAATTTTGGAAGCAAGTTTTGTTTCTTTGCAAATTTTAAGGTGTAACTCGTACAATCTATGAGCCGCATACGCATTCAATGACAAGAGATTGTCTATTAGAACTAAAAATTTCGAAGTATCTTCAGCTTGACGTTTTTTGTATCCATTGGCAAGAACAATTAACCCTTGGACTATGGCAAAGACCAGTATAGGTATAACCAAGATGCGCCAATTCACACTTGTTGCAAGGATGATTGCGTAATATGTTGCGTATGCAGGAACGGTTTGAACGGCAGTTGCTCTGTTAACAGTAATGCCTATGGCAACCGTTACTGCTAGTGATGCCATTGCTTGAATCGCAGGATTTCCAAACACGGTGTATAAAAAAAGGAGGGTTGTCCCGAGCAGAGATTTCTGTTTGCTTTTTTTGCGTAAATAACTGTATAGTTTGTTCAAGTCGCCTATACCCCGTAGAGTTTACTATTTCCACGGACTCTCTATTAAAATATGACCTAGTTCCCATTATGATTATACCAAGTTGAACACATTAAAATCAACAGGTTTTTTCATATCAAATACAAATAGCAGTCAAATACTACATAATGAACATTAACACCCTTCATTTTACCCTTTACAGAATCAAAAACCATTATATATAACAATGCACTATTGTGTGAAACGCCGTATTTGCGAGGGTTATTGAAACGCCAATGTGCCACGTTCCATCACATTTAACCCCATAGAGCAATTCAAATCCCGTACTCTCCGTAAAAGGCTGAACTCTCGTTCAGTCTTTTTTGGATTACAGGACACGGCATAGTGGTAATGTGTAAAAACTTCCATCTCCGCAAAGTCACTAATAGCTTTTCTATTCCCAGCCACCCAGTCAAGATTCATTTTGTCCAATTCCATTGTCATAGACGCATGGCGGCTATACCCTCCCTTATGTATCTCACAACAAGTATAACATATGTTGAAATATGTAGCCAAATAATCATGCCAAAAACCATCTGTTGCGGTACAATATCATTAGAATCGATTCTAAAATGAGGTGAACCTATGCGAAACCTTACTGTACTAACTGCCGCCCTGGAAATTGTAGAGCAGCGGTTATGCGAGCCTATGAACGCGGCAGATTTGGCGGAGGCCTGTTTTGTGTCGTATTCTGGCCTGCAGAAGCTGTTTGCCTATGCACTGGGTTGCTCGGTTAGCGAGTATATTACTAAGCGGCGGCTTAGCCGGGCTTCTGTGGCGCTTTTGGCGGGCAGAAGCGTGACGGAGGTTGCGCTGGAGTACCAGTACAGTTCGCCGGAAGCGTTCTCACGGGCGTTTAGGCGGGTTTGGGGCATTGCACCCAGTGAGTTTCGCAAAACGCGGCGTTTTACGGATTTACACCCAAAATTTAGAATTCAAGAAGGAGAAGCTGAAATGATTACAAGGAAACCGCTTGATGTAAGCGAATTATACGACTATTTGAAAAGGCTTGGCGGCAGCTATGTGCTGGGCATTGATATTGTAAATTTCATGAAGATTAACCAGGATTATGGCTATGCCGCCGGGGATACTGTAATAGCAGAAACTTTTGCCCGTATAGAGCAAGAACTCGGGGATGAGATGCTGCTTTTCCGCATAGGTGGGGATGAATTTGCGGTGGCAACAGCCTATGAAGATGTAGCCGATGCAGAGGCCTTGGCAAGAAAAATAGTGGCCAAAAATGGCGCGGTGGCAAAGACGGACAAGGGCGATGTGCCGTTTTGGCTACGGGTGGGGGTTAGTAGGATAACCGGCGAAGCTTTAAGCTATAAGAGGGCGCTGGAGATATTATACGAATCTGTTGCCCATGCCAGGGAAAGGGATGACTTTGTGGCGGTGCATGCTGAAGGTTTGTGATTTGATGTTTTTTCAACCGGTCGGATTTTTCGGCCGGTTGATTTTTTTGGCCTTGGAATAGAGACAGCTGCGCAAAATCCAGTTGGTTCCAAAATGACACCGACTGGATTTTGTGGGTTGCAGTATGCTGGTGATGCTGTGGGGTTGCTATTTTATATGGGTTATTCCAGGCAAACAAAAAACTTTAGCATTGGGATAATATCCATATCACAATGCTAAAGCTTTCGTGTGGAATTGTAATAAATTAAGGTTCTATTCCAATATGCTAATCGAATCCATAACCGCATAGAACGCCGGCTTCGGCTGTAGCCTATAGTCAAACAGCCAATAATACTGCTCAAACCCTGCATAGAACAAATAATTATCCATCAGGCCAAAGAAAGTCACATTAGTGATATTGGCAGGCCCGCCGTTGTTTACATGCATTTCCAACACTATTTCAAAGAATTCCCGGTAGCGCTCGGCTTGGCGCTCGAAGAAGTCTGGACTGCCCACGCGCACTGTGTGTTCAGACATATGCAGCTCTAGGCCAAGGGCGGAGAACGCCTCGATTGCCTGCACCACGCTGTTTTCGCCGGTACGAAGGCTGCCTGGCCATTGCAGGCCAAAAGCGGATTGCATTCCCATGCCGTCTACCAGGTCATGTTCTTGCAGGTAGGTTAGCAGGTTAACTATTGCCATAGTTTTATCGCGCTGGAATGTATTGTAATCGTTGTAAAATAGGCGTACGTCGGGGTCTGCATACCTGCGGGCAAAGGTGAATGCGTAGCGTACATAGTCTGGCCCAACGGTTTCGTACCAGCGGTTACTTATTGGGTTGTCGCTTGGGCCGTGGTGGGTACGGGTATGCCAGCCTCTTTCGTTATTGTACTGGCCGCGGGCGGTGGTAACGGCTTCGTTAACCACATCCCAGGCGTAAATTATGCCGGGATAGTAGGTTTGGAAAAAGTCTAGCACTTGGCTTATATAGCTTTCTAGGCGGGCAATCATTACCTCGCGGCTTGCCAGCTCGCCCCCGGCTTCAAAACCTTCCCGGAAGAACCAATCTGGCGTCTGAGTATGCCAAAGTAGGGTATGCCCGCGCATCATGAGGCCATTAGCTTTGGCAAATTCCATGCCAGGGATTGCATTGTGAAAATGCACGGCCACGGCGGTTTCATCCCCTGCTTGGGCGTTTGCCATACTATTGGCATGGTCCAGCAGGAAATCTGGTTTCATCAAATTGCTGTATGTGATGCTGTTGAAATGGTAGGCTGTAAGCGCCGCCAGTTCATGAGAAATTATAGACACATTGGTGAGGTTTATGCCGTTTAGCGACACCCCAAGGCTGAAGAAATCCTCAAAAGTTTGATATAAATGAGGGCCAGACAGCGCGCGCGAAAGGTCAAAATCGCTACGGGTTTTTACATCTTCAAAATCTATGGGAACTCTTTGGTCTTCCAAGGTGCGCAGCGGGCGGATTGCGTCCGGCTGCTGTGCAGGTTCTACCTCAACAGCACTAACCCTGTCAATTTCTACAGAAATACGGATAAACTGGGTAGTGCTATTCCATTCGCCAGGGATGCCCAGCACAGATGTTAGCGAATACAGCGAAACCATTTGATGGCCGTATTCTTCTGCGGTTTGAAGCTCGTCTGGGAATTCTGTGATGCCAGTTGCCTCGCTGATGAAGCTAAGGGGCAAATAAGGTACGCCGTCAATCACCACAGGTGCAACATCCAGCGTGCCGCGCATGCCGCTAACGATGAACACTAAATCCCCCACGCGTAGCTGAACCTCAGTTTTTGGCCCAGGAGGCGGAACGAAATCTGGGAAGCCTGGGTCTGCCACCAAGGTAAGGCTAGCACCATCAAGCGCAACAAAATTAGCAAGCCCGGCTCTGCTAACTTCCTCACCACCATAACTGGCGATAACATCTGTAACATAGAAAGAAAACGCCCCAGCTTGGCCGGCTGGCCGCCTAATTTGAATATTACCGTCTGGGTTAGTACTTAAATCTAGTGGCAGGGAAATCTCTGCCCACCAATATACATATTCGTCAAAATCCACGGTTTGCCATTCTCGGTTATGCACCCATTCGCTTCTGCCGTCTGGGTGGGTGATTTCGCGCCTTACCAAGATAGATATCTCGTCCGGGCTATGCAGCCTCATGGAAAGCTCGTAAACCCGCCCGGCTTCAAGCCCAAGCGCCGCTATGGGTAGCACAACAAAATCCTGCGGGCCAGAGCGCCCAGCCTCAAAATCTACCCGCAGCGCAAAATAATCTTCCACCGCGTCCGGTTGCGCCGTGCCCACTGGCTGAATGACTGCATCTGGCGTAGAGGTTTCTGCCTGAGCCTCGGCAGGTGCAACTTCAGGCGTCCTATTGCAGCCCGCAAAAACAAAGGCCAGCAGGCAGATAAATAATGGTATTACAAATTTTTTCATTTTTTTATTCCTTTCGTTGATTTCTTTATATAATAACATGAATGTAACCAAAGTGAAATAGTATTAGGTTATGGCAAATCAAAACCGTCAGGGCTTCGCCCCGACACCCCAGTCGCTTTTTGAAAAAAGCTCCGCAAAAACTTTAACATTCAATATATAGTCGCTCCACCTAAAAACATTCGCATAGAGCTTGTAAATTTCCAGCAAGCCTTCGTCGCTAAAAACCTTGCGCACCGCTAGTGCGCGGCGGCTTTCAGCTCCTCGCCTTGCGAAAAATTTCCTGCGCTATATGCGAATGTTTTTAGGTGGAGCGACTATAAATACTAACACAATGTTAAAGTTTTTTGCCAAGCTTTTTTTCAAAAAAGCGGTGAAGGTGTGGTCGGCGAAGCCTCTGACGGTCTTATTCTTCGTTGCTATAAATCGCCATTTGCCCTTGCCAGGTAGTCATTCCACCGTGGCTGGGCTTCTTCCAATATTACGGCGGGGTCGTTGCCATGCCATATGCGCCATCCAAATTCTGGGCCGTGTGGCATGCCGCCTGGCACTATAAGGTGGAACGCCGGAGACATAAGCCCAGGGTTGCGGGAGAACATCATCAGCGTTTCGTTAACAGAGCGCGGGTGGTAATGGGCGGCAAAAGCGCCGGCTGTCCATGCCAATGGGTCATCAAAAGTAGGCATGGGGCGCACCCATTGGCGGTGTGCAAACATAATGTCGTCAACTTCTTCGGCGCTAAAGTTTACAGGTATTGCCTGGAAGTTGGTATTACCCATGAAGCGATGGGTGTCTGCCCGTGGCCCTTTGGGGAAAGCAACAAAACCCCATGGGTCGCTCAAGTTGTTGCCGATAGAACCAGATTCATGTTCGCCTGCGGCTCGCATTGCAGCCATACCATTTTCAAATGCTGGTATAAAGAAGTTCCAGCCCATGCCTTCAGGCTCGGGCATGGTAACGCCCTCTGTGCCAAGGTCGTTGGCCCATTCAAGCGCTTCGAGGAATTCTGGTGTGTTTGTTGTGTTTAAGAAGCGGCCTGTATCTGGGTCCATGCCAACAAACATAGCATTGTTAGAAATTAGCGCCCTTTCCAAAAACTCCTGCCCAAAGGTTGCGACGCCCCATGTGTCTGGGATTCCGTCGCCGGTAAGGTCGCGAGTTGTGGCGCGGGCGACATCCATAAATGTATCCCATGTCCAGTTGCCGGCCAGCTGCAAGTCAAATGGAAGCTCTGGGTCAAGCCCTGCTTCTTCCAAAAGGCGCATATTAAAGAAAACGCCGCCACCAGGCACAATACCCAGCGCAAACCCATGTGGCACGCCTTCCCTGCGTGATGCATCAATCGTACCCATATGCCAGTTAAGCCCGGTTGCTGCATCAAAAAATTCATCCCTAAGTGGCGCGAACAATCTTTGGTTGTTCATGGTACCAAACCACGCCGGCTCCATGTACCAGATATGTACATCCCGGCCGCCTGCCATTATTTCAAGGGGAATCATGTCGCGAACTTCGCCCCAGCCGCCCATGCGCCGCACTTCCATGGTGAAATTGTAACGTTCCATCACATCTATGCGGTCAAAAAGGCGTGCTTCCGCTTCTTCTGTTTGGGGTTCAAAAGTATCCACATGCCAGTTGCTCCACCAGTTACCTATTATAAAATGCTGGCCGCCAAGGTCGCGGATGTTTTCTTCAACCATGGTTGGGTCGTTTGTGTCTGCAACGATATTGCCAGCGGTGGTGTCGTTGCCGGTTTGAGCGGGTTCTTGCGCCGTGGTATCGTTGTCCCTGTTACATGCGGCTAGGGTAAATGTTAATAAAAATGTTGCAAAAGCAATTGCAATAATGCGCTTCATAAATAAATCCCTCTTTCTGGTTAAATTTATATGATTGTTGGCTGCCGGGCAAGCCAATGCCGGCAGGTGATGTCTTTTGCTGCTGTTGTAATTTAAGCTGTTTACCCCTCCTTCAAAATATTCTGCCGCCAGATATATGCAAAGAGCGGCCACTCCTACAAGTTTCATGCTATCCCAAAGCTTATAAAATGTCAAACGTTAGCTACAATATTTGGCCAGAAATAGCGTCAAACATTTTAGCGAAAAATCCAGTTGGTCGGAAAATCCGACCAACTGAATCTACCAACACGAAAACAAAGCAGCTTCGCCGGATTGTTTTCGGTTTAACTGACTATAGAACTGGCGATGGCAACGAAGAGGCATAGGGCTTTTATTTAAGCTGTGGTACTAATATTATGATGAAACTGTGTTTTTTTAAAGAGATTTAGTATTTTAGGTGGAACTACTGGAAATCGCCTTTCATAAAATGTAAGAAAATGAAGGGTGATTTTTTTATGCGAAGCTTTGAGGCTGGTAAGGTTGTTGTTTCCTTATGTAAGGATTATGTATGTTCCCATGATATGAATGATGAAGACTGTGTATTTTATGGGATGCGGCGGGATGGGCTGGAGGTGATTTTCCCGGCGGCGCGCAGTGGCAGCCATGTGGGGGATGTTATGCTGCTAAATTTGGCATGTAAAAAGGATGAAACCCTGGCCAGCGCTGTAGAGCAGCTTAGGGCTCACCCAAATGTGATACATGCAGAACCTAATATCTTGTATGGCAGGCATGTTAGGCCAAATGACCCGTATTACAGCAATCTATGGGGGCTGGAGAAAGTCAACATGCCAGCCGCATGGGATTACACCACCGGCAGTGATGATGTGGTGGTGGGGGTTACAGATAGCGGCGTGGATTTTTCGCATCCAGATATTAGGGAGAATATGCGCGACAGTGGCTGGAATTTCTTGAACAATAATGCCCAGGCCATGGATATGACCGGCCATGGCACCCATGTGGCCGGGACCATTGGCGCAGTGGGGAATAATTTTGTTGGCATAACCGGGCTAAACTGGCGAGTTAAAATTGCCAACATGCGTATCGGAAATATCGCCATGGGCCTCGCGGCGGCCATTGCTGCCATAGAATTTGCCAATGCTAATGGGATTGAAATTTTGAACAATAGCTGGGGCGGGCGGTATTATTCCCCAAGCTTGGAGCATGCTATACAGCATTACAATGGCCTTTTTGTGGCATCTGCAGGGAATGATGGGGTGGATAATGATACCTTGCCAGATTACCCCGCGTCGTTTGATTGCGAGAATATAATCTCTGTGGCGGCCACAGGCCCTGATGATACGCTGGCGGATTTCTCTAATTATGGTGCCGTATCCACTGATATTGCCGCGCCGGGGGTGGATATTTTTAGCCTTTCGCTGAAAGGCGAATACAGCTCTATGAGTGGCACTTCCATGGCTGCGCCCCATGTGGCAGGGGCTGCGGCCTTGCTGAAGGCATACAGGCCGGGGCTGTCTGCCCTGGAGATTAAGCGGATTATATTGGCCAGCGCGGATAGGCTACCGGGGCTTAGCGGCAAGGTACTAACTGGCGGGCGGCTGAATGTGAAGGCAATGCTTGAAATGGCTAAGAGCAGGCAGGTACACACCATAGCCCCCGGCGAGAACCTGTGGGCAATAGCCAAGCAGTTTGGGGTGAGCCTAGAGGATTTAATAGGGGCTAACCCACAGCTGGCTGGAGGGTGGACGGTTTTGGCGGGGCAGGTGGTTGATATCCCGTAGCTGTGGTATATTTGTTTTGCTATAGTGAAATAATTCGAAATCGGCCTCGCCTGTTGCAATAAAAACGCCTGAAACGCCTTATCTTGGCGTTTCAGGTGCCACTCAGGCAAGACCGTTTCTCATTTATTTCACCATAGAATGTAGGGCTGCACAGGGAAATTTTGCCGTGAAGTAAAAAATGAACTTATTACAGATTGTAATAAGTTCATTTTTGTTTGGAGGATTTTATAGTAATTACATAGTGGAATAATTCCAAAATGGTCTCGCCCAAGCGGTATTGGAAACGCTTTTTATAGCGTATGTAATGTGTGGGATTTGTCAACCGAAAAGCATTCCATATGGGTGGAGTGGGGATGCTGTTGTGTTTTCTGGAAGTTGCAATTATAATTTTAGCGGAGGCGATAATCATGGAAAAAGTCATAGCATTAACTTTCGACGATGGGCCAAATGAGGGCACTACGGTGCAGGTTTTAGATGTTTTGCAAAAGCATGGGGTGGTGGCCACGTTTTTTGTGCAGGGTTGCAATATCAACCCGACCTCAGCCAAGGTGATGCAGCGCGCCGTGGCCATGGGCTGCGAAATTGGCAACCATACCGAAACCCACCCAAATTTAACCACACTAAACAGCGATGAAATAAAACAAGAAGTGGAATCCACTGCCGTGAAGATTTTTGACGCCATTGGCCAGCAGGCATTGGTGTTCCGTGCGCCGTTTATCGCGGAAAACGACGCGGTATACGCTGCCGTGCCGTATGTGTTCGTGAACGGCTACCACACCGTGGATTATGATAGCGGCAACGACGTGAACTTCCGAGTGGAGAAGGCGATAAGCCAGGCTCATGATGGCGCAGCTATAATCATGCATGATTTCGCGGGCAACCACCAGACTGTGGCGGCGGTTGACATTATTATCCCGGCGCTGCTAGGGCAGGGGTATAAGTTTGTAACCGCCAGCGAGCTTGTGGCATTGAGAAAGCCGGAATCTATGAAGTATTTGAGGAATATGTAAACTTTTTCAAAATACAAAAAACGAGGTGCGATATGAAAACAATAGAGACAGATAGGTTGATTTTGAGGGGCTGGAGGTTAGAGGATGCCGATGATTTTTTTGAATATGCGCGGCATCCAGAGGTTGGGCCAAATGGGGGCTGGCCGCCACATGGTAGCCGAGAGGAGTCGCTGAAGGTGATTCAGTATTTTATTGACGATGATGATATTTGGGCTATTGTTTTGAAGGAGACGGGTAAGGTTATTGGCTCTGTGGGGCTTCACAAGGATAGCAAGAGGGTTGGCATTAGCGTGCGGGAGCTGGGTTTTGTGGTGTCTGCAGATTATTGGGGGCAGGGGATTGCCACAGAGGCGGCAAAACGGGCGGTAAAGTATGCTTTTGAGGATATGGAGTTGGCTTTGGTTTCTACCTACCATAAATCGTTCAATGACCGCGCCCGGCGGGTTGTGGAGAAATGTGGGTTCACCCGGGAAGGGATGTTGCGGCAGGGCAGCAAGAGGTACGACGGGCTGGTTTTTGATGCGGTTTGTTATTCTATTTTGCGGGCAGAGTATGAAGGGTAGGATGTGATTTTTGGGAAACCGCAGCATCCACTCTGCGGGAATTGGCCCAAAAATTCGGCGATAATGTATGGCAAATGCGACTTAGCCACTCGCTTCATGCTCCAACAGGGGCTGGAAAATAAATTCGACCGGCCCGAAAATCGTATTGGTTGAATTCAGGAGGACAAACATGAACATAATGAAACCCCACGAAACCATCCTGCAAGAAGGTAACATCACCCTACGCCCTCTGGCAGACCAGCACCTCCCCTTTCTATACAAATGGAACGCAGATCCAGAAATGCTTTTTTGGAGCGAAGGCGACGACGTACAAGAAAACCCCCCAGAAACCGTAAACGATATTTACGGCGGCGTATCTCAAAACGCCTTCTGCTTTTTGGTGGAGGCCGATGGCATCCCCGTGGGCGAATGTTGGCTACAAAAAATGAACATAAAAGAAATCGCCGCAAAACATCCCGGCCAGGATGTGCGTCGCATAGACATGATGATTGGCGAAAAATCCTACTGGAACAGAGGCATCGGCACGATAATCGTCAGGCTGCTGGTGGATTTCGCCTTCGTTAACCAGCAGGCAAACATAGTATATGGTCTAATCAGTGACTATAATATAAGAAGCCGCCGGGTGTTTGAGAAAAACGGCTTCAAGATTTCCTGGCGTGGAACTACGGAAAACACATCCCCAAAGGCCAATGAGGACTACCATATGATGCTGGAAAGGAAATAGACTTCTTCCGAAATTACGTTTTTTAATTTCGGAAAAGTTACATTTTCAATCTTTTGCTTCTTTTGAAATTGCGTTTTTTGCAATTTCAGAAGAACTCTAATGAAAAATAATTCAGTTGGTCGGAATTTCCGACCAACTGAATTATTTGTGAGGTTTTGGTTGCGCGTACATAATTTAGGGGTAAAATCTTGCTGGTTTTTAAACGAAGCTGCGACATACGGCTGTGCGAAACGAGATTCTAAATTACATTAGGGACGCTAAAGGTTGCCGAAATCGTTAAAATTCTATTTGCCTATCTCTACGATGTGGCCACGTATATGCAGGCGTGATATATGTTAATTGTAAAACGATACCCTTGAATATAGACTATTTCTGGAAGGAGCTGTCTTATGGCAAACTCAATTTTCGTACCTCAAAGCTATAAAAAAGTCATATTCAATACCAAAAAAATCATGGACGAGAAGCAAATAAACAGGAATCAGCTAGCTACCAGGGCAGGGATTCGTTTTCAAGTTGCCACCAGATTTTATGAAGGCACAATCGAAAGATTAGACCTGGATGTGCTGGCCAGGGTCTGCTTTGTTTTAGATTGCCAAGTATCCGATATTTTAATGCTGGAATAAATCCTTTCCTAAATTAAGTACAACAAAATGAGGGGGTCGCATTATGTTCTCCAAAAGAAAAAGGCATCGCGAAATAAACCTGATGCCGCCGCCCATGCTGGCGCGCCAAAGGCTGGCAGCCACAATAAAGAAAGCCGTCGCCATGCAGTTGACGATAGTTCTTGCGGCGGTGCTGGCGGTTTTTCTTTTCACACAGGCAGAGGAGCGCAGGCAGGAAGAATTTGCCGCCATAAGGCAGAAATTGCTGGCCCGCGAGGCAGAGCACATGTACATTCAAGCCCTACAACGCCCCAGCTGCCAGCTAAGCTACGATTTTTTTAGCAGCCACAGCATTCGCCAAATAAACCCGGATGCATTGCGGGTCATCTACGACGAAACCCCAGGCGGCGCAACCCTTTTAAGCATAGAATACCGCAGCGCAACCGCCATCATCAACGGCCTGGCCAATGATTTCGCGGCGGTTCAAACCCACAGAACCGGGATTTTACAATCACCACTTTTCACAGATGTAGAATTTGGGGAAATAATCCTGCAAGAAGATGGTAGATTTTCTTATATTTTGGTGGCCATATTGTCACAAGATGATTGTTGCGCCTATCATGTCGAATTATAAACCCCGCCAATAATCAGCGATGGCGGGGTTTTTTAATGCAAAAAAATAATTTAAAAAAAGGTGTTGACATAATCTAGGATTTAGTCCATAATAGCCTTTGCCTCTCCCGAGAAGGGACAGGCGAGGCAACAAATTGCCCCTTGAAAACAGAATAACCAAGAGAAAGAAATAGGGACCCAAACGGTGCTGAGAGATCGGTATCGTAAGCCATATTGCGCCAGCAAATATGGTTTGAAACAATTCCAAATACGGA